>LFFM01000046.1_pt1 | contig 66729 bp, 69 predicted proteins | sample 643131 | NCBI WGS metagenome assembly LFFM01 (sample SAMN03777445, study PRJNA286221) | soda lake metagenome | biome: soda lake; feature: Kulunda steppe; material: water; isolation source: sample Tc-Br brine of Tanatar trona crystallizer | place: Russia: Kulunda steppe | collected 2011-07 | reverse complement strand
GCGTGCCGCGTGGTTTCCGCGCGGCACGCGGCCCGCCGTCGAGCTGTCTGGACAACGCGACTGGACGTGTCTGCTGGGCGCGATCACCGAGGACGGTGATCGCTTTTTCTCTCGATTCACCGAGTACGTCACCGCCGACCACGCGAAACATTTCATTTTAGCATTATGCGAAGAATTCGAAGATAACTTGATTGTGGTACTCGATGGAGCGCCGTATTTCCAGGCGTCGGCCGTCACGGACCTGGCGGCCCGTGACGACCTCGCCTTCGTGACGTTACCGTCGTATTCGCCGGAACTGAATCCTGTCGAGGAGTGCTGGAGACAGCTTCAAGCGTCTCTTAGCAACCGCTTCTTTGACTCACTCGACGAGTTGACGACAGCGATTGATACAGCTCTCAACCAACTCTCAATCCCAAAAGTGAGCAACTATTTCTAATTACTACTATAGCTTTTTACGCGCTTTCGAGATATCCACCTTCGAGTGCGTTAATGAGCTCTTCAGCAAGGTGCTGATTTTGACGCTTTTTGAGCGAAAGCAATCTGATATAAATAAAAACTAATTGCCATCATGCTGGGATTGTCTCGAAGAATCTGGTTTTGATGGCTGCGTTAGCTCCTCCGACTTTTGTAACCGGTTAATGAATTCATTGAGTTCTTGAATGGTGACATCAACCGTTGCTCGACCGAAGAGTTTGATCCGATCGAAACGACGATACTGCCACGACGTTTCCCGTGACTCATATGTCCGTATCGCCCGCAAAAAATCAGTTCGCGAAAACTCAGGCCAGTACGGGGAGCTAAAGTAAACAGCTGCTTCGTTCCCATTCGCATGCCACGGGAGAAAATTCGACGTTCGTTTGTCACCCCCCGACCGAATAATAAGATCGGCCGGTTGCGTCGGTGCTGTTTCCATCCGATCCGCGATCTCAGACACATCAACCGCACTAGGAGACAGTTCACCACTGGCGGCTTCTGATGCAATGTCTTTGGCAATGTTGAGTAGTTCCGACCGTCCCCCATAGGCTAATGCAACGTTCAATTGTAGCGAATCATACGAGGCAGTTCTATCTTCGGCGTAGGCTATCGCATCTTGCACATCTACGGGCAGTCTGTGTGTCTCCCCGATCGCCTGAATTCGGACTTCGTTGTTATGTACGGACTCATCATCAGCAAACGACCGAAGCCGATCGCTAATCAACTCAAAGAGCGCTTCGCGTTCATCTGCTGGCCGTTCGAAGTTCTCCGTCGAGAACGCATAGATTGTGACCTCGGTAATTCCGAGGCTATTACACCACTGGAGAACCTGTTCAGTTGTCTCCGCTCCTGCACGATGTCCATCAGTTTTTGGCTGTCCATTTTTTCGAGCATATCGCCGGTTTCCATCTTGGATGATCGCAACATGGTCCGGCACCGTGGATAGCTCTGATTCCAATACTCGTTGATAGATCCGATCTGTATACGATCGGAGCCCCCACACCATATAGCCGCTTTCCCCGTTGAGAATTTAAAATCCCCGGTCAAGGCATATCTCTAAAAGGAAATTGTCTACAGGGAAGCTGGAATTGACATCCACCCCCCCGAAGGGGTGGACTTCCGCTCGCTACGTGTCAATCGGTTTTGAAGACGATTCGGTTTGTCTCGTACAGAAGGACCGGAAGAAACACTACGGCGAGTGTCAACCCGATAAGTTCAGTCCAGAACTCGCCGAACTGGTCCGCATATATGGTGATACTCGTCTCACCATGAAGCCACATCGTAAAGAACAACGACCACATCACGAGAAGGGATGTCACCGACGCCACGAAGACCCCAAAGGCAATGAGCTTCGGCAGTGACATAGCCTGAATAGGTGGATTTAGTAGGTAGTTATGCTCTATTTACCATCCCTGTAAACTACTTTAACAGCCGAGGGAGTCCCGCCCTTCCCGTAAGAGACGAGTGTTCCGACCACAGTCGGAATCGAGGACCGAACAGGGCGGGCATGAATCGCGCCACTTTCACTCCGCTATCCATAATTTCGCTTGGAGGCAATGGCTCCGCTCGCTCGGTAGGGTCGGTCCTCCGCCTCAGTTAGGTGAAATTTGGTCGGGTAGTTGACTTCAGTACTTCAAGGAAAAATCAAGCGGCTTGGAGTCGATGAATAGGTGGAAGCCGTGACAGTCGCCACGCGGCGATTGCAGCACTGAGTGTACCGATACAGACAGCAAGTGCAAATCCACCAAGAAGGAATGTACTCTCGATTTGCACGAGTCCCTCAAATCCAACGATTGCAGTGACGATTTCATTGAGAAGGCGGGCAGCAGGAATCGAGAGCCCAACGCCGACGATTCCACCGAGTAGTCCAAGAACGATTCCTTGGCCAGCAGCGACGCCGATGATCGATGATCGTCGGATACCAATGGCTTTCAACGCAGCGAACTGTGCACGCTGCTGATAGACAAGCATACTAAACAGCGCGGTTGTTAACGCGATCCCACCGACAACGGACAGGACAGTCAATACACCCCCAGCGATGATCACAACTGCCTGTTGACCAACCGTCGCCTCTAATTGTTCACGGTTGGTTCGGACCTCGTACTCAGGATATGTCGTCTGAAGATCCTGTTGAAGCGCTTCGATATCCGTGTCGGGCTCGGCAAAGATCGTCATAAATGTCGCCGGATCAGTGGCTGTCGTACCTGTCAACGTTTGTAATTCCGCAAGTGGGAGGACGACCGTTGGCGCGCCGAGCATCTGACCAAACGTTGGCGAAATCCCGACAACAGTGTATTCAGTCTCCCGGGCGATAGAAAGGGACCCACCGATATTGATCGTGTCACCGACAGCAAGGTTGTGGCGGTCGGCAGTCTGTTGGTCGATAATGACCTCTCCCATCATCGGACCATCGTACCCTCCGTCAGCATAATGCGCAGTGGCTTCAGAAAGTTGTTCACCATCAGTAACCTGAACAGCTGGGCCACCGCCGGTGATCCCCGTTGCGATGATCGTTTCGAACTCATCATCTGAGTCGGCACGGAGATATACCGTATCGAAGCCTAACGGCACCGCAGCCCGTATCTCATTTCGATTGTTGAGGTCGTGCGCCATTTGATGGGAATTCTCAAGGGAGTTTTCGAACCCACCACCACTGGCAGTAGTTAATTCAATCGGGCCGCCAGTTATCCACAGGTCACGATCGGCTTCTGCAAATTGTTGTTCGCCACTGTCGATAACGCCTGCCCCAAGGCCCGCGAGCAGTATCATTGTAAGGACAGCTAACGCGATTCCGGCAATCGCCAACAGGGTCCGAGTTCGGCCGTATCGGAGCTGTGTCATCGCAAGTCCGAACATTCCGCGAAGCCGACTTACAATGAGCATTAGCGCATCACCTCATCAGGACCAATTCGACTGAGCAAATACCGGATATACGGGAGCGTGATCACACCGATAACGAGCGCCGCGAGGACGCCATACGCCGCAAGTGCGGGATGGGTGCTGGCGACTGGAACCGACAGAACGGCTCGAGATACGACAGCGTTGATCGCATAGAGGCTTCCAAGACCCAAGCCAGCGCCAACAATCCCCCCGATCAATGTCACCAACAGCGTCTGGACGCCAGCCAGCGTCATCTGTGAGCGACCGGAGACACCGATTGCCGACAGCGTCGCCATTGTGGCAGCATCCGTCGTAAGCTCGAGCCCGGCAGTCATCACAACGAATAGCGTCCCGATGACGAACGTGATGATGAACGCGCCAATTCCGATCGTGAGTGCCACATCGGTATCGACGATTTCCGTGGCAGTCAGATCAGCACGAGTGTTAACCGACGATTGAGCATGGACCGATTCAAGATCCGTCCGGACCGCGGGGTCAGTCGTGCTTACGAGAAATTGATCAGCAGTATCGAATTCCGCTCCGCCGGTTAGCTGTTGGAGATCAGCAAGCTGGACTAACGCGATCGGCAGGTCAGTCCCAGTACTAGCTTCATCTATAGTAATGGTATCGAATGTCGCCCCATCAGTATGAATTGGCTCACGCGAGTCGCCATCGATACCGAGCTGTGTCGCCGCTGATGCCGAGAGGGCCGCTTCACCAGACCAGTCACGATTCGGTGGGTTCTCGATCTCACCAGTGGTGAGACCCGCAGTTGAGACGCCGGTTACGGCCCCCATATTTTCACGAGGGATGATTCCGACGAACAGCACATGCGCACTCTCGTTTGGGCCCTCAGTAAACCGGACTGTCGACAGAACCGGCGTCGCATAGCTGACGCCATCAAGCGCTTCGATTTGTGCTGTAGTCGCGTGTGCCTCGCCGAACTGTGGGCCACCAGTAGCGACAAGTGCCGACGTTTCACCGCCGCCTTCCGGCGTGATCCAGTAATCGACATCATCGCCATAGATAGTTGTCTGTGTCGCCAGCCCGACCGCCAGCCCGGTCGCAATCACCAACAACGCGATCGCTACTGCGACACCGGCAACCGTTGCAGCCGTACGTCGTGTTGCCGTTCGGGTCGCCCGGACGTACAATCGCCGTGCCGACAGCGCAACGAAGCCCCGGACCCGTCGGAGACGCGACCGAATCATGGCTCAGAAGCAGTTGGCATATATATTCGATTGATTTGCCCATCGGCGAGTTCGATCACGCGATCACAGACCGCCAACGTTTGGGTGTCATGCGAAGCGATCACGAGACTGCGATCACCGCTCGTCGTAACGTTCGTCAGCACATCCAGTACTGTCCGGCCTGTTGTGGTGTCCAACTCGCCAGTTGGTTCATCAGCCACCACAAGTGTCGGGTCAGTCGCCAGCGCCCGCGCAATCGCGACTCGCTGTTGTTCGCCGCCACTAAGTTGGTCCGGCGTGTGACCTACTCGATCAGCCAACCCAACCGCCTCTAACAGTTCGTTCGCCCGAGCGCGTCGTGACCGTTTCCCAACTCCTTGCTCGAGCAAGGGAAGCGAAACGTTTGCTCGCGCCGATAGCGACGGCAACAAATGAAACCGTTGAAAAACAATACCGATATTGGCCAACCGATGCCGAGTCAGTTGACGATCGGACAACGTCTCTAGCTCCGTCTCCTCGAACCTGATCGTACCTGTCGTCGGCGATTCAAGGCCCGCTAAAAGATGCAACAGTGTTGATTTACCACTCCCGCTTGGGCCAGCAATGCCTACTATTTCGCCTGGAGATATCTCAAACGAGACCGAGTCAACGGCCGCCACGTTGGTGACTGAGGTGTCGGAGCCCGATCGAAGCCACCCACCACCATCTCGCCCACGCGTGTACGTCTTGCCGAGTTCATTACAGACAACCAGCGGCGTCCCCTTGGAAGAAACCTCGTTTGTGTCTGCCACTGAAGCTGTATTCGAGGGACCAACCATTACTACTGTGTCTTTCGGGCGCAGGTTTAGATTTTGCCTTCCCATTGCCCGGATTGTTGTCTTTGGGAATTCCCCGTTCGAAGAGAATGTCTATGTTGATTCAGCGAGAGAATCACGCCGTAAACGGCAGAGAGAATATCACTCAACCACTTCAAAAAACCACAGATATAGTAGCTCCTACCAGGTCACAGCATTGAGTCGTTTTCGTCGCCTTGCTGTCGGAAGTATAGGAGTGCCGCCATGACCGCAATAGCTAGGAACACCACGATACCAATGATAAGCCCGGAACTGGTCTCGTCAGGTTCAGGGGCAGTATCGGTACCGGGGTCATCCTCAGCTTGGAGGACAGAGAGACCGTCCGTCGCGGTGCCAGTCTCGTCGGCGTCGTTCGTGACGGTCAATTCGATGTCGGCGTCACCGGGCTCGTCGATCGATGTGGTGACGGTCTCGCCGGTAAGCGTCTCACCGTTGACCGTCCACTCCCACTCGACGACCTCGCCGTATCGATCCGACGATTCAGAGCCGTCGAGGGTGAACTCTTCACCCGCCTCGATCTCGTCTGGCGCGTCAATCACCGCGTCGGGGTCAGAAACCGCTGAGGCCGAGAAGTACGAGAATCCCGGCGTATCCGCTTGGATACGGATGTGCGTTTCAGTTTCACCGATCACTTCGGTCTCGAGACCCTGCCATTCGCCTTCCTCATCGTTGAATCGGTTCATCCGCAGATCCTCGGGAGTCGAGTCGGCGGCCTCAAGCCGTTCGATCGGTACGCGCATCCGGATCGTCGCTTCGGAATTTCGTAATGCTTCACCGACAGTAATCTGTGTAACCCGCATCGACGAGCCGGGCGATGGGCCGGTTTCGGCGGGCTCTTGATTCAGTGTCCGGGCATTTACCGTTCCCTGTGTTTCAAAGCCGAACGAAATCGACTCAACAGAATTGTCTTCACCGAACGAGACTGTCGATTGGCCAGTTTCTTCATCGAATTCGATGTCGGCCTCCTCGTCGACTTCGACGTCGATGTCAGCCGGCGGTTCGGGCGGTTCAGCTACCTGCTCAGGTGGTGCTGTGGGGCTCGTCGTTGACGATGACGATGACGATGTCGGAGTTGAAGGAGTTGTTTCTTCGATACTGATCGTTGTTGTGTTAGTCTCAAAGCCACCTGCCGTCCCATCACTGGCTGTATGGACAACTCGATAATCGCCTTCAGTCCAGTTATCGAATGTTTGAATAGTGACCGTTTCGCTGGCGTCACCGTCTGGGACGGCGACGGCGGAGGCATCAAGCGTCGCACTACCGATCAGTTCGCGCTGGAAATTGCGATCGGCTTCATCGTTCAGTTCGTCTACGACATCAGCCAGCGGTGTCGTACCGGAAATTACCTGCTCGGAAGCCGTAAAGCCGAAGAATTCTGTGTCCGAAGCCAAGTCACCGACTCCGTTCACGTTCTCGATCGTATGCTCGAGGACGATGTCTTCCTCGGTTAGATCCGAGCTCAATTGCTCATCGAGCCGGATGTTCGTTTGGGCGTCATCGTCGAGGAATTGGTCCTCGTTGTACACGAGAACGGAATGGTTGATATCCCCACTGAGACTGGTATCGACGGTGATGTCGATATCGTCTCCGGGTTCAGCATCGGATGCACTAATCGTGGACGGGTTTTCATGCTGGAGCACCATTTCAACTCCAACCAGCGTCGCCTCTCCCGGCAAAGTCAGAATATCCTCACTATCGGTGCTAAATCCATCCTTATTCGAGTCAGTTGGGAGAGCGAGCATAACAGCGTAAGCGCCCGGATCGTCTTCGTTGAGATCAAAAGTAAGGCTTCCATCGGAGTCCGTATCCGGGCCGTCCTCTACGGTGAACGTGACATCTTCATTACTCGCGATGTCTCGAAGTTCGTCGAAATCCCCGTCAAGAGCAGCATCAATCGTCTCGTTGATTGCATCTAATCCGCCGAATTCGCTGTCTTGCCGATCCGGATCAACGGATGCAACAATAACTTGCGTTTCATGGTTGGGGAAATTAGAGACGGATGCTCCGGAGATACCAGTTTCAAAATTGATTGGCACTTCGCCATCCGTGCCATAGACAGCAGCTTCAAATCGGTTCGCACTCGTCTCATCGATTGTACCGGCTTGATTGTCTTTGAAATTCAGGTCGTGAATATCGATCCGTGTCTCCGCGTCACCGGCGTCAGGATCTGCTCTGAACGGTAGTATTGACCGCTCCCAGACCAGTAAACTATCAGTTGCTTCGGTGAATTGATCATCTCCACCATCGAATTCATCGTGGCTTGCTGTAGCGATACCGCTCCCGGCGGGAACCGCCATTGCGATAGGCCATCCGATCATTAACGCAACGACAAAGACTGTGCATACGAACTGGAACCCCCTATTCATAACCTACCATGCTCGCTAGTATTAATTAAAACCTTGGAACAACTCTGCGCTGACAGATAAAATCGGATTCGAGGTTGGTCCGAGGTGTTTTATACATACAACCCAGTATAATTAGTCAGTAGGTTATGGATACAAAGGTCCAAGCTCGTCGCGGAATTATTCTTATTTGTGCGGTTAGTTTCGGTCTCATTATCACCGCGGGGCTGATCACAGCAGCCTCCGGATACGCAGTCACCCCCGATAACACGATTGACACGCCGTCAACAACAGTCGAATTTGAGGGGAACGAATACGAAATCAATAGTATCTCGGAGTATACGCCCGGCGACACCATCACGGTAGATGTGGCCCTGCCAAGTAATGATTACAGCGTAGCAGATATTCTGTTGTATAATTCCGACCGAAATCAGGAAACTTCCAAACGGATACGAGGCCCAAGTGCGAGCGAAACAGTCACACTCGATACCGGGGCAGCCCCAGCAGGTACGTATTCGATAAACCTCGAAGTCGAAGGCAGGCTCGAGGCGATTCATCCGGTAGTGCTCGCCGGATTCGATGTCGCCGTTGATGCCCCCGGCAGCGTGACCGTTGACGAAGATATTGAAACCAAGGTTACAGTGACACCAACTGAGCTCAACAACGATGATCTCGATGGCGTCGAAGTGGTCATCTGGAACGACGACCAGACCGAACGTATCGATGCCACAGCCGACGGCAACAATGAATATACGGCGACCATCTCGGCAGACACATTTGAGTCGGGCGAGTACAACGTCTATGCCGCCGCACTCAGTGAGGATACCTTCAACGGTGAAGCCGAAATTCTCGGGATTGACGACGGCGGCACGCTCAGCATTACCGAAGACGACGATAATGGTGATGGTGGCACCAACGGTGGCCCTAGTGGTGGCGGATCCGGTGCTGGTACGGGCGATGGTGGCGATGAAGAGGACTCAACCGCCGAGACTGATAACGAAACGACACAGCCCAACAACGAAACCGATACTGGAACGAGCGAGACGGACGGGGCGAACAATGAAACCGATGGAACTGACGGCTCGGAGTCAACACCCAGTGACGAGGGAAGTGGCACGAACGGTGCCACCGAAGCGAGCGGCGAATCCGACGACCTCATCACGCCGACGACCAACGAAGATGAGTCACCACCCGTTGAAGACCAACCATTCCATCCCGGACTCGCGGTGATTGCCATCGGTTTGCTCTTTGTTGCACAAAAATGGCGGACGCGAAGACAGTCCGGAACGTCGAGTGAAAGTCCCCCAACCTGAGATCCACCCACGAGTGAGAAAGCTCACTCAACCGTGACGCTTTTCGCCAGATTTCGTGGTTTGTCGATCGGCCGCCCCTTATGTGCAGCAACATGGTAGGCGAACAACTGCCAATACACGTTTGCAACTAGCGGCTCAAGAAGGCCAACATCGGGGACGGTGAGCTGCTCGTTGACGTGTGTCGTCTCCTCAAGCGACGATGCCGCAATCACCGGCGCACCGCGGGCCTGAACTTCCTTGATATTATTTTGGGTCTTCGAAGCGCGAGTTCCATCACTCAGTACTGCCAAGACAGGAGTCCTATCGGTGACCAACGCCAGTGGGCCGTGTTTCAGCTCGCCGGCAGCAAACCCTTCAGCGTGATCATACGAGATCTCTTTGAGTTTGAGCGCGCCCTCCAGTGAGACGGGATAACCGAGATCACGACCAATAAAAAAGAAACTGTCGCTATCAGCGTACTCGGTAGCAATGGCTTCAACATCAGTTTCCGTGTCGAGGACTTGCTGTATGGCGCCCGGTAACTCACGAAGGTTCGCTAACACTGTTGAGGCTCGGCTGGCCGACAGGGCGTTACGACGACGCCCAATATATACAGTGAGTAACGCCAACGTGGCGACCTGAGAGGCGAATGTTTTCGTCGCAGCAACGCCGATTTCCGGCCCGGCCCGGATAAACACACTATCGTCGACTTCACGGGTGACGGTGCTACCGAGGGTATTGGTCACCGCGAGCGTGCGAGCACCAGCCTGTGCCGCCGTCCGGATCGCAGCAAGTGTATCAGCGGTTTCCCCGCTTTGGGTCACGGCGATTGTCAGGGTTCGCCAAGGATCGCGACCGCCATTGAAGCTGTATTCGCTAGCGAGCGTGACCGATGCTCGGACATCAGCAAGCGTTTCGAGTAGCCGAGCCGCATACAACCCAGCGTAGTAGGAGGTTCCACAGGCGACGAGCTGGATTTCCTCAAGAGAGTTGAGATGCTCACTCGGGATCGAAAGATCCAGCGCCACGTTGCCAGCGGAGATATCAAGACGACCCGAAATCGTCTGCCGGAGCGCCTGTGGCTGTTCGTGGATCTCTTTGTGCATATAGTGGTCATAGCCGCCTTTTTCGGCCGCATCGGCCTCCCACTCAATCGTTTCGGTCGGTGGATCGATCACCTCTCCACCACGGTACAACGTGACATCATCGTCGCTGACGACAGCCACATCACCGTCTTCGAGATATGTGACTGAACGGGTCTGATCAAGAAACGCCGGCACAGCACTTGCCAAGAAGGTGCCGTCTTCAGCATGACCGATCACAAGCGGGCTGTCGTTTCGGACCGCGATCAGGCCGGGAAAACCCTCGATAAGCGCACAAAAGGCGAAACTCCCCTCTAAGCGGTCACTAACAGCGCGTACCGCCGCAACTGGCTCCTCGCCCGTCGCAAGTCGATCCTCGATCAGGTGGGGGATAACCTCTGTATCGGTTTCGCTTGTGAACGTATGCTCATTGAGTTCCGTCCGTAATGATTCATAGTTCTCGATGATGCCGTTGTGGACAACCGCGACTTGATCGGTACAGTCGGTATGGGGGTGGGCGTTTTCGTCCGTTGGGGGACCATGTGTCGACCATCGCGTATGGCCAATCCCACACCGTGAGGGGCGCTGTTCTGGGCAGGCAGCGATCAACTCATCCACCTCACCACTCTGTTTGTACACGGATAGTTTGCCGGTCGTGGTATCGGAAAGCGCGATCCCGGCCGAATCATAACCGCGATACTCGAGATTCTCCAGCCCACCCAAGATCCGTGGCAGTGCTTCCTGCTCGCCGATGTAACCAGTAATCCCACACATCGTTATCCTCGTTTGATGACCGTCTGCGGCGCGATCCGTCCCTCAACAACGGCGCCATCACCGATCGTCACGTTATCTCCGATGACTGTGCCAGCCTGAATCGTGACATTCGCTCCGATGTGGGCGTTATCGCTCACCACACCGCCAAGATGTACCTCATCGTGGATGGTTCCATCGACAATGACGCGTGCGGGCCCGCCAGTGACCGTCGTATTCGGTCCGATCGTCGCATTCTCACTGACGATACAATCTCGGAGGACCGCCCCATCGCTGATCGTCGCATCCTGTAGGACCACAGTGTTCGATACGACAGCATTAGCCTCGATCGTGACGTTTTGCCCGAGCGTCGTTGCCCCACGGAGGGTCGCGTTCGGCCCGACCGTCGCATCACGGTCGATACAGACGCGGTCGCCAACGGCTGCCGTTGGATCGATCGCGCCGGCTGTTGATGAATCCTGTTGATCCAACACTACGTCGGTAGCCAATAAAAGATCCCACAGATGCGAGATATCCATCCACACACCGTTGTTCCGAATGGCGTGGACATCCTGCTCGGCCAGCAGTGTCGTGATCGCTCCGGGCAGTGTCAGTTCCCCCGTCGCTCCCGGTTCCGTGCGCTCGATCGCATCGAAGATCTCTGGTGAAAACCGGTAGATACCGGCGTTGATAATCTCCGAGGTGGGTCCCCCAGTCGGCTTTTCCGTAATGGCCGTAATACGGTCGCCATCAAGTGTAACCACCCCATAGCGGAGTGGCGTATCTACGCGGGTTACAGCGATCGCGGGCGCGGTGACGTTTTCGCTGGCAACGCGCGCAATGAGTTCGGTCTCGATGATGCGATCGCCGTTTAGCACGAGAAAGTCATCCACAACGATCGATTCAAGCTGTGCGACCGCATGCCCAGTCCCGAGTTGGGGCTCCTGCGTGACGTACTCGATATCGACTCCCCACGCATCGCCATTGCCAAAATACGTCTGGATGCGATCGCGTTCATATCCGACGACTAGCACAAGTTCTTCGATACCAGCCACCGCGACGGCTTCAATAACGTATTCCAAGATCGGTTGATTCGCGATCGGAACCATCGGTTTCGGCCGCCGATTGGTCAGCGGTTGCAATCTGTTCCCCTCGCCAGCAGCTAATATAGCGGCTTTCACCCCGACTCACCCGACATTTCATTTGTACGGTCAACTGTCAGGAGCAAAAAGCCTCCGCACGAAGAGGATATTTTTTGCCATCCCAGATTCATCCATCGATATGGCCCCTGCGATCGCCCATTTTCTGGCTGGTGCAGGTCTTGCCCTCCTCATTGCGACGCCACTCGTGCTTCGGTACGAAATCGACCGCAGCTGGGGCTTGTGGCTTGTCCCGCTTGGCGGCCTCTGGGGATTAATCCCGGACGTTCACAACATTATTCCGGTGTATCAGCCACAGTTTCGCGCACTCCACGATTCGGCGTGGGTAGACTTGTTCGCGTTCCATTATCTGCTTGATCGGCCAACAATTAGAGAGCTGTACCTAGAAAGTGTTTTTCTCGCAATCCTGTTTTTTCTGGGGACCGTCTTCGTCTTCTCGTATGCTCAAACGCTATACGAAGCCGAATCCGTCGTTACGACTAGGATTGAACAACGGCTGGCGGTCGTGGTCATAACCATGGCATCAACCGCCTACGCCGGCGTTGTCGTCAGCGTCATCGTCCTCAACATGGGGCGATACGATCTCTTGGCGGCCCTGATCGGTCGTGACGGCCATTTTGCCGGCTGGTTCGTTCTGGCAGCTGGATCGATCGCCGTCGGGAGCGGGCTTGCGATCCTTCTCGAGGGGCTACTCCCAGTCCCGTACCGAACGGATCCGAAATACGGTCTTCAGGCTGGTCTGCTCGTTGCGATCGTCGGCTGGGGTATCGCCTCCGTTGTGCTCCCGCTGTGGGTGCGAACGGTATCCGATATCCCCGCTAGTATTCCATATATCGATCTCGTGAGTCTCGTCGCTGTGGGCAGTTTCGTCGGGGTGTTCGTCCTTTTTTATACGCTCTTTCGAGGCGCGGATATCGTAACGCTTCGAAACGAGAACGCCCCGAGTTGAACGCTCACCCTTCGATATTCTTCAGAACCAAGGAGAAAACAGGCGAGGTACGCCCGCGATATTTCAGTCGATTACGTCATCAGCAGGTTCGGTGTCCGTCTCAGCGTCGGTTGTTGGTGTCTCAAATTCAAGCGTCTCATCGCCAGCACCGCCGTCGCCCGCAAGGGCTGTTTCTTCGCTTGCATCGGTTTCGACGGGCGCCGCGATCGAGGAAAGAACATCGTCGACGACGCTTTCAGGATCAACACCACTGATCTCGGCATCAGTATTCAATACGAGTCTATGGATTAAGATCGGGCGAGCAAGGGTCTTGATATCATCTGGGATGACGTATTTCCGACCGTGGATTGCGGCGCGAGCTTTGCCAGCTTGCAGAAACGCTAGCGAACTCCGGGGGGAGGCGCCGTGTTCGACGTGTTCATGCTCTCTGGTCGCGGCGACAAGATCAAGGAGGTACTCCTTGACGGATGGCTCGATGTGGATGTCAGCGACGGCTTCCCGGGCGGCAAGTAACTCTTCGGCCGTGACGACCTGCTCGATAGACTCCGGGCCGAGTGCCGGCTGGCCATCGAAGCGATCAACCAGTGCCCGCTCGTTGTCACGGGTTGGCAACTCCATCGCGAGTTTCTGCTGAAATCGGTCGCGTTGGGCTTCCGGAAGCGTGAACGTGCCTTCCATCTCGATCGGGTTTTGGGTTGCAACGAGCAAGAACGGGCTCGGGAGATCGTGGCTGTCGCCTTCGATTGTGACGGTTTGTTCGGCCATCGCCTCGAGCAGTGCACTCTGGGTTTTCGGTGTCGCCCGATTGATCTCATCGGCAAGCACGATATTTGCAAAGATCGGCCCTTTACGCGTTTCGAACACGCCGGTCGGCTCCCGGTAGACCTCCGTGCCAGTGATGTCGGCTGGCAGGACATCCGGCGTCATCTGAATCCGTGCGTGATTGAGCCCCGACGCACGCGCGAACAGCGCCGCCGTTGTGGTCTTGGCGATTCCCGGCACCCCCTCAAGCAGAACATGGCCATCGGACAGCAACGCAACTGTCAACCCCTCGATGATGTGCTCGTTACCGATCAACACATCATCAACCTCCTCCCGAATTGCCGTATAAATCGCCCCCGGATCGCTCATTGAGAGTTTATTACATGGCCGCATTGATAACGGCTTTTGTTAGCTCCCACGGTCACGATGTATTAACTCCATTTGATATATCTACTGCCAACGCGGAGTACGGCAAGCCCCCCTACCCCGAGGCCGATCTGCAGGAGGAGCGATTCACGGATCGTCAATACCAAGGCGACGAGCGGTGGTGGCGATCCCGCACGTGAAATATCGATCAGGGTATGGTCCGTTCCAGCGACGAGCGCCCGGCTGAACGCCCGGTTACCGTCCTGCTCTTGCATCACGTTGATGAAGACACTGGGGTCACTGACTGTGACGACCGAACCATCACCGACCGGTTCAACGGTGGCGACCGGATACGAGGTGAGCGTTTCATTCTCCGAAAGTGTCCTACTACCGTCGCGATCGAGATACGAATACGGCGAACTGGCAACGAGAACGGTCGCGTCGCCGGGGGCAAGACCCGTTCCGTAGTTGAGCGTTACCGACTCGACGCCATCGGTGAAGCGATGCTCAGTAACTTCGGTGGCAACCGGCAGCGCCGGGCTCCGATGGTGATGTCGTTCATCCCGAAGCAGAGGTCCAATCGGTTGGGCGTCGGCGCCAATAGCCATGAGTAACGCCGGGCCGTGTGGTCCATCTCGGTCCGCGACGACGAGCGTGCCACCGCGCTCAACGAACGCTTGGATTCGGGCGGCATCCGCCTCGGTGTAGGGCTCATCCGGCGCGAGAACGAATGCGGTCGTATTGGCGTCGTACTGCGTATACCGAGTGGTATTGCGGACGATCACCGGGTCCGAGCCGGCGTCTTCAGCTGTTGTCTGTAGGCTATTCGTGCCGTCCCATTCGGGGTTGAATGCGTCGAAAGCGATGCCGGATGTCGCGCCGCCTACGATGAAGGCAGCTCCGACGATGACCACAAGTGTGACGAGGACAACCCGGGGCCAGTCGGTCACAAAATCGAACTCGAAATCTATGTCGGGCGTCATCCAAACACCCCCGGCGGCAGGATTTCGAGGATTCGACGGATCACGATCACGCCAAAGACAGCCAGTCCAGCGGCGATCAGCCACGGCAGTCGGCGGCGCCATGCTGGGGTGACTGCGATCGGGGCCGTCAGTTCAACAACGATCAGAAAGCCGATCAACGAGAGCACAAAGAACAGCTCCAACTCCAACGAGCCTAAGGCGGCCAACAGGACGATCACAACAAGCATCCACAGCAACTGGGCATGGATGAATCGGAGCCGCCGACGCGTCGCCATTGTACGGGATTGTTCGGGGCCGTATACGAAACTGTCGGCTCGGTGTTTTTCGGGAGAAGTATACACCTTCGACGATTATTGTGGAAGTCTATACACCGTTTGACGAGCGGACGTGGTATATATATCCCCTTCGAGGGCTTCGTTTCAACGCTCGAAACCGCTACCGGATCCATCTTGATACAGCGAGGAAATCCCGCCCTTCCCGTGAGTGACGAGTGTTCCGACTGGTCGGAACCGAGGACTGAACAGGGCGGGCGTGAATCGCGTACGCTCCGGTGAGAAACCGCCGCATTACTGCCGACCTTGGGTCTCCAATGAGGCTAACGGAGTTTTACTTTCACGGTGGTTGGCTGACGTTGAAGTCAGAAGCGAACGTATGCTGGCATGGCTGATGAAGCGCACCAACACGTTCGCCGTGCGACCGCTCTCCGAAGCTGGAGAGCAACTGCTCCGGGATCTGTTGGACGCTTCCGCCGCTCTCTGGAACGAAATCAACTACCAGCGGCTCATGCGCTACAACGACGAGGACGGCTTTGAGGGCGACGTATGGGACGCCGATACCGGCGCTCTCGAAGGAAAATACAAAGACGTTCTCGGCGCGTCCACCGCCCAAACTGTACGGCGAGCAAACAGCGAAGCGTGGCGCGGGTTCTTCGAGAACAAAAAGAAGTTTCACGACAAGTCAAACACGTCGGTCACGGAACACCCGGAACCGCCGGGCTTCCGTGGCAACGAAGACGACGGACGTGTTCTCAAAGGCGTCGTCCGAAAGGACGCATACACCGTCGAGTGGGGCGACCGCTCCCGGCTTGAGATGGTCGTCGGAAAACAACTCCGAGACAAGCACAACAGCCCGAAAAGTCGTCTCCGTCTGGAAATCGTTGGCGACCCAAACTGGCCTGACTACGAGGATCAAGGTCGGTTGGAATTGTGGTACGACGAGACGGACGAGGTGTTCAGAGCCTCGCAACCCGTGACTGTTTCTGATGATACACGGAATACTCCATTGGCTTCCGAAACAGCCGCTCTGGATATTGGTGCAAACAATCTCGTCGCTTGCACAACCACAACCGGTGAGAAATACCTGTACGAAGGTCGTAAATTGTTCCAACGGTTCAGGGATACAACCCGCGAAATCGCCCGATTACAATCGAAACTTGGTGACGGACGATACAGTAGCAAGCGAATCCGACGACTGTACCGGAAGCGAACTCGTCGTCGTGATCACGCCCAAGAAGCGTTGTGTCGTGACCTGATCGAACGGCTGTATCAGGAAGGTGTCGATACCGTATACATTGGTGGGTTGACCGACGTGTTGGAGACGCATTGGTCGGTTGAAACCAACGCAAAGACGCACAACTTTTGGGCATTCAAGAAGTTCACCGAGCGGTTGGCGTGTACCGCTGAAGAATACGGGATCAGTATTGAAGTTCGGTCGGAAGCGTGGACGAGTAAAGAGTGTCCACAATGTGGTTCGACAGATCGGACGAATCGGCATCAGGATACGTTGACGTGTCTGTGTGGCTTTGAGGGTCACGCTGACCTCACAGCATCAGAGACGTTCTTAGAGCGGCAGACGGGGCAGACAGTCAGGCCGATGGCACGGCCAGTGTCCTCGGAAATCACAGATTTCCGGGATGCGGAAAACGCACAGCGTTTTCCAGCACGGTTCGAGTGGGACGACCACCAATGGTCGGGGAAATCACACCCTCACGACAGTCCCAAAGAACAGCGCACAGACCCGAGTACCGTCCACCGTGACGGGAATGTTGCCTCCGGGGACTCTCAGGCAGTCTGAGACTCCCACGTCGGCGAGGAAACCCCGTCGTGAATGACGGGGAGGATGTCATACCAAACTGTCGCCTCGAGCACGCTTCGGAGCAGTTTTAACGTTTGTTTATTTACGATGTAGCAATGCTTCCGTGGGGGCATGCTGCCGTTGGGTATTTAGTGTATGCAGTGCTCTGTCGGTACCGAAGCGGGCAGACACCCGCCGAAGCGCCGGTCATTGCGCTGGCGCTCGGCACCCAGTTTGCCGATCTAGTTGACAAACCACTAGCGTGGTATTTGGGTGTGATCCCAAGTGGCCGCTCGTTTGGCCACTCAATCTTTACTGCGATTATTGTGATATCAGCTGTCGACTGGCTTGCCCGTCGGTATGATCGAAAAGAACTCAGCGTTGCCTTTGCGATCGGCCATCTCTTGCATTTGGCCGCCGACGCGGTGTATCCGATCCTATATGGAGATTGGGCGGCGCTACGATTTTTACTATGGCCAGTCATTCCGCAACCGGATGCCGATACTGATAAGACAATTTTTGAGGTGTTGATCGCCTCGTCTTTTTCAATGACTGGCCTTTTCGAGCTTGTGTTGTTCGGTGTAGCGACGGCGCTGTGGCTTGCCCATCGCGCCCCAGGGATCTGGCTTTGTTTTCGGCTGATTCAATCCGGTATCAAGCGAACTGGTCGATAACCTCGAATTCCTCCATTTCGCTCGCCAAAAACCCACCTTGCAGGATCCTGCAAGATTTAAGTTAGTTCCTTGTTATGGATAGCCTAACTGCATACTGCCACCGTGTTTGGCTCAAGGTGGAAGATAGTTGGGGGAGTAATAAGATGCGTGCGCAAACGAGTACGGTTGGGGGACAGGGACAAGAGACTGACAGGACGGGATCCGATGATATCCGACGATCGACGGCCGCCTCGCATCCGAGCCAGGAGGTCGTCGTCGGCATACCAACGTACAACGAGGAGATTGCGATCGGAAGTGTCGTGCTGCAAGCACAACAGTACGCCGACGAGGTAATCGTTGTCGACGACGGGAGCTCCGACGCGACGGTGTCAATCGCTCGCGGGGCTGGCGCGACAGTCCTCGAACACGATGAAAACAAAGGAAAAGGCGGTGCCATTCAGACACTTTTGCGATGCGTCCAAAGCGAAGACATCCAAGCGTTCGTCCTGCTCGATGGGGACGGCCAACACATCCCCCACGGCATCCCGGAGGTCGCCGATCCAGTTTTGGAAGGCGACTGTGACATCTCGATCGGCAGTCGGTATCTGGAAAGCGAGACCGAGACGCCGCTGTATCGACGCGTTGGCCAGCGCGTCCTAGATCTAATGACGATGGGCTCTGCGCGGACCGCTGTCTCCGATTCCCAGAGTGGCTTTCGCGCGCTCTCGCCCAAGGCGGTCTCGCGCTTGACGATTCGAACTGACGGTATGGGTGTCGAAAGTGACATGATCAACTCTGCTGTCGAGAGCGATCTCGGCATCACGGAGGTGCCGATCGACGTTCGTTACGAGGGGGTCGACGGTCAGACGTACAATCCCTTCCGGCACGGTCTGGGGGTTCTGGTGTTTATTATTCAGTTGATTCGGGATCGACACCCCATGCTGTTTTTCGGGTTGCCGGGGTTGGTGTTTTTGGGTGGTGGGGGATTGCTCGGTATGCATACGGTCTGGCTGTACTCGGCGACCGGTGCGTTCCATCAATGGAGGGTGACGATTGCCACGTTTACGACTATCATCGGTGCGATAGCTCTGTTCAGCGGACTGTTGTTGAATCAGATGGCGAATATGTTGGAGGCACATGATGGCTGACGACAGAGAGACAACTTCATCCCATCTGACGGACGTTGCATTCGTGTTAGGAACACGACCGGAGATAATCAAACTCTCTCCCGTTATCCGAGTCTGCGAACGTGCGAATCTGGAGTACACCATTATCCATACCGGACAGCATTATTCGGACTCGCTTGATTCGGTCTTTTTCGAGCAACTCGAACTGCCGGAACCAGACTACAACCTCGAAGTCGGTTCGAGATCACACGGAGAGCAGACGGGTGAGATGATTGCAGACATCGAGGCAGTCTTGCTGGATGAAAAACCGGACGTAGTGCTTGTTCAGGGGGATACGAACTCCGTACTCGCTGGTGCAATTGCAACGAGTAAACTCGATATCGAACTCGGGCACGTCGAGGCTGGCCTGCGAAGTTTCGACTGGGAGATGCCCGAAGAGACCAACCGTGTGCTGACTGACCACGCAGCTGATTACCTGTTTGCCCCGACTGAACAGAACGCATCTTTCCTCCGCGAAGAAGGACTTCCGGACAGGCGGATTACCGTCACTGGTAACACTATCGTCGGTGCAGTCCAGCAAAATAAAAGACTTGCTAACGAAAACAGTACAATCCACTCCGAATTGAATCTCCATCAGAACGACTTCGCACTCATGACTGCACATCGCGAAGAGAACGTTGACGACAAGGACCGGTTCGAGGGGATCCTGGCAGGAGTCGGTCGAATTGCTCGCGAACACGGACTGGAGGTTGTCTATCCGGTTCATCCACGGGCACGAGAACGGATTGACGAGTTCGACCTTGAGGTTCCAGATGAGATCAGGTTGATTGAACCTTGTGACTATCTGGACTTCCTCGCGCTGGAGATGGACGCAGAGTTGATTCTGACTGATTCGGGTGGGGTACAGGAGGAGGCGTGTATTCTCGGCGTTGCCTGCGTAACGCTTCGGGACAACACGGAGCGTCCGGAGACGATTGACGTTGGTGCGAACAGACTCGGTGGGTCCGATCCAGCGCGAATCCAGACCTGTGTCAGCGAGATGATTGTCCAGGACCAATCGTGGCAGAATCCGTTTGGAGATGGGACCGCAGCCGAACAAATTCTCCAGACACTCGCCCCGAAAATAGTAGATACAATTAAATGAAAGGCGTATATGCATTCAAATGGCCGTCTGCTGCACTGAGGAGAAAGGGAAGTTTGATGACCAACAGTCGGTGACACAACATGGACGACAGGCAAACGATCTGGACGGACGTAATCAACCCTTCCGACGTTCTTTTTTTCGAGAGCGTGATCGACGGACTGGACAAAAAATACGAGCACACAATCACCACGCGTGAGAAGGCGGAAACTGTCGAACTCGTTGATTCACTTGGACTCCACGCAACGAACATCGGGAGGGATTTCGACCACCCCTCTCTCAGAAAGATGGGGATTCCGTTGCGGACGCTGCAACTCGCAGTCGGCGCACCGGCCGCGGACATCACGCTTTCTTTCCGTAATGCGATGTGTATTCTCGCCTCAAAGCTGAAGCGAGTCCCGAGTATCCATTTTACGGACAACGATGCGTTCGCTTATAACAGTGACTTGATAATCGAGCGGTTTTATAATTCGCTGGAGTCGCGTGCTACTTACAACATTGTTCCGAAATCCTTCGAGAACGCCGTGTTGACCAATCACGCGGCGAGTGGGGAGACCATCATGGAGTACGACGGGTATAAAGAGAACGTCTACGTGGCGAACTTCAGACCCGATCCGGAGTTTCTGGAACGACTCCCCTTTGATGAGTTCGTCGTGCTGCGACCTGAAGCACTCAACGCTGCATACGTCAATAGAGAGTCCTCGATCGTGCCACAGTTGGCCGACCATCTTGGCGCAAACGGGACGAATATGGTGTACGTACCGAGGCGATCTGCCGATCTTGATCACGTTGATTCAGCGAATCCGCGGATTCATGTCCCATCGGAAACTTTAAACGGGCTTCAGCTCTGTTGGCACGCTGATTGTGTCATCACCGGTTCTGGGACGATGGCGCGTGAAGCAGCGTGCATGTCAGTTCCTGCGGTGTCGTTTTTCCCCCGAGAGTTGCTCTCAGTTGATCGGGATCTGGTCCAGGATGGGCAAATTCTCCACTCCCGTTCCCCCAAGCGAATCGCAGACTACGTGGCGTCTATCGATCGACAGGCGACCCAGCCCGACTTGACGGAATCACAACAAGTCAGACGAAGCGTGGTCACGATGGTCGAAGAGATCATTGACGAGGTGGCCGACCAATGAGGGTCCTCAACCTCGTTGCTACCAAACGATCGTTTTTCAATACACAGGTGGACATTCTCGAACAAAAAGGGATCGAACAGACGACCATTACTGTTCCTGGGGAATATCGTCCTCAGGAAGGTAAAGAACGCTCCGTGGCCGATTACCTCCGATTTTATCCAGACGTTCTTGAACAATCTTTCAATTCGTACGACGTGATTCATGCCAACAACGGGCTAGTTGCTCCCCACGCAATCGCACAGCCGAAACTTCCGACGGTGGTTTCATTCTGGGGACGCGACGTATACAGCGATCTTTATCTTCAGAGCAAGGTGAGCAAACTGTGTGCGAAACTGGCCGGTGAGGTTATCGTGATGAGTGAACAGATGGCTGAAAAGCTGGCTGTTGATGTCCACGTTATTCCACATGGCGTCGACATGAGTACGTTCCGACCGATGGATCAAAGTGACGCACAGGAACAGGTGGGATGGGATTCGGATGTCAAACACGTCCTCTTCCCGTATGCCCCCTCACGGCCGGAAAAGAACGTAGCGGTAGCACATAGCGTCGTCGACACAGTAAACACGAACGTAGCGCCAACGGTCAAGTTGCACACAGTCTACGGCGTCCCACACGACGAGGTTCCGATCTATATGAACGCGGCCGACGCACTCCTGCTCACGTCGAAGTATGAGGGTTCTCCGAACGCGGTCAAAGAGGCGTTGGCATGCAATCTCCCAGTGATTGCGACGGATGTCGGTGACGTTAGTGACCGGCTTGAGGGAGTCAAGCTATCGGAAACTGGGGAGACGAAACGGGAACTCGTGTCTGCCTTAGAGATTACCATCTCTGCTGGCGAGCGGTCGAACGGACGGGAGGAAATAAAGAATGTGAATGTCGAGCAAATGGGTGATGCGATACTCGACGTATATAAAAAAGCCACCGACAGAGGTGAGTAAATGAGAATTGCGATCGCCTGTGCCGGTTTAAGGAAAAAGAACGTCAGAAAACAGCCCTGGCGGTATTTTTATGAACTGTCAAAGTATCTCGCAAACGATGAAACCCACGAGCTTTTTATCCTGTCGGATTGCAGGACCGAACTTCCGGATATTGACAACGATGTAATCACCGTAGACACGATTTTCTCCTACAACGGCCTCTCCGAGGACTTCGTCACACGGATCCAATCGATATCGCCGGACACCCTCGTATTGAATCTGACTCCCTCAACTTTCCTTAGAGGGCCGATCAGCCCCGGTTCAGGGATACGTCTGGTCGGGATTGTGACCGGGACACTCTATACCCTTCAAGAGCTCTACGCGGTCGGCGCTCAGGAATGGATGCGAAATCATACGTACCTGTACCGCTTTTTGGCCGAATCTGCCATGCCAAGAACGCTGATCGCTCGGTCACTGTCCAGCTACGATGCTGTCGTGACTCTCACGGACGAAAACAAGCGGCGACTCCAGAGATATTACGACGAAGAGATTATTTCGATCCCTGTCGGTATCGACGAGGACGATCTCATACTGCCCCAATCAGGAAACGATCACACACACACCCGAAACAAACCACGGATACTGTATTTCACTTCACCTCTCACTCTTCGAGGGACAGACGTGCTGGTTCGGGCGTTTGCCGACGTGAGAACAGGCAGAAACTGCGAACTCACTATCTTGTCCCGTCCCGACGACAGCAGTATGGGGGCCGAAGAAAAGCGACTTGTCGAGATTGCACACAAAAACGGCGTGCAAGAGGACTTTCATCTCGAATCGGAGTTTCTAGATCCCCAAACGATCAGAGCGCAGTTGTTCGAGGCGGACATTGTCGCACTTCCTTTCAAAATCGTCTTGTCGGAGGTACCGATCAGCCTCTACGAGGCGCAGGCGATGGGAACTCCTGTCGTTTCAACGACCGTCGGATGTCTACCCGAAATCGTCCAGAACGCTGGACTCGTCACCCAACCTGCCGATTACCACGCAACGGCAGATGCACTCCATCGATTACTTGCGAATCCAGAACTACAGGAGTCGATGGGAGCACGGGGAAGAGAAAGGATGCAGGCACATCCTCGCTGGAGTGATGTCTGCGAGGCCCTGCTGTCCGTCATTCAACAATAAGAATGTCACAACCCGAATTCATATATCTGTGTGGTCCGGATGGCGTTGGAAAGACAACACAGACCCAACGACTCCTTGAGAGACTGGGACGCCACGAGTACGAGCACGTGTGGCTTCGCTTCTTCCACTGTTTTTCTTTACCCCTGCTTGCGGTTGCACGCGTGGCCGGAGTCACATCGCAGAGAACGATTGATGGAGATGAAACGATAAGCCAGCACCATTTCGAGAGGTCGACGATTCTTTCGAAGCTATATCCGTTCGTCCTCATGATCGACACCGCAATATATGTCCTCTACACGTTAGCAAAATATCGAATCGTACGCCGACAAAAGATCGTTTTCGACCGATTCGTCTATGATACGGTTAGCCAGGCAATGGTCTCGACGGGACGGAATGATCTCCCCAAACGAACCTATACTAAACTCTTCTTGTCACTCCTTCCGGACGATACGCAAACGCTCTTGCTAATGAGTGATGAACGAACTTTACGGGGTCGACGAGATGACGTACGTGCGGATCCTACAATTGGGCGAAAAATCGAGACGTACGAGGTACTCGCTCAACAGTATGGGCTTCATGTACTAGATGCCTCGGCACCCGAAGATGATGTCCATGCAGCAATTATGGAGGTGATTGAAGATGGCGATCAATGATAAGTATCGCCAGTTACTTTCCATACTTCCTGACAGATGGAGTCAGTGTGTCCTGTACCTCGTCAACTGGCTGTTCCAGGGCCAGTTGTTTGCCGATAGGAGAGAACGCATAGCGAAAACCGTGTTTAGTGGGGTCCTATTCGGACTTACCTACACAACTGTGTCGGAGCGGGTCGACCGAAAATGGACGGTCCCACTCTCCTTGCTAGTCTCGCACACTCTCAACTGGGTAGCCGCCACAAATATCCACAGTACACGTGAGAAGGGGTATACGGAGCAGTATGACCGTCAGGATATGCGAGCGAGATTCACTCCGCCTGTCCGTCTTGTCCGTTCAATCGTCGGTAAGGCCGGTTGTCTGCACGCCGCCTGTATCTTCGGGAGTCTTGCCCGCGGTGATGCACACACTCGATCGGACATCGATATCCACATCTACGCTCGTAGCGGGTTCCGGAACCTTGTTGGTGCGTACATAGTTCTATTTGTTATACGGTTGGTGTGTAACGTCTCCCGGTACCCGATTGATATCTGGGTGTTCACTGATCTGAGTCGAACCAAACCTGCCAAAGGTGAAACGCCGATAATCATCGTCGACGAGGACGAATTCCTGAAGCACACGTTGTGTGAGTACAATCATATCTCCGAATCCGAGTATCTCTCGTTCTGACACCCCCTACAGATCTTCGATTAACTACTTCTCCTGAACGCTTTTGAGTAGGCTGGAGTCAGGACGTATCGCTCACACGCTCTGGGCATGGGTACAAGACAACACTCCCCAGGAACCCGGGTACTATCGCTGACCGTATGGGGTAAAAGCCTGCTGCTGGACTTGGCAGATGTTGACATTTCATGCGACGGGAGCGCCTGTGACAGTGCTACAGTTCCCACCGGGCGGAACCACCCAGCAGGTGACGCTCGGCGAGATCGGGCCAGAACCTACTGTTGGGAGTTATCCGGCACTTCAACGCGGGAATGCGCGCCGTCGTCGGGCTAGCCCGACTTCTTACGGGCCCTCCGATCCCGCTTTGCTCACGGTGCGGTGGATATCACTTATATTGGCTGCAAACCCGCAGGATACTCTCCTTGAGTGTGATCGTTGGTTCGCACCCCGTTTCGTTTTGTATTTTCGTGATGTCCGCCCAGGTATCGTAAACGTACAACTCTTCCGAAATCGGATTCTTAATATACTCAAGTCCAATCTCAGCGTCTAGCTCTTCATTACAGAAGATGATGCCTACGATCTCATCGCTGGATTGCGAAGAGAAAGCTTGAACTATCATGTTCAACTCCACGGCGAGAGAAATCAAGTTGAACGTATCTTTAGAGAGGTACAACGACGAACTTCTTCGTTCTCAAACTATTTCAGCCACGTCGATCCACTGACAGCGGAAACATGGTTACAAGCCTTCGCCGTCTGGCGGAATCCTGTTTAAGTTAACACGACCGGGTGTGACTCCATGATATGAGAATTCCGCTGGTAAACCTAGAGTATGAGGTGCGATATGGAATCACCGAGGTCGGTCTATGACACGTACCGCCGCGTACATTAGTGTGACAGATTGGGGTGCGGGGGTATAGAAGAAGTGTGATCGCAGCCTGGAGCTATGTTGTTCCGTTTCACGTGCCATGGACTTTATACGAAGCCATGACCACGGCCGCTGATCACTGCCTATACATTGATCTCAGAATAATCATTTTCGTTTTTTGATACGGTTCAGATCGGCTTGCGGAATTTTGATGTCCCCACGTCAAACAGCCTTGAGCTTCGTACCTCTGCATACGCCGATAAGTATGAGAACTATTCTATAACACACTCTTTCACAAGAAACCGGTCGTTGTGGCCAGAAGTATCAGTTCATCTGACATCCTGCAGGTCAGGATGGTCGAGATGTCTGCGTGCGGTTTCACCGAGTTCGGTCGACGATACCGCCGTGTGTATCTCGGAACGCACCGCTTGCCACAGCTGATGTCGTGCGATGACCCGGACCGGAATGCGATCCAGTCCGAGCAGTTTCGCGACGATCATACGGTGGTGTCCGTCGTCGAAAAATACGGCGCCGTTTCGTCCAATCACGACGCGGATCTCGTGGTATTCGGGCGGAAAAAACGGCAACCCATCGTTCAAGTCCGAATCCTCTGCGCTCAGCTCTCGCTGGGATTTGTATCCGTTCGTCTTGATTGTCTCGTACAATCGCTCAAGCCGTCGCCTTTTTCGGGCGAGCTTCCCATCGGGATCGCTGTATCGGCCCCGAGTACTCGCTAATGCCCCGGCTCTGTAGCGCCTGTAGTACTCGGTCTCGGTCCAGGGAACCCCCTCCAGCAGGTACTCACGTGCTCCGTCGTAGAACAGATAGTTTTCGAACCGAACGAGCTTACGCTCGCTTATATCGCGGCGCAACCAAGCCGGGTTGACACAGGATGTCGTCGCTGTTCTCCTGTCCCACTCGCCCGGTTCGATATACGTGCTAAACACAGACTTCGTGTTCGAGAATGACGGGACAACCATATACTTGATCTCTCGTGGGTCCACGTGTATTACATTGTATATTCTAGGTGTCGCGCCACCGTATCTGCGCTTCTGTCTCTGATAATCAAGCCTCCCCCAGATAGTCGCTCCTGCGACGCAAAGCCCGTTTTGGATTGTGTATCCGAGTCCGTCTTCGAACAACAGCCGAGGGAGATACCTATTAGTTCTCATACAACCTTTTCAGACGAGTGCCAGGAACCAGTGTACATTGGTCGAGATATCCGGGGAACGTAGCTGGGAGCTGTAATCATTCCGATAAAAGTCGGTCGAGCAATCGTGAGACACATTACGCGGAACATCGTGTACATCCTATAGATATCCAAGGTCCTTCAGTTGTTGTTCGGCTAGTGATTCGTCCATCACAGAGTCATACTCAATCGGTTTGGGATCGTAATCTCCCGTGTTTGTCGCCGTAGTTTCGGCCCATGGGACTTTTCGGACGGCAGGAAGGGGAAAGCCCGTCGGGTGTCCGTGGACATTCAATTCGCCGAACGCTTCCCCATGATCCGCCGAAATAACGACGGTTTCCGCATCGATGTTCCTGAGAAGAACCTCAATGTTATCGAGCGCTAGTCGCAGGTTATCCAGGTATCGTCGCCACGCCTCGTCACGGTCAAGTTCTCCGTTTTTAAGATAGGGCCAGGGATTGTACTCGTCGTCGGTCACAGCTCGTTGCTCCTCGGTTGCATCAGCGATATGTGGGGTATGCGGTTGTGAAAAGTGAAAGACATATCTGTCAGCAGCTACCGTCTCCCACGTCGCAATCGCAGCGTCCACCATCTCATCCGGAGGTACGTTTCGAAGATCGGAGTCGCGACGCTCGTCATAGATATTATGGTTCAATTTAAAGTCTGAGGCAGAAGCGACCTCCCGCCCTGGCCACCCGAACGGGGCCGCAACAGGAGGAGCATACTTCCCTTCATGGAACGTCCGAAGCGAATATCCTGCGGCGGCTAAGTAAGCGGTCTCTGCAATCTCGTCGAGATAATCTTCGGTAAACGTGTTACACAACCATTCGGTTGTGCCACTTCCTACCGAGTATATTGAGCCCACATCCTCCTCATCGAGAAACTCGTACTCTGACGCCACTGCCCGTAACGCATCTGCCCGACACGCGTCCAGTATCAACAACACATCCCATTCTCGCTCGTAAACATTTGTTCCAATCTGGAAAATCGGTCTAGACGTGACCGTCAGCCACAGTCCCAGATACGTCGTATAGAGTGCCTGAACAACAGCCCGTCTGCGGGAACTCTCCCAGTTTTGTTTAAATTCGGATTTCCACTGCTCGTAGCTAATGGGCATGCGTACATGCTATTTTGCGAGATTATATAAAGTCTTGAATTCTGGCACGCAGACATCGTCATCAACCAACTCGTCGGATTTAAATAGAATGGGGCCAAACAAAATGCCAGATTATCATCAAACGGGCGACCCAAAGGTGCGGCCACAGGATGGCGTATCCATGTTTTTTTTGCCAACGTGCTCGTCGTCTCGATGAGGTGGATTGGAGAGGTCAGTCTGTACGTTCGCGGGAGACAGTACGATGATGCTCTCGCAGTTATTCCGAACAGACCTAATTACGTTTACGCTCCAATCCTGCAGTTCCAAGCGTTCTCGATCAATCTTCTTTTTTCTTCGCCAGAGTGTCCCAAGGATGATACGGGCAACGGACCAGCGGGGTACCGCCCGTTACTCTGCTCCGGGCCAACGCAACATCTTGCAGCCACGACCCGTTTCGATACCGTCCAACCGACACTCTCACCGGTCCGTTCGTGTTCTCGATTGAGTCCGTGGCTGCCCCGAGCGTCCACAAGGAAATATGACAATTAAAACAACATTACAGTCACGGTTCAAGACAGAACTCATCGGGCAGCTCGTGACTTTCGTTGCTGGGGGGCTGCTGATGCTGGTCCTGACCAGACTGCTCGGTCCCGACGGTTACGGTCTCCTCTTTTTGGCCGTCTCGGTCCTCTCGGTAGTACAAATCTTCTCGATGCTCGGACTCGCCAAGTCTGGAGCACGGTACATTTCTGAATTTCGCGAACGAAACCCGGGTCAGGTCCCGTATATAGTCTCTCAAACGATCCAGTACACGGTTGTCACCACTGTCGTAACGCTCCTGCTCTTTTTTATACTCCACGAGGAGGTCGCTTCTGTCCTCAGTGAACCTGAACTCGCCCCTCTGTTGAAGGTGGGTCTCTTCTTTGTCGCCTTCGAGTCGATGACCCGGACTGCTCGCTACCTCGCACAGGGGTTCGAAGATATACCCCTCGCGTCGGCGCTGAAAGCAGCAAACCACACCGGCCGATTACTGTTGGCCACAGCCTTCGTCTTACTGGGGTTCGACGTATACGGCGCGTTCGTTGGCTTCGTCCTGTCGTCGATGATCGTCGGTGTGTACGGACTGGTAACCATCTACCGCAGACACTACAAACCCACCACTCCCAGCGACACGGTCCAAGAAGGTCTTCCCCGCCGAATACTCAAGTACAACCTCCCGCTCGCGGTGACCAACCTGTCTGGAAAAATTGACAAACAAATCGATACGATACTGGTTGGATACTTTCTAAATCCGGTCGCAGTCGGATATTACGTCCTCGCCAAGCAGGTTGTAACTTTCATTGAGGCCCCGGCCCACGCTGTCGGCTTCTCGACATCACCCACATACGGAAAAAACAAGGCCGCTGGCGATATCGAAACACCGTCACGCATCTTCGAGGAATCGCTCGTTCACACGCTCTTGCTTTATATTCCGGCGGCGGTCGGGCTCGCAATTGTTGCCCGGCCGACCGTTACCCTCATCTTCGGAGACGAGTACACTGGAGCTGTCCCGGTGTTACAGGTCCTCTCTCTTTATGTCGTTCTGCTCTCGATCATCCGGATCACGGACTATCCGCTCGATTATCTCGGTCGGGCGCGTGAGAGAGCGATAATAAAAGGCCTGGCAGCTGTGTCCAACGCCCTCCTGAACATCGCGCTGATCCCACTCTACGACGTAGTGGGTGCAGCGATCGCAACCGTGATTACTAGCTCGTTCTACGTCATCGCACAACTCTACGTTACCACGACTGAACTACGGCTAAACTCCACCAGGATCGTCTCTCAGACGTTCCTGATACTCTTCGTGACTGCCGGGATGGGAGTCGTGGTGTTTTTTGCATCGACGTTCATCCACGGCCTTCTGTCACTCTTCGCTGTCATCGCGCTCGGCATCGTGATCTGGCTCGGCCTATCGTTGGTTACTGGCCTGCTGACCGTTGACAAACTACTATCAGTGACGTGAGTTTGTCTACCCGTGAATGCTGAGCCGGCCGGCAAATCCGCCACGAGCTCCTTTGGAACGAGGAAGGGTCCTCGAAAAACGGGAGCATCGCCCGAGAAATTTACTCTCTTCGGCTCTGGTGAATCGCTGTAAGGCGACGGGATAGGCCGTCAAATCAAAGGTAGTGAAACGGAAAATCGGCGATGATCTATGTCGAAGATATCCCGCTTCACGAGTAAAGCGGTGTCGTTGGCTAAAAATGCTGTTGGTGGCCGAGGCGAAGCCGCCGCCTCCGAAGGGGGGGGGCTTCGCCGACTACGCCGTCGTTTCGCTCCACTGTCTCCGGATTTACCTAGAGAAATCCTACCGCGAGGTGCTTGATCTGCTGAGTGAGATGCCGCATATTTTGGCCGAGATCGGCCTCGAAGCGGGCGATCTCCCGCATCACTCGACACTAGTAAAGGCGTTTGATAGGTTAGAGATGAAGATCTGACGAGTGCTGTTGCGCCTCTCGGCGCAGCTGCACGACACCGCCGATTACGCTGCGATGGACGCGACGTTCTTCGACCGCGAAACCGCCAGCAAGCACTACTGCCGCCGGACGAACTATCGCGTTCAAACGCTGAAAACGACTGCACTCGTCGATACGAAAACACAAACTGTGCTCGACGTTCACTGTACGACCGAGAAACGACACGACACGCAGATCGGCTGGCAACTTGCCCTCCGCAACGCGGGCGAGATTGCCAGCCTCATCGCCGACAAAGGCTACGATTGGCAGTAATTACGCGATAAATTGCGCGAAGAGAGTGTGAGACCGTTGATCAAGTACCGCGAGTTCCGACCAATCGACTGCGCGCATAACGCGCGCATTGATGGGTCTCTATACGGCCAAAGAGCACTGTCTGAGACCGTCTTCTCGACGATCAATCGGACGCTCGGGCACGCACCGCGTGCCCGAGCGAGGTACCGCGAATTTCGTGAGATCGTTTTGATGTGTGCGGTCTACAACATCAAGCGAGCCGTAAAACAGTGAAATCAAACGCCGTCTGGTGATTCACTAGAGCCCTTTCTTCCGACAATAAGGTTGAATCCACCGTCGAACTCGAGTACTTCATCGTACGTCCGAATATCAAGATCCAGAGAGAAGGGGTAGTCGGCGACGTTGTCATACTCCGTCGAGATGATCTCTAGATCGTTTTGATGGAGGAGGTCTACTAGCCTGTGTCGTTTTTCGTCCGAAAGGATGTGGTTGTGTACCTCAAAATAAAGCAACAACGGCCCGCTTGCGTCAAGGAGCCGTTCCATCCCTTCCAGAACTGCTACCTCTGCCCCTTCCACGTCCATCCGGACCGCGACGACGTCAGCGGGCAAGATACCGTGCTGGTCGAGAAAGTCGTCAAGGCAAAACGAGTCAACGGTAATCGACCTGTCAACGTCCCGCCGCGATTTCCAATCCGGCGTCTTCATCCGGTGGAGGTTCGAGTGTTTCGAGAGCTGCATGGTCGCTGTGCCGGTGTCACCCGCGATGGCGCAGGCGTGTGTCGAGGTTCGATCCGTAAGACCGTTCAACCGCAGGTTCTTCCGTAGTAGTTCCATGTTCTGGGGGATCGGTTCAATTGCGACCAGTTCCGCGTCCGGGAGGGCGTTCGCCTCAAGCAAAGTATAGTATCCGATATTGGAGCCGATGTCGATGACGACCGAGTTTTCGACCGCTCGACCAGTCCTGCTCAACTCATCGGAAAACGTCTCGGCTGCCCTCGCCTCCCATCTGCCATAGAGATACAACGCTCTGGAGATGCCCGGATCCCGGATGTCGAGGAGGAATTCGCCATCACGTGTCGAGGTTAGAACGTAAGGCGACCGAAGCAATCGGGCGAGCTGGTTCAGGTAGCTATTGTACAGATCACAGTCGAAGATTACACTGATCACCTTCGAAAGGAGGGCCCCGAATCGCCGTTTCTTACACAACAAATATGATTTATTACACTTCCGCTTGGCGTGGAACAGTCCCGCCTTCGGGTCCTCAAGAACAGACAACACCTTCGAAATCAAGCCCATGTGCGCGGTACGGAACGGCGAGATTATAAGACTGTGGATAAATCGGCGTCAGCAGCGGCCACCATCCAACTCAGCCGACCGGCTGCTCCGGCGACGTGGGCCGAAGTGTTTCGTTCGCTACCTCTGCCATCGTCTTGACATCAATGTGCGATTGCTTTCGCTGGGTGGCAATATAGCTGAGGATGTCGCGAATTCGCGTTCGATCCTCGTCGGTGACGAGGTCGTTCGGGTGTAACCACAGGTGAAGAATCCCCTCGGAGTTGGCGAGTTCGTCGACGCCGCGTTTGACGTGCCGGGCGATCGGATCGCCGATGACACGTCGCGTGAACCGCTTCGGTGGCAGATCAAAATCGAAGAGAAACAGTGACGCGGGAATGTTGACCAGCCCGTGTTCGTCGATTTCAGGATAGACGATCGGTGGGGAAGACCGCCCGAGCGTCATCGAGATCCCTTTACTGATGCCGGTCGCCGGGAGGGTGTCATACCATCTTGACGGTGCGTTTCCGCGGTAACAAAGAAACCCATGTGAAGCCAGTTTTGAACGCTTCGAGACATGGTTTCGTGGAAAGACGAACGATCGGAGTTCTGTATCGAACTCCGACGCAAGGGTTTGACAGCGAGTGATTTCGACATCAAGTACCTCATCTGTTGCACGGTCGCTACTGAAATCGACGTGAGAGTAGGAGTGACAGGCAATTTCGTGGTCAGGAGTGCCTGTTTGAATCGAGCGTATTAGATTCGGCGCAAACCAAACACTTGTCCGAGAAGAGGTTCCACCAGGATCCTCTCTAAACCAGTCTGCTGGAGCGGGGTGGTCCTGATGGACACCATCACACTTCTCCAACATCAGATGTCCTACAAGGGCCCACGTCGCTGGTATCTCGAATTCGTCAAACCACCCAATCAAGTCCTCCCATCCCTGCCGAGCGGCAGCAATTTTACGATCTCGATCCACGGCCAAATCATGGAAACCCCACGCAAATTCCGCATCAAGCGAGAGTACAACTGTTCCCATATCGTTACATACCTCTCTCGGGACCACTTCTTATATGGATTGTGTTTAGTCGCACGGTCGCGTGGATTTGGTGTCGAGCATACGATACGGGAGACAATATGAAACCGATAGAAAGGCTTCGGACGAATACAGGCGGTGTTCAGATAAGGATGAAGAGTGAGGCGGTGCGTTTTTTGAGTGTCCATGTCGAAAAACGCCCGCCTCAACGGCTGTTTGGACGAGATCGAGTTAGGTTTTGTGGAGCGAGAAGCGACAGCACAGTTTCTGATGAAGCTTGGTATTCAACTCCATCTGGATGGCTTATCACTTTCGAATACCGTTTCAATTCTTGAGATATTTGGTGTCGAACGGGCTCGGTCCACCGTCCATAATTGGGTTCACAAGGCCGATCTACAGCCCGAATCCGGTCGGTGTCCGGATCACGTTGCGGTTGACGAGATCGTGATCCAACTCAACGGTGAGCAATATTGGCTGTATGCCGCCGTCGATCCCGAGACAAACGAATTACTGCATACAAAGCTTGAACCGACCAGAACAAACGCACTCGTCCACGCGTTTTTGCTGAACTCCGCGAGAAACACGACGTTGAAAACGCCGTCTTCCTCGTTGATGGAGCCGCACCGCTGGAAGACGCCTGTCAACGACATGGCTTCGATTTCAGATACGAGAAACATGGAAATCGAAACAGCGTCGAACGTGTCTTTCGAGAAATAAAACGACGAACTACCAGTTTTTCAAACTGTTTCAGCAACGCCAAAGCAGACACTGCTGATGATTGGCTTAGATCGTTCAGCTTCGCATGGAATCAGCTTATCTGAACACTATCCGAATACAAGAGTATAAATATATCAAGGATGATACCGTTCTGTAATGAGTAACTCGTCAGTCACGGAGATAGTAGATATTCTAGCCTGTCCACACTGTACTGGTAACATATCGGCTGAAGAGGGGCATTTGGTGTGTAACGACTGTGAGGAGGCATTTTTAATCGAAAGGGGTCAGGCAGACATGGTCACCCGAGACGGTAAGAAAAGAACAGTGGACTTTGACAGTGAGTCGGAATTTGATCTAGCAGATGAGAGGTATGTTCTGTTGTCCGAACAGAGTTCACCGTATCAGGAACTTCGGACCAGCGACCCACGATTCCCATCCAAACTTACTGGGTTTTTACCGGCGGCAGAATCCACCGACGAGGCAATCCTTGACCTGGCGTGTGGAGATGGCGTCCACAAGTCCCTCTGTGAAAAAAAAGGATATACGTGGACAGGTGTTGATATTGATTCGTCGGTTGCACCCGTCCTCTCGGACGCACACAATCTTCCGTTCGCCAGTACTGTGTTTTCAAGTGTAATCTGTATGAAAGCACTTCATCTTACTGAGAACCCGTTCATTGTTGCCAACGAAGTCTATCGGATTTTAAAAACAGATAGTGTCTTTATTGGGAGTGTTGGTTTTCTGGAACCTCTCGTAGACCACAGCGCATTCCATCTCAGTCCTTGTGCTCTGATGTACGTGCTGGAAAATGCCGGGTTTGAGGTAGAGATGATTGCCCCAGGATGGCACAGTCTTACAGCTCAGGCACGGATGGGACTGTACCCGTATCTTCCGGCGTTCCTTTCGAAGCTTCTTGTCTCCCCGGCGATGATTTCACATAAAATCTGGAACTTCGTCGGCACACAACTGATTAACCATCACAAAGCGAATAAGCTGTATCGAAAGATGAAATTCGCAGGGGAACTGTTCTTCGTTGCTCAAAAGCCCTGAAGTGTGGCTCCGTAAAGTGGTCACGTTTCGTCGTTACGATATAATCGACTACGGTTCCCGATGGATATATATAGATTTGAGGTGGAAATCAAGGTAGAAAGAGCGAATGTCTTGTCGGGTTCATTATGCTATTCGTGCTGGATTGATTCTGGGATTTATCTCGCTAGCCTTCGGTGTTTTGGCGGCGTATATGACTCCTGCAAACGGATACGAGCTTTCCATCTATAATAGTACGCCGATTGTGTTCTGGTTCGGATCAATGCTTTCGATCATTATTGGGATCTTCGTTATCTTTTTTGTAAGAACCGACAAATACGATCGGGTCGCTACCGGACTTGCCGGTCTATCGATGTTTGCTACGGTATCGCTTCCAATAATTCGTGGATACCATTTCAAAGGAGAGTCCGACGCCCTAACGCATCTGGGATACGTTCGGGACCTGCACAATGACGTTCTGTCAGTAGCTGATTTCAGATACCCGTTTATCCATCTCCTGACATCGACATTAAGTACGGTCACCGAAATAACGGCTACCCACGCATTACTTTTGATCGTCTCGTTGTTCGTTCTGACCTTTTTTATTTTTGTCCCGTTATCGGTTCGAGCGGTACTGAACAATGGTGAGATTGTATATGTTTCTGTGTTTTCTGCACTGTTGATCCTCCCGATAACGAATATTCGGGGATCACACATGCAGGTTCATCCAACGAGCCAGGCAATAATGTTCATACCGGTGATTTTGTATCTATTTACCAGGCGGTACTTAGACAGCAAACTGTACACGCCTCTTTTGTTACTAGTGGCGGTGGCGTTTGTTTTGCTCCATCCCCAGCAAGCAGCAAATCTTGTTATTTTCTTCGCTGTAATTGCTGGCTATCAGCTGTATCTCCGCCTGAAAGGACGGGTATCAGACAGATCGTTCGAGAAACAGGTGGGATCGTTGGGGTTTGGTATTGTAATACTGAGTCTCCTGTTTACGTTCGTCTGGTGGAGTCACGTCGCAAATCTGGATGTCTTTGAATATTCCCTTTCAAGCGTTGTCTCAACTATTATACACGGCACTGGGTGGGCGAGTTCAGTGGAAGCCCAAGGCATCTCGCTGGTTGAAATCGGAGGCAGTGTCACCGAAATCATTTTGAAGGTATTCCTGCTCCCGATGATCTACGGGCTGTTCGCTGCTATTGCGATGGCCGCAGTTCTATTCTATCCACTTTATCGGGGCACACAGTACTCCAGACTGTATCCGTTCGCGGAAGATGCAAACAGACATCTGCTGTTGAAGTATGTGGTGGTGGGATTCATTGCAGTGTCCACTCTATTTTTCGCGTACCTGTTTGGCGGCGTTGAAGCGCAGTATTTTAGACACTATTCATTTTTGATGGTCATCCTTACAGTTATCGGGGCAGCTGGTCTCGGGGCAGGATTTCGGAAACTCAAGCGTATTAGCAGTGATCGGGTACGAAAGGGCACAACAACGTTTGTGCTAATCTTATTCGTGCTGATTTCAGTGCCGGTGCTGTTCAATTCACCATACATGTATCAATCTTCGGCACATGTGACGGACGGAAAAATGAGCGGGTATGACATCGCGTTGTCCCATCAGTCTGAAGAATATGTTTTCGACTTTATTCGGTCTGATCCAGCCCGTTACGAAGACGGAATAGCAGGATCACGCTCGGTAAATAACGTTGAATACTACCATGATCGAACAGGCGTTCCGGACAACTTTGCAAACCAAAATCTGGCAACCTATTATTCACAGCCCGTTTATTTAACCATAACAGAATCGGACAGGATCAGAGACCCAGTGCTGTACCAGGGGCTGCGTTTTACCGCTGATGATTTCGCGTACCTTGACAGGGCGCCGGACAAAAACAAAGTCGTGACAACTGGTGAGTTTGACTTGTATGAAATACGTGATAAAAAAACGCCCTAAAACCTCATCTCGCCAGTTATTGGGAGATACTTCCCGAACAGGACGCTGATTTCGTCTACTGCATAGAAGACGTTCCCGAACCCTACCACGAACCGTACGATGAAGCCCGTCCAGTCATCTGTTTTGACGAATCCAGCAAGGCACTCCGCGGACACGAACGCGACCCGCTCCCGGTTACCGGGAGCGGTCGCTCGTGTCGATCACCGCTACAAACGCAACAGGAAACAGCGGCTCCACATCTCAACTGAACCGTTGACTGGATGGGTAACTGTCGAAATCACTGAGAAAAGACGGACGACCGAGTGGATTGACCGCATGATCGAACTCGCAGATATTCACTACTGGGATGCGGATCGCATCCGGGTTGTGATGGATTAGCTCAATACGCACAAACCAGCCTCCTTGTACCAGTTCTTTCCACCAGGTCAAGCTCGGACGTATCTTAATCGGTTCGAGTTCTACTACACGCTCAAGCGTGGGAGTTGGCTAAACATGGCCGAGATCGAAACTGGCATCCTCAAGAGACAGTGTCTTGACCGCCGAATCTACGACGCAGCGACAATCCAATCGGAGGTCGCTGCGTGGCAACAGCGCCGGAATGAAACGAATCGGCCTATCGACTGTCAATTCACCACTGACGACGCTCGGATCAAGCTACGCCAGCTCTATCCAGTTGAACTCGAAGAGGATTTACAGATTCAGAGTTGAAGCATCCATGAAAATCTCGCACCTAAGCCCCTGGGCGTGAACAAAACATTGTGTTTAGTTAAGCGGATTCCACTAGACGGCGAAGGCTTGCAGCCATGTTTCTGCCGCTGTCGGCTGCACGTGACTAAAACAAATACTAAACCAAGAGATACGCCGTTTTACTTCTCGAAATATACGTTCGATAGCATTCCGATTTCCATGGCAAAGTGTCTGAAATCGAAGACCTGCTCGGCGGAGTGTTGCTGCTAGATGTTTGGCGTAATCGACGAGAAACACGACGTCTCCGACGCCGCGTTTCTCCTGAAGTTCCCGCAGAAAGTTCTGTGTTAAAGCAGCCATAGTGGTCGTAAACAGCCGTATATGAAGAAATTTGTTCGGATCTGGATCTACGGCAGCGTACAGCCAAACTGCTGCCCATTGATTCGGATCACTGTTTCATCAAGCGCGATGTGATCCGGACTAGCATCGTCAACTGACTGTAGATCGGCCTTCTGCACCCTGTCATGCACTGCTTTCCATGAGCGTTCGACACCGGACATATCAATTTCTAGAACTGTATTCGAACGTGATAATCCAGCCAGATGGAGCCGAATACCAAGCTTCATCATCCGCTCGATGTCCGCTCTCGCTCCACAAAGTCTAACTCAATCCAGTCGCTATGACCGCTGAGGCGTGTGATTTCTGCCATAGATCAGCACAAAATCATCACGCCTCACTCCTCATGCTTAACTAAACAGGACCAAATTTGGATAGTTCGTCCACGAACGTTCGACTTGTTCCAACTCGCTGTGACACTCACAGTACCTCTCTCGAACACTAAAACAAACTAGTTATCTATCCGACGTGAAATTCTTCCAACCACAGCTGTTTTTAGGCTCCTATATCCAAGAGTCTCCATGGGGAACGACGGACTTTCCGATCGATCGATTCTCGTCACGGGTGGGGCGGGCTTTATCGGCTCACATCTCACGAACACTCTCGTCACCGACAACGACGTTACCGTCTACGACGCACTCACAACAGGCACTCGGGAAAGCATCTCTGACAAAGCCGATCTTATTGAAGCGGACATCCGAAACGAATCCACACTCAAACAAGCAGTCGCCGGCGCCAACCTGGTCTTTCACGAAGCCGCCCTCGTCAGCGTCGCCCAATCGATCGAGAAGCCTCATGAGAGCCACACGACCACAGCGACGGGAACGCTAAACGTCCTCGAAGCCGCACGGAAACACGACACAAGAGTCGTTGTCGCTTCCAGCGCCGCCATCTATGGCCAACCCACCTACACACCGATCGACGAAGCCCAGCCACTCGATCCAACGTCTCCGTACGGCCTCGACAAGCTCACGGCCGATCACTACACACGCCTCTACAGCGACCTCTATGGACTCGACACGGTCGCGCTTCGGTATTTCAACGCATACGGCCCTGGCCAGACTGGCGGCGATTACGCCGGTGTCATCACCGTCTTCATCGAGCAGGCTCTCTCCGATGAGCCGATCACCGTCCACGGTGACGGCGAACAGACCCGCGATTTCATCTTCATCGACGATGTCGTTGACGCGAATCTCAAAGCCGCCCAAACCGAGCACGTCGGCGAGGCGTACAACGTCGGCACGGGCGAATCTATCTCGATTCGCGAACTGGCTGAACTGATATGTGATATTACGGACTCTAATTCGAAAATCATCCACACCGAGCCACGAGAGGGCGACATTGAGCACTCGAAAGCTGATGTCACTCGCATGCGGAGCGATCTCGATTTCGACCCCACTGTTTCAATTCGGGAGGGCCTCGAACGGACGATCGCCTAGTATTACTCGTCGTAAAATGAACACCCCGACCTACTCAGCCGCAACGCCGGCTTCCTTGAGGACAAGGCTTCCTGTTTCACCTTTGCAGGCAAGTCCCCCCTCTCAAGGAGCGAACTACGACAGCGATGAGCGAGTAGGGAATCGTTCACTACAGACAGGTTGGTCTCGGCGAATAGTTTCGAGAAGACCAAACGCGCGGGATTTAAAATCCGCCCACAGTTGAATCACGGGAGAATGTCACCGATCAAACCGGCAGGTAACAAGCCAATCAGCCCTGTCGGCTTTCGTCACAGAAATCATTACAGGCGTCTGTAGCTCAACTGCGAGAGTCGTTGCCAATAGTGACCCAATAGGGTGATCGAACTGGTCAACCGGACCGTAGGCACTTCCCTCGATTGCCATCGTAATGCGACCATCGCCGGCCTCAATATCAACGCCATCGATGAGTTCGAATTGCTCAACGAGGGCATCTCCGACCGCCCTAGCAAGCGCCGGCGGCAAATTCGGTAACGCCGTGGCTGACGCTGTTAACTCCTCGTATAACCCGACACCAGTTGGTTCGAGTGCAAGACCAGGTGTCTCCCCAGTAACGAAAGGTATCCCCAGCTCTTGGGAGTCGGACGGGAGTGTCTCAGGGGAAACTGAAACAAACAGCCGTGCCGGCCCAGCATGCCCACTCGTAGGGACGACCGTCGGCTCGCCATTGAGTTCTAGATCGTTTATGATCGCTGCTTCGTTATCAGCAAGCGTTCCGTAGATCCGCTCGCCGACAGCTGCAGACACGAACCGTTCCGGCGTTAAAAAGTACGTGAGCACCGCACCGAAAACCCCGGTCCCGCCAAGAGCAAGTAACACCGTTCGTTGGTCCGGAAACAGCACTGCCCCACCGAACGCAAGGAGCCCAATAGCCGCTAACCCGATGGCTGTAAACCGATAGCGGCGCCGATGAGCGGCGAAAACTGCTTCACGAAGCCGTTTGTTTTCGGCCTCCAGTTCCGAAATCCGGGCGGCCGGATCCCCCGATAAGTCCGTCTCAGCGGTCGTTCCGGCCGCAGCAACACTCGGGTCCAATGCTGAGTGCCTTTGTTCTTCCTCTATGTCGTCCGTCTGTTGTTCCTGACTCATGCTGTTTGGGAGACTAGACCGAATCGAACCAGCTCATAGCGGTGAACACTGTAGGCGATAAGACCGAATCCGAGACACAACACCACGGCTGTAACCAATATAGAATCAATAAGTAGACTACCGAGCAAAACAGCGGTCATCATCCCCCACACAAGCGTACCGAGAGCCGCCGTTGGAAGGTTCCACTGCTGGATGAGATCCGGTACAAACAGAACACCGAATGCGACAACACCCACAAAACCCCCCCAGCCCGGGTCGGCAATGAACACGACAAAGAGTAACTGACCGACAGCAACCGTGTAGGGCGTTTGGACGGCAAACCACACGAGGGCAACAGATGCGACAAGCGCCACGCCAGACAGCCCACTGACCGCCCAGAGAAGACCCGCAAGAACGCTGAGGCTTCCACCGCGTAACAGCCGCGAACGGTCGGTAACTAAATCGTATAACATTCTGTAAGTGACTCACCTGGGACGGGTTAGCGTGTGTTTATTGTCGACTGTGTCTCGAGGACGCGTTCAATACGTTCTCGTGGTGCGACTTCATAGGCTGTAATCCCTTCGGTGGCCGCAAGCCGGCGACGAAGCTGTTCGAATTCCTGATATCGCTCGGTAGTAGCGCCTGATTCAACGCCGGTCGGCGAGCCATATAACAGCTGCGGGGCCAGAAAGACGGTCAATCGGACGTTTGCCCGTTTGGCTTCCGCGACTGCGTTTCGAAGCGCTGCGTGATCGCTATCGTCGGTGAAGACAGCCAGTTGGACCGTTCCCTGTTGGGTCGTCGCCGCCCGTCTGACCGCGGCTGACAGCGGATCCGTTACCGGTGTCGTGGTGGACGGGTTCGCATACGCCGCAAGGGTTCGACCGAATGTCGTCGTTTGATCGAACATCGGCGACCGATGACGAAGGGCGATCGGGCGCCGATCGGTGTGCGTGGACGACTCGACGGCCACCGTCTGAAGCTGTCGGCGAATCGATTCATAGCCGTGCGTTGAACTCGTCGGGGCGACCAACTGCTCGACCTGCGTCTCGCCGATAGCGAAACACCCGACCGGATCACCGAGTGACTGGACAACAGCCAGATAGCTGAGCGCGGCCGATCGAAGATACGCAAAGGCCGTTTCACCGGGCGGCCCGGTCGCCAACCGCCCGCGGCGATCAACGACCAGAATCGTCGTAACGTCCGATTCGGCTTCGAACTCACGGATGTGCGGTGTTGACAGCCGAGCCGTCGCTTTCCAGTCAATGCGGGAAACCGACTCGCCGCCGGTGTATTCTCGAAGCTCGGCTGGAACCAACCCGCTTTCGCCGGTATCGACGGTGTGTTCGCCGAACGCGATCGGAATCGTATCACCGCCTGCACCGATATGGACGCGTTTCGGCTCCCGTGGTTGGACGGTGAGATCACACGCTGGGCCCCGTTGCAGTTCTTCGGCGAACAGACCGCTGGTATCCGCAATCGTCACGATCGGCGCCGCAAGGGTATGCACCCCAGCAATCGGAGATGTGACTGAAGCGACCGTCGTCTCGCCGAGCGGAATTGAGTCAGTCCCATCCAGCGCAACGCCGGCAGGTAGTTGGAATCGGACGGTCACGTCCACGCCGGGCGCCGATCCCGACGCATGCAGTGTCACCGGAACCGGGTCGTCGATGACCGTCGCCGGTTGGGTCAACGACTGCTCGACAGTTAGTGACGCGTCCAGTTTTGCGAGAGCCATGACGAAGGCGACCTGCATCGCGATCAGCCACCCGAAAAGTGCCGCGGCTCCGGCTATCAATAGCGGTTGATCGAACACGAGCGCACTCGCTACTAGCGTGACCGCGATCCCGATCAGCTCCCAGTATCGGCGCGTTGGTCGCATGTCAGTTCATCACCACGATCTCAGCGCGGCACTCCTCATCAACCTGATCTGGTCGGAGACCGTCTTGAGGCGACGAGTGAACAGCCACGCTCTACCCGTATGGCCGTGACACTCCATCAAGAAACCTCCGAACACACCCCATCGGTGATGTACCTCGAGGGAAGAGTTCATATGTGCCGGCATATCATCTGTAGACACTTGTGCCGTCGTTACGCCGAGTTGGCCTGCTGGTGGGGGTTTGGTGTCTTCTCTTTGGGCTTGCACTCCCGGTGATTGCGGCTGATATCCAGCATGAAAATCCGGATGACGCCGATCAGGACGGTGATCTCGAGGGCGTCGAACGATGGCTCAGCGAGCGGCTGGGTGACATGCACGTCGATTGTACCGACGGAATTCGCGTTGGCTCGTACGATGCATGTGAGCAATTAGATGACGAGTACGCAGAGTTACTCGATCAATATGCAACTATCGAGAATGATCTCGAGGGAGACACGGACTCGGCAGAGCAATTCAATGAGACACGGACACAACAGCGAGAGTATGTAGCGCTTCGGCAGGAGTTTGATTCGACGTTCGAGGAATACGAAGCGGCTCGAGATGCCGGAAATGACGCCGAAGCTCGGGCCCTCGCACGTGAATTACAACAACTCGCCGATCGAATCGAAGCGCTGGGTGGTGAGATCGAAGCGAATTTCGTCGAGCTGGATGGAACAGTCCCTACGGATTTTTCCGACTCGTCAGTAGCGATCAATGAATCGACGGAGGAAACGCGAACCGTTCGGCTTGCCGTCGAATCGGAATCGTTCGACGAAACGAATATTACGGCCACGGGAAATGAGACGGCGTCTTTCAGTGAACCAGCCCGCATAACAGGCAACGTGACAGACAATAACGGGACCGAAATTCCCAACAGTGAGGTGTTGCTAACGGATGGTAACCAAACGTTTAGGACGACCACGGCGGCGAACGGGTCATACGAACTCCAGTATCGACCGGCTGTGACCTCTGTCGGTGAGACGGAACTGACGATCCAGTATCAACCCGAAACGGGCGATCCATACCTCAGTTCGGAGACGACAGCCACCGTCACAGTCACCCCGACTGACGCAACGCTCACCATCGAGAACAGCACGGATCGAGGCGGCTTCAACGAGTGGCTCAACGTGACCGGCGAGGTGCAGGCAGCCGGGATGGCGGCGCCTGATGTCAATGTCACACTTCGAGCTGATGATGTCACACTTGCCGCGAATCAAACTGGCTCGGATGGCCGCGTTCGAATCGACGAACAGCTCCCAGTGACGATAGAGCCGGGGACCCAGACGCTGACCCTCACCGCCTCAGAAACCGACCGTGCGCTCCGCCCGGTCCAGGAATCCATCGAATTCATCGTCGAGGAAACGCCAACGGAACTTCGACTCACAGCAACACCATCGGATGACGGCACGATCGAGGTTTCCGGGCGGCTCACGACCGAGACTGACGCCGCGGTTGGATCACGTCCAATAACGGTCGCCGTCGGCGAAGAATCTAATACACTCGAGACAGATAACGAGGGGCGCTTCACCGCCAGTCTCCAGCCAGCGAGTGATGCAGACCGGGTGACGGCCACATACGACGAACCCAGGACGAATCTCGGCGCAAGCCAAGCTGAAACTACACTCGAAACAGACACAGAGATACTGCCAGCGATGCTCTCGGCAGCACGCGGGCTGATAGCGTCACTTCAACAATCACCACTCATATCGGCGGGCGGTGTGATCGTGGGGATTGGAGTGCTCGCTCTCGCCGTACGCTGGCTCTCTACTCGGGAGTCAACTGTCCGCTCCGATGCCGACCCGACAGCTGAAGCCGACGCCTCCACAGACACGCCCGAAGCCTCACCAGTCAGTGATAGCCCGACAGCAGACACCCTCCTTGAGACAGCGCGATCGAAACTGCAAACGGACCCGCAAACGGCCATCTATGCGAGTTACGCGGCCGTGCGCACACTCATCGATCCAGGGGCGGCCCAGACCCACCGAGAGCTGTACGACAGTCATGCTGCGACGGAAGACGACACTACTGATGAGGCGCTGTACACCCTAACAGAGGCCTTCGAAAGAGCGGCGTTCGCGGCCGATGACGTTGATTCAACCCACGCAAAAGCCGCACTTGAGGCCGCAGAACGGTACCTCCACTCGACACACAAAGAGCAATCTTCGGAGGCACCAACCGGTGATTGAGAGCTGTCCATCAGCAATTTCTCAGCGTGGACACAGTGAAGACGTTGGCTTTTTACCCAAAACGCTCCCAGCCTGCATATGACCCGCCGGCGTCGGCTTTGGTTGTTGCTCCCGCGCTATCTCCGGGAGTTACCGGCCGATCTGGCGGCATTGCTGCTTCTCGTTGGCTGCGTGAATGTGGTTGTGTTTGGGCCGGTCATTCAAGAGACTCCGCTTCGGATTGTCGTTGGCCTCATTTTTGTATTGTTTGTGCCGGGGTATGCGTTCATTGCAGCACTGTTTCCCGAAGCTGGAACGCCCCCGACAGCCGACCCGGCACCAGCTGAAACGACGACGGAGATGGCCACTGACGCATCTGAAACGTTTCGTGATCGTGGCATCGATGGTATCGAGCGCGTTGCGCTGTCGTTCGGTCTTTCAATTGCAATTGTGCCGCTTATTGGACTAGGGTTGAATTTCACCCCGTTCGGCATCCGCCTCGTGCCGATTGTAGTCAGCCTCAGTGCGTTTACCATCATCACAACGGCAGTCGCCGCAATTAGACGATGGGACCTGCCACCAGATGAGCGGTTTCACGTTCCGTACCGGGAATGGCTCAATGCTGGCAAACAAGAAGTGTTCAACCCCGAGACACAGCTTGATGCTATACTCAATGTCGCCCTAGCGATTGCGGTTCTTTTGGCGGTTTCAAGCGTCGTGTATGCGATCGCCGTGCCGCCACAAGGCGAACAATTCTCTGAATTCTATATTCTCAGCGAAGATGATGACGGTGAATTGGTCGCAGATGGCTATCCGGACGAATTTACTGTCGGAGAGCAAGAATCGCTCTTTGTCGGCATTGGAAACAACGAATACGAAACCCTCGAATATACCGTTATCGTCCAACTACAAGCTGTTGAGGGCGATGGAAACGAATCACAGGTTCGTGAACGAACCGAAGTCGATCGCTGGGCAACAACCGTCGCCCGCAACGAAACCAGCATCCAACAGCAGAACATTACGCTCTCTGACGAACTAACTGGTGAAGAACTCCGTCTGCAATTTTTGTTGTACATCGATGGAGCGCCTGTAAATCCAACTCGTGACAACGCCTATCGCGATCTCCATCTCTGGGTTTCCGTCTCCGACTCCGAAGCGTGATCCCGACACGCCAAAAGAGACAGAGCGAGGGAACTGCCAAGCCTACCGTCTTCAAACGACTAAGGCGTCAGATTATGGTACGACGCCTACGCTTCCAGGCGTTCGTCCGGAACGTGGAAGAAACAAATTTGTAACGTGAATAAGTATATGTCTATCCTGTAGGGGAGTGGGTTACACACAGATGCGCACACATTTGAAACATGACGACGCAATCTGTCGAGAGCATCGTCTCCGACTGGGAGCCAAGGGATTGGCCATCCGAGACGGATCGGTCCTGTTGGTCAAAGAACGACATGCCGATGTGATACCATTCTGAACGTTGTATGCTTTCTTCCGTAAGGTAGTGACAATCTCCGCGTTGTCGAACGATTCCTGCTCCAGCAACCGATAGATGTTGTAGCAGTCCCGGGCTCGCGCCCGCTGAAACAAGTTTTGAGGCTTCTCCACAAAGATCTCCTCGATGCTGTACGCCGCAAGACTGAACGTGGGGACATCCTCGAATGCGTGCTCGTGGTCCACGATCGGGAATACAAGCGGCTCGTCAAATGTGATACCCAGGTCCATCGTGTTCTTTTGGCCCAGCACCGCGTCGTACTGGACGTCGAACTACACGTACTCAACCGGGTCACCGGACGCGTGCATATTCCGTATCTCGAAGCGAATCCCAGATTTCGCTCCAATGTCAGCAAGCGCCGATTCCAGTGCCCGCTCAATATCAGGTAGCTGTTCGGTTGCAGTGAAATCGAGGGCTTCAGAGAATTGCCAGATATCGCGGAAATACATTTGCTGAGTGCGGTCTCGCGCTTGAACACGAGGGACTCACCGAGCAGACTGGGCGCGATGGCGTACAGCACCCACGAGTTCACGTAGTGTTTCTCCGCTAACCTGCATCCGGAGAGTCGTAGACCGGCTGAGACTCTCACGGAGGAAACCCCGGCGTGAACGCCGGGGAGGATGTCATTCAGCGTCGTCCTCAAACGCCTCCGCAAGCCGGTTATACATCGCATCACGAAGGTACTCACGGCGTTTCTCCTCGGAGAGATAGTTCCGAAACACGACCATTGGGTCACTACTGCCCTGTTCGTGGGCAACACTCTGAAGACGTTCGATCACTGTCTCAACGGCGTCAGCGTACGCACTATACCAGAAGCGACGGCCCATCTTCGAAGTCGGGAGTTCACCGTGAACACGCACATCAGCACGTGCGGCGATCGATTTGAACCGTCGATTGAGTGTTTCCCCCGTCACATGATTCCGTCGAGCGTCCGAGGAAGGGAACAAATCCCCGGCCCACTCCTGCTGATCCGACAGTTGTGCGATCCGTGCCTCGAGGACTTCTTGGCCGTAGATCAACGCCACCGTTCCGGGACCGTTCTTCCGCGTGTCGAACGAGAGATACGGAGACTCGGCCTGCAGTTCGACGTTGTTGACGTGGATGCTCGCGAGTTCACTCCGACGGAGGCCCCACGCACACAGCCCGAAGACGACCAGCTGCTCTTCGGTATCATCGGTCGCAGCCGCGAGTGATCCGACTTGTGCAGGCGCAAGCGCGGGGTTATCACGCTTGGCGACGTCCCATTCGTGGTCATATCGAACGGGGTTGAACGCGCCGTAGCCGCGATCGACGAGCCAACTGTAGAGATTGTCGACATCGGATCGATACCGGCGTTTCGAATCGTTACTATCGAGTTCTGCATCAAGCACGTCGAAGACCGCTGTGACGCGCTGGATCTCTTCGGGTTGTTCAGCTACATCAGTGATACGGGCGACAATGGCGGCTGTCCCATGAAGGTCCTCGTAGTGGCGAAGGAACTGGCCAAGCCGTGAACGCTTCGACTGAAGGGTACTTTCCGCCGCTGAACCCCGTTGTTGTGACTGGAAGTACTGTTCGAGGTACTCGATCATCTGCTCGTTGTCGATCGGCCACGACGGTGCGTCCGCTGCGGCGGCGTCGCCAAGTCCGACAGCCTGGTCGAAGAACTCGGAGAGTGTCAGTTCGTGGTGTTCCCGGACAGCGTACTGCAGCCCGCTGTAGCCGTGCTCGACGAGCCACTGATAGGATGGAATCTCGTTGTTTGGATCGTATCCCTCGCGTCGACGTTCGGGTGCGATTTTGCGTTCATAGAACTCAACGAGTTCCTCGAGTGATTTCCGCGACCAGCTGTAGGTTTGTTCACTCACAGAAATCTCGGTGAAGAACCCCGATTGCTTCCTCCTGTGGTAATTCTAAGACCGGTAATTTCATACTGTAGCGTCTATCTGACAGTAATATAATAGTATTGGTTATACGTATGTCTGTTAGAGACACGCGAAATAAGTAATAAGACTATACGAATATGCGCGAAGTGAATGAACCATATAGTGCTATATTAAATTCAGTGGTCGTACCCCCACTCTCGGAGCTTCGCAGCGATTTCCTCAGAATGCTGAAATCCCACTAAAAGCGCGGCTTCTCGAAGATCTGCTTTCTTTACAGATTCATCAATGAGCGTCTCTACATCGGCTTTTACGTCTCTCTGCTGATCGACAGTAGAATCTTGCAGATGGAGTTGGACCGTTTTCTCTCGCCCATCAGTGATACTTGAGCGTTCGTAGATCCAAGGGAGCCCTGTGGCAGTCGATACTGCCTGAGTCTCTGTATTCGACGACTGAGTAGAAGCATCAAGCCCAGACTCCGCTACAGACATTGTTGGCTCGTCCTGTTCATCGTCACTACTACCAAGCGGGTCATCGGTACTCGCACCGTCCTTGAATCCAGTCATACATCCACCTCCAGCGCAGTCTCGAGTTCACCAGGCTCCGGCGGTGACGGGGGTTCTAAACCAACCTGTTCTTCTAGGTTCCGTGCAATTCGATCCAGTTGTTCTAAGGTTTCAACCTCATGCTTTCGGGGATAGTCACGATGCTTCCGTTGATAGGCAAAGGCCGAACACTGCTGCTTCCAGCATCCCTCCATAAGAGCTGTCCGGTCGCCGATTATCTCCGGTGTCGGGAAGGTAATTTCGTCAAGCATCTCTTGTTGGTCCACAGTCCCCTTAAATCCGATTGGGACAGCTGCAAGAACGCCGACATCGATGTTCAGCTGATCGGCAAAGTTTGTCGCAAGTGCCTCAAGTCCTTCAACCGACGCCTGCCCTTTGGCACTCGGCTCGATTGGGATTACAAGATTCCGGGTTGCATAGATTGCATTATAGAGGTGATCAGATTCAGTCGCTGGAGGATCGCAAATCAGGACATCGTAGTCGTCTTGAACATTTGCTTCGCGGAGGACACGTTGCAACTGGGCGTATATGTTGTACGCATCGCCAAGATCCTCCGCTTTCTGTTGCTCTCGATGTAGGTGTGTCGAAAGATCTGATAGCATATTGTGCTCTGCAACGATATCTACTCCCTGTTTTGTTCGAAGTAGATTTTTGAACGGTCCCTTCGGGCTTTGGACCATATGTCGGACCAGGTTGTCGGCGTTTCCGTCGGCCCGAGCATCGTCGACACCTAAAAGACGGCTAAGATTACCGTCCTGTGGATCCATTGGGACAACCAAAACATTGAGACCAGCGCGCGCGTGTGCAACAGCCAGATTTGCCGCGAGCGTCGTCTTCCCGACGCCACCTGCCTCGCTGTAGACTGTGTATGACAGCATAGCTACTAGTTAGAGCTAATCGCCTAAGTAAGTACGTCAGACAACATAGGTAAGGCACATATATACGTTACTAAAGTAAGAGTCTTATCTAAGACTGTAAGATTTATATCTAAGATGTGAATCATAGACAGTATCTTAATTGTACTCACACTGGATGGGTCAGGCCACTTGATTCAGCGAGGGAGTCTCACCGTTCACGGCGGGCGGGAATCGCATAAGCTCAGGGGACTAGACATCACTCAACAAGCTTACTAGCACTCAATGGAATATTTATAATCGAGGGGCTCACCGTCGTCTTGTGAGACTGCTGCGACAGAAAGGTTTTACACCCCCGTGTGCAATCTTGTAAATATGTCCAAGGCAGATAAACGAATTCCGGTTCGAGAACAGACGTTTGAAACACTCGGTGATTTCAAGGGCGCAGGCGAAACGTGGGACGACGTGCTGCAGGAGTTAATTGAGGCTCGCCAGCAACAGAACCGGCGCGAACTCCTCGCAAAGACAGAGGACGACGACTTCATCCCGCTCGATGAGGTCTGAGTGAATGACGTTCACGGTGCTGCTCGGTGATCAGCCACGAGCATTTCTTGATGACGCTGACGAGAAGACTGCACGGATCGTCCGAGATAATTTGAGCAAACTTGCTGAGGAGCCGTATCCTCGTCCAGACGCAGGGCAGGGCGATCGAGAGAAGCTTCCGGTAGATGGGGACGTGATGTACCTGCTTCACATCAGTCGATCATACACGGCACTCTACACGATTCACGATGCGGAGAACAAGATTCGAGTCAGAGAGATTCTCCCGATTGATGAGACTCACAAACGCTACGGATTCTAACGTTCATGCCACGAACGGAATCATCCTCGCGAACCCGCTCGACGTCGACGGCTATCTCACCGGTGAATTTGGTGAGACAAACTTCTCACTCTAGCTTCACTTGTTCTCTTTCGTGTTGCAATAGGCGGGGGCTTTGTTCGATCAGATTTCTCACGCTATTCTAGACACTGTATAGTTAAGGATTTTTCAGCTGGCGGTTGATTTTCGAGTGATTGATGCGGTCGTTGGCGGTTGTAATAATGTACAAACTGTTCAATCCATTGTCGAACGCTCCGCCGACTGCCCACCCATGAGAGATAGAAGCGGTCGATACGTTGTTTCACTGTTTGAAACCACTTTTCAATGGGGTTTCGGTCAGTGTAATTCCGCCGACCGCTCAGTCCTAACCGAGTGAGGGGAGTCTCATAGCCGAAGCCATCGACGAGAAACACGGTTTCGAAGAGATCGTGTTTATCGGTAAGGCGATGAAGAAACGCAGCCGCCGGATCGGTGCCATGTCGTCCGAACAATTCAGCGTCAAGAATCAGTTTTGGGTCAAGATCTATTGCAGCATACACCCAACACAGCTCACCGTTAATTTTGACAGCAGTTTCGTCAACGGCGACCCGCTTCGGCTTCGCCTCAGGCGGGTCGGGAACGCTGTCAGCGACCTGATGTACCCATTGCCAGATCGCTTGATGAGAGCGTTCTACGCCGAAGAGTCGGAGAATTTCTTGTGTCTCTCTGAGAGAACAACCGGTCGCGTGGAGCCGGACGGCAAACGCCCTGACGGGCGTCGCCGTCCGCTCTCGCTCCCAACATTCAAGATTCGTGGTTTCTAACGTCTCTCTGAGCAGTTCTTGGTTGAGCATAGACACCTAAACCAACGAACTGCTCACTTCTCAAACTGGCTTAACTAGACAGTGCCGCACAGTCCGATCTGACAACTCCAATATACACGTCGCTGTTTCGGTAAGAGACTTCGTGCCGTCAACCACCTCAATATCAATCCTCGAGGTACTCGATCTGCTCCCCCTGTAGAAGAACCCGTGTCATCAAAAATCCCTTCTATGGAGGGTTTTCTGCGTCATTGAGCCCCTCGAATGTGCTATTCGAGTAGGCATATCGCCACCGTTGGAGAATCGCTCGCGTGACCAACGGAGCCTCACGCACAGTGATACAGGATGGCTCAACGGGACGGCTTGGAGCGTCGGGTGGTGGATGGAAGTGTCGTGTCGGTGCATCGGGTTTCGGATGACAGTCGAACCGAAAATCCCGCCCCTGGTCGTCCGTGTAGTGTGCAGCGTAGTTGCCAGTCAAACTCCACCGAATGTCTATCCGCGCTGTTGATGCCGCTCCAACGCCGTCGGACAGTTCGACCAAAAGTGTCTGTGGGTTCAACGCATCGTCTAGCGAAGCCTCCTCAACCAGCGGCTCTTGATTTACGACTAGATCTCGGATCTCGCGTAACGCCCCCGCATCAATCGGACCGAATACCTCGGCCTGTTCGGTCTGCTGGCTATCCTGAGAGAGTCCGTCATCCTCGTCGTCGGTCATACAATAAGTGACGTATCGCTGTTGCCATCGTCATCTGTATCCGTGCCAGTAAGGTGGCCAGTGCGACTGGCCTCAGCAATCGCGAGTGTCGCTTGTGCGAGTGCGAGGTTGCGGCGAGTCGTTTGCCATTCTCTGAGTAGCGCACCATAGTCGCTGTCGACGTCTTCAATGTCCAGCTCCCGGGCGAGTTCCTCCGGAGAATCGATACCATGCTTGTCACGCCATTCCTGAATCTGCGTTTTCATCTCAGCAATTGCAAATGCGATCTCTTCGGGTGTTCGTTCCGCAAGCAGCGACTGTGCATGCTCGGTGACGATACCCGTTTCTGACCGGCAGTACAGCACCGTCTGGTCGTCCTGTGATGTCGTCACCTCGCCAGCGTCGACGAGCGTCCGCAAGTGTTTTCGTGCCGTCGTCGGCGAGACACGAGCACGATCAGCAATCTGTGATGCAGACATCGGATCGTAGGTCCGGCGGATGATTTCGTAGACTCGTTCGAAGGGCGTCGTCTTCTCGATCCACTCCTCGACGACAACGTTGTTTACATCACGGCGGTCGGTACCACCATCTGAACTCATTCGGTCGGGTGGGGGTGTCTCCTCAGGCATGGTACACTAAACAACGGTAGATGGGTATAATAATTTGTGGGGTAGTATACTGGTCTCTAAATCTTCCAAAGGTGAAGCCTTTCACCACCATGTTAACCAACAAACACACAGCTAATGCCGATATTGTTGGTTAATAGCGATACCGGAAACAATCCCGGAAAGGCTGAAGCCAACGAAATCGGCCGAGTGGCCAGGTAATGCTGTTTTCGAAGTCTGACTCTGAATTGTGGAAACGACACGCCACGGCTTATCCGGTGCTGAACCGTTCGGTTCAAGCGAGGCTGGACAATCACAAATGCCGTTCACCATCGACTTCCTCGACGATGGTCAGGTCATCGAGTGGGAGGTCACTGCTGACAGCGCTGTCGCAACGGAGCGTAATGATTACACTCCACGCTTCTACGTGGCCCCTCGTGACCCCAACGCCAACCTCGACCTCACGGCACTCCAGTCGGTGTACGACCAGCACCCGGACGTCCTAGTCTGATCGACGAGCGAGATCGTCCCGACCCTATACGAGATGGCGACGGACGCCGGCGTTGAGGACTTCTCGCTGAGTCGGTGGCCGGACGTCGACTACCAGCAGCTCGCAAGCCTGTCGACGTACTCGAGCTACGGTCGCGTCGGCCACTCGCCGGCGCGCTGACGAAGTACTTTGGGAAGGTCACCGACGAGGACGACTTCAAGATACGTGGTATCGAAGCTCGGCAGCATTCGATCCCACCGTTCATCGAAATCGGAGCAGGTCCGGGAGATCAATGCTGAGTAATCACGGAAGGATCGATATCCCACTCCCTCCCCCCGTCATCGATGTGTAAAACTATGAGAAGGGACAGGGGGGTCGAGACGGGAGGAACACTGAAACAGTTGAAACGGCGGTAAACACGAAGGAAAAGCACTCGAGAGACAAAATTGTAGTCTTATAGAGAAATAGATATTGTCTGACAAAGATTTATGTATAGACCCGCATAACCACAGCCGTACTAGAACTAAAAGCGAGAGTTAGACGGAGTGTGACTCCGACTAACCGAGCAAAGGCTGCATCCGGAACGACCGCCGTAGTGTTTCCGCTCTCTGCTGCTTTCCCGTGTTTCATCACCTTTAGACTGACGTCTGTGTTTTGTTTTCTTGGCTCTCCGACCTCACCCCTTCGTGGTTTACACATCGATAACGGGGGGAGGGGGTTCCCCGGATAGCTTCTTTCAACGGTTTCTCGAACAAGCTGGCAGGGTATTTCGTGTCAAAGTGACTTTGTTCTCTGAACTCGCCAAGTAGATCTTCGAATTGACATCCTCCCCGCGCTACAGCGCGAGGCTTTCTCCTCGATTCTCCGTAATATCGACACATCACTACTATTCTCCCGATTTTACACATCGATGACGGGGGGTGTTACTCCGATGTGTGAACAAAATGTGACCCCAATTTTGATCCCGCTACTCGTGAAATTCTTTCAGTTGTGCGTTCACGACTGACTTGAGAAGCTCTTCTTGGTCAGCCATTCCCTCGAGACGAGTGTCATCCGCGATTCGAGCCATTATCGCCTCTGGGTCACCTGTGAACGTGAATTCCATATACATCCCGCCGCCTCTGCCACGGCTCTTTCGAGATGATGAAATCAATCCGTACGTCGAGAGTTCCTTGACGTACTTGACGTATGTCTCTCGAGTCATCTGGTCGGCATCGAGTTCGTTTGTCACCCACTGATAGATTTTGAACCCGACTGGACTTGGGACGGAACTCCCCGCCTGATTCGAGAAATGAGTAACTGCCGCAGTCGCATACAGCGAGATTTTCTTTTGTGTGGTAAGTCCCTCGACGAGTTTCAGTGATCGATCCTTGTCGATCTCTTCTTGGGATTCTCGGACATGAGTTTCGGTGACCTCTCCATCCCCTCGTTCATCTGCGAGATCACCGGCACCGCGGAATAGGTCGATCGCTTTTCGTGCGTCACCGTGACTCTGTGCAGCGAACGCCGCCACGAGCGGAATCACGTCATCTTTGAGTGCGTCTTGCCGAAAGGCATCACGTCGATTTTCGAGAATTTCGCGCAACTGATTCGCATCGTAGTCCGGGAAATAGACATCACGAGGGTTGAATGAACTCTCAGCACGCCCGTCGATATCTTCCATAAATTTCGGATCGTTCGTCAGTGCAGCGACGGAGACGCGGCCTTCGATTTCATTCGTGTTGCTCGCTCGTGATAGCTGATATAGTAGCTTCGAGTACGCAGGTTCATCGTTTTCGCGCCGACCGACCAGAAGATCAATCTCGTCGAGAATGAAGATGACCGAATCATAGTACTCGTTGATGAGTTCGTACAGCCGTCGGTACTTTCGCTTTGTCGAGACGCCCGTTTCTGGAACTCCAACGTCAGTACCAATGTCTTTCGCGACGGTCTGAACGAGGTCGTAGACGGCCTGATCAAGCGTGTTGATCGGTTGACAGTTGATATCGATAACGCCGAAGCGCTCACCTTTGGATTTACACAGCTCGATGATTTGTTTCGTCACGGCCCCGATAATCAGTGACTTTCCCGTTCCGGCAGGCCCATACAGCAGCATATTCGGCGGCCGATTTCCTTGGAGCGTCGGCTTCAGAAACGAGACAACGGCCTCGAGTTGGTCGTCGCGCCCGACGATCCGTTCCTCATCGATGATTGTGTCCGGTTCAACGAGGTCTCGGTTAACAAAAACGGATGCCTTCCCCTCATCGTCGAGCATATCGCGAATGGACTGCTGGGGCTTCTCTCCGCAAAACACATCGTCTTCATTCGGGCGAACGTCTCCGGCAGTATCTTTACGGGCAGCCTCTATTTGCTGTCCGTCCCCCGTAGAACTAGATTCCCCATTGATGGTGGGATTCCCTCCATCTTGATCACTCCCGGCCATATGCCTGCTGTACACCGAAGCATTAAAAAGTTTGACCTCTTTCGATGTTTATTCGCCTGTTGTATCGGACATACCGTCTGAATTCTCCAGTCTCACGTTACACACAGAGCGACCGGCACCGAAGTACATCTAGCGTCTGCCCCCCCCCGTCATCGATGTGTAAAACTTGAGGCAGACACCCCGTTATCGAAGTGAAAACTGCTCTAGCCTGTGACTCTGGCGGAAGTAACTCTACTCGCTTATTTGTCGGGGCTGACCGGCCCTTTATATTTGGACTTCACTTTTTGGCCATCCCGCCACTGCCAGTAGTAATAACGGTTATCGTTGATCTCTTTGATGGTGATCGTCGCCTTCGAGGGGACGTCGTCCGGGAGGTCGTCGGGACGCTCGTCGATCTCGTCTGCATCCGATCTTTCCTCGAGACGGGCCTCACGAGCTTTGTGCTCCGCTAGTGCCTCTGCGTAGTGTGCGACGTGCTGGAGTTGGTCTGGAGAGTAGTCGTTGAGTGTGTTGACGATATCTATCGGGAGTTCCGCCGGCGGCGTTGGTGGCTCGTAAGACATCAGCTGTCGCCTCGTGTTAACCAACACTTCGGCAAACAGTATAGTTTTGTTGGTTAATCAAACTTGATCTGGCTGTGAATCCAATTTAGGTGGATGGCACCGCCTGCATGGGTCTAGTAGATACCCAACCACCTCACCCCCGAAGGGCCGACGGCTTGCGTCCAAACCGGAGGTCCCGGCGTTTATGCCGAGGAGGTCATCGTTCTCTCGATTCTTCCTCAATCAGCGATCGGAATTCCGCTGGCTCGACTACATCGTACACCTCACGATTTGCCAAAGCAGCGCGGCCACGGTCGGTCAGTTCGTATAGCCCCGAGTTAGCGGCGGGGCCGATTTTGGTGACGAGTCTGTGATCCAGCAAGTGCGGCATCCGTGTGTTGACGTAGGAACGATCTCTGTCGAGGTGAATCGCGATATTCGCTGCAACGTTCCGCCCCTGTTTCTCAAGCACATCGAGAATATCGAAGTCCGTCGGCTGGGTTAAACGCATATTTTAATCCCACCACAGCTATAGTAAATACTATTGGTATTGCTTCGGGACAGTAAAATCCTCGATTGCGTGGCCGGAGCACACATGCGACTCAAGCCGGAATATGAACCTAATGCGACGCATCCTTCTGGTCGTTGCACTCGTTGGAGTGTTACTCGTCGCGGGGTGCGCCGACGTCGGTAACGGCGACGACCCGATAGAGGAAGCCTCTGAACCGGAGCCGGAACCCCACCCGGATGAGACAACTGAAGATACTACCGACGATGAACCAGATTCCGAATCGGAATCGAAATCAGAACCCGAGCACGAGTCCGAATCCGAACCTGACGAGCCGCAGATGTTGACGGTGAACTCGATATTCATCACATCGATGTCGGACGAGCCGATTCGATGCTGCTCTGGACGCCTGCTGGAGAGACGATCCTCATCGATACCGGCGACTGGCGACAGGACGGTAGCGGTGTCATCGAGTATCTTGATGGTCACGATATCGACCGAATCGATCATTTGATCACCACTCGTGGGCACGCCGATCACATCGGCGGACACGCAGCCATTATTAAAGAGTTCGAGACGAATCGTAACGGGATCGGTGCTGTCTATGACTCGGGTGTTCCCCATACCAGCCAGACTTACGAGAACTATCTCGATGCCGTTGATGAACATAACGTTGAGCTGTTGTATCTTCCCTCAAAGCAACAGCACGAGCATCGCAACCAGTATCATGAGAACCGGCATGGCTCGCTCCAATTGGAACTGACCCTGCTCGTCTCGACGGGCCAAATCGATCAGCTGATCGAGTTGCTCGAAGAACTGCGACCGCTTCTTAATCACGCCTTCGAGCTTCTGTACCGAACGGAGGTCGTCTGCCGTCACGTCGTCCTCCAAGATCATTGTCATCAGATCGGCGTCACCGTGTACCGGATCAACCGCAACGCGCTCATCGCTGGGTTCGTACTCGTCTAGTTCGTGCTCACAGTGAATGCACTCACTCATGCCCCGTTCAGTCCACTGTTCGCAGTTCGGACATGGATGCGGAGCGATCGGATCGGGATCCTCAAACTCTTCGATGTGTCCATCTGCTTCGGCGACGTGTTTCTTTGTCTCTCCGCTGAACTCAGCGATGTAGTGTTTTGGCGCATCGCTGTTTCGTGTCCACCCGAATAGGTTGTGGAGATCGAGGTGATTGATAGTCTTCCGCGATGCCAAGACCGATGCTCGTGATCGACGGAAGTGTTGGGCGGAGTGAGTCTTTTCAATCCCAGCATCCTGGCCAGCTTGTCGGAAGATTCGTTTGATCTGACTGTAGCCGAGCGGCTGGTTCGATCCGAGGTAGCTCCACAGATACGTTTCGGGGCCAGGACCGTCTTCGCACTCCTTGTGAGCGGGGTGTTCTTTTTGATGCCACTTCCGAAGGATCGCCGAGCCAGCGAATAAATAGACCGTGCGCTTCCCGGTTTTCGCCGGCGTCGGAACTGAGAGTTTGTAGTACGTCCCCATGTCTTCGAGGTGCTTGAATTGGAGCTCCCAGAACTCACATTCCGGGCGGGTGCCTGCAGGCCACTGTACGAGAATTATTGCCTGGTCGCGGAGATGCTCTCGTGTCTCAGCCATCTGAACCGCCTCATCCCAGGTGACGATGTTCGTCGCTGCAGGCGTCGGATCGTCGTCCATGTATGATCGAGGGTTCAACTCGTCGAACCGCTCGGGAATCTCATCGAAGAGATATTCACCAAGATGTTTGATGGTTTGCAGCCAGTCGCCAATCGTGTTGTCCGCGTTCCCGCGTTCGTCTCGCTGCCAGCGCTTGATTTCTGTGATGGCTTCCGAACCACTGTCAGTATCGCCGTGGACGGCCTGAGCAAGAACGCCGGGTTTGCATTCGGCGATGAGCCGGTATCGATCAATGTGAAGTGCGAGTCGCGCGTCGCCGAAGCGCTCGTTCGTGACTTGCTCGTGTTCGAGCGCGGCAACCATCTCGTCTATAATGATGTGTTCGCGTTCGTCGATATCGGCCTTTCGAAGCCGCTTCTTCGCCATTTTCAACTCGTGACTGCTTCGTTGCTGTTTCGTGTTGAGTGAGCCCCAGACGTGAGGCTCCTCGTCGCCGCCGTTGTCGTCGCCGCCAGGTGCTTGTGCCATGTATACTGTTTTTTGGCTATACGTAAATAATTAAGCCTCTAATTAAACATGCACCCATCACGATGTAGTTCGTTCTTGAAATTCACTTACTTAGTATATAAATGCAAGTTTAGAAAACCATATATTTAAATAGGTAAATCTCTTTCAACATGAATAGGCGCAGTCGCCTCGGGAGAAACCGGGGCCGGTGGTGAAGACACCGAACCCCTGCGCCGTCCCACTATGACGGCACATCCATCTACGCACGCTGGGGATGAAAAGACCGGCGTTCCGACCGATCGAGAAGTAGCGATTATCAACCACTTACGCGAGCGTAACGGCGAGACAACTGTTGCCGATCTCGTTGCCGGTGTCGGTCGGAGCCGATCCAAAGTCAAGCGCTCCATCGAAATGTTCCACGAACGCGGTCTCGTTACCGTCCGATCAGGCTACAGTGCTACTCGGGTCACACTCCACACTGGATTGGTCGACGCACTGGATCTTGACCTCGAAAATAATAGCCTAGATACGGGCGAGGAAATTTTCTCAGACGGCGGGTCAACCATGATCGGCACGCTACCGATGGACGTCGAAACGATCCACGAAGTGATTCAATCCGAGCGTCGACGACTCCTCATCTACGCGCTTGCCGAGCTGGGACGTGACCACGAAGGCGATGGCCCATACATCCCAGTCGGAGAAATCGCATCCGTACTCACTGAGGCCAGCCAGAACGATGACACTACACGGAATGCGGTGTACATCACGCTGATCCAACATCACCTCGGGAAGCTCGACGACGCTGGCGTGATCACGTACTTCGAACGCGCAAAAAAGATCCACCCAGAGTCTCCGGTGTACGGCCTCGAATCACTCCTGCTCGAAATCGAATGCATGGCTGATTCTAATTCGGCCGAGATGGAGCGTGGACGATAATGGTCCGAGACGTCGCCAAGATCGTCCTCGAAAAGAAGGCGACGATCACGCCCGCGGTGTTTTACAGCGTCCTGCAGCGGCGGCCAGAACGTCGCGTTCTGTGTCGCGTCGCATCACTCGCCTCGCCAGAGTACCCTGAAGATGATATTTCGACACACGATATCACGCAGTACCTCCTCAATAGCTGTGCTGATTGTAACAGTTCCCAATGCATGCTGTCTCCCGACGACATCCATGAGACGCTGCAAGCGACCGTGCTCCCACGGCTCGAAGAATCCGATCTCATCAGCTACGACGAAAGCACAGGCCTTGTCGCGCCGACCGAAAACACCGTTGCCGCGTGTCGCTTGGTGCAGGCCATCGATATGATCTGCGCCGGAGAAATCGATGGTGGGGGATTCGTGGGGGTGCATCACTGACAGTACCACGAAAGCGATAAATATCAACGATCAGCGAGACTAAGCGGTGCCACGCGCAGGACGATCGCCTCGTCGACGAGGCTCGTCAAGATATCACTCGTCGAGTGAACGGTCGCTACCTACCGACAGTCCTGTCATGGGAGAAGATCATCGGCGTGATCACTACGTTTGGAGACAGTACCCACATTGAGGCCGTCGCTGCTAGCCTGAATTACGAAAACCTGGGCCTTGTTGAAACCCTCAGTCAGTGATAGGTTTCAGTTACTGTGCTGAATAGAACGCGCAAGTCTTACACAAGATTAGCAATAGACAGCCAGGCGTATTTTCGAGATTGTCAAATATCGTGTATCCAAATACACACAGAAGCCTTGATCCCGCAAAATATTAGTAATATTAGTCGGGATGACTGTTCATGAATCGGCGACAGTACCTTACCACGGTATCTGTCGGTGGAATATGTGGGCTAGCTGGTTGTATGGAAGCAACTGATCGCGTTCCTGAAGATGAGAGAGAGGTGGCTAGTCTAGAGATTCAGCAGGGTTCCCCACCATATGTGAAACAAGAACAGTTCGAAGCCGAGGAGGGCGTCATTTTGTCCGCCTGGAACAGCACGGCTATTGGAACTGAGCAAATATACGACCCAAAAAACGGAGACGCACTTGTTACGTCTTCTTTTTTAGGTGACGAACATACAGAATGGGAAAAGGTTTGGCGCCGTTCACCATCGACAGGATACATAGTACCTGAACGTAGGCGGTTCACATTAATATCAACAACACTTGGAAATGTCACTAAGGCACACGTTATTGAACCCTATGACGGTGTTTTTGAACCTCTTGCTGAGACAACAAAGGATCGATATGGATTTGATACTCCAGTTGTTTCACTTGAAGAAGAAATTTCTGCAGCTGTTAAAACACTAGAAGATGATTTGTATTCTGTTGAAAGACTCAGCGATCAAAATGCTACCGAACTTTTACGCGCTCACAAACTCTTGGAAACAAAAATTAATTCAGTGGAATTATCTGGGTCAGAATCTAACGCTCATCTCGAACAAATTAATAAAATTAGATATCGTGCGTTAAAATATGTTTGTAATGAGTACGTTTCCAGTTGGATAGAAGACAGCGAAGAAAGACTCATAGAATCGGTTGCTTCTGTTATTGTCTCTTTTGTCGAATTGAAAACTGGAATCTCTGTAGATGCTGCACAATCTCAATTAGAAGATTCGCTCGCCGACTCATACGGAGATATTGTAAATATAGGCATTGTCGATTTAGATTCTCAGACAGAAGATCATAATAGATGGCTGGTCGAATTGGAGGCTCATGGCGAAATTTCACCCTCAATCGTGGACGGCGATATCTCTTTCAATATTCCAGTCTTCACGGAACTATCCGTGCCCCGTGAGAGTCCACCAACTACCCCTGTTCTTCTTGGTATTCGTGATCAACAAGGACAAGGACCATCAATTAAAATAACTAATATAGACCCAGATACTGAGGCGTCATCGGTTAATGTACTGTAATAATATCCTTTGAAGCAAATAAACTAGGCAGCCGTGCTGAACTCAACCTCTATATTCAGCAGCCCGTTCCTTTCGGAATCACTGACATTCGCCCTCGCCGGATGTAATAGCGAGCCTTCGTTCGGGGTTGTGGACAATGCACTTGATGACGAGTTCGCGGAACTGCTTCCACCAGAGGCGTGACCGGACGAATGCACCGAATTTCTGTTTGATCGCTGCGTTTACTGTCTCGTTTATATTCCACCGATGGTAGAGAGCGCTGTCCAGCCGTGCATTCCACGCTTTGTGGAGTGAGGTGAACTCACGATGCTTGATAAGTGGTCGAATATTGTGGTCGCTGGCGAGTTGCCGGAGCTTCTGATCGTCGTATCCCTTATCAGCGGTCAAGACTGTGGTGGACTCTACGTTCCGTTTCACTACCTGTGGCCCAATTTGCGTATCGTGCTTTCGCGTTGTTGTCACGTGAATATCGAGAACGGCGTTGGTCGCTGTATCGACCAATAGCGTTGTCTTCAATTGCTGGATGGTAAGGTTCGTTCGCTTCGTGTAGTGTGTTGAGGCATGCGCTCGCTCAACCCCGGACGCATCGATGCCGGTGACACCGTTCAGCGGCAAGTCCGCGGCGAGACGTTTAGTAACACTCGCCAGACGGCCATTTCTAAGCGGTCGAAGGCTTTGCAGAGTGTCGAGGGTGCGGGGATTGAATCGAGATCGAGGGCGTCACGAATGCGAGGCATCTCAATGAGTTCATCGACGAGGTCGCGGTACGTGGTTGTCTTTTTTACCTTGAGACAGAGCAGGACAACGTGTTGCCGGAGCGTGAACCGCTTCCGCGAATAGCGAGTCGAAAACCGTTTGACAGCACGGCGAGCCAACACCATAGCCCGTTCAACGAATCGAAGGAGCCGTGACTTCGGGAGAGCATCCATCTCCTCTCCATCTACTCACCTGTCGTGTTTGTCAGCAAGGCCAAAACTGCGATATTGGGTTGTTAATCTCTGCGATGTCGACTACGACCTAAGGTTACGACCGATACTACCCGTTCTGGAGAGCCGAGTTCTTCGCATCCCGGTCAGACTTCATGTTCACCGAAAATGAGGTCACAGACAACCTCGGGAGTGACAGAGTTGAGTATCTCCGTCAGCGTTTCATTTTCGCTTTCGTGGCTACCTATATCGAAATCAAGTCCCATCACCTTCATGTAATGTCTGGTTCCTCGAATTGGGGGACAAACAATCCATTTGAATTATACAAGGTAAGGAGACTGTGAAAATCGTAGAATATCAACTCCCGGTGCACATACTTTCCGGCGATGCAATTACAGTGCGGATTCGACCTCCTGAAGCGCCCTAATTGCTTCTTGCAGATCTGCCCGAACCACGTTATCCTCACTCCTTGATTCGGACCCGCCGTCACCGCGAACCGTTACCGAACTGTCTGACGCGTCAGTGTCATCCGTGGGACTCACAGCATCGTCACTCGCGTCCGCCGAAACATCTTCAAGCCGATGTTGGGGTTCACTGTTCGCCTCGGGACTACGCTGCTCTGTACTCGTCGGTGGCCGCCCACCGCGTCCGGATAACGCATCCAACGGGAAGTCGAACGCCCGGGCGCGTTTTTGCTTGTAGAACGTTGAGCGGCGACTCACGCCGAAGATATCCATAACGGCTAGCCGGTCCATCCCGTTATCGAGCGCCCGGCGAACTAGTTCGTCTTCGACGCGTTGCATTAGTAACTGCGAGCTGCCCGGAATATGCCCACGTGCCGACGTCACGATTTGCTCGGCGAGCCCCCACTGACCCGTTTCAACGTCCTTGTCGACGAGTTGCTTGTCGCGCTCATCGACTTCGTTATCGAGCCCCATCAGTACCCACAGACGCTCACGGACGGCCGTCACGGACATGTCAGCTGTCAACGCTGACGCGATCTCTCCGGTTGAAGCCGGGCCGTGCGCGTCCAAGTACTGGAGGATCTCCACGCCATGCTGGGACACCGTGTCAAGTTCCGCATCCATTAGTTCGACCGGCACGTCATCCGGGTCTGCTTGGTGATGCAACCAGTTATGGCACGAGCGACACAGCACCGTCAAGTTCTCGGGGTCGTGCTCACCCATTCCATCCGGATCTCGATCGATATGATGGACTTCCAGCTCCGCGTTCCCACCGCGTTCAGGCCCGTACCGACCCTGGCCCTGACAGCGATACCCGTACGCTTCCAACATGGTTTTCCGCGTCTCCGGATCCACCGTTTCGTGGCACTCACTCGCCGCTTCGTCACTCGCGTTATTGTTACTGCTCGATATACCGTCAGTCGTATCTGAAGTTTCGTTGGTCATGATTGCTTATCGCTGTCTGCCGCGCTTCCCGAACTGCCTACTGCTGTCACCTGCTGTACCGCTTCAATCAGCACCGTCCGGTCACTCCTGGATGACCGGGGTTAATGACTTCACGCCGAAATCCGCCTTACTACAGTACCGTTGGGCGAGTTGCGCTAATGCCTGTGTGCGCAACACGTCCACCGCGTTATGCACCGCGACATCCACTACCCGCCCATTCTCGAACGCTTCCACTGCTTCTGCACTGTCAGTGAACGGATCTGCCGTCGAGACGGTACCGCCGCATAGCGTGTTGTACGCGGAGACGAGGTCATTGCACGAGTCCCCGTCGACGGTCGTGTTGAACAGTTTCTTAACGAGCGGGTACACGTCCGCGTACGGTACGTCAACGAACGGCCACGTCTGCTCACTTAGCGCGTACCGTGAGCGGAGAAACGGCACGTCAAACCCACCGTTCCACATCTCCCCATTAAACGCAACGAGCAACACACCCTCGCCACGCACCCGCTCCGAAACGAACTCTGCAAGTGCTTCTAGAAGCCTAGTTTCCGAGTCGTGCACGGAGATATTAACGTGAGAATTGATTCGATCCTGTACCACAGCCGTAACGTCCTCAATTGATCGCTCAGTTGCTTGTACGAATACGCGCACCCCAATAGGGAATGCAAACCCGGCGACTGTCACCTCTTCAGTCACATCAAACCCCGTGGTTTCGATGTCAAATGCCACTGGATCCAGTATGTCACTCATCACTCCTCACCTGGTTTTGAAAGAACCACGGCGTCATCACGCCCGGTACTTGCATCGACGCTGTGCAGAGCGCCGGGCACAGACACGGTTCGCGGTGTATATGACTTTCCCGCGATACAAAATAATGCCTGTACGTCCGGCACATAGGTGTACTTCGGCGTGGTGTGACTCTGTGGCCGGTGCCTATTCCACTCTCGCTTAAATTCACGACTAGTGATAAATCTGCGGCTATCCAACAATTTTGACCCGTCTTTTGACGGTGTGTTTTTGTATATGCGTCTCTAATCATCCGTTGTACCTCCTCGACGAAGCCCGTGGGATCCAATCACAGCTTCGTCGAGGTGGGAACTTTCATCGCTGTCCCCAAGTCAATAGTCGTAACCCCATGGTTAAATATGTGTGGGTTAATTATCACACGTTGGCCGCCACCATGTTGTAATTAGAAAATACACTACTCTTCTCCAAAGATACACCCATCTCACCCGTAGATATTTCTGCTTGTGTGTTGTGTAACGCACTATGAAGATTACAGTATCTCCTGAAAAAGGGAAAAAACAAATCCAGTTATCTGTCCGTGGACAACGAGAAACGTATGTGTCCGAGATCTCCCATGAAGAAATTAAACACTTTGCTACCGATCATGACCAAATAGAGGACTTTGATTTCGATCTCGGGGATAACGGTGAAGTACTGGAACTTGTACTATCCATCCCAAACATCATCTCATTAGAAATCGAAAACGGGAGCATCAGCAACTTTGAATTAAACATTCCAAACATCGAGGTGTCACAAGCACCTTTTGAGAATAACACTCACGAGCCAGACCCAATTCCCAACGATTCTAGCAAAGCAACAGAACCAGTTGAATTACAATCAGACGTCCCGCCCGTACCCTCAATTGATATTGATTCTATGCCAGAAGATTATGTAAAGCGATATAACAGTATGCAAAATGTGGACACCCAACCGTACGAAATTCGACGAATCATATACTCTGCCGGCGAAATAACTCGAAGGAACTTAAAACATGAATTACAGAAACTCGGATACGATGTCGAACCTGGGAAACAACACACCGGAGTTTCCTCAACACTCAGAGTCCTTGATGAATACACCAACGAAATACAACGAGATGGGCGCGGAGAGGATAAAACCCTCAAATGGATCGGTAAATCGCTCTTGTGAAGAACATTGTTGATGTAGGGCTGTCTTGCGATTCTATCGTGGTTCGAGTGAAACTAAAACCGGGTCGTTGAGCGGTTAGGCGGCCAATTTCTGTTCCCAATCACCTGTGGAGAGCTGTATCAACAGTTTCCTATGGAAGAGCGTTGGTAAATAAACTCGAAGTAAGTCAAATCATTACCTCCCAGATCTACCACTGCTACGCGTGTTCACTATCCCATCAACCGCACTCAAGTCGCCTGACTCGTCGTTCTCGTGTTCCAAATCGCTACGCGACACGAACGACCGAATCAACGCATGATTCATTCGACAACGCCTGTAGAGACTGCGCTCCATACGGGAACCTACTCGGTTCCTGCACAGCGCGTCGTGGAAGCAGGAAGCCCCGCGCTTAACGAGCGAGTATCTGTGAGCGAGAATGTGGAGTCGTTCACGTGTTCATTCATACTGAATGAGTGTGCGGCTGCCGAATATTTCAAATGTATTAATTATGTTCCCACACTCAATCTCTCGTTAAAGATCCTCACGAAGCGAAACAGTGGGTTCGTACAATATAGTAATCGTTAGAACTTTTTACTCGGAGACTGTTGCAGTAGGTAGTGAATCATCTCGACGAGATCCCCGTTGAGGAATTGCAGGACGCCCTCGACAACGTGGACGGTAAGAAGCCGACACAACGGCTTTTAGCGGCAATCGCGTACAAAAACGGTGTTTCGCAAACTGAGCTAGCTGAGTGGTACGACGTGCAGCGGCGGACAATCTACAGCTGGCTCAAGCGACTCGACACCGACGAGTCGCTTGAGCAGGCCGTATCTGATGATAAACGTACTGGGAGAAAACGAAAGCTCTCAGAAACACAGCAGAAAGAGTTTGAAAAGACCGTTCACGAACCACCCAGCGAGGTCGGGATTGACGCGCCGGCGTGGACGCCGGCGCTTGCCCAAGGTTTTCTCGAAGAAACGTACGGCGTCAAGTATTCAATCCCGAGCTGTCGGCGGTTGCTGAAAGAAGCGGGATTGAGCTATCAGAAACCGCGCCGATCAGCCGCCGAAGCCGACGAAGGCGAACAAGAAGCGTTCCACGAAGAGCTCAAAAAAAGCGGCGGGAGATGGACGCCACCGTAGTCTGTATCGACCAAACCAAGAAATCCGTGCAAGTCGAGCCGCGTGCCGCGTGGTTTCCCCGCGGCACGCGACCATCTGTCGAATTATCCGGCCAACGCGACTGGACGTGTCTCTTGGGCGCGATCACCGAAAACGGTGATCGCTTTTTCTCTCGATTTACTGAATACATCACCGCCAAACACGCGAAACATTTCATTTTAGCATTATGTAAAGAATTCGAAGACGACTTGCTTGTTGTTTTAGATGGAGCGCCCTATTTTCAGGCGTCGGCCGTCACGGACCTGGCGGCCCGTGACGACCTCGCCTTCGTGACGTTACCGTCGTATTCGCCGGAACTGAATCCTGTCGAGGAGTGCTGGAGACAGCT
>LFFM01000043.1_pt1 | contig 67543 bp, 59 predicted proteins | sample 643131 | NCBI WGS metagenome assembly LFFM01 (sample SAMN03777445, study PRJNA286221) | soda lake metagenome | biome: soda lake; feature: Kulunda steppe; material: water; isolation source: sample Tc-Br brine of Tanatar trona crystallizer | place: Russia: Kulunda steppe | collected 2011-07 | reverse complement strand
TCTGTAGGTCGGCGACCGTGGTGTCGTTCTCCCAGGCCGCGACGTACTCCGTGAGATCGCGGAGGTCGGCGTGGCCGTCCTCCTGTTTCAGATAGTGGAGAGCACACCGACGCCGACTGTTGCTCAGGACGGCGAAGACCTCGTCGCGAGGGATCTCCCCGCCCTCCGCGTCGGCGTTCGGGTCGGGCGTCGGGCCCCCCGTCGTCGACGGTTTACTGACGCTCATACCCCCCACCGGTACGTACCAGCCGCTTTGGTATCGTGTTCGCTGACATCTAACCCACCTTGGGTGAGAACACGAGAGACATACACTAAAAACCTTGGGACGCTTTAGGCAGTCTGAACCGGCACGGTTTTCTAAACGCTCTTTTCAGACCTTGTAGGGCCGTTTTAGCTGCTGAAACAGGTGGTGGTACTGTCTCATTGTTCGTCTGAGTAGGGGATTTATACACCATAATATCGGATTACTGACCATGTTCAGGGGGTGTCTGAGACCGTTTCAGACCCTGCCTTCCTTCGTAGTGTTTGTTTTTCGATAGTAATCAGGGGTTATCAGGTCCAGCCTCTGGCGGTGTATACAAAAGGGGGTAGGGGTACTGGGGGAAAGTGAGTGCTGACCCACGGTGGCCCGGTCGGTTCGGTGACGAGGCGGGCTGGGGGCGTGGCGATGCACGAAACACAAAGGTGAAACAATATGGAACGACGCAAATTCCTGATCGGTGCGGCTGGTACAGCAATCGGTGGCAGCGCGCTTGTGGGCTCGGGCGCGTTTACGAGTGTCAGCGCTGATCGGACTGTCACGGTGGAGGTCGCTGACGACAACGACGCATTCCTCGGACTTGAGGCAGTGCGTGATGACATCATCAGCGATGATGGTGACGATGGACAGCTCACCCTTGACTTAGGCTCGGAGACGACCAACGATGGTACGGACTTCGAAGGTGAAGGATTCAACCGAGAAGCGATCACAGAGGTCGATGGGGTCTTCCGGATTACTAACCAAGGAACGGAAGAAGTCGATCTTGAGATCGAAAACGACGTTGACGGACTTGAGACGACCCTACAGGATCCCGACGACCGCGGTCCTGGAGACTCTACGCTCGTCGATATCGAAGTTGACACGAAAAACCACAGCCCGCAGGATGTGGAGGATGGTTCGGTAACCATCTCCGCAGGGAGGTTCTAACAATGAATCGACGTAACTTCGTCATCGGTCTGGGGGCACTGTCCGCCGGCGGCACAGCAGCGATCGGTACTGGTGCGTTTTCATCGGTTTCCGCGAACCGTGATATCAGCGTTGAGGTTGCCGACGACTCGGAAGCTTACCTCACGCTTAATTCCGAGTCGGAGTACGCTGAGCAAGACGGAGATGGTCTTCTGGAATTGGACTTCTCGCAGGAAGTTGATGGAGGCGGCGAGCACATGGGCGAGCGGCAGGTCATGGAGTTCGGGCCGGGTGATTCTTTTGATAACCCAGATGACGCTGTCTTCTCCATTGAAAATCGGGGGTCTCAAGATGTCCAGATCACTCGGCCTCGTTTCGCCGACAAGTACTTTAATGAAGATGGTGACCTGATCGCTGAGGATGTCTTCCCTGACGTCCCTGATGATTTCGAGCTGTTCATTGCATTAGTCGGCAAGGCTTCAAACTTCGGCGGACCAGATGTTATCTCGCCGGGTCAACGAAGCGGCGTTGGAGTACAGATTACTGTGGGATCAAACCCACCAGAACAAGTAGAGGTTGACTTCGAGATCCTCGCAGAGGAGCCCGAGTAACAGCTAGGTAACTAGCCCCACACCTAAATTATCATGAAACGAAGACAACTCATACTCGGACTCGGTGCGACCGCCGCTGGTGGCAGCGCATTGGTCGGTAGTGGGGCGTTCTCAAGTGTCGAAACTGAACGAACCTTCACAGTCGATACTGCAGACGACGACGACGCGTACCTTCGTCTGACGATACCTGGAGGAGAAACAGATGATCGGTCGTTTCGGGACGACGGCACGCTGCAGTTCATCATCCCCGGGTTGAGAGAACGACTTGAGGATGACGGCCCTGCGAATACGAATCCTGAAGATCCGGCTGGTCTCGGCGAGGATAGTGTGTATCGATTCGCCCGGGAGACGGACGGCAATGAGCTGTTCAGGGCAGAAAATCAAGGTACCGAACCTATCAAAATCCACAGCGTCCAAGATCAAGGTGGATCACAAGATAATCCAGAGGTTCAGATATTCGCTGTGGACTCCGGAGAGCTCCTCACAGAAGGCTCTCCATCTGAGGAGTTAGCCCCCGGTCAGTTTGTCGACCTCGGTCTACAAATCGACACAACTGATATCGATGTGGATCAGTACGTAATTCCACTAACCATCGTTGCCGAACGTGCCGACGAGTAATCGTCGGTATCGCCCACGCTGGTGTGTGACGGCGGTTCGATTCCGCCGGTGGGCCTTCCCTACGGAGGGGTGACAACACGACATGAACCGACGCAAATTCGTCATCGGCGCGGCTGGAGCATCGATCGGCGGCAGCGTCCTCGTCGGCTCGGGGGCGTTCACCAGCGTCGAAGCCGACCGCGACGTAGAGGTCGAGGTCGCCGACGACGCGAACGCCTTCCTCGCCTTCGAACGGAAACGGGAAGAGTACGTCGGCGAACCCGATGACGGGACGCTCGTGATCAGCCTGGGCGAACCGACGACTAATGCGGGTGGGGAGGGGTTCAACGACCGGGGATTGACGCGCGTCGACGACATCATCGGGATCGAAAACCAGGGCACCCAGCCCGCCGGTATCGGATTCGACCCGGCCGACGATCTCGACGACGACAGCCAAGAGACCACGGTTCCGCTGGAAAACGTCGGGAGTGCAACGGCCGAAGTCACGCTGTCGCTGTCCGCTGGTGCCGCCGACCTTGGCGCGGGCGAGGAGGCAACGATCAGCGTCGACGTCGATACAGCCGCGGATCCCGAGGAAACCGAGGAGACAGCGAGTATCACACTCAGCGCGAGCTCGGAGGCGGCCGGGGAGCTCGATTACAACGGTGAGGAAGGGAACAGCGGCGCTGGCGGCGGATAACTACCCGCCTCCCTCACCCCTGCGGTCCGTCCCATTCTGCGAGGATCGTATCGACTCCAGATTCATTCCGCCAGACGATCTGAACCGTGCCGTCGGCGAGCGTGGCGTCACCCCAGGTATAAAAATAGAACTCGTTGCCGGCGCTCGCGACGTTGTCGGCATCCTCCCTGGCCTCGTCCCAGGTCGATTCCCACGTTTGGGTGTCTCCCGAGACGTCGGTGTACTCCATATATAAATGTAGCTTCGACGTGTCGGCCCCGTCGCCGCCGCCGTGGCCGAGCGTGACGACCTCGTCGATGTCCTCCTCGTTGACGCCCTCGACGTCCAGTCCGTACTCCTCGGCCGCGTCCCCGACGTCGTCGTCGTAGTCGAACTCGGCGTACAGCTGTGGGGCAGGCTCCTGTAACTGCCCGGAAAAGCCGCTCACCATCCCGGCGACGACCGCCGACAGCGCGATCGCGATCGCGACCAACAGCACGACGCCGACGACTTTCGAGACTGCCCGCTCGTCGCTCCGCAGGTCGTTCGGTTCCCGCCGTCGATCCGACGACGTGGACCGAGTGTCCGTCCGTGGAGGGCTCACAGTTGTCGTGACGTTTCCGATCCGAGATATTAGTGTTCCGGACGGTATCGCGCGTTGATCCGGGCGCTCCCGGACGGTTCGGTGGTAGTGGATAGCTCCGGAGAGATGCTTATAAATTATAAAAACGTAGGCGGGAATCAGAAATTGCCTGTGTGCATTTCGGGCACTCCCTGTTCGAGTAACACCTGTTCAATTATAACACGGGTACCGTCCGAGAATTACGACGGGGAGATCCCCGAAAGCATATCCATATATATCCGAACGGGCACCTGCTAAGACGTCTATATTTATAACCCCGAGACACGTACTCACACGCGCTGTCAGCAGTGGCAGCGTGGCCGGTGCACGACGGATTTTCGACCCACCATCCCCCATCCCCACCCCGCACCGGCCGCTTTTCGTTCCGTGCACCTATATCTGAACCGCGACTCAACCGCCGATACCGACCGTGTTACGGCCTCGAAAGGGTCGGAACCGTTTATAACCCACCTACCGCCTCGCGCGATTCGAGGTATATAAATCACCGTGATCGTTCGGGGACGATGTCGCGGGTCTTCGGCTTCAGGCGGGGCCTGTGATCGACACGGGTAGGACATACTTAACTGCCGGAAGTGCGTACGGTCGAGCGATGCGGCGGCGCTGGTACTTGTTCGTCTGTCTCGCGGTGCTGTTTGGGACCCCGGCTGTGGTCGGTACCGGCGCGGACACCGTCACCTACGAGGATGTCGACACGCTCGAACTCCAGCCGGCGGGCGGCGAGAACGCCTACGTCCAGGAGAGCGGCGACGGCGAGATCTCGATCGTGGTCGCGGGCGAGGAAAGCGGCGCCGAGGGCGTCAACGACGACGCAGTCACCGATCTCGGCGCGGTGTTCACCGTCGAGAACCTGCTTCGGAACGGGGCCGAAAGCGACGCGACCGTCTGGGTCGAAACGACGGACAGAGGTGGGGGGAGTACTGTCCTCGAGGGGGACTCCGTGACGTTCTACGACGCCGACGCGGCGGGATCATCGGCGATGGAGACCCGCGAGGACGGCGTCGAACTCGAACCGGGCGAGGACGTCCCGGTCGGAATGGAGATCGATACCACCGGCGAGGACGATCCGGAAGCTATCGGCGGGTTCGTCGTCCGAGCGAGCGTCGACGACGGGAGCGTCTTCGAGACGCTCGCTTCGGACACCGACAGTTTCAGCCTCGGTTCGAGCGCCGACGGGGCGGAGGACGGAGAGACCGACACCGAACCCACCGAGGGAGACGGGACGGGCGGAGAGACGAGCGAGGGAGGCGACGGGACGGCGGCCGGAACCGGGTCGGACACGACCGCCGGCGGGAGCCCCTCGGAGGCGACGACTGGCGGTGAGAGCGATAACGCCGACGCCGGGAGCGAAGACATCGCCCCCGGCCTGCTCGAACTCTCCGGGGGCGGCTCGTCGGCCTCGCTGGGTGTTGTCGGAATTGCGGGAGGGGCCCTGTCGCTTGTGTACGTCTACCGCATTCGAAGGGTGAGTGGCTGACGTGTCCATCGAAAACGCGGAAATCACATGACGGCGGCGACCGACGATCGGTCCTCCCCGACGGCGCGATCCGAGACGGTCACGGACGAGCCGTTCGGGGCCGCACTACGGCGGTCAGTTCGCCCCCTCGACGTGGCGTGCGTACTGCTTCCGACGGCGGTTTTCGTCGGGCTTTGGCTCCTTCCGTGGGAACTCCGGGAGCAACTGGCGTTTTCGTATACCGAGCCGGATCTGTTGACGGCGTTCGCCGCGAACTTCGTCCACGCCGGCGGCGAACACCTGTTTCGAAACCTCGCGACGTATCTCCTCGTCGTCCCGACGGTCTACGCCCTGTCGGCGCTGGCCGGACGGCGACAGCTGTTTTACACCGTCTTCGTCGTCGTCTTCGTTTCGTTCCCGTTCGTGTTGTCGGGGCTGAACCTCGCCGTTCCCCGTGAGGCGCTTTCGCTCGGGGCCTCGGGACTGGCGCTTTCGTTCGTCGGCTACCTCCCGGTGGCGTTCGCGGAATACGTCCGACGTCGGTTCGACGTCGTCGACGCCGCCCGACGCGACGTCGCCGGCGGGCTGTTTTTCCTCGGCCTGATCGTCGTGATACCGCTCGGGGCGGCCGCTGTTCGGCCACATCTCGCCGGCGCGTTGATCGGCGTCGCGGCCCTCGCAGTCGTCGCCTACGGCGTGTCGCTTCGGCGCTTTGGGATCGATGGCTCGACGCTTCGCGGGCCGCCGCCGGGGTTCGTCGAGCTCGGCGTCTGGTCGATGGTCGTCTTTCTCGTCGCGTTGATAGCGGCGTTTCCGCCGAACCCGCTCTCCGAGTCCGGGCTCGTGAACACGTACACGCACTTTTTGGGGTACACGCTCGGGTTTCTGAGTAGCTACGTCGCGGTCCTTCTGTTCTTCGACGCCGAGTAGATCGGTTCGCGCCGTTCGATCTTCGGCACGCGCCGTTCGCCCTTTGGCGGGCTCGTCCGCTCTCGCCCCGACACGTCGCGAACGGTCGCACGATTGACGCTACCGCTGTCCGGTCCGCTCTCGGGGCCGCAGCCGCGATAGAGCGGTCGAGTTAAGTCCACGGCGGTCGAACGTTGGCGCGGATGGGGATTGTCCAGGCCGGTCGATGGGCGCTACAGCTGCTCGTCGCCCTCGTTCTCGTCTCCCTCTTTGCGGGAGCCTTCCTCGGACAGCCGATCCTGTTGAGTTTCGTCGAGACCGGCAGCATGGAGCCGACCATGGAGCCCGGCGACGGGTTCGTCGCCGTCCCCGCCGAGGTCTCCGGGGAGATCACGGAGGGCGACGTGATCGTCTTCGACGCACAACAGCTCCAGGGCGGCGGGTTGACGACCCACCGGGTCGTCGACAGGACCGAGGAGGGCTACATCACCCAAGGGGACGCGAACCCCTTCACCGATCAGGACGGCGACGAGCCGCCGGTGACGGACGGCCAGATCGTCGCCACCGCGTTGCAGGTAAACGGCGAAGTCGTCGTGATCCCCGGGCTCGGGACGGCCTCGACGGCGATGGCTGGGGTCGTCGAATCCGTCCAGCGAACGCTCGCGACGACGTTCAACACGCGCCTGTTCCTCGGAACCGAGGGGCTCGCGTTGCTGATGCTCGCGCTCGGTTTGGGGGTGCTCGGCATCGGCGCGGTCTTCGACGACGAGGAGGCCGAAACGCGGGAGGAACGCGACCGGTCCCGCGAGACCGACCGAAAGGACGTCTACGATCCGAGACGACTCGTTCTCGCCGTGGCGCTTTTCATCGCGCTCGCCTCGGGAGCGACGATGGTGGCGATGTCCGACACCCAGGAGTACGGGATCGTGAGCGCCGAGTTCGACTCCGAGGACCCCACGACGATTCCGACGGGGGAGTCCGACGAGCTGACCTACCGAGCGGTGAATCCCGGACAGCTTCCGGTGTACACGTTCCACAGACCGGCCAGCGCGAACGTCGACGTAGAGCCGAAAGCGGGGCGGATGGATCGCGGCGGCGAACAGAACGTCACGGTCAGCCTCCAGGCGCCGCCGGAGACCGGGTTCTACCCGCAGTACGTCGAGGAGTACCGGTACTTCGCCGTCCTCCCGCGAGGTCTTATCGTCCCGCTTTTCTCGATCCACCCGTGGCTGCCGATACTCGCGACGAGTGCGGCGATGGGCGGCGGGCTGTTCGTCCTCGGGATCGCCCTGACCGGCACACAGCCGGTTCGGTTCCGCGAGCCCGAACGCAGCTGATACGGGACCGAAGACTCGCACAATATTTTTTATACTCCCCGTGTGAGTGACACACTGAATGGGGGATCTGCGGGCGCTGAAATTCAGGCGGCTCATCGACCGGTACCTTCCGGTGCTCGTCGTCCTCTGTGTCGCCTTCGTACTGTTGGGGGGTGCGCTCGTGTACACGACGCACGTCGAACCCGGGACGGAAACCCAGCAGGTGACGGTCGCCGAGTGGGGGACGCCCGGTGAGGTCTCACACAGTGCGACCGTCGTCAACGGAACGACCGTGTTCCCGACCGGAACGACGCTCGTCGACCGATCGATGTATTACACGCAGATCGCGCCGGTTCTCGATATCGACTTCCGGTACGAGTTCGTGGCCGACGGCGGGGAACTGGACGTCGACGGCGAATCGACGCTCGTACTCCGGTCGGTCGACGAGGACGGGGACGAACTCTGGCGGACCGACGAGCAACTCGACAGTTTCAGCGCGACTCTGGAACCCGACGAGGGGGTCGAAAGGACGGTCTCGGTGGACGTACCGGAACTGGCTGCGGAGGTGGAACGCATCGAAGCGGAGCTGGGAGCCGCGGTGGGCACCACCGAGATCGATATCGAACACGAGATCGCGGCCGAGGCGACGATCGACGGGCAATCGGAGCCGCACACGAACACGTACTCCGTCGGGATCGAACCCGGGGGGGACGTCTACACCGTCGAAACCGAAGCGACCGGCTCCGAGACGCACCAGCGGCCGGGAACCGTGGTTACCGAACGGACGTACGGGACGCCGCGAAACGTCTCCGGGCCGCTGTTGATACTCGTCGGCGTTCTGGGAGCGATCGGTCTCGGGGTCGGTCGGTACAGGGACGTCTTTGCGTTGACTGACGCCGAGCGGAAAGACCTCGAGTTCGCCGAGAGCCGTAAGGAACTCGACGATTGGATCTCGAGGGCTCGAGTCAACGAGTGGTCGACCACGGACGAGTACGTCCGTACCGACACGCTCGAGGATCTCGTCGACATCGCCATCGATATCGACGAACGGGTTATCGAGGACCTCGAACGATCCCGGTACTACGTCTTCGGTGACGCACAGCGGTACGTCTACGAGCCCGATGCGGACGTCGATATCCGGCGGTTCGAAAAGTGAACCATCGGAGCCCGTCCGCGTCCCGACGCTCGTTGGGGCGGAGATTCACGTTCTCGGACCGGAGAACACTTCGGACGTATCGATCAGAAGAGCAGATCGTAGTAGTAGGGGCTGAAAACCCCCTCGATGAGCCCCGCGATGGCCAAAAGGACGCCGACGCCGACGAGCACCCAGAAACCCCGTCGGATCTCTTCGATGACGGTCGATCGATCGGTACGCCCCCCGGCGGCGCGCCAGGCGACGATTCCCAGACGGATCCCGACGGCACCGGCGATGAGAATGGCGGGGATCTCGAAGAGACCGTGCGGAACGACGAACGCGACGAGTTCGAGCGGTGCGATCTCCAGCCGTCCCACGGCGCCGAAGACGAGGCCGTTGAACCAAAGTGAAACGAGCGCCGGAGCGCCGAACGCGAAGCCGGAGAACGCGAGCGAGAGTGCGACGGACCAGTTGTTCGCGAAGAAATCGATGGCGGCCACCCCGAAGACGAGTTCGTCGGTCCGGGCGGCGACGGAGGTCGTAACGGTGCCGTCGAGCGGTGCAACGATCGTATAGCCCGAAGCGAATCCGGCGAGAAGCGATATCGCGGCGACGGCGTGAAGTCCGGGCGTCTCGCGGACGAAGCCGGTCATCTCGCGGAGCCCGCGACGGAGTCCCGAACCGAACCGTTCGCCGAGTCCACCTGACGCCGGGACCGGCGGCTGGAGGCCGTCGCTCGCGTTCTTGTAGACGCCGGTTTTCAGGAGATCGAGGAACGGCGAGACAACGAAGAGTCCGAGCAGAGCGACGACGCTCCCGGCTCCCAGAAGTGACAGACCGACGCCGAAAACTCCGAGTCCCGACAACAGGAGGGCGGCGAGAGCCGCATACACGAACGCGACGGCGGGGTCGGTCCGGACGAATCCGAAGGCGGACCGGAGCCCGTCGGCCGCGGAGGCGTCGTCGGCGACGACGGCGATCGGCGCGAACGCAAAGAGGAGTCGGACGAAGGCGAGAGCGACGAACAGTCCGGCGAAGGTGCCGAACGCGAATATCGCGCCTATCGGTCCGAAAAAGCCCGCGAGGAGAAGCCCGAAGAGGGCGACGAAGGCGAACCCGATCCAGACCAGCGCCTCGAGGACGAACAGAGCGAGAAAGCTCGTCCAGTACCGGCGGGCACCGTCGAGACCGGGGGCGATCCCCCCATCGCCGTCGAGCCGGGCGTCGCAGGCGGCGATCCGGGCGGCCGCGGTCGCGAAATACAGCGGGACGAAGACCGAGACGGCGACGAACAGACTCGCCGCGATGGGTGCCCCGACGAACGGTGAGAAAAGCCCCTCGAGATGCGGTAGCGTCGCCTCGAACCAAGCCTGGATCGCCTCCTCGCTTTCGTCCGTCGGCGGCGGCCCGAGTTCGCCCGCCGCGATCGCCCGTTCGAGCGTCTCGAGCCGGCCGGAGAGCGCGAGAAAGAGATAGCTCACGCCGACGCCGATCACGACGATCGCTCGGGCGACGACCGGCACCGCGGCGCCGAAGACGTACCACGACAGAAGCTCCCCGGGGCGCCGCCCGAGGGTCGCAAGCGAACGGCGGACGATCTCCGAGAGATCCATGTCGCTGGATAGGACTTTCGGCTCTTTAATTGGCCGGCTCTCGGTATAATATATAAATTTTGTGGACGTATCGCTCTTCGAGACGGTGCCGGTAATTTATATACAGTCGTCCGTACATTCTACAAGAATGGGGGCACAAGACGGGGAGAGCCCGTGGTACGTCAAATGGAATCGATAACCGGGACCGTTCGAGTGCTCTACGTCGACGACGATCCCTCCTTTACCGAGATGATGTCGACGATGCTCGAGCGGGAATCGGACCGGATCGAGGTGATCGAGGCGAACGACGCCGAAAGCGGTCTCGAAACGATCGGATCGGAGCCGATCGACTGCGTCGTGAGTGATTACTCGATGCCGAAGACGGACGGGTTGGAGTTCTTGCGGGCCGTGCGCGAGGAACACGAGTCGTTGCCCTTCCTCCTTTTGACCGGGAGAGGGAGCGAGGACATCGCGAGCGAAGCGATATCGAGCGGTGTGACGGACTACCTCCAGAAACAGCAGGGGACGGGACATTACTCGCTTCTCGCCAACCGGATCACGAACGCGGTCGAGCAGTACCGGGCGAGCCAGGAGCTCGAGCGTCGGAAGCTGGAACTCGAACAGCTCAAGGACCGGTTTCAGTCGTTCCTCAAACACTCGCCGGACGTCATCACGGCCGTCGACGAGAACGGGACGATTCGGTATCAGAGCCCGGCGGTCGAGCGCGTGCTCGGGTACGAACAGGACGAACTAATCGGGGAGGCGGCGACCGAATATATCCACCCGGACGAGAGAGACCGGGTCGTATCGCGTTTCTCGGACGTCATCGAGAGAAGTGAGGACGGGGTCGTGACCCAGGAGTACCGAGTCAAACACGCCGACGGGTCGTGGCAGTGGATCGAATCCGTCATGGGTGGCAAAAAGACCTACCGCGGCGATCGCTACATCGTCAACTTCAGGGACATCTCCGATCGGAAACGCCGGGAGCGCGAACTCGAACAGAAAAGCGAGCGGTTAGAGGAGTTCGCAAGCATCGTCAGCCATGACCTCCAGACGCCGATCACGGTCGCCGACGCCAGACTCGAGATGGCGATGAGCGACTGTGACAGCGAGCATCTCCCGGCGATCGGCGAGGCCCTCGACCGGATGGAGGAGATCATCGACGGGACCCTGGCGCTCGCTCGGGAGGGACAGATCGTCGACGAGACGGAGCCGGTCGATCTCGGCACCCTCGCCGAGCGCTGTTTCAGGACCGTCACACCCGAGACGACGGAGCTTCGAGTCGAGACCGAACTGACGATCCGCGCGGACCCGGAACGGCTCAGACACGTCGTCGAGAACCTATTCGGGAACGCCGTCGAGCACGGCGCCGAGGACGTGACGGTCCGGGTGGGCGAGATCGATCCGGACGGCTTCTACGTGGCCGACGACGGGGCGGGGATCCCCGAACACCAGCGGGACGTCGTCTTCGAACCCGGGTTTTCGGTGGCCGAGGGGGGAAGCGGGTTCGGGCTCGCGATCGTCGAGCAGATCGCCGACGCCCACGGCTGGGAGATCGGCGCCACCGAAAGCGCCGAGGGCGGCGCGCGCTTCGAGATCACCGGCGTCGAAACGGTCTGATCGAAGGGAGAACCGTTAGGCTCTCGCGAGCCGTAACCGAACGGCTACATCTGTTTCTGTGCGACGCACTCGGCTTCGAAACGGGGTATCCGACGTACGGGCGGCGGCCCGCCGCGAGAGGACTCCTGATCGACTCCGGGAGAGTCCGACGGGGCGCTCAGACGGGGTCGAAGACGACGAGACGTTCGCCGGCCTCGTTGGTCCCGACGGTCGCCGAAACCGCCTGTCCGATCTCGACGGCCTCGCGTTCGACCCCACGGACCTGTCCGGTGAGCCGGACTGGGCCGAAATCGGCGATCGCGACGACGTACGGGGCGTCCTCCGCGAAGGGCGGACCGGCGACGTGGGTGACCGTCGACGTCAGGATCTCGCCGGTGTCGGGAAGCGGTTTTTCCGTGAACTCCCGGTCGCCGCTCTCGGGATCGATCCGCCGCGGGGGAAGATAGCCGTTACCGCTTTCGCTTTCGAGATAGAACGGCTCGCCCTCGGCGAGCGCATCGAGGAAGTCGTCGTAGCCGAGATCGCGGACGGTGTCCGTCATCTGATCACCTCCAGCACGTTCACGACACAGCTCGCGACCGTCCCGCCCGCGTTGTGGGTGAGACCGATCTCGGCGTCGCTCACGGCGTCGCTGTTGACGTGGTCGCCGCGAAGAAGCTTCGTGAGTTCGGATATCTGTCCACACCCCGTCGCGCCGACCGGGTGACCCTTCGCCTTCAGCCCGCCCGAGAGATTGATCGGCAACTCGCCGGCGGCCGCCGTCTCGCCGGCTGTCGCGGCGTCGATCCCGTCGCCGGGATCGTAGAAACCGAGCGCCTCGATCGCGAGGACCTCCGCGACGGTGAAACAGTCGTGGACCTCCGCGACGTCGACGTCGTCGGGTCCGATACCGGCGTCCGCGTACGCCTGCGCCGCGGCCCGTTCGGCGGCCGGCGACGCCGCCATCGAGGCGCGATCCTGCAGCGCCATCCGATCGCCGCCCTGCCCCGTTCCGGCGATCGCGACGTCCGGATCGAGATCGCGTCGTTCGGCGAAGGATTCGCTGACCAGCAGGGCGGCACTCCCGCCGTCGCTCATCGGCGAGCAGTCGTAGAGGCCGAACGGCGAGCATACCGACGGCGCCTCGAGGACGTCCTCGATATCGATCGACCGCTGGAACTGGGCGAGGTCGTTCTCGACGGCGTGTTCGTGGTTCTTGACCGCGATGTGGGCGAGATCCTCCCGCGATCCGCCGTGCTCGTGAAAATAGCGGTTGGCCATGAGCGAGTAGGCTCCGGGGAACGTCATCCCGGCGTTGATCTCCCAGAGGGCGTCGGCCGCGGCCGAGAGCCCGGCCGTCGCCTCCGCGGTCGAGAGGTTCGTCATCCGTTCGGCCCCGCCGACCAACGCGACGTCGCAGTCCCCGTTTCGGACTCGGTTGACGCCGTGCCGGACCGCCGCACCGCTCGAGGCGCAGGCGCTCTCGATCCTCGTCGCGGGGGCGGTGACGCCGGCCGCCTCCGCCGCCAGCGGTCCCGTATGGCCCTGCCCTTCGGCGAGTTCGCCCATGTAATTCCCGTAGAATACCTCGTCGACGTCCGCCGGAGAGAGTCCGGCGTCGTCGTAGGCAATGCTCGCGGCCTCAGCGAAGAGATCCCGCGATGTCCGCTCGCTCTGTTTGCCGAATCTCGTCATTCCGACGCCCGCGATCGGCACTCTGCTCACGCTACCACTCCGTCGTGCTGTCGCTGTGTCTGTCCACTCATGTCGTTAGCCTCCTGCGTGGCGGGGTCGGCTCGATCGGACCCCGAAACCGGTGTCGGTTGTTTCCGGACGACGCCGTTCGTTCCCCGGACACTCTGTACGCTCGGGACGGTTCGGTAGGGGACCTCATGTGCCTGTCGGATCCGCTCGGATCGTGCCGGGGATTCTCAGTTCGGTAACTGACCCGACGGCTCATCGAGGTGTCGCTTCGGAAAGGAACACGGACTGGAAGGGAATACGACCGGCTGTCGAACCACTCCGATACGGGTAAAGGAACTACTAAGTATATGTGGAACGGTAGCACGGATACGAACGGGGCTGAGAGCTACGGACATGTCGACGGGAAAGAACCGAAAGCGTCGACCGACCGTCCACGGGCGAAGGGGGCATCGCCGCTTGGATACCGAAAACGCCTGGCGGCGAGCCAACGTCACGATCCGGTTTTACGGGATCGCGTTTCTCCTGGGGACGAAACTCGCGGACGTCGTCACGACGGTCGTCGGCGTACGGTACGTCCCGACGATCACGGAGGCGAACCCGGTCGCCGACTGGGTGTTCATCGAGTGGGGTCTTTTTACCGGTCTGACGGTGCTCGGCTTCGGGTCCGTACTCCTCGCCGTCTGTGCGGCCGAACTGTTCGGGAGGGAACTCAAGCGGCGCTTCGGGTTGCCGAAGACCGCGCTGTTCGCACAGGCGTCGATCTATTTGATGCTGTCGGCGCTTTTCGCCGTGGTATCCGTACTGAACGGCCTGTTGATAGCCGATCAACTCGCGCACGTGCTCGGTGACACACTGGCGATACCGGACGGGTGACTGATCACGGGTGGAAACAATGTACGAACGAGACAGCGACACACGACCGAACGCGGCACAGGTGGGGAACGGATCTTCGACGTCGAAGCGTCTCGCGGGGATCGAAGCCGTCGAGACGATCGCCGACCGCGTCGACATCGACCGGATCGACGCCGAGCTTCCGGAGGAGTGGGACGTCAGATCGGACCTCGTTCAGTCCGGCCCCGAACCGCTCGCCGAAACGCTGCTGTTCCGGCGTTCGCTCGCGGATCCACAGCTCACGTTGCGGCCCGCCGATCCGTCAGAACCGGAGAAGAGAATCGAGTTTTGCGAGCGGAGCGGACCGAAAGTAACGGAGGAGCGAACGATGACCGTCGATCGGCTCACGGAGGCGATCCGGGTCGCCGTCAACCGAGTTCACCAACTCGACGGATAGCGCGATCAGCGCCCGGTGTCGTATTTGTACGTCGCCGAGTCGGGATCGATGCCGAAATCCTCGGGCATCTCTTCGGGCTCGTCGTCGGGGGCGTCCTCCGCGGCCCGTTTGAACCGCTCTCTGAGCCGATCGGGCATCCGGAAAGAGTCGATGTCGATGGCCATCGGGACCGCCTCGGGGTCGAGCGACTCCCGTTTGGCCCCGAGTCGTTCGTTCAACTGCTCGGGCAGCTCGTCGACGGCGACGGCCTCGAAGCCGAACTGTGCGAGGTACTCGTGGGTGCTCGTCAGCGAGTACACCCGCTCGAACCCTTCGGCCTCGGCCCCGTCGACGAGTCGCTCGATCACGTGGGCGCCGACGCCCTGTCCGCGCCAGCCGTCGAGAACGCCGATGCTCGTCAACTCACAGATCTCTTCGCCGTCGTCGGCGTGGAGCCGGATGCGGCCGAAGCCGGCGCGAGTGTTCGATTCCTCGTCGACCGCGATGACGTAATCGCGGGACCGAAACGCCGTCTCGTCCAGGCCCATCGCCTCGATGTGATCCAGAAGCCAGGCCTCGTCACGGTTGCGTGCGTCCCGGACGTACATGAACACCAGTTCTCGCGGGAGATGCAAAACGGTTGCCGTTCTGGGCCCGACTCACGCCCGCACGTGCTCCTCGAGGAACTCGACGATCGCCGAGTACGCCTCGATCCGGTTTTCGCGCTTGGAGATACCGTGACCCTCGTCCTCGAAGATCAGTTTCCGGACCGGGACGCCCACCTCGCTCGCCCGTTCGGCGATCTGTTCGGCCTCCTCGAGGGGCACCCGGGGATCGTTCGCCCCGTGGAGGACGAAAAACGGCGCCTCGATCCGGTCGACGGCGTGGATCGGCGAGATCGATTCGAGCAGATCCCGATCCTCCTCCAGCGACCCGTACTCGGCTTCCCTGAGTTCGCGCCGCCACGACCCCGTGTTCTCGAGGAACGTGACGAAGTTCGCGATCCCGACGATATCGATACCGGCGGCCCACCGGTCGGGATACTCCGTCAGCGCCGAAAGCACCATGAAACCGCCGTATGAGCCGCCCTTGGCGATCAGTCGGTCGCCGTCGATCTCGGAGCGATCCGCGAGAGACGCCGCGGCGGCCTCCAAGTCCGCGACGGCGTCCATCCGCTTTTCGACGTCGTCGAGGGCGGCGTAGGCCCGTCCGTACCCGGTCGATCCCCTGACGTTCGGCTCGAAGACGGCGTAGCCGTGCGCCAGGAAGTACTGTTTTACCGCCGAAAAGGATGGCCGTCTCTGGCTTTCGGGCCCGCCGTGAATATCGACGATCGCCGGATATCCGTCCCCGGGGTCGGAGGGCGGGACGGAGAGGAAACCGGGGATCTCCCGGCCGTCGAACGACTCATATCGGACGAGTTCGGACTCGACGAACGTCGACCGGGGGATCCCTGCGGTGGGGGCGTCCGTCCAGCGTTCGGCGGCTCCCGTCGCGACGTCGACGACGTAGACGTTCGTGTTCACCGTGTCCGCGCTGACGGTCACGGCGAATCGCTCGGCTCCGTCGTCGAAGCTGACGCCGCCCGCGACGCCTTCGGGAAGGTCTGGCGTCGGCAGAGCGTCGATCTCCGTCGGACCGACCAGATCGCCGACGGTCAACTCGGTGTACCCCCCGGCGTTCCGCGAGTAGACGAGCCGACCGGTGTCGTCGTCTATGGCGACGCCGTCGACGTTGTACTCGCCGCCACCCTCGACTGTCGAGAGATCGCCGGTTTCGGCGTCGAGTCTGACCAAAGAGAGGGTATCGGATCCGCGGTCGCTACAGCAGTAGACGGCGTCCCCGTCGGGTCCCCACGAGAGGCTCCGATACCGCACCTCGTCGTCGTCGCGGGTGAGATCGGTTAGTTCGCCCGAGCAGATATCGAGCACGTATACGTCGGTATCGAAGTTCGACCGGGCCTCGTGGACCAACAGCTTCGATCCGTCGGGGCTCCAACCGCCCACGGAGAGCCAGCCGTCGCCCTCGAAAAGGAGTTCCGCGTCCTCGGGGTCCGCCCCCCGGTCCTGAACGTACACGTCGAAAACCGACTGTTCACGCCGGTTCGAGGAGAAGGCGAAGCGGTCGCCGTCGGGGCTCCACCCACCCCAGCGGTGTTTCGCGTCGGTCGGCGTCAGCGGCGTGATCCGCCCCGCCGCGTCGATGCGGAACAACCCCTGTCGCTCGTCGCCCCCCTCGTCCATTCCGAAGACCGTCTCCGGGCGTTCCGGGGAAGGGACAGCGAATGTCACCCGTTCGTCGTAGAACGTTCGCTGTGTCGGCCACCCGCCCGGCCCCTCGAGCGTCCACAGCTGTGGCGTGCCGGTCGTATCCATCCGAAACGAGAGGGTTCCGTCGGATCTGAATGTGGCTCCGAAGGCGCTTCGGACGTTCAGGTAGCGTTCGATGTTGTACTCGTACACACCCGCGTGTTGGGGCGGCGGATATTATATAAAGTCCGACCCGGGCGCCTCGACGGAGGCCGCCCGGGTGAACGTCGCCGGAAACATGCCGGCGTCCGATCGCCCGACCGCGGCCGAAGCTACGCCGAGTCGACCGTTCCCCGCGGGAGCGTGATCGTCACTTCGGTGCCACGCGGATCGACGTCGGAAACGTCGATCGAGCCGTCCGACCGCCTGACGATCCAGTAGACCAGCCACAGTCCGAGCCCGCTGCCGTGATAGAGGTCGTCGATCGCCCGCCCGGTCAGGAGCACGTCCCGGTCCATCTCCGGGATCCCGGGGCCGTCATCGATAACGCGTATGTCGACAGTCTCGTCGGCAACCTCGACCAGGACCGCGACGGACGGTCGCTTTCGGTCGCTGTGCTCGATCGAGTTCGCCACCAGTTCCTCGATCGCTTCCCGGATCTTCAGGGTCGTCTCGGCGACGGCGCTGTCCGGGGTGTCGACTTCGATCCGTGCGGTCGGTCTGGCCTCGCCGACCTCACCGGCGATCGATCGAACCGAAGCGGCGACGTCGATCGACGCCGTGGTCGGGTCGTCGCTGAGTAGATCGGTGATCGCGCGGGATTTCTCACCGGTCGACATCAGGTCGTCCGCCTGAGCGACGATCCGGTCGGCGACGTCGGCGAGGTCGCCGTCGGCCTCCGAGGCGACCTGTTCTGCCAACCCACGAACGACCGTCAGATCGTTCCGGAGGTTGTGTCTGAGGATGTTGTCCATCACTCGCAGTTGTCGGGTCCGTTCCTCCAGATCCGTCACGTCCCGGCAGATCGCGATCGTCCCGGCCAGCTCGCCGTCCTCATCGTAGTACGGATACCGACTCGTATTGAACGTCGCCACTTTCTCCGACAGCTCGAACGTCGGCGAAACCGAGTACCGGACCGACTGTTCGGTATCGAGCACCTCGGATTTCTTTCGCCGAATCGTCTTCGCCGTCTCCTCGTCCATGAACAGGTGTTCGCCCTCTCCGACCAGCTCCGACTCGGGAACGCCGGCAAAATCGACCAGCGCCTCGTTGACGAGCTCGAACGACCCCGTCTCGTCCTGAAGCATGATCGGGTCCTCCAGCCGTTGGACGATATCCCGATGACGTTTGAGCCGGTCCTGTAGCTCCTTGCGCTCGGTGATATCCGTCTGCACTGCGACGAACGCCGTCACCGAACCGCCGTCGTCCGTTATCGGCGCGATCGTCTGAAACGCAGTGTAGAGATCACCGTCCTTCCGTCGGTCGACGATCTCCCCACGCCAGACCGAACCCTCGGAGATCGTATCCCACATGCGATCGTAATACTCCGTCGACATCTTGCCGGAGTTCAGAACGTCCGGTGTCTCCCCGAGCACCTTCGAGCGGTCGTATCCCGTGATTTCCTCGAAAGCGGGGTTGGCGTACTCGATGATACCGTCCGGGTCAGTGATGAATATCGCATGCCCGGAAGCCTCGACGGCCTCACGGAACCGACGGAGTTCGTCAGTTTTCTCGCATAGCTCGAGGGACTGATTCCGGAGTCGAAGCAGCGCCTGGATCCGCCACTCGAGTTCGGCCTGTCGCATCGGGAGCGAGACGACCTCGTCGACCGTCGACCACAGGACGTTGTCGGCGATCTCGCCCCGATCGGCTTCGATGATGCTCGCCTGCGTCTCCGAGAGTAACAGCAAGACCGGCAAGAGGACGGGGCGAGCATCGGATTTGAGCTCGAGTAGTTTCTCACGGTTCACCTCCATCCCCTCGGCGTCGACGATACAGAGATCGAACCCGTCCGCCGTCACGGGCATCTTCTCGTCGGCGATCGAATACGAGTCGTGATCGGAGAGCCACTCGCGGAGCACCCGCCGGTTCCCGGGATCGGAAACGAGCGGATAGATCGTTGCCGGTTCGTCCGACATTATCGTATGTCCTCTGGTCTGCGGCTCGCGTTCGGTCGCATTCGTTTCACCACTCCGGTGTCCCCGTCAGAATGCCCCGAAGGTCCGTGAGCCGTTCGCCGAGGTCCAGTCCGTTCTCGGTGATCTCGAAAGTTCGGAGTCCGCGCTCGAAATCGCCCGTACGTCGTTTGAGCACGCCGATCACCTTCCGGAGTTCGCCCCTGTACTCGACGTGTCGGAGCACGACGATGCTGTCCGCGAGGTGACTCACGTTCTGTTCGGTGGCCCGGAACTCGCCGGTGATCCCGTGAACCTCGTTGGTTACCAGCCCGGTCACGTTCATGTTCCGGAGATAGCGCCCGATCTTCATCAGATGTCGTGCGGGATCGTCGTCGACCCCCCGAAACGTCCGTTCGAAGCCGCTGATCCCGTCGATCATGACGATATCGGCGGCCTCGTCTTCGACCTCGGTTCGGATCCGCCGGGTGAACTCGTCGATCGTGAGTTCGTCCGGGGCGATCTCCTCGATCACGAGCGTTCCGTCCGCGATCATCTCCCGGGCGGGAATCCCGATCGCGTCGGCCCGATCGAGCATCGTCCGCCGGGCCTCCTCGAAGCTGTAGAGAACCGACCGGTCGCCGTGACTCGCCGCTTCCTTCATGAAGTGCAGGCCGGTGGTCGTCTTTCCGACGCCGGTCGGACCGCTCAGGAACGTGATCGTTCCGGTCGTGACCCCGCCGCCCAAAAGCGCATCTAGCTCCGGGACGCCCGACGAGAGCGTCCCGATGGACCCCTCCCGTCCGTGTCGGGTCGGATCCAACTGTGGCCACACGCACATTCCCTCGGCATCGATCGTCACGGTATGCCGCCCCCGGCGTGCGTCGGAGCCGCGGAATTTCGAGACCGAAAGCGTCCGGCGCTCCTCGCAGAGATCCAGATCGAGCACCGAGTCGACGAGGAACTGGAGATCGTCGTCGGCGATCGAATCGGAAGCCTGCGACGTCAACAGCACGGTCGCGCCGACTTCCTTGAGGAAATCGAGGAGGCTCAACACCCGGATCCGGAACTGTCTCTCGTCGGACGTGAGATGCCTGAGTTCGGTCACCGGATCGATCACGACCCGCTCGGGATCGATCGCCTCGATCTCGTCGCGGATCGATTCCACGAGCGAGGGTGTTTCGATCTCCTCGGAACGGAACAGATCGTAGGTACCGTCCGTTCGGAACTGATCGCCCGACGGGGAGAGATCGAGGAATCTGACCGAATCGGTGGACAACCCGAACCCGTCGGCGGTCTCCCGGAGGTACGCCGACGGCTCGCCGAGATTGATATACAGGTTCGTGGCGTCCGGATCGCGGGTCGTCGTGACGTACTGCAGTCCGAAGATCGTCTTTCCGGCGCCGGGAGCCCCTCTGACGAGTGTCGCCGATCTCTCCAACAGCCCGCCGTCGAGCACGTCGTCGGCCCCCAAAACTCCGGACCCGATCCGACGGCGCTCCGTCCGTAAAACCATGATTTGTGATATGTCGAAAGCATATATAATCAGTACGATTCACCGGACGGCTGGTGGTTAGTACCAAACAGGTACCGAAACGGATACCGGAGTGTTCTGTCCGGAGAGACCCCCTAGCAAAAGTGGCCCTAAGAGGAGAGTAGCCGGTAAATAAATCCCAATCAAGCTTTCGTGTGGGTGCAATGGATACTCGGTATGGGCAGGTTATTTGATTCTCTGCGGGAGGGTCGGGAAGGTACCGAGTTCCCCTCGGATAGGGACGGGAGATCCGAACCGGAATCACAGCTCTTCGGACAGTTCATCGAGACGGTTCCCGATCCGGTGATCGTCGTGACCGAGTCGGGGAGAATCATGGCCGGAAACGACGATCTCGGAGAGCTCTTCGGGTGGGAGCTATCGGATCTCGTGAACGAACAGCTACGAACGCTGTTTCCCGACATTTCTCCGGACGCGATCGAGGAAAACTGTGGGGCGGGCGCGGGCGAGTACGTCGCCTGTCGTGGGGTCAAAGAAACCGGTGACGACCTGTGGGTCGAATCGACGTTCGACCGTCAGCGTCTGGACGACCGAACGTTCATCGTCGGAACCGTTCGCGATGTAACCGCTCGCCACGAACGCGAACAGATCCTCGAACAGTACGAACGCATCGTCGAGACCATCGAGGACGGCGTCTACACGCTCGATGAATCGTTCACCATCGAAACGGTCAACAACGCCATCGGATCGATGACGGGCTACGACGAGGAGGAACTCGTGGGCGCGAGCGCAACGGTGCTCGCCGACGAGTCAACTATCGTGCGGGCGACGGAGTTGAGCCAGGCGTTGTTGGCAGGCAAACGAGAGGCGGCCACGCTCACGACCGAAATAGAGACTGCGGACGGCGAGACACTCCCCGTCGAGACCCGATTCTCGACGTATTCGATGGACGACGGCCAGTACAGACAGGTCGGAGTCCTGCGTGACATCTCGAACCGAAGACGCTTCGAACGCACCCTCACAGCGCTGCATGACTCAACCCGCGAACTCATCGAAGCCCAGACCACCTCGAAGGTCAGCGAGCTCGTCGTCGATTCGGCGACGGAAGTCCTCGATATCACCGGTGCGGCTATTTATCGTTTCGACACGACTGAACACGCGCTGTGCCCGATCTCGGTCTCCGGTGGCGTCACCGACAGAGCCGACACCGATTCGGCAATCGAGGCCGGGAACGGGCCGCTCTGGCAGAGCTTCATCGAAAACGAACGAATGCCCGTCGGAGCCGAGGACCATCCGTTCGGAGACAGCGCGGCGGACGGTGGTATCTGTCTCCCGCTTGGAGAGTACGGCGTTCTGTACGTGGCAACCGACGGCGGCGTCGGCGAGCACGACGCCGACACCCTCGAAGTGCTCGATCTGTTGGCGGCCAACGCCGTCGCGGCACTCGAGCGCGTCGACCGCGAGCAGACGCTCCGGAACCGCGACGACGAACTCCGAGAGCGGAACAGTCGGCTCAGACAACTCGAAGAGGTCAACGCCATCATCCGACGTATCGATCGGGTGCTGGTCGACGCCGACACCTGTACGGAGATCGAACAGGCGGTCTGCGATCAGCTCGCGGCGTCGAAGTGGATCTCGTTCGCATGGATCGGCCGCGTCGGGGTGGAAAAACTCGAGCGCCGAGCCTGGGCGGGCGCCGAACCGAGCTACCTCGACTCCGTTTCTCAGTCGATGGTCGATGCGGGGGGCCCTCCCGCGGTTCGAACGGCCCGAGACGAAACGATGACGGTCGTTCCGTCGATCGCCGACGGTCTTCAGAGCGAAAACTGGCGGGCGAAAGCGGTCGCGAAGGACTTCCGGTCGGTTCTCAGCGTCCCGCTCAAACACGACGATTTTACCTACGGCGTGTTGACCGTCTACGGAGCCGAGCAGTCTGCGTTCGGGGAGATGCTCCAGTCCGTGTTCTCCGAGCTCGGCGAAACGATCGCCAACGCCATCCAGGAAGTCGAGTCACGCCAGCGCCGATCGGCCACGACCGTCATGGAGTTGGAGGTTTCGCTGTCGATCCCGGTGAGCCCGCTGGGACAGATCGCGGAACGGATCGGTGCCCAGATCGTCTGTGAAGGGGTGGTTCCCGAGGCTGGGGACGTGACGCGGCTGTTTTTTACCGTCGCCGCGGCGGACGGGACGGTTCCGGCGTCATCCGTTTCCGAGTGCGGCGCCGAGCTAACTCGCGTCGAGTCGTTGACTGCGATCACGGAGGAGGGAAGCGGACTCTTCGAGGCCGTCGTCTCCGGCAGGACGGTGGCTCAGACCCTCGTCGACGAGGGGGCCCGAACGATCTCGATCGAGGTCGACGCCGATGGCGAGAGAGCCGTCGCGACGGTTCTCCTTTCGGCAGGGGTTGACGTCCGGAAGTTCATCGAACGTCTCGAGGAACGGTATCGGGAGGCAAGACTCCTCGCGCGACGGGAACGTGACGTCGCCGACCGGACTCCTGGGGGTACCCGGGCCACAGCCGAGGGGAAACTGACCGACCGACAGCGACAGGTGCTCCGGACAGCGTACCTCAGTGGATACTTCGATTGGCCGCGGAACTGCTCCGGCCAAGAACTCGCGGACAGACTCGACATCTCACAGCCGACTCTGAGCCGTCACCTCCGGGTGGGAGAACGGAAGCTTTTCGAATGGATCTTCGAAGAGGCGGGACGCTAACTGTATAGTGTCACTGATCCACGAGTGTTATCAGGTTAGCCATAACCAGCATTATCCCATCGCTACTGGAGGGTAGTAGAGCAAAGATGACTCAGTGTAAGACGGTTTATCGTCCGACCGCGAACGAATCAGTGAGTGAGGTAGTAGTACGGGGGATCGCCGACGCGAAGTGTGTCGACCCGATCGATCTCGACGTCCGACTGTACGATTACGTCGATCCGTGCGCGCTCGATCGCCTGTTCGACGTGAACGGGGGCTTTTCGAACACACGCGTTTCGTTCACCATGGCCGGGTACCGTGTCGACGTTGAAGAAACGAGGAAGGTCGTCCTCACACCGCTAACCGGTAGTTCCGCTCCGAAGAGCGAAGCACGAGCCTGAACCACCCTTTTTTCGTCGTCCATCGTCCGGTCGGCGACGGCCACGGAGCTCCGACGGAGCCGTCCGCCGGTTTTTCCGGCCGGTAATAGACTGTTTCTCCGGATAGTGTTCTCCTTCCAGAAACGAGTGTTCGGTTATAAAAACCCTACCGAAGGGCACACGCCGTCGGCGCAAGACTGTACCGCTGGTAACGAGATAGACACCAAGGTGTAACTATTGAATACTACCGGGGATACATACGCTCTCAAAACGTGAAACACATCTTACCAACGGGTAAAAACGTCTATTACGGTAAGATGTTCCTACCTATCTATGCGCATCACCCCTGGAACGTTTTGGGAGGCGTTTACGGTCGGGAGCGAGTTCCGGTATCGCGGTAGTACCATCCTTCTCGACTCCGTTCGGCGAGCGGACGGTTCTCGTGGTGGGTTCGGCCGTCCAACCGAGCGCGTGCGGAACCGTCGGGGGGATCGTCATGGCAACTAAAAACGGGACGCGGACCGAGAGCAATGTGGACTTTCGGGACCGGATCACTCGAATCGATCTGCCCGAACCGGTGGCGGCGCTGGCCGACGACTACGACCGGCACTTCGGTGAGCGGGACCGGTTTCTGTGGCAGTGGATCTTTTCGCTGTTCCCGAAGTTCACCCTCCAGTCGGTACCGGAAGAACACGCGGAACACGTCCATGCCCAGAAAACAGTGTTGACGATGTACGTGACAGTTCTCGACGATCTGATCGAGACACACGCCGATCGCCGGACGTTCGAACAGGCGCGCAGGCTTCCGTACGACTCCACAGCCGTCGATCCGAGCGCGGCGGCGGTCGACGCCGAGCAGTTCGCCTTCATCGAGCGACTCTGGGAGACCTTCGAGGACGGCATCTCCGGGGCGCGCCGCCACTCCGAGTTCGTGGACGTTTTCGAGTACGATATCCGCCAGACGACCAACGCCATGGAGTACAGCGGTATCGTGAACGAGAACCCCTGCATCGCGAACATTAACGGTGCGACCAACTACGGTGCACACAACATGGTAATGTTCCCGTACGCCGACGTGGATCTGATGTATTCCCCCGGTTTCGAACTCTCGGAGTTCGGCCTCCTTCGGGATTGCCTGTGGGACCTCCAAGAGATGGCTCGGATCGGCAACTGGGTGACGACCTGGGAGCGCGAAGTCAAGGAAGGCGATTACACCGCCGGGGTCGTCGTCCTAGCGCTTCAGGAAGGAATCATCACGCCGACAGAGCTAAACCGATCGGAGACGGCGGCGATCGAGAAAATCAAAGACCTCGAGATCGAACAGCGGTTCAAAAACCGCTGGGCTGACCGGTACCGAGCCCTCAGAACCCGGGAGTACGACACGAAAAGTGTTGATCTCAACGCGCTCGTCGAGGGCATGGAGACGGTTTTCGAGTATCATCTGGCGAGTCGCGGCTACAAGTAATGGATCCCATCGGGAGTACCATCGGCGTTTATCGGTTGGCGGCTGAGAAACGAGGACCCGTATCGAAAGGCGGTCGTTTGACGCTCCGACGGGTGACGGTATCCCTCCTCCGTGGCGTTCGTAGTGTGCGTAGAGACGGTATACACGGGCTGTTTCGGTCCCGATAACGCGGTTCGATCCCCTATCCGGTTGACGGCCGCTCGACCCGGCCCCGACGTCGAAGCCGTTCCGGTCCCTTTTTTATACAGGCCGTCGTCAGCCGGCGTATGCGAATCGCGGTCGTGTTCAGGGATCCGCCGCCGCAGTCGGAGCGAACCGGCGCCGTCCGGCTCCGACGTATCGCGGCGGCGCTCGACGGCCGTGGCCACGACGTCACGATCTACTGTCTCCCCTGGTGGGAAACCTCGGGCCGACGGCTCGAGATCAACGGCCTCGATCACGAAGGCGTCACCTTCGAGCATCCGGCGCTGTACTACTCTCGGATCCCCGGGCTGCTCGCCCGCCACAGACCCGACGTCGTTCTCGCGGCGGCCTCGCCGCCGGGGGCCGTCGTTTCGGCGTGGCTCGGCGCCCGTCTCGCGCGCGTTCCGCTCGTCTGTGACTGGTACGGCGACGAGCCGTCGGTTCCGAAATCGCGGTGGACCGAACGGGCCGCGAGCCTGCCGACGCGGATAACGACGCCCTCCGAACACCAGCGAACCCGCGTCCGCGAGTACGGCGGGACAGAAGAGAACACGGCCGTGATCCCGCAGGGGATCGATATATCTCAGGTCGTCGAGACGGAACCGGGCGAGCGCCGTGACGTCGTCTACGCCTGTCGGCTCAACGATGACTCGAACCTCGAGGACCTGCTGTTGGCGCTGGCGGAGCTCAGAGGCCGGACCGACTGGACGGCGACTGTCATCGGGGACGGTCCCGAACGGGCGGCGTACGAAAAACAGGCGAGAGACCTCCGACTCGGCGACCGCGTCGAGTTCCTCGGCGAGGTCGGCCGCGAAGAACGTATCGCCGCCTACCGAGGCGCACACACGTTCGTCCAGACGGCCCGTCGGACGTCGTTCGCCGAGGAGCTGCTGTGGGCGCTCGCCTGCGGCTGTGTCGGCGTCGTCGAGATCCAAAGCGACTCGAGCGCCCACGAGCTCGTCGAGCGTCGCGAGCGCGGGATCCGCGTGACCGATATGGATTCACTCGGCGACGCGATCGAGGAGTCGTGGTCGATGGGCTTTCGCGACATCGATAAGACGTTCCAGTCGTTCGACCACGCCGCGATCACGGGCCAGTACGTCGAACTCTTCAGGGAATGCGGCGTCGAATCCCGGTGACTGTCAGGGGTTCTCGAACCGTCGGGACGCCTCGGTGGCGGCCGCCGTTCTGACCGCGGCGACGTTTTCGGCGACGTCGTGGACTCGGACGATGTCTGCACCGCGTTCGACCGCGAGCGCGGTGGCGGCGACGGTGGCGGCGAGCCGTTTTTCGGCGCCGCTTTCCTCGATTGGCTCGAACATGGATTTCCGCGAGTGGCCGATCAGGACTGGACAGCCGAGCGAACGGAACTCCGAGAGTCGATCCAACAGCTCGAAGCTCTCGCTCGCTGACTTCCCGAACCCGATCCCGGGGTCGACGATTACCTGCGAACGGTCGAGTCCCGCCTTCTCCGCGAGGAGGATTCGCTCGGTGAGGGCGTCGATGGTGTCCCGAACCACGTCGTCGTACTCGATGTCGGCCTCGGGGTCGACCGGCGTGTCGATCGAGTGCATCACGACCACGGGGATGTCGTGTTCGGCCGCGACGATGCGCATCTCGGGATCTTCGAGCCCCGAGACGTCGTTGAGGATATCCGCACCGGCCGCGAGCGCCGCCCGGGCGACGGCGGCCTTTCGCGTGTCGACCGAGACGGCGACGTCGGACTCCGAGAGCGCCTCGATGACGGGGACGACGCGCTCGATCTCCTCCTCGGCCGGAACCGGATCGGCCCCCGGCCGCGTCGACTCGCCGCCGACGTCGACGATGTCGGCGCCGGCCTCGATCAGCGCCTCGGCACGGGCGATCGCGTCATCGGTCGCCTCGTATCGGCCACCGTCGTAAAAGGAGTCCGGCGTGACGTTGAGGATACCCATCACCGCGGTCCCGTCATCCCAGGGATACTCGGATAGGTCCGCGTCCGAGGGTTCGGTCTTTCCCGCCATCGCCAGCTCACGACGGAGCTCGTCGGCGAGACGTGAAAGGCCCGCACCCGAGCCCGCGAGCACCCCGAGAAGGGATTCGAACTGCGCGTCCGTCCCCATCAGCACGGCTTCGACGAGTTCGCGCTCGTCGACGTCGATCCCCGAGACCGCACACTCGCCGCCGAGGGCTCTGAGTTCCCGTTCGAGAACGTCGGCCCGATCGGGTCGAACGCGTACCGTGACGGTTCGGTGCACACCACCCGACCGAGCCCGCGCGATTTCGCGGGCGGGAACGTCCGCCCGTCGGAGCACTGCCTCGGCGGCCCCGAGATCGGAGGCCTCGGTCGTGACGTGCGTACGGCTCCACCGGCGTCTGGCTTCGGCGACGGTGAAAAGCGAGCCACAGACCACGACGGCGTCGCCCGCGTTCGCCGCAGCCAGCGCCGAGCCGAGCGCGTCGTCGACCGTTCCGGACACCTCGATAGACCCGGTTCGGCCGTCCGACTCGAAGGCGGAAGCGAGCGATTCGGCCGTCTCGGCGCGTCCGATATCCGGTCGACACGTGTAGACGACGTCCGCCGCCGGCAGCGCCGCGATCATTCCCGCGTGATCCTTGTCGGCCATCGATCCGAAGACGAGATGCAGCTCGTCGTACTCGAAGGTATCGAGCGTCGCCGCCGTTCCGGCACAGCTACCGGGGTTGTGTGCGCCGTCGAGGACGACCAGCGGATCCGTCCGCATGATCTCGAAACGTCCCGGCCAGTGTGCGTTCCGGAGTCCGCGCTCGATGTCGGAAACGGTCGGGTCGGCGATCTGTCGGGCCAACGCGGCGGCTATCCCGGCGTTTCGGGCCTGGTGAGCGCCGAGCAGCGGAAGCCACGTCTCGACGTGCCAGCCGTCGCCGTCGATCGAGATGGCCTGTTCGATCCCGTCACGGCCGTCCGAAACGGCCCGCACGTCTGCGTCGTCGTCGATACCGACCCTGAGAACGTCGCCGACGACATCGCGGACCGCCGCGAGTGCGTCACCGTCGGCGCCGGTCACGAGCGGCGAGCGTTCGGGCGCGATCGCGGCCTTGTCGCGGGCGATCTCCTCGACCGTGTCGCCGAGGACGTCGGCGTGTTCGAGCGTGACGTTCGTGACGGCCGCGGCGGTCGGCGAGACGGCGCTCGTCGCGTCGTGTTCCCCCCCGATCCCGACCTCGAGGATCGCGATATCGACGCGTTCACTGGCGAACGTCTCCACTGCGAGGCAGGTCATCGCCTCGAAAAACGTCGGGGAGAGCCCCTCCGTCGCCCGCGAGTGGACGTACGGTTCGATCGTCTCGACGTACGATCGAACGGCCGCCTTCGAGACCGGCCGCCCGTTGATCCGCACCCGTTCGCGGAGGTCGTCGAGATGTGGTGAGGTGTACAGTCCGACGTCGTGACCCGCTTCGCGAAGCACGGATTCGACCATGCGGGCGGTGCTACCCTTCCCGTTCGACCCGCCGACCTGAACGATCCGGAGGTCTTCGCCCGGCCGATCGAGATACTCGAGGAGGCGTCGGGTCGGATCGACGCCCGTCCGGGACGGATACCGGCGGAGGTCGAACAGGAAGTTCGCCGCCTCGTGGTACTCCATATCTCTGGGTGTGCGGCGGGCGGTTTATGTCCGTCGGAGCCGATCGTTCCGTATGACGTCGGCGAGCGAACGGCGGCTCATCGAGGAGACGGTTTCCGATTTCGTCGAACGGGAGGTCCGGCCCGAGGCGGCGGCGGCCGACGAAAACCAGACGTTCCCGGAGTCGGTCTGGGACGGCCTCGCCGAACTCGATTTGACCGGGCTGACCGTCCCCGAGGAGTACGGCGGCTTCGACGCGGATCAACTGACCTACAGCGTCGTCAACGAGACGCTGGCCCGCGGCGATCTCTCGGTCGCGACGGCGCTTTCGGTCCACTGTCTCGCGACCGCCTGCATCGAGAAGTTCGGCACCGAAGCCCAAAAGGAGGCGTGGCTCCCCTCGATGGCGGAGGGTCGTCCGGTCGGTGCATTCGCGCTCTCGGAGCCCGACGCCGGCTCGAATCCGGCCGAAATGACGACGGAGGCCCGAAAGGAGGGCGACGAGTACGTCATCGGCGGCACGAAACAGTGGATCACGAACGGCGAGCGGTCGGGAGTGATCATCCTCTTTGCGAAGACCGACCGGGACGACCCCGATTCCGTGACGCAGTTTCTCGTCCCGAAGGACACCGACGGGCTGGAGGTCGGCAAGAAGGAGGACAAACTGGGCCTGCGGGCCAGCGACACCACGACGTTGCTTTTCGATGGGGCCCGGATCCCCGAGGAGAACCGTCTCACTGCGGTTGGGGACGGGCTCAGATCGGCCTTTTCGATCCTGACCGGCGGGCGGATCGCCATCGCGAGTCAGGCGGTCGGCCTCGCAGACGCGGCGCTTTCGGCCGCCGTCGAGTACGCCGATGAGCGCGAGCAGTTCGGCAAACCGATCTCGGAGCATCAGGCCATCGCGCACAAACTCGCCGAGATGGCGACCGATGTCCAGGCGGCCCGACTTTTGACCCGCGACGCGGCCGAAAAGAACGAGGAAGGCGTCGATCCGATGGCGGCGAGCATGGCGAAGTACTTCGCCAGCGAGACGGCCGTCGACGTGGCAAACGAGGCGGTTCAGGTCCACGGCGGCTACGGCTACACCAAGGATTTCGACGTCGAGCGGTATTATCGGGACGCGAAGATCACGACGATCTACGAGGGAACCTCCGAGATACAGAAGGAGATCATCGCCCGCCACCTCGGCAAGTGACTCCCGTCGGAAGGATCCGCCTCAGTCGTGCTTATAAAAGCCCTGCCCGGTCTTCTTGCCGAGATCCCCGGCCTCGACCTTTCGTTTGAGCAGGTAGGCGGGTTTGTACCGATCGCCCAGCTCCTCGTAGAGCGTCTCGCTCGCGTGTAGACAGATGTCGAGACCGATGTGGTCGGCGAGTTCCAGCGGCCCCATCGGGACGTTCGTCCCGAGTTTCATTCCCCGGTCGATGTCCTCTTTCGTGGCGACGCCCTCGTCTAGCGCCCGGACGCCCTCGTTGAGCCACGGCATCAGGATCCGGTTAGAGACGAACCCGGGTTTGTCGTCGGACTCCCACGTTTCCTTCCCGAGCGCCTCCGCGAACTCGTGAGCGAAGGCCGTGACCGCCGAATCGGTCTTCTCGCCGGAGACGACCTCGACGCCTTTCATCACCGGCACCGGGTTCATGAAATGCAGGCCGACGACGGATTCGGGACGCTCGGTGGCCGCCGCGATCGTCGTGATCGACAGCGTCGAGGTGTTCGTCGCCAGGACGGTCCCCTCGGGCGTGATCTCCTCGAGGTCCGAAAAGATATCCCGCTTTACGTCCATCTTTTCGAGGGCGGCCTCGACGACGACGTCGCAGTCGGCGAGCTCTTCGAGGTCCGTCGTTCCGGTGATCCGATCGATCGTGGCCTCCGCCTCCGTCTCGGTGCACTCCCCGCGGTCGGTGAGTTTTTCGAGGCTCTCCTCGATCGTTTCGAACCCGCTTTCGACGTATTCGGGCTCTATATCCCGCATCACGACGTCGTAGCCGGCGGCGGCGGCCACCTGGGCGATACCGCATCCCATCGTTCCGGCGCCGACGACACCGACGCGGGAGACGGATTCTATCTCGCGTGTCATTGACCGGCGGTTGACACAGATCCCGATTAAACGTTCCGGACGGGGGACGAAACGAAGGGCGAGCCGTCGGGACCGGTGGAACAACGACAACGCTTTTGCACGCAGACGTGGTTGTTGTTAGCAATGTTCGGCGAAGAGGACCTACGACAGATCCGCGAGAGCCGGGCGGAGTGGGAAGCGGAGACGCTCGAACCCTTCTTGGAGAAGGGTGAGCGGAAGGACCGCTTCGCGACGGTGTCGAACCACGAGGTAGACCGTCTCTACACGCCCGAAGACATCGCCGACATCGACCTAGAGTCGGATCTCGGGTTCCCCGGCGAGCCGCCGTACACCCGTGGGGTCTATCCGACGATGTACCGCGGTCGGACGTGGACGATGCGGCAGTTCGCCGGGTTCGGAACCGCAGAGGAGACCAACGAACGCTTTCACTACCTCATCGAGGAGGGTCAGACGGGGCTGTCGACCGCCTTCGACATGCCGAGTCTCATGGGGATCGACTCCGATCACGAAATGAGCCAAGGCGAGGTCGGCAAGGAAGGCGTCGCCGTCGACACCCTCCGGGACATGGAGATCCTCTTCGACGGGATCGACATCGGCGAGGTCTCGACGTCCTTTACCATCAACCCCTCCGCGCCGGTCATCTACGCGATGTATATTGCGCTGGCCGACGAGAAGGGGATTCCACGCGAGGAGATCCGCGGCACGCTACAGAACGACATGCTCAAGGAGTTCATCGCACAGAAGGAGTGGGTCATCCCGCCCGAACCGTCGCTGGACGTCGTCACCGACACGATCGAGTTCGCCGTCGAGGAGACCCCGAAGTTCCACCCGGTCTCGATCTCCGGATACCACATCCGCGAAGCCGGATCGACGGCCGCCCAGGAGGCCGCCTTCACGCTCGCCGACGGCTTCGCCTACGCCGAGGACTGTCTGGATCGCGGGCTCGACGTCGACGAGTTCGCACCGCTTTTTTCCTTTTTCTTCAACTCCCATAACTCCATCTTCGAGGAGATCGCGAAGTTCCGGGCCAGCCGACGCGTCTACGCCCGCGTGATGGAGGAGCGGTACGGCGCCGAAGCCGAGGAATCGAAGCGGCTGAAGTTCCACACTCAGACCGCGGGTCAGTCGCTGACGGCCCAACAGCCGCTGAACAACATCGTTCGCGTGACGATCCAGGCGCTTGCGGCGGTGATGGGTGGCACCCAGTCGCTACATACGAACAGCTACGACGAGGCGCTCGCGCTGCCCAGCGAGGACGCCGTCCGTGTCGCGCTGCGGACCCAGCAGATCATCGCCGACGAGTCCGGCGCCGCGGACATCGTCGATCCGATGGGCGGCTCCTTCGCCATCGAGAAGCTCACGAACGAGATGGAGGCCGAGATCACGGCCTACATCGAGGAGATCGAAGAGATGGGTGACGGCTCGATTCGGGACGGCGTTCTCAAGGGGATCCCGGACGGCTACTTCCACCGCGAGATACAGGAGGCCGCCTACGAATACCAAAAGCGGGTGGACGGGGAGAAAGAGACCGTCGTCGGCGTGAACAAATACGAGATCGAGGAGGACACGGAGCCGGAGCTTCTCAAAGTCGACGCCTCGACCCGGGACCGGCAACTCGATCGCCTCGAATCGGTCAAAGCCGAACGCGACGACGAGGCAGTCGAGAACGCTCTCGGGGCGATCTCCGAGGCGATCGAGGCCGACGAGAACGTCATGCCGTCGATCGTCGACGCCGTGAAGGCCTACGCGACGATGGGCGAGATCATGGCGGTCTTCGAGGATCACTACGGCGCCTACCAGGAAACGCTCGCGACCGTCTGACATCCACCCACGAGCAAAACCGTTGGACTGTAAGTCGAGCCCACGGAAACGAAGCGGTTCACAGGCTCGTCGTCACGGCGGACGATGACGACGCCGAAGAGGATTTTATCCCCGCGGGGGTAGGTGTGTGTATGGGACACACGGTTGGAGCCGGCAGCGTCCGCAAACTGTTCGTCGGATTCGGCGTTTTCGAGATCATTGCACCACAGCCGATCATCGACATCTGCGAGCGGATCGGGCTCGAAAACCCCGAAGAAGCACAATTGCGCCGCTACGCGCTGACCGGGGCGCGCATCGAGGGACTGATTCTCGTCTGGCTGTTAGTTCGTGGTCGTCGGAAATCGCCGCTCACAGCCGCTTTTCTCGGCACTCTGGGGGTGGTCGCGTTGATCTATCCACGACCGCTCATCCGACTCAGCCAGCGATTCGCCTACGAGAACCCGGCCGAACTCGAACTCCGACCGTGGGTCGCACCTGCTGCCCGCGCGCTCGGGGCGCTTTATTTACTCGTGATTGCGCTCTCGGACAGCGAGGGTGATCCTGACGCTTCCCCGATTAATGCGGATTCAGACTCGAATTGATAGATTCGCAAGAGACAGCCTCTCAGTTGTTTTTACTGTGCGGGACTCGGCCGCTGGCTGCCCGCTTAATCGGGTTTTTTGAGCGACAGCGCCGTCCGATCGAACGAACAGACGAGCGGTTCCTCGGCATCGTCGGACCCGTCCGAGGAGCCCCCGCTGGCAGGACGATCGTTCACCCTGAACACCTCGACGTGCATCGTGACGATCCCGCGTTCGCCGCCGCTCGTCTCGCGTTTGTCGGTCACCGTCGACTGAACGCGGATCGTATCGCCGTGAAAGACGGGATGGGGGTGTTCGACGTTGTCATAGGAGAGGTTGGCGACGATCGTCCCGTCGGTCGTCTCGGGGATCGTCAACCCGACGGCGAGACTCATCGTGTACAGCCCGTTGACGAGCCGTTCGCCGAACGACGTGTCGGCCGCGAACTCGGCGTCGAGATGCAGCGGCTGCTGGTTCATCGTCATATCGCAGAAGGCCTGGTTGTCGGCCTCCGAGATTGTACGTCGTTTGTCGTGTTCGATGGTCTCGCCGACCTCGAACTCCTCGTAGTACTTTCCGGTCATGGTTCAGAGGACCGTTCCATGTTTCTTGTCGGGAACCTCTTTTTCGACGTCCTCGTAGAAGGCGAATCGGGCCTCCAGCTCCTCTCGCAGCGTGCTCGGTGGGACGACCTCGTCGATGACGACCTCGCTCGCCATCCGGCGGGCGTCGATGTTCTCGCGGAACTCCTCGCGGAGTTCGTCCTCGGTGCGTTTCCGTTCGGCTTCGTCCTCGATCTCGTCGAGCTTTCGGGCGTAGACGGCGTTGATCGCCGCCTCGGGGCCCATGATCGCGATCTCGCCGGAGGGGAGCGCAAGCGTCGATTCGGGGTCGTAGGCCGGACCGGACATGGCGTATATGCCGGCCCCGTAGGCCTTCCGGACGACGACACACTGTTTGGGGACCGTCGCCGAGGAGGTCGCGTAGATCATCTTTTTTCCCTGCTCCAGAATGCCCTCCTTTTCGACCTGTGAACCGGCCATAAAGCCCGGCGTGTCGGCGAGATACAGCAGTGGAACGTCGTACGCGTCACAGGTCCAGATGAATCCCGCGGCCTTCTCGGCGGCGTCGGGGAAGATCGCCCCCGCACGCTGGGCGGGCTGGTTGGCGACGATCCCGACCGGCCGGCCGTCGATGCGGGCGAAGCCGGTGAGGATCTCCTTGCCGTACTCGGGGCGGAGTTCGAACCACGAGTCGGCGTCGACGATCCGATCGATGAGATCGACCATGTCGTAGCCCCGGTTCGGTTCCTGTGGAATGACGCCGTCGATCCCGTCGGGCGAACGTTCCGGCGGCTTGCCGCCGGTCCGTGGCGGCTTCTCGTCGCTGTTGTTCGGCAGATAGCCGATCAGCTTCGCGACGAGTTCGCGGGCGTGTTCCTCGTCGTCGGCGACGAGATCCGCGCTGCCGGAGTGTCTGGCGTGGACGTCGGGACCGCCCAGCTCCTCTAAGCTGATCTGTTCGCCGGTGACCATCTCGACCATCCGGGGGCTGGCGATCGCCATCGAACTCATCCCCCGGACCATGACGGTAAAGTCGGCGAAGACAGGAGTGTATGCCGCCCCGGCGATACAGGGGCCGTAGAGCACGCAGATCTGTGGCACCCGCCCCGAGAGCATCGAGTGGTTGTAGTAGTACTTGCCGATCCCCTCCCGATTGGCGAAGAAGCCGGTCTGTTGGTCGATCCGGCCGCCGGAGGAGTCCATGAGATACAGCACCGGCTGGCCCGTCTTCAGCGCGCGCTGTTGCATACGGAGGAACTTCTCGACGCCACTGGCGGCCATGCTCCCTCGTTTGACCGTGTAGTCGTTGGCCATGAAATGGACGTCGCGACCCTCGAAGGTCGCGCCGCCGGTGATGAGGCCGTCCGCCGGGAGGACGTCGTCGGCGTCGAACTCGGCGAACTTGCCGTCCTCGAACAGAAAACCGTCGCCGTCGGCGGTTTCGAACCACAGATCGAGCCGGTCCCTGACGAACAGCTTCCCCTGCTCGGGAAGTTGGTCCTTGTACTTCTGTTTGCCGCCCGATTCGATCTCCTCGATCTCGGCCCACAGCTGCGCTTCGCGGTCCGTGGGTCCGAGTTCGTCCGCCGGTTCCGGCTCCGGCTCGGAGTCAGAGCCGCTATCGCCGTCGTGGCTCGCCCGCCCCAGTTCTTCGCCGTCCTCCGAGACGACCGTCGCGTCCTCGCCGAACCGCTCGGCGAGCGCCTCCGCGAGCGCGCGGGCCGTCTCCCCGTCCATCTCGGCGGCGACGCGTACTTTCATTCGGCGCCCCCGTCAGTTGAGCGTGTCTCCGACATGGTTCAGTACGATCTCGGGAACCCGATCTCCTGGCTGATGTGGTTGTACGCCATCTGTTGGGAGACGGGCGCGAGCCGGGTCAGGTTGATCTCTCGCCACCAGCGTTCGACGTCGTACTCGGTCGCGTATCCCCAGCCGCCGAAGGCCTGCATCGACTGTTTGACCGTCTCGATACCGGCCTCGACGGCGGTCGCCTTCGCGACGTTCGTCTCGTACCCGCAGGGTTCGCCGCGCTCGTAGAGCCACTCGGCCTTTTTCCGCATCAGTGCGGCGGCTTCCAGTCTGGCGTAGGGTTTCGTGATCGGGAAGGAGACGGCCTGATGGGTCCCGATCGGCGCGTCGAAGACCTCCCGGTCGTTCGCGTACTCGATGGCTTTGTGGGCCGCGAGCTTCCCGATACCGGTTCCGGCAGCCGCAAAACCGATCCGTTCGGGGTTGAGCATACTGACGAGCGCCCACCAGCCGTCGTCGAGTTCGCCGAGCAGGTTCTCCTCGGGGACCCGCACGTCGTTCAGAAAGACCTCACAGGACTTCGAGTAGTTCATCGCGTGTTTCTCGATCGGCGAGACGTCGATGCCGGGAGAGTCCATATCGACGACGAATAGGCTGATCCCGTCTGTACCGCGATCGACCGCCTCCCGTGGCGTCGTCCGGGTGACGAGGATCATGTCGTCGGCCCGATCCGAGAAGGTGATCCACGCCTTCTGGCCGTTGAGGACGTACTCGTCGCCGTCTTTCTCGGCCCGAGTCGCGACGTTGAGCGTGTTCGTTCCCGCCTCGGGTTCGGTGATCCCGATCGAGAAGTTCCGTTCGCCGGCCGCGATGTCGGGCAGATACGTCCCCTTCTGTTCGTCGGTACCGTGCTCTTTCAGCCCGACAGTCGCCATCCCGGCGGTCAACACCAGATACCACGTCCCGGCCATCCCACAGCCCTCCGCACAGAGGGTCTCCATGGCGAGGCCGAGCTCGCTCATCCCCATCCCGGCGCCGCCGTACTCCTCGGGAACCAACAGGCCGTGAAACCCCGCATCGGCGAGTTCGTCCCAGAAGTCCGCGGCGAACTCGCCGTTTTCTTCCTTTTCCCGCCAGTATTCCGGGCCGAACTCCGTCGCGATCTCCGTCGCCGTCGAGGAGATCATCGAGTGTTCGGCGCTCGTCTCGAACGTCATTGTTCTCCCTGTGACTCGGTCGGCCACCCGTTTAGTGTTTTGCGTGGACGGGGGTGAAACCCATCGCCGGAGGCCCCTCGAACGGGCGAATTCGAACAGTTCGCCGGCGGTCACAAAAAGAGGCTATCGGGCGTCCTCGATCCCCTCGAGTGCGTCGGGGTTCTCGATGCTGCTCATGTCGCCGAGGTCCTCGCCGGTGTAGGTCGCTTCGATCGCCCGCCGGATAATCTTCCCCGATTGGGTCTTCGGGAACTCGTCGACGAACCGGACCTCGCGGGGCCGGAACGGCTTGCCCTGTTCCTCCCCGATGAGTTCGCGGACCGCCTCGCGGAGCGCGTCGGTCTCTTCGACCCCCTCCTCGACGATCAGATACAGGACGACCGCGGTCCCGGTCGTATCGTCCGGCACGCCGACAGCGGCGGCCTGGTTGATGTCGTCGTGTTCCATCGCCGCCCCCTCGATCTCGGCGGGGCCGACCTTCCGACCGGCGACGTTCAACGCGTCGTCGGCGCGGCCGTGCAGGAACCAGAAGCCGTCTTCGTCCTTCTGGGCCCAGTCGCCGTGGTTCCACATCGGCGGATCGGTGAACGTCGACCAGTACTCGCGGAGATACCGCTCGTCGCCGCCCCACAGCGATTTCGTCATCCCGGGGTTCGAATCGCGAGCGACGAGATACCCTCGCTGATTGTTCTCCTTGATAGAGGCGCCGGTCTCGTCGACGACGTCGATCGCCATCCCGAGACCGGGGCCGCCGAGCGTACAGGGTTTCAGCGGCTGTGTCGGCATCGGCATCAGGAAACAGCCGACGATCTCCGTCCCGCCGGAGATGTTGATGATCGGTTTCTCGCCGCCGCCGACGTGTTCGTAGAACCACAGCCACGACTCGGGGTCCCACGGCTCGCCGGTCGAACCCAAAAGTCGGAGCGAAGAGAGGTCGTGACCTTCGACCCACTCGTCGCCCTGTTTGCGGAGCGCCCGGATGGCGGTCGGAGAGATGCCGAACTGCGTGATGCCGTGGCGGTCGATCAGCTCCCAGAAGCGATCCGGCTGGGGGTGATCGGGCGCGCCCTCGTACATGAACATCGTGCCGCCGAAGGTGTGGGTGCCAATGAGCGTCCACGGTCCCATCATCCAGCCGATATCGGAGACCCAGAAGAACCGATCGGCGGGTTTGAGGTCGAAGGCGAAATGCAGCTCCTTTGCGGGCTGGAGTTGGGCACCCGCGTGGGTGTGGACGATCCCCTTCGGCTTGCCCGTCGTCCCCGAGGAGTAAAGCAGCATGCACTCCTGATCGCTCGCGAGCGATTTCGTCTCGTAGTCGTCGGATCGGGTTTCGACGGCGTCGGCCCACCACTCGTCGCGGGCGGACCAGGGGATCGTGAGATCGGTCGCGTCGTCGCTGGCGCCGAGCCGGTCGTAGACCACGGTGTGTTCGACGTGGCCGACCTCGGCGATCGCCTCGTCGGCCGCGTTCTTGAGCGTGATTTCGTTCCCGCGGCGATAGAAGCCGTCACCCGTGAACAGAACGGAACACTCGGAGTCCTCGATCCGGGTCGCGGTCGCGTCGACGCCGAACCCCGAGAAGATCGGAACGGCGATCGCGCCGGCCTTGAAACAGCCATAGAGGATCGAAATGACCTCCGGAACCATCGGCATGTACAGGCCGACGGTGTCGCCGACCCCGACGTCGACCGATTCGAGATAGTTCGCGACCTGATTGGACTGTCTGTGCAGTTCGTGGTAGGTGAGTTCTCTGATCTCGCCGCCCTCCCCCTCCCAGATACAGGCGACCTTGTTTCGCCGTTCGTTTTCGGGGGCGGCGTGGCGGTCGACGGTGTTGTGGGCGATGTTCAACTCGGCGCCCGGATACCACCTCGAGAACTGCGGGCCGTCGGTGTCATCCCGGACGGTGTCGTACTCCTCGTAGAACTCGATGCCGAGATAGTCGGGGAGTTCGTCCCAGAACCACTCGATATCGGTCGTCGTCCGCTCTATGAGCTCGTCGTAATCCGCGATGTCGTACTCGTCCATGAACGCCGCGACGTTCGTCGACTCGACGAACTCCTCGTCGGGTTCGTAGACGACTTCATCGCGCAACGCCTCGATATCGTCTGTCATGGTTTGTGATTGCCCAGCGGTTTTCTTCGCGCGTTCTTTACTCTAACGGTGACAGGAACCCCCGATTGACGGGGGAACGGGCGAAGTCACAGCTCCGGCGACATAAACTCGATGGCTCTGCTGAAGTCCCTCGAGACTGATAGCTGTTGCGTGCTGAATACGGAGTGCATATTCATTGAGGGGTGAATTAGTCAAGGTATCCGAGATCTCGGAGGTTAGTTATTGATTTTATATCCTGCTTCGGGTCATCGATATCGTCGAGAGCGGCTTGCAGTAATGCGTCTATCGTTTCAACTACCCCCTCGTCCATACGACCAGGTAGTTGAGAGGGAATCTAGTTTTTGCTGAATGTATCCTCTCCGTCTTGCCCGCCGTTTCAAACGTCTCTCTGAGAAACCACCCCGGTGCGTGCCGAAGACGGGGCGGAAATCACGAAGCGCAGTCACGTTCTGTCGTGGGATATCACGTCAAGAGTGTTTTTCGTCAACGACAACTCCTCTCTCACTTGTGACGGTTACTCTGTGGTCAGGAAGTTCAAACGACAGCGTCCATGATGCTGTCTCATGTGCGGCTAAACGTTCGATCGCATCCGGGTCAATATATTCGTAGAGGGCGAGATCCAGCTCTTCGAACTCGATATCCTTCGCGTCGGCGATCGCTTCGACGATCTCCCGAGTGAGATGGCCACCCATACGAATCCGTTGCGATGATATTCGTAAATAATTGTTGTCCCACAGTATGAAACGAACGGCCAAAACGGAATAATCCCGAAGGACAGTCGTGAAGTACCCCGTGCACGGTGGCGCGGGGCGTCCGTGTTTACTCTGGCACTGCTGAGACAACGGACTTTAATTCCTCTCGCGCTGCTATCTTTTATAGAACCGTACTGCATAGATCCTCCGTATTCAGCGCGGTGACTCGAACCGATCGATCACTGGGTGACTTCTCACACGAGTAAAGTCGTGGGCTTTCTCGTTGAACCTCTGTAATTCAACGGAGCCACGACAGTACAAAAGACCGCCCGGGCTTGAGCCGAAATCAGTAGTAGCTGCGCTGGACGCCGCGGACGGCTTCGATCCGCTTTTCGATCGGCGGGTGCGTCGCGAAGAGCCGCTGGAGTGCGGATCGGTCGCCGCCGAAGATACACAGCGCCGAGACGTTGTCGTCGAGTTCGACGTTGGATCGCTCGCCCGCGGTCGAGATCTTCTCGAGGGCCCGCGCCATCGCGTCGCCGCCGACGTGTTGGGCCGCGTCGTCGTCGGCCACGTACTCGCGGTACCGCGAGATCGCCAACACGAACACCATCGCGACCATCTGGACGACGATACTGGCCAGATAGCCGAGGACGATGTTGCCGATCCCGCCCTCACGCGAGAAGGCGATCGCGAAGTACGCCGCCAGCCCGAGCATCGAGGCGATGGACTGGCCCATCACCATCATCACGACGTCGCGGTTGTCGATGTGGGCCAACTCGTGGGCGAGCACGCCCTCGAGCTCGTCGTGATCGAGCAGCTGGATGAGCTCCGAGGAGACGACGACGACGCCCGCCCCGCGGCGACCGACGGCGAAGGCGTTCGGCACGCCCATATCGGCGATCATCAGGCGGGGTTTCTCGAGATCCATGTCGTCGGCGATCCGCTCGACCGATCGATGGATCTCGGGATAGCGGTCCTCGGGCATATCTTCCGCGCCGCTGCTCCAGAGTGCGACCTTCTTGCCGACGATATACTGAAAGCCGGCGAAGCCGATCGTCCCGAGGAAGACGATCGGCAGTCCGACGCCGAAGGCCTCGACGGCGACGATGGCGACGAGCGCGTAGAAGGCGAACAGGATGCTCCCGACGATCGCCATTCGAGCCTTGAGTCCGGTGTGTGACATACGTACTCCCTGTTAGGGATTTGAGGATCAAATGGCTTCTGGCGCATGTGGTACCACATCTCACAGAAAACTCACAAAGCCTAAGTTGATCGCCGCAGCTTGTGTACGTATGCAACCCAGCGTGCTCGCCGGAAGCCCGCGGATGGCTACCCACGAGCACGTCGGCGCCTCGGCTTTTTCGAAGAAAGACAAACGTCCATAGAACGGTCTCCGGCGGGCGTGGCGCCCCCGTCGTAGGTCGACACCGGTTCCGGACGTACGGCCCGAAACTATCGACAACACCGACACCATAGCAATGACACACGACACGTTCACCGGCGTCTTCCCCGCGATGACGACGCCGTTTGCCGACGACGAGAGCATCGATCACGAAACGCTTCGCGAACACGCCCAGCGGCTCGAAACCGCGGGTGTCGACGGGCTCGTCCCCGTCGGCACGACCGGCGAATCGGCGACGATGACCCACGACGAACACATCGAGGTCGTCGAGACGGTCATCGACGCGGTCGAGGACGTCCCGGTCATCGCCGGGTCGGGGTCGAACAACACCCGGGAGGCGCTCGAACTCTCCGAGCGGGCCGCCGCGGCCGGCGCCGACGGCCTGCTTCTCATCTCGCCGTACTACAACAAGCCCGAACCCGACGGGATGGAGCGACACTTCCGAACGATCGCCGACGCAGTCGATCTCCCGCAGATAATCTACAACGTCCCGAGTCGAACGGGCCGAGACATCGCCGTCGAAACGGCCGCCTCGCTCGCCGAACACGAGAACATCGTCGGCTACAAGGCCGCAAGCGGCGATCTCAACCGGGTCGGCGAGGTCATCGAGCGCACCCGAGACGAAAACTTCGCGGTGCTCTCCGGCGACGACGCGTTGACCTTACCGATCATCGCCAACGGCGGCTCGGGCTGTATCAGCGTCGCCGCAAACGTCGAACCCGAACGAACCGTCGCCTTAGTCGGGGCGGCGCTGGCCGACGACTTCGATCGTGCGCGGGAGCTACAGTACGAACTCGGCGATCTCTTCCGAACGCTGTTCGTCGAGACAAACCCGATCCCGATCAACGAGGCCATGGAGATGCGGGGGATCCACAGCGCGACGATGCGATCGCCGCTCAGCCCCCTTCAGCCCGAAAACCGCGAAACACTCCGTGGGGTTCTGGAGGAGCTCGAACGATGAAACTCGTCGTTATCGGCGCCACCGGACGGACGGGCCGCGAGATCGTCGTCGAGGCGGACGAGCGCGGCCACGACGTCGTCGGTGTCGCCACCGCTTCGGACAGCGTCGGAGACGTCGACGTTCGGCCGAACGACGAGCTCCCGGAACTCCTCGAGGACGCCGACGCAGTCATCGACTTCAGCCTCCCCGAAGCGAGCCGCGACCTCGCGACGACCGTCGCCGAGGCCGGCGTCCCGTACGTGGTCGGGACGACCGGCTTCGAGGAGTCCGGACTCGACGCGTTGCGGGAGGCGAGCGAACGGACGGCCGTGCTGAAGGCCTCGAACTTCGCCCGCGGCGTCCAGGCGCTTCTGGCGGCCGTCGAGGCGGGCGTGGAGGCGCTGCCCGGCTACGACATCGAGCTGGTCGAGACGCATCACAAGGGCAAGCGCGACGCCCCGAGCGGGACCGCGAACACGATCCTCGATGCGGTGGACGACGCCCGCGGCGAGGAACTCGATCGAACGTACGGGCGCGAAGGCGAACACCTCCGGGAAGAAAACGAGATCGGCGTCCACGTCCGACGGGCGGGCACCGTCCCGGGCGAACACGAGCTGCTCGTGGCCGGCAACGGCGAGACTTTGAGCCTGACCCACCGGGCGGAATCGAGACGCGTGTTTGCCGCCGGGGCCGTGGACGCGGCCGAATGGCTCGCGGGGAAAGAGCCCGGATGGTACGAGTTCGGCGACGTGCTGTAGCGGTTCGAGTCAGTTTTCGAGCGAGTTCGAAGCAACTCACCGAGACAGAGACGCCGTTGCCGGCCGTCGTTCATTTTCTTTATATGTTCGAGTCAAACAGTTGCTCCGGCAGTGCCCGCGTGTCATCGATCGAAAAAATCGTCGGGCGGTGAGTAACTAATCAAAGGCTGAGTCGGCAGTCGTTCCATGGCCGCTTCGGGCGCTGTACGGACGGACACGCCGGTCAATGGAGTAAACAACATCGGCATTGATTGTGCGGATGGGGATCGATAATGGTTGAAAGCGACGATGGTTCGGGGCATGGGGATCGAATATCTGAAACGCGACGGGCGATACTCGGCGGGATCACGGCGTCGGGTATTGCCGCCGTTGCAGGGCCGGGGGTCGCTACAGGGGATGGACCCGGGAACGGCAACGACAACGGAGGTGGAAACGGGAACGGCGCACAGTCGCTGGACAGCCAGATCGTACTCGATTGGGTCGATCAGGCGCTGGAAACGGCACGTCGGGGCCTTATAATCCCGACCTCGGGACGAGTGTACGTCTTCCTCGGGACGGTGATGTACGATGCCGTCAACGGGATTCAAAAGCAGCGAGGCGAGGGCTTCGAATCCGGTGACCAGTACGCAGTGGAACCGGACGTCGAACCCGGAGCCTGTCGGGTCGCGGCGCTGGCCGGTGGTACGAACGAGATTCTTAGCCGGCTGGCCGAAGAAGAGCTCGGCGACGAGACGGCTAGTGAGCTACGGGATGATTACGACGATCTGCTCGAAGAGCATTTGAGTGAGTATCGGGAAGGAAATCAAGGCGCTGGCGAAGAGTGGGGCCGAAAGGTCGCTGGAGAAATCCGTGAGATCCGTAAGGGTTCGGGAGCAACCTGCGACTCGGGTGATTTCGACATTGCGCCGGACAAAGAAGAAGACCTCGAACCGGGCATGGCACAACTGACTGACGCCTGGGGAAGTGCCTGTCTCGCGGATCTGGAGCCGTGGGGGCTGAAGTCGTCAGACTCGATCAAGGCACCTGAACCGCCTGATCTCGATAGCCTGGAGTTTGCTGTCGAATATAACCGGACGCTGGTGACTGGCGATCTGAATAAAAATGAAGATGACGTACAGGGAACCGAATTCGAGTTCGACATCAGTACAGACCGGTACGACGAGAGGGAAGCGAAACGGTTAGCGGATGCTACCTACGTCGCTGGTGCTGTCGAAAACGAGGAGCTCGGCTACTCCGACGACCTCGAATACGACGAAGACGAGGAGAACCTGACACTCACGATCGACCCTCAGGACGGCTTCCGGGATGAGGGCGCGTTCTGGGCGGCACTACCCGGCACTCCGCAGCCGGAGGGTCGCTGGCTCCAGGTCGCGAGAGCCAACGTCGAAAACGAAGGCCCGTCGTTCTACGAGACCGTCCGACTATACGCTCGCCTCGGGATCGCCGTTCAGGATGCGGGCATCGCCAACTGGAACAACAAGCGGCGCTACGCCGAGGATCTCGGCTGGCGGCCGCATGCAGCCATCGGTACCGACGAGCAGAATCCCGAATCCGTGGCCGATTTCGACACACCGGACGTCTCCGATCTCGACAATCCGGATCTCAAAACGAAGGACGATTGGAAGGCCATTTCCGGGTGGGCGCCCGCTCCGGAGTACGCCTCCGGGCTAACGACCGTCAGCACCACCTCACAGCGACTGCTCGAAGACGAGTTCGGCGACGTCGGTAAGTTCGAGGTGACTGTCGAAACGGCGGACGAGGAGACGATAGAGGAGACGTACGACGGCTTCAAAGACGCTCGCGACCAGGCCGCCAAGAGCCGCGTCTGGTCCGGTCGCCACTACGCGCCCGCCATGCTCGCCGCGATCGAGCTGGCCGACGAGATCGTCGAAGAGGTCAAGGATACGATCTGAACGTTCTGTTTGCTGTCTCCGCGACGAGGCCGAGCGCGCGATCGTTTTGAACGAGACATCGAAACGGTGACACGCCGAAGTGGCCGGTCATGGCAAGCTGACAAATTTCCCGGTACGTATTTATCATTCTGTAACTAAATGGTCGGTAATCTGGGGGCACGTGGTAGGAATGACAGAGATCGAAGTGGTCGCACGGCGAGAGGACGTACTCACGGAGCTGGTTGACGAACCGTTACACAAACGCGATCTCACCGATCGACTGGACGCGTCCCGATCCACCGTGGACCGGGCCGTACGCGAACTGGAGGGTGCGGGACTCATCGAGCGACAGTCGGTCGGATACGCGGCGACGCTCCTCGGCCGTCTCGCGCTGGATTGCTTTCGAACGTACCGGGAGGAATCACGGAAGCTGTTCGAACTCGAGACGGCCCTGGATCCGCTCCCCGCCGACTGTGAACTCCCGCTGGAGCTGGTCTCGGATGCGGACACTCTGGTCGCAGCGGATCCCGCACCGTATCGCCCGATGGAGCAGATCCACGAGGAGATCATGGCGGCCGACGAGTTCCGGATCCTGCTTCCGGTGTTATACGATCCGCGGTTTCTCGAACGTTGCTACGAACACGCCGTCGAGCAGGGGAATCCGGCGTCGATGGTCGTCGACGAAAGCGTCGTCGAGACCGCCCGGAAGGACTTCCCGGACCAGACCGCCGATAAGATGGCCTGCGATTGGTTTTCCGCCTGGACGGGCGAAACACCGTCTTACGGGTTGCTCCTGACGACTCGCGACGGCGAGACGTCCGCCTGCGTTATCGTTTTCGGCGAATCGCTGGGACCGGTCCACGCGGTACTCCACGCGACACACCCGGCCGCGGTGCGGTGGGCCGAGGATCAATTCGAACAGGCCGTCGAGGCGGTGACGGAACCCGACGAGTCGGCCGAGCGCGGGATCGCCGACGGCGGCCAGCGGAACGATCGCTGATCCCCCTTCATAGGTCATCGACCTCGTATGCCAGCCCCGCGTCCCTGAGCGCATCAGTCACCCGACCCGCCAGATCGGTCGTCACCACCACGACGACGTCAATCCCTCGACCCGCGGCGTCGGCGGCGACGGCCCCGGCCGCGAAGGTCACGTCCGGATCGATCCCCGACTCACGGAGCGCGGCGACGGCCTCGACGCCGGCGGCCGCCACGACGTCGGACTCAGCCGCTTTTGTAGCGAGCCGTTCGGAACCACCGGGTCGTCCCGATCGGATCGGCGCGATCTGAAACACGGTCACGTCGCCCGGATCGAGATCGATGATGCCCGCAAAGCCGGTGACGCCGACGACCGATCCCGCCGTCGCGTCCGTCGTCGCGACGCCGGTCGCGGGGCCACCATCGCCGGCCGAGGCGTGCAACAGTCCGTCATCGATCGTGAGCGAAACCGTCTCGCCGGACTCGATGTCGTCCGTCGCGAAGGCGGCGTCCTCCTGCATGCTCCCGAGGACGTCCTCGGTGACGTGATCCGCGAACCGTCGGACGTCGGCCGCCTGCTGGAAGAGCCAGTCGACGCCGCGTTTCGTCACCCGATAGCGCGAGCGGGCCTCCTTCTCGACGAACCCCTCGTCGACGAGTTCGCGGATGTACTCCGAGACGGCCTGACTCGTCACGCCGACGGCGTCGGCGATCTCACCCTGATTGACCGCCGGCTGCCGCTCGGCGATCTCGACGAGCACGCGGAACTTCGTCGCGGCCCGTTTGTTGTCGAGGACGTCGACCATACCGGGATCTCGGCTCGGTCGTTTATAAACCTCCGCGACTTCGAAGGCGAGTCGAGCGCGTGGTTCGCCCGCGGCGCTCCGTCAGCGCTTTGCCCGCCCCGGTCGACCGTCCGGTATGGAGTTTCAGCCACACGATCGAGCGGTCTACCTCCCCGAGACGGGGACGCTCGTCTGTGCGGACCTCCACGTCGGGCGCGACGTGACCTCCGACGTCGAGCTCCGGCTCGGCGAACACGAGGACCTCACCTCGCGGCTCGAGGCGCTCTTGTCGCGGTACGAACCTTCGACGGCCGTCGTCGCCGGAGATCTGCTTCATTCGTTCGATCGAGTTCCGACGGGGGCAACCGACACCGTCCGAACGCTCGCGGGCCTCGCGGACGATGCCGGTTGCCGGATCGTGGTCACTCCGGGCAACCACGACACGCTGCTCGAGGAGCTGTGGGACGGCCCGATCACGCCGGAGTACCGGCCGGAAGGGTCCTCGATCGTCATTACTCACGGCCACGTTCCCCCCGAGACGACCGCCGACTGGTACGTCATCGGCCACGATCACCCGACGATCGAGATCGAGGGGGTCCGGCGCCCCTGCTATCTGTACGGGACGGACCAGTACGAAGGGGCGGGGGTTGTGATGTTGCCGTCGTTCAGTCGGCTCCCGGCAGGCGTTCGGGTGAACGGGATGACCGCGGCGGAGTTCCAATCGCCGTTCGTCACCGACACCGGGTCGCTCAGACCGATCGTCTACGACGACGAAAGCGGGGAGACACACACCTTTCCGCCGCTTTCGAAGCTTCGACAGTATCTGTGATCGACGATTTACAAAGGGCACTCGGTTCGATCGCCGACATCGGAGTCGAGACGGCAAAGCGGTCGGCCGACGGAACTCACCGACCGTGGAGGAGGATCTCCGCGGCACGTCGACCGCTCGAGAGCGCCCCCTGAATCGAGGACCACTCGGTGTAATCGCCCGCGAGAACGACAGGCCCATCGGGCGCGTCCGGGGACGGGAGCCCGGCACGGAACCCCGGCGGCTGGGAGAACTGTGCGAACGCGATCCGGTCGACGTCGATCACCTCGAGATCGCCGAAGTGATTCTCCGGGAACCACGATTTCAGCGCGTCCCGGACCGTTTCGCCGAGCGTTTCGGAGTCCTCGTCTGCGTCCTCGAGAAACGTCGCACTCAGAAGCTGTTCGCCCTTCGGCGCGTATTCGGGGGCGGCGGCGCTCATCGGCGCGACCGTGTTCGGCCGGTCGTCGGCCGCGTTCAGCACGATCCGAGAACCCGTATCGAGCGACTGGTGGTCGGGGAGCGAACAGTGGACCGTCGTGGAGGGTCTCACTCCAGTGGGCGTCCGAACATCGGTCAGTTCGGCCGCCGTCTCGGGATCCGTCGCGACGACGACAGCGTCGGGTGATCGAGTCCCGTCGTCGGACTCGACCGTGACGCCCCCCACTCGTCCCTCGAGACGGGTGACGGAGACCCCCGTCCGGACGGTCACACCGGCGTCGGTGGCCCGATCGCGGAGCTGTTTCGGTATCGCTCCCATTCCCTCGGCCGGCACGACGGTTCTTCCCTCCGAGAGCATCTTGAACGTGTACTCGAAGACGGCGCTCGACGTCTCGAGAGGACGATCGAGCGTGATACCGCCGTAAAAGGGCTCGGCGAAGCGCTCGACGAACGCCGTCGAGAAGCCGCGGTCGGAGAGATACGCGCGGATCGTCGGCTCCGGTTCGTCATCGGACGCCCCCCGTTCGGGAAAGATATCCTCAGCGTTGCGCCGCTTGAGTCTCCGCTGGAGAGTAAACAGGCGGAGCTTGTCGGCCGTACGGACATCGCGGTTCAGAAGCGTCGGAAGCGCGGCCCGGGGGTCGCCGAACGGATCGGCGAGCGTCGACCGACGACCCGGTCGGGCGATCGTCGCGCCGGGCGCGAACGATCGGATCTCGAGGGCGCCGTAGTCGAGTTCGCGTTTCGCCGCCGGGTAGGCGGTGAAAAGCACCTGAAACCCCCGATCGAGCGTGAACCCGTCGACGGTCCGGGATCGGACGCGTCCGCCGACGCGGTCGCGACGTTCGAGCAACTCGACTTCGAGACCGGCCTCGGCGAGGTGTCGTGCGGCGACCAACCCGGCGAGGCCGCCGCCGACAACGACGACGTACATACCTCGGCTTCGGAGCGGTCCGACAAACCGGTTTCCGTCCGTTTCGGGGCCGGCATCCGCAGACGGTGGCGTGATCTCCCCACAAAATATTAATAGAGATATATACACATTATACTATTAATATTTATATAATTGTACCACCAACGGGGGTGTATGCCGACAGGGCACGACATCGAACACGACACGGCGGAGATCGCCTCCGAGTACGAGTGTCTCCACTGCGGGAAGATTGTCGAGGCCGGAACGCACCCCGGGACGTGTTCGGAGTGCGGAGGAGACTTCCAGAACCGCGCGAAATCGCTCGAATAACCTACTCAGATAAGATGTCTCAGAAGACCGCATCAGTAAACGGAGAGGTCGAACAGCCACCGGAAACGCCGCTGGAAACCGCACGTCACCAGCTCGAACAGGCCGCGACGCACGTCGACGTCGATCCGAACGTGGTCGAACGGCTCACGTACCCGATGGCGGTCCACGAGGTTCGGGTCCCCCTCGAACGGGACGACGGGACCGTCGAGATGTTCGAGGGCTACCGGGCCCAACACGACAGCGTCCGCGGTCCGTTCAAGGGCGGACTCCGGTATCACCCCGACGTCAACCGCGAGGAGGTCATGGGGCTCGCGATGTGGATGACCTGGAAATGTGCGGTCGTCGATCTCCCGTTCGGCGGGGCGAAAGGCGGCGTCAACGTCGATCCGAAGGATCTCAGCGAGGACGAAACCGAGCGGCTGACACGCCGTCTCACCAACGAACTCCGCAACGTCATCGGTCCGCAAACCGATATCCCGGCGCCGGATATGGGGACCGACGCACAGACGATGTCGTGGATAATGGACACCTACAGCGTCCAAGAGGCCGAAACGACGTCGGCCGTGGTGACGGGAAAACCGACCGCCGTCGGCGGCAGTGAAGGTCGCGAGGAGGCACCCGGACGGAGCGTCGCGATCATCGGCCGGGAAGTCCTGGAGTACTACGACTACCCGATCTCGGGGTCGACCGTCGCCGTCCAGGGGTTCGGGAGCGTCGGTGCCAACGCCGCCCGGCTGCTCGACGAGTGGGGTGCGACCGTCGTCGCGGTCAGCGACGTCAACGGGGCGGCGTACGATCCGACGGGGCTCGATACCCGTTCGATCCCCTCACACGAGCAGGAACCGGAGGCGGTCACCGAGTACGCCGAGGAGACGATCAGCAACGAGGCGCTGCTCGAACTCGACGTCGATCTCCTCGTACCGGCGGCGATCGGGAACGTGATCACCGAAGAGAACGCTTCCGACATCCAGGCCGATCTGATCGTCGAAGGGGCCAACGGGCCGACCACGTTCGTCGCCGACTCGATCCTCGACGAGCGAGGGGTCGAGGTCGTCCCCGACATCCTCGCCAACGCCGGCGGCGTCACGGTCAGCTACTTCGAGTGGGTCCAGGACATCAACCACCGAACGTGGTCGTTGGATCGGGTGAACAAGGAGCTGGAATCCGTGATGATCGAGGCCTGGGATGCGGTCCGACACGAGGTCGAGACACGGGATGTGACCTGGCGGGACGCCGCGTACGTCGTCGCGCTCTCGCGGATCGCCGCCGCACACGAGAGCCGGGGCCTGTGGCCCTGAAGACCGAGAGGGAATACGAGCCAGTTCACCGCCGGGAAGGACAGGGCTTTGCCGTCGGCGATCGAACGTTCGGGCATGACGAGTTTCGAGGGGTTTCGCTGTACGGACTGTGCGAGGACGGTCACCGAAGACGGAGCGACGCGGTGTCCGGACTGTGAAGGCACGCTCGATGCGACGTACGATCTCTCCGGGGAGATCGACGGGGAGGCGTTCGAGTCACGGGCAGGCGGCTGGAAACACCGCGAACTGTTGCCGTTCGTCCCGGAAGGGATCGGCGAGGGGGCGACGCCGCTTGTCGAGGCGCCGCGGCTGACCGAGGAACTGGGTGTCGGTCGAGTTCTGATAAAGAACGAGGCGCACAACCCGACGGGAACGGTCACCGATCGGGGACTGGCGCTCGTCGCCGAGGCGGCGGCCCGGAGCGGCGCGGACACGCTCGCGTTGCCGACGACCGGCGACGGCGGACAGTCGGCGGCCGCCTACGCCGCCCGCGCCGGACTGCTCTCGCGATCGTTCGTCCCGAGCCGGGCGACGTTCATCAACAAGGCGATGATCAACGTCCACGGCGGCGACATGCGCGTCGTGGAGGGCCGGTTCGACGACGCGAAGGCGGCCTACGAGGCCGAACGGGAGGAGTTACCGGCCGCCGACGAGGAGACGTGGTTCCCGGCCGCGCCGTTCGACTCGCCGTTCCGACACGAGGGAACGAAGCCGATCTACTACGAGATCGCCGAGGCGCTGGAGTGGACCGCGCCGGACGCCGTCGTCGTTCCCGTCGGTCACGGGGCGACGATCGCCGGACTCTGGAAGGGCGCCCGGGAGTTCGACGAGGTCGACGTCGTCTCCGGGACACCACGACTGTACGCCGCCCAGCCCGACGGCTGCGCGCCGATCGTTGAAGCTGTCGAATCGGGCGACGATCCGGAACCCTGGGAGTATCCCGACACCGTCGTCGGGAGTCTCGAAGTGCCCGATCCGGCGGGCGGTCTGCCGGCCGTCGAAGCCGTCCGGGCCAGCGGTGGGGCGGGCGTCGCCGTCGACGATCAGGATCTCCTCGACAGCGCCGCGACCGTCGCCCAACACGAGGGGCTCGAGGTGTCCGTCGCCTGCGGAACCGCGACGGCCGGCGCCTGGGAACTCGCCGACGAGGGCGCGTTCGATCCCGACGACACCGTCGTCGTCCTCAACACGGCGACCGGCAACAAGGACGCCGATATCGTCCGCAGCAGGCTGATGAGTCAGGGGATCTGATCGGGCGTCGTCGCGCCGGAAGTGTTCGCTGACGAGGCGCGTGCAGGGGACGTCCGGACGGCGATCGATGGCGTTAATTCGGCAATCGCCCGTGTTGCTGCCACTCGGGCGTACTTCGGTAAAGGGGGGTCGACACGTCTACCGGGGGAGATTCGCTTGGCTTCCGCGGCCGTTTGTCGGGACAGTGATTCGCTCAGTCGCCCTCCTTCGTCACGACACGTCCTCCGGAGTGGTGCCGATCCCTTCAAGCCAGCCCGGAGGCCGTGCGGCGGAGGGGTCAGCGTATTCGCGTTTCAGTACCATCGGTGTTCGCTCCAACGACAGTACCAGTTCGCCGTCCTGGTTGTAGGCGCGGAGCTCCGTCGTGACGATCCCGACGTGATCCCTGGATTCGCTCTTTCGCTTTGCGATCACCTCCGATTCCGCGAAGAGCGTATCCCCGTGATACACCGGCGCGTGGTGTCTGATGTCGTCGTATCCGAGATTCGCGGTCGCGTTCACCGAGACGTCGATGACCGACATCCCGACCGCCAGCGCGATGACGAAGGTTCCGTCGACGAGGCGCTCGCCGAACTCCGTGTCGGCGGCGTACGCCTCGTTGAAATGCATCGGATTCAGGTTCATCGTGACGTTCGTCATCCACACGTTATCGGTCTCGGTGACGGTACGACCGAAGGGGTGTTTATAAACGTCACCGACCTCGAAGTCCTCGAAGTACCGGCCGTGCCATCCCTCGACTAACCGTCGGTCCGCTGTATCGGTATCTGTCATAATCGTTATCTCTGACAGTGTAACCCGATGTGGCTCGCCGTCAAAAGCGTTGGTGTGTGGCGGTTCATAACGGTAGCAGCGCGGAAACCCACGGCTTTAGTCGTGGGGGGGCTTACCCGTACGGTCCGTCGACGCTTCACTCCGATCGGCCGTCCGGTATGTCGGGAACTCGCCCGGAGCACCGTCGCCACACTGATAAAGGCGAGCGCCGCCACACCGGATATTTAAGACGGCGGCGGCCGTTCGGAGGTTTACCAATGGATCAAGTGTCACTGGGCAACACGGGACTCAAAGTGAGCGAACTGTCGCTCGGAACGTGGCGGTTCGGCCGTCGGCTGGTGGACGGCGAGGAGCGTTACGACGAGGAAGGGATCGTCGAGACGGACGAGGAGCGAGCCTACGAGCTGCTGGACGCCTACGCCGAGGCGGGCGGGAACTTCATCGACACCGCCGACAAATACGGCGACGGACGAGCCGAAGAGTGGATCGGCAACTGGCTCGAGGACCGAGACCGCCTCGATTACGTCGTCGCGACGAAGATCCACCGGCCCCGGCGGCCGGGCGATCCCAACGGCCGGGGGCTCAACAGACGGCATCTCCGCCAGCAGATCGAGACGTGTCTCGATCGATTGAACACCGACTACATCGATCTGCTGTACTGCCACCGGTGGGACGACGACACGCCGGCCGAGGAGTTCATGCGGACTCTGAACGGGTTCGTCGAATCGGGGAAGGTGAACTATCTGGGGATCTCCTCGGGAAAACCGGACGCCTGGAAGATCGTGAAGGCCAACGAGATCGCCCGCCGTGAGGGGTACGAACCGTTCACCGTCACCCAGCCTCGGTACAGCCTCGTCGATCGGGCGATCGACGCGAACTACCTCCCGATGTGTCGGGATTACGGTCTCGGCGTCGTCCCCTGGAGCCCGCTGGCGTGGGGCTTTCTGACCGGCAAATACGAGCGCGGCGACGCCGGCCACGAGAACTCGACCGCGGCCGAGGACAGCCGGTTTGCGGACCGATATCTGACCGACGAGAACTTCGCGGCGCTCGACGTTCTCGAATCCGTCGCGGCGGAGGTCGACGCGACGCCGGCGCAGGTCGCCATCGCCTGGCAGCTTCACCATCCCGACATCACGGCCCCGATCGTCGGCGCCAGCACGGTCGATCAGTTGACGGAAAACCTCGATGCCGCCGCCGTCTCGCTTTCCGATGACCAGTTCGAGCGGCTCTCCGCGGTAAAAACGTCCGGCACGAAGTAGGGCCGAACCGCGCTCAGCCCGAGTCGAAGCCGAAGATCTCGAAGCGTGCGCCGCCGTCGTCGCTCTCCGTGACCCGGATCTCCCAGCCGTGTCCGTCGACGATCCGTTCGACGATCCGAAGGCCGAGGCCGGTTCCGTTCTCCGAGGTCGAGTAGCCGCTCTCGAAAACGGAGTCTCGATCGGGTTCGGGGATCCCGACACCGTCGTCTTCGACGTAGATGCCGGGTGTATCGGAACAGTCACCGACGGTGACGGTCACTGATGACCGACCATGTTCCACGCTGTCGTCGGACCCCGCCCGACCGCTCGTCAAGCCGTGTTCCACGCAGTTCCGAAACAGGTTCTCGAACAGTTGACCGAACCGGCTCGGGTCCGCCTCGACCGTTCGATCGGTCGCGACCGTGAGGGTCGAATCACCCGTTTCGACGTTCTCCCAGCACCGTTTTGCGGTCACCGCGATATCGATCGGTTCCGTTTCGTCGACCCGTTCGCCGCTCCGGGCCAACGCCAACAGGCTCTCGATGAGCGTGTGCATCCGATCGTGCGCCCGGTCGATCGATTCGAGATGTTCGCTATCGCACTCGAGTTCGGCGAGTTCGAGTCGGCCTTCGGCGACGTTCAGCGGGTTTCGAAGGTCGTGCGATACGATCTCGGTGAACTCCTCGAGACGGTCCCGCTCGCGCTTTATTCGCTCCCGTTCGGTGACATCGATATACAGCGAGATCGTTCCCTCGATGTTCCCGAAGGCGTTCGGACGTGGGACGGATCGAACGACCGTATCGATCGTCTCACCGTCGTTTCTAACAAGCGTGCGCTCTTCGCGATCGAACTCGCCGTCGAGACCGCGTTCGTAACCGCCACCGTCGAGCAGTTCCGAGGTCGATTCGGAGGTGTAAAACGTCGCGAGTTCGCGCCCGACGATCGCCTGCCGATCGTACCCGATCGTCTCGGCGAACAGCGTGTTACAGTCGTCGATGACCGGCACGCCGTCCCGGTTGCGTGTTACGACGACCATCACGGGCGTCTCCTCGAACAGATAGCGGTACTGGGCCTCCAGTTGTGTAGTGAGCGTCTCGAGCTCTTCGGTCCGCCGCTCGCGTTCTCGCTTGCGGGCCGTTCGGTCGGTGGCGTCCCGGTACACCCACAGATGACCGTCGCCGTCGGGGAGTTCGATCGGCTCGTAGGTTCGCTCGAGCGTTCGGCCGTCCGAAAGCGCCAGCGTCTCGTTTCCGATCGGGTTGCGTTCGGCGACGAGTTCGTCGAGCCGATCGAGGAACGGTTTCGGTTCCTCGAGGAGGTCGCTTACCTCGGTCGCGAACTGTCGGCAGTCCGTGCCCACGGCGTCAGCCGGCGATCCCGGGACGTCGAACAGTTCCAGCAGGCGTCGGTTGGCCGCGAGGACGTTCCGATCCGCGTCCTCGGCGAGGATCCCGACAGGGAGCACGTCCAAAAGCGTGGAGACGAGCGTGTTCGTCCGCTCGAGTTCGGATCTGGTTTCGGCGGCGTAAAGCGCCCGAGAGACGTTATCGCCGAGCTCGGCGAGAAGCTCCCGTTCGGTCTCGTCGAATGCGTGAGGTCGGTCCGCATAGACTGCGAGCGGTCCGTAGACAGTCCCTTCGTGGGATAGCGGAACCGCGGCGACAGCCCGGAACCCGCGTTCGAGGGCGGCTTCACGCCACGGTTCGAAATCGGGATCCGACTGTACGTTCTGTGAGACCGCCACGTCTTCCCGGCCGAGTGCCCGCCCGGCCGGGCCCCGTCCGGTCGAACGCTCGTCGGCGGTGACCGTGATCTCCTCGAGATACCCCTCCTGAATCCCGACCGAGGCCCGGGGCTCGATCCGGTCGGTCGTCTCATCGACCTCACCGATCCATGCGAACCGGAAGGGGTCGGCGTCGCTGATTATCTCACAGACGCGAGTTTCGATTTCGTCGCGCCCCGAGGCGCCGACGAGGGCTGCGGAGACATCGGTGAGAAGCGTCCTGACGCGATCGAGCGTGGCGGCACGCTGCGCGGTCCGGCGCTGTTCGACGGCGTTTCGGATACGGTGTGCGAGAATCTCGTACTGTTCGGTGCCGCTCCGCTTCGGAAAGTAGTCGGTGACACCCGCGGAGATCGCCTCGCTCGCGACTCCCTCGCTCCCCTGCCCGGTAAAGAGTATGAACGGGATCTCCGGGTGCGTCTCGCGAACGGCCTCCAGGAACTCGATCCCGTTCGTCCCCGGCATCTCGTAATCGGATATCACGCAGTCGAACTCGGTCTCGGCGAGTCGGTGTAGCCCGTCGGATGCGGCAGTCTCCGTCTCGACGGCGAACCGACTGTCCTCGCGTTCGAGGAGCGTTCCGGTCAGATCCGCGAAATCCGGATCGTCGTCGACGTGTAGCACGCGGATCGTCCCCTCCATGAGTCCGCCTTTCCGTTGGGTCTGATATAGTGATTGTGCCGATATCGGTTCGATGAACCGACGGTTACCGGACGTTCGGCTCGAGGACGGGTGAACGTCCGCCCCGGTCGTCACGCTTTTGTTCGGCTGGTCGGAATCCAGCGCCGATGACGGTCCTCGTGACTCTCGTTGCGGGCGTGGCGTTCGGGCTGGCGCTCGCCGCCCCGCCGGGGCCGATGAACGCGATCATCGCCGAGGAGTCAGTCCTTCGGGGATGGAAAGCGGGCTTCAGGGCCGGCCTCGGCGCGATGACCGCCGATCTGCTCTTTTTCGGATTGGCGCTCGCCGGCGCCGTCACGTTCATTCGGCGGCTCCCGCGACTGCGGGATGCGATGTTTCTCGTCGGCGGGCTGTTGATGCTGTATTTCGCCTACGGGGCGGCCAGAGGTGCCAGACGACAGTTCCGCAGCGCGTCGATCCCCGAGAGTCGAGGGTTCTCGAAGGCTTTTGTCCTCTCGTTGAGCAACCCCTATCAGATCCTCTTTTGGCTCACCGCCGGCGTCGGGCTTTTGACGCCCGGCCGGACCGACGTGCTCTCGCACGTGAACGATAGCCTCGCCGGGATCGTCGTCGTCGAAACCGGACATCCGGCGCTTGTCGTCGGCCTGTTCGGCGGCGTGGCGGCCTGGATCGTCGGTTTTCCCGCCGCTCTCACGACTGCGGAGTCGCGGACGGAGACGCTCGCGCCGGTCGTCGCCTACGGGAGCGCCGTCGTGTTGGCCGGCTTCGGAGCGTACTTCCTTCTCGGCGTTCTTCTACGGTAGGTCCCCGTCGAGTGGATCGACCGGCTCCATATCGGCGACTTCCCCTTCGAGCCACTCCTTAAACCATCGGACGCGTTTGATCCGCTGGTGTGCGATGCTTTCGGCGGTCTCGGATCGGACTCGGTCGACGGCGTCCTCGCCGCGTTCGAGCACTCGGCCGACCATCTCGTTTGCGTCCATGTGGGTCCGGGATTCATACCCCATCCGGAGGAGCATGAGCGCCGTCCCGTTGGCACCGACCTTATCGAGGAGATCGGCCTCCATGAGACACTGCGCCTCGAGGGGAACGTCGTCGAGATCGCCCTCGTAGGAGTGATCGGCAACGGCGGCACAGACCTGTTGGATAAACGATTCGGGATAGTCGGTGCGGGACTGGAGATACTCCCGGGCGATGTGGGCGCCCGCTTCCGCGTGGACGTCCTGATCGGCCTCGAGCTTGGCGACGTCGTGAAAGAGCGCGGCGACGCGGGTGACGTCGACGTTCGCACCCTCCCGATCCGCGATCTCCGCCGCGAGGTCAGCGACGTTGAGGATGTGGTTGTACCGGTACTCCGCCGAGTGCCAAGGGTACCACCGCATGCGGCCGCCGCCGGTTTCGCTCTCGACGCTGGCTCTGAGATAATCGCGAACGAACCGCTTCATCTCCTCGAACTCCTCCTCGGAGACCGGCGATTCCCTTATCTCGACACCCATGTATCCACCCCCGTAGCGCGAAAAACGTGAACGGTAACCATCTTACCGTAAGGAAGGTCGGTTCGACTCTTTAGGTTTACGACACCGCTCGCTGGGGGTTCAGAACCGTTCGAGGGCCGATTCTCACTCGGGGCGCGAGCGGATGAACTCGAGCGTCTCACAGACGAGCACCGTCTTCCCCCCGGCCGTCGTGACCTCGTCGCGGAACGTGACGATCCCACCCGGATCCTTATCGCGTTTGTCGATTACCTCCCGACGGACGGAGATCGTATCGCCGATATACGTCGCCTCCGGGATTCGCATCGAGTCGAGGCCGTAATAACAGACGTTCGACGCCTCGCTCCGGAAATCGCTCGTGATCAACCCCTCCATCATCGAGTACGTCAGCGGGGCGTGGACGGGTCGTCCCTCGAACCCGCTTTCGGCCGCGAACTCGGCGTTCATCTGGAGTTCGTTCATGTCGCCGGTGTTGCCGGCGTGGGTAACGAGATGGGTCTCGGTCACCGTCCGCCCCCGGGTCTCGAAGGTGTCCCCGATCGAAAGCTCGTCGTAGTAGTGTGTTTCTCCGGGCATCGTCGGTAGGTGTACGGCGGTGCCGTTGATAAAGGGAACCGCCACGGCTCGAAAGCCGGGTGAACGTTTATGTTCGCCGTCCGTCAGTGTACTTCGAACGGATGAACCTTGCACACGCACTCGAACGAACGGCCCGACACCGACCGGAGACGCGGGCACTCTCCGGCAGAGGGGCCGAGGGCGGACGAAGCTACGCGGAGGTGGCCGAGCGGGTCCAACGACTGGCGACCGGGCTGAACCGGCTCGGCGTCGAAAACGGCGATCGAGTGACGATCCTCATGAAGAATCACGCGGCGTTCGTCGAGGTGTCGTTTGCAGCCTACCGGCTCGGGGCGATCAAGGTCCCGCTCAACTCGATGCTGACCCCCTCCGAGCACGAACTGCTCGTTTCGGACGCCGGCGCCGACACGCTCGTCACTGAGGCGTCGTTTCTCGATCACTGCGGGGCGATGGGCGTCGAGTTCGACACCGTCGTCACCGTCGACGGCGAGCGCACCGACGTCCCGTTCGCAGAGACCGCGACGGGATACGAGGAACTCGTCGCGGAAACGCCACCGGAAGCCGAAATGGCGGACGTGGATCTCGACGACCGCTGTGCGCTCATGTACACCTCCGGGACGACCGGTCGCCCGAAGGGCGTTCAACACACCCACGGGACGTGGCTGTCCGTCGCGCTGGGACTGAAAAGCGCCCTCGAGCAGCAGGCGGGCGACGTGACACTGCACGCGGCGCCGTTGACACACGGATCGGGCTTTCTCGTCGAGTCGACGATCCTCGCCGAGGGTACGAACCACATCCAGGCCGGGTTCGAACCGAAGCGTTTCCTCGAGACGGTCGAAGCCGTCGGCGTCAACACCGTCTTCGTCGCCCCGACGATGATTTATAAACTGCTGGATAACTACGAGGGAAACGAGGCGTACGAGACGGACTCGCTGCGGTCGCTCTATTACGCCGGGTCACCGATGACCGCCGCCCGGATCGAGGAGGGGATCGAGAGGCTGGGGAACGTCTTCGTCCAGTCGTACGGTCAGATGGAGGTCCCCATGCTCGTGACGCTTCTGGATCAGGAGGACCACCGGATCGCCGCCGAAAACGATGCCCACCGATCGCGGCTCCAGTCGGCCGGTCGGGAAGTCGACATCGCCCACCTTCGGGTCGTCGGCGAGGACGGCGAGTCGGTCCCGACCGGCGAGGTCGGCGAGGTCGTCGTGAAGGCACCGCACGCGACGCCCGGCTACTGGAACCTCCCGGAAGCGACCGAGGAGGCCTTCTCGGACGGCTGGCTCCACACCGGCGATATGGCCCGCCTCGACGAGGACGGCTATCTGTGCATCATGGACCGAAAGAATGACATGATCATCACCGGCGGGATGAACGTCTTCCCCCGCGAGATCGAGGAGGTCATCGTCGAGCACGAGCACGTCTCGAACGCCGCCGTGATCGGCGTCCCCGACGACTACTGGGGCGAGAAGGTGACCGCGATCGTCGAACCGCGGCCGGACGCGGGAGTCGCGACCGGAACGCTCACAGCGGAGATCGACGAACTGTGTGAAGGGCGACTGGCCGCCTACAAAAAGCCCAAGCGGATCGAGATCGTCGCGGAACTCCCGCGGAACTCCTACGGGAAGGTCCTCAAGACCGAACTCCGGGAAGAACGCTGGGAGGGGACGGATCGGAACGTCAACTGATCGGACAGTCGGAGCCGCATCGAACGGCGGCTTCGGCTCCGTCAGGCGGCCTCGAAATAAAAGGTCCCGTCGCGCCGCTCGAGAAACGTCACCGGATCGCCGGGGCCGAGTTCGGGGTTCTCGATGACCCGTCCGGTCACCCGAACCGTCTCCTCACGTCCGACGTCGACGATCGCGACCTCGAACGGCTCTTCGCCCTGGTGATCCGATCCCGGCACCCGGATCGTCGTCCGGGCGTACACGGTCCCGTCGCCGTCGATCGAAGCCTCTTCGAGGGATTCGCTCGAACACTCACGACACGCGTAGACGGGGTGGCCGTAGAGCGTTCCGCAGTCGGCACACCGCGAGGCCGGAAACGACGACGCGTCGGTTTCAGACATCGGCCGGCCCTCCGAGGACGGTGACCGTACTGACCGCACCGCTTCCCCCGAGGTTGTGCGCCAGCCCGATCTCGGCGTCCCCGATCTGGTTTTCGTGATCGCCGCGGAGCTGTCTGCAGATCTCGTCGATCTGTCCGATTCCGGTCGCGCCGACGGGATGGCCCTTCGCCAACAGCCCGCCGCTCGGGTTGATCGGTATCTCGCCGTCGACCGCGGTTCGGCCCTCGGCGACCGCCGCCGCGCCCTCGCCCTTCTCGAAGAAGCCCAGATCCTCCGAGTCGCCGATCTCGGCCGCCGAGAAACAGTCGTGGAGCTCGACCACGTCCACGTCTTCGGGGCCGATACCGGCCTGTTCGTAGGCGGATTCGGCGGCCGCCGTCGTCGCCTCGAGCGTCGTCAGATCCTCGTATCGGTAGGCGGCGCTCCGACCGGTCGCGTGGCCGCTCCCGAGCACCCGGATCGGCGCGTCGGTGTACTCGGCGGCGACGTCGTCGGCCGCGAGCACGACCGCGGCGCCGCCGTCGGCGGCCGGGCAGCAGTCGTACAGCCGAAGCGGATCGGCCACGGGACGTGAGCCGACGACCTCCTCGATCGTCACCTCCGAGCGGAACCTCGCCCTGGGGTTCGAGACGCCGTTCCGTCGGTTCTTGACCGAGACCGCGGCGACCTGCTCTCGGGTCGCGCCGTACTCGTGCATGTATCGGTCCAACACGAGCCCGTAGAACCCGGGGAACGTGAGCCCCGAGCCGCCCTCGGTGTCCTGATCGGCCGCGCTGCCGAGCGCGCGCGTGAACTCGGCCGTCTCGGCGTTGGTCATGCTCTCGACGCCGGTAGCGACGACGACGTCGTGGACGCCGGTCCGGATGGCGTCGTACGCCTGCCGAAACGCGATGCCGGAGCTGGCGCAGGCTCCCTCCGTCTTCATCGCCGGGATTCCCGAGAGCCCGACGCTGTCGGCCACGAGCGGCGCGATCGCCTCCTGTCCCTCTAGCATTCCGGCGACGAAGTTACCGAGAAAGAGGGCGTCGACGTCCTCCGTGTCGGCGTCGCAGGAGCGAAGCGCCCTCGAGACGGCCGTGATCCCGAGCTCTTTGACCCCGGCGCCGAGCTCGCCGAACTCCGTCGTTCCCGTTCCGACGATACTGACAGATCGCATGGCCGACGTTGGCCGGTGGCGGACTTAAAGCTGTCTCGGGGCTTTCGCGGCGGTTTCGATCGAATTCGAACGGGAACCGAGAGTGGTCGGCGACGATCCGGAGAAACGATAATTTACATATGAACCCGAAACGAACCTCCGGCATCGTATGATGCGTATCGAAGAACTCCTCGAAACCAGGGTCCAGAAGACGCCGTCGAAGCCGTTCCTGACGTTCGAGAACGAACAGTACACCTACGAAGAGACGGCCGAGACGGCCAAACGATACGCGAACGCACTCGACGAGATAGGAGTCGAATCCGGCGACCGGGTCGCGCTGTTTCTCCCGAACTGTCCCGAGTTCGTCTTCTCGATGTTCGCCAACGCCTATCTCGACAGCGTGACCGCCCCCTCGAACCCCGAGTACCAATCCGGCGAACTGGAACACTCGCTGGAGCTCTCATCGCCGGAAATCCTCGTCACGACGCCGGAGCTGCTCGATATCGCGACCGAAGCCGCGGAAGGAACGAGCGTCGAGCGGATCCTCCTCACGGAGGGCTCGGGGGAGTACGACTCGCTGCCGGCGCTGGCCGCCGACCAGTCGGCCGACGTTGCCCCCCACGACGGCGACGCCGAGACGGTCGGACTCCACATGTACACCTCCGGGACGACCGGGCCGCCGAAGGCGGTCGAGTGTCAGCACGAAAACTGGACCATAAGCGCGATCGACTTCCAAAAGCGGATGGGCTTTACCGCCGAGGACACGCTCTTTACCGCGCTGCCGCTGTTTCACGCCAACGCGCAGATCTACTCGACGCTCGGGGCCGCCGCGGCCGGCGCCGAGGTCGTCATCTACGAGCGCTTTTCGTCCTCACAGTGGTGGGAGTGGTGCCGCGAGCACGGAGTCACCGAGTTCAACGCCATGGGGAGCATGCTTAAGATGCTCGATAACATGCCCGAATCCGACGACGACGCCGACAACCCGGTCGAGTTGGTCTTCTCCGCGGGAACGCCCGCCGAACTCATCGAACCGTTCGAGGAACGCTTCGATCTGCGGGTCGTCGAGGGGTACTCGCTGACGGAGGACCCGCTCTTGATGCTCAATCCGACGGACCCCGAAAAGCGGCGCATCGGCAGCATCGGACTGCCGCCGGCCGAAAAGCGGATCGAAGTCGTCGACGGAGACGGGAACCCGATTCCGAGGGGCGAGAAAGGCGAGATCGTCCAGAACTGCCCCGCGCTGATGGCCGGCTATCACGGCCAGCCCGAAAAGACCGCCGAGGCGATGGAGGACGGTTGGTTCTTCACCGGCGATTACGGCAAGATCGACGAGGACGGGTTCGTCTACTTCCTCGACCGAAAGAAGGACATCGTCCGCAGGGGCGGCGAGAACATCTCCTCCTACGAGGTCGAGGGCGTCATCAAATCGCTAGACGCGGTCGAGGAGGTCGCGATCATTCCGAGCCCCGACGAGTTCTACACGGAGGTCGTTAAGGCCCTAGTCCGGGTCAAGGAGGGACACGAGATCGGTCCGGAGGACATAATCGATCACTGCCGCGGCGAGATGGCCTCGTTCAAGATCCCGCGATACATCGAGTTCGTCGAGGAGTTCCCCTACACGCCGACCGGAAAGATACAGAAACAGCAGCTCCGCGAGCGCGAAAAGGAGGAGAAGCCGGACCACTGGGATCGAGAAAGCGACGATACCTGATCCGTCGACGGACTCGTTCGATCAATAAAACGATTCGAGGTCGTCCAGTTCCTCGGCTTCGTGGCTGTGTTCGGTCCCCGGAAAGACGCCCTCACGAACGTCTTCGACGTACGCTTTCGCTGCGTCCTCCATCTCCGCTCTGACGTTCCCGTACCGTTTTGAGAACGACGGTGACCACTCGCTCAAGCCGACGATATCGTGAAAGACGAGCACCTGTCCGCCACAGTCGGGACCGGCGCCGATACCGATCGTCGGGATATCCAGCGCTTCGGTTACCCGTCGTGCGAGGTTTGCGGGAACGTGTTCGAGTACGAGCGAGAACGCGCCGGCGTCCTCGTGCGCTCTCGCCAGTTCGAGGATCTCTTTCGCCGCCTCTACGTCGGTCCCCTGTCTCGGATAACCGCCGTACTCGTTGACGCGCTGGGGCGTCAAGCCCAGATGCGCCATGACCGGGATCCCCAACTGAACCAACCGCTCCGTTAGCTCTACGGTGTGCGGTCCGCTCTCCAGTTTGATCGCTTTCGCACCTTCCTCTTTGAGCATTCGACCCGCGTTTTTGATGCTCTCGGGTTCGGAGACGCCGAAGGAGAGAAAGGGCATGTCCGCGACGACGAGCGCGTCCTCGGTCGCCCGGGCGACGCTCCCGACGTGTCTGGCGGTATCGTCGACGGTGACCGGGATCGTCGTCCCGTATCCGAGCGTCGTGTTTCCGAGGCTATCACCGACGAGGACGATATCGACGCCCGCCCCGTCGACGACTTCGGCGGCCGGCGCGTCGTAAGCCGTTACCATCGTGATCGGTTCCCCGCCGGCCTTCTCCCGTATCTCTCGAACGGTCACCATGGGAGTCGGTTCCGCGCCGGTGCGAAAAGCGCTGTCGGTAGCCGGACCGACGGCCCGTTCCGCTCGGACGGTCCCGAAAGGTAACGTTTTCAACACCCTCCGCGTGGTGGGGAACATGCGCGCAGTCAGATTCCACGAGCACGGCGATCCGGACGTTCTCGAAGTCGAGGAGATCGAAACACCGTCACCCGAGGCGGGTGAGGTCCGAATCGAAGTGCGGGCCGCCTCCGTCAATCCGGTCGACACGTACTTCCGGAGCGGCGACTACCAGCCGCCGACGATGCCGTCGATCCCGGGGATGGACTTCGCCGGTGTCGTCGACGAGGCCGGCCCGGGCGTCACCGACTACGCCCCGGGCGATCGGGTGTTCGGCGCGAACCTCGGGAGCGGCACCCACGGCAGCACCGCCGAGTACATGACAACGCCGACGGGGCAGATCGCGCCGCTCCCCGAGGGCGTCGATTTCGAGACGGCCGGCGTCGCCGGCGTCGCAGCGATGACGCCTTGGCGAGCGATAGTCGATCACGCCTCGCTAGAACCCGGCGAGTACAGCCTCGTCCACGGCGGTTCTGGCGGTGTCGGCCACGTCGGCGTCCAGATCGCTGCCGGCCTCGGAAGCCGGGTCACGACGACCGCGAAGCCGGAGTACCACGACCGACTCCGCGAACTCGGTGCCGACGCCGTCGTCGATTACCAGCAGGACGATCTCGCGGACGCGATCGCCGAGGCCGCCGACGGAGCCCCGGACGTCGTCGTCGATCACATGCCCGAGCGATATCTCCAACTCGACTGTGACGTGGCGGCCCACGGCGCTCGGATCGTCGCCTATCGGAACCGACACTCGAGCGCCGAGTTCACCGACCTCCCGTCGGTCGGCGGGAAGGAACTCCGTTTCAACGTGATGAGCGCGACGAACACGCCCGGGCTCTCCGATCGGCTCGAACGGATCGGACGCTTGCTCGCGGACGGCTGGCTCGATATCGAGATCGCAGACACCTACGAGTTCTCGGAGCTTCCCGAGGCCCACCGTCGGATCTGGGAGGAGAGCTTCTTCGGCAAGCTGGCCGTCGTCCCGTAGCGTCGATCACGGGAAGAGCGCCCGAACGGTCCGCCCCGACGGTATATTTAATACACGCACTCGGAAACACGGTCTTCAATGGCAGACGGGACAGATTACGAGACGGCGTATCGATCGTTCGAGTGGGACGCGGTGTTGGATTCCTACGACTGGGACGCACCGGCGGATCTGAACATCGCCCACGAGGCCTGCGATAGACACGCCGGAAGCGACAGCGTCGGCTTCGCGTGGGTCGACAGAGCGGGCGATCTGACCGAGTACACGTTCGCCGAGCTTCGGGACGCCTCAAACCGGGTCGCGAACTCGTTGACCGAACTCGGCGTCGGACGCGGCGACCGGGTCGCGACGCTTCTGCCGAAGGTCCCCGAGACCATCGCGACCGTGCTGGGCGTCTGGAAGACGGGCGCGATACACGTCCCGCTGTTTACCGCCTTCGAGAAGCGGGCGATCGAGTTCCGGCTCGACGACTGTCTGCCCGAAGCGCTAGTGTATCACACCGACCACGACGACACCGTCGGCGACCTCGAGACCGAAGCCGATCCCGTCCCGATCAGCGTCGGCGACAGCGGTAACGGTGCGGCCGAGTACGCCTACGAGGACCTCGTGGAGGGCCAATCGACCGAGTACGACGTCGTTCGGACGGCGATGAACGACCCCTCGACGATGCAGTACACCTCCGGGACGACCGGGCCGCCGAAGGGCGTCGTCATCCCCCACAGAGCGCTGCCGACGCTGTACCCGCACACGAAATACGCACTCGACGTGACCGAGGACGACCTCGTGTGGGGAGCCGCGGATCCGGGATGGGCCTACGGGCTCTTTACCACCGGGTTCGCGCCGATGGCGATGGGTGCGACCCGGCTGCTTCACGCGGGGCAGTTCGACGCCGAACGCTGGGTGGGGATCCTCGATGAACACGACGTCACGATCATGGGGGCCGCCCCCAGCGCCTACCGGGGGATCGTCGCCGCCGGCGACGAGATCCTCGAGGGGAAGTCCTTCGAAGGTCTCAGAGTCCTCTCCAGCGCTGGCGAGCCGCTGAACCCGGAGGTCTACGAGTGGTTCGAATCGCGGTTCGGGCTGGCGATCCACGACACCTACGGGCTCACCGAGGCCGGGATGGTCGTCAACAACTACGCGGGTCTCGGGATGGACGTCAGGGTCGGCTCGATGGGGCGGCCCGCGCCGGGGTTCGAGGTCGATCTGCTCGACCCGGAGACCAGAGAGCCGGTCGGGACCGACGAGATCGGCGAGATCGTCGTCAAGCCGAGAGAGTGGCTCCTCATGGAGGAGTACTGGGGGATGCCCGAGAAGACCGAGGCGGCGTTCCACGACGGCTGGCATCTCACCGACGACCTCGCCCGCCGAGACGAGGACGGCTACCTCTGGTATGAGGGCCGAAGCGACGACGTCATCATCTCTTCGGGCTACCGGATCGGCCCGTTCGAGGTCGAGAGCAGCCTTCTGGAGCATCCGATGGTCGCCGAAGCCGCCGTGATCGGTGTCCCCGACGAACAGCGCGGGCAGGTCGTCAAGGCGTTCGTCGTCCCCGTCGAACAGCCGGACGACCCCGACGCGACGATCGAGGGGATCCGGTCACACGTCAAAGAGGGGCTAGCGAGACACGCCTATCCGCGGGAGATCGAACTCACGGAGGAGCTACCGACGACGGCCACGGGAAAGATCCAGCGACACAGGCTAGAAGAGCGAGAGCGATAGACGCTATCGGCCGCCTCCGAGGGGGTTCATCGCTCGGGGAGCGTCGCCTCGGTATCGATCCCGTAGACGCTCGCGGGCGTCTCGACGTGGGCCCGATACAGCGCCGCCTCGTGGCCCGACTCGGCCAGCCACCGGGTCCGCTTCGGGACGGTCTTTGGCCCCAACACCGCGCCGGGACGGTCGGGGTCGTCGATGAAGTCAGTCTCCATGAGGAAGGGCCACTCGCCGCCGCAGGCGCGCTCGAGTTCGTCCCTGTGTGAGATGACGCTCGGGATCGGTCCCTCGACGTACCCGCCCGAGTAGTGTTTGACGACGCGATCGCGGGCGAGCCCTTCCGCTTCGGCCCACTCGGCGACCGTTCCGAACTCCTCGCCGCCCTCGGTGTGGAGTTGGACCGCACAGCCGACCTCGGCGGCACGGGCGAAGGCGTGACGCATGACGTCGTTGGAGGCCTCCCACACCGCCCCTTCGACGTCGTAGTGTGGGCGGCCGGATTTGATCGCCAGCGTCGGGCCGGAGGCGACGTACTCGGCGGCGACGTCGATCCCCGCTTTCATCAGGTCGGCCGCCCCGTCGGGATCGTATCCGCGCTCTGTGAGCTGTGAGATGAGCGCCGGGTGGACGCCGAGGACGGGCCAGGCTCGACCGGGGAGAAAATCGTCGGCCCGCTCGGTCACCTCGACAGTGAGATCGAACGCCTCCCGAAACCCCGTCTCGTCGGACACCTCGCCGACGAGGTCCCAGGAGGGTTTGTTGAGGACGTTGAGATGCGTTCCGCCCGCGTCGGCGAACTCGGCGGCCGCCTCGGCGCCGCGACCGTTGACCGGATCGAGATGGAGGTGGTTGTCGAGAACCGGGCCGTCGTACATACACGGCGGTTCGCCGGCCAGCATGAAAACGACACCGCTCTCGGGTCGGAAAGCGCTATACGATATTCACGACGCCGACGCTTTCGAGCAACAGCCAGCCGACGAAGACGCCGTAGAGGGCCAACATCGCGACCGCCTCGCGGTCGGTGATCTCCATCCCGGTCCGGGCGAAGCCGAAGAGGAT
>LFFM01000042.1_pt1 | contig 68192 bp, 52 predicted proteins | sample 643131 | NCBI WGS metagenome assembly LFFM01 (sample SAMN03777445, study PRJNA286221) | soda lake metagenome | biome: soda lake; feature: Kulunda steppe; material: water; isolation source: sample Tc-Br brine of Tanatar trona crystallizer | place: Russia: Kulunda steppe | collected 2011-07 | reverse complement strand
ATCGGGGCCTTGCGGAGACGCAGGTTGCCGGCCGGAGCGATGGTGGAGACGGAGGCGTCCGCGCCTTCGGCAGTGTCGCCCGTGAGGCGCTGACCATCGATGATGGAAGGAGGGTGGAGCGAGATCATAGGATATACCGGGGCCTTTCATCGAGGGCGCTGGAATTGTGGCTATGACGCGGTAAAATATTCCACTGCAGCGCGACAGGCTCGACGATATCTGCGATCGTGTATCTTGAGCTGTTTTTGGGAAGGTGTCCTTGTTGTTCCACCCACGTTTATCGGTCATATACGTATTGGCAGTTCTCTTGTTCATTCCCGCCGGCTGTGGTCCGGAGCAGGGTGGGGACGAGGGACAGGAACCGACGTTCGGGGTCGAGGAACCGGATGACGATGAATTATGTCAGTTCGACGGAGAGCGATGGGATTGTGCGATTGACTGCACCGATTCTGAGGAATGGCCGGAACAATGGAAGGTGCAGGCTCGGCGACTGGTCGAGGAATCCAACGAAGCTCGCAGTTCGCCCGTCGATTGCGACGGAATGCAGCCGCCGGCATTTGCGCTCGAGCACGATGAATATCTGACTGAAGCAGCCCGATGCCACGCCCTCGATATGGCGGAGAATCAATTTTTTTCTCACGACGGAAGCGGCGGGCACGACGAGGTCGAACGAGCTGATGAGGCGGGATACGAAAGCGACTACGTCGGTGAAAACCTCGCCATGGGCCAGGCCACGCCGAACGACGCCATCGAGGCCTGGCTCGGGTCGCCGGGGCATTGTGAAAACATCATGCATCGCGACTACCGAGATACCGGCACCGCTTATATCGAAGTCGGTGGAACATCGTACTGGATCCAGAAGTACGGCCGGCTCTGGTGACGGGGACCATCGGTCCACTGGTATTTTCATCACAGCTCGTTACCATGCGCCGCCACAGTCGATCTGTGGTTTGGCGCCAGAGCCGATTGCATCTTGAAGGGTACGACCATGATGAAGAATCCCAAAACCTACGAAGCCATTGTCATCGGAGGCGGTCACGCCGGCAGCGAGGCAGCTCATGCGCTCGCCAAGCGCGGTCACGAGACGCTGTTGATGACCATGAATATCGACACCATCGGCCACATGAGCTGCAACCCGGCCATCGGCGGAGTCGCCAAGGGACATATCGCCCGCGAGGTCGATGCCCTCGGCGGCGTAATGGGGCTCGTCGCCGACGCATCGGCGATTCACTACAAGCGGCTCAACCAGAGCAAGGGGCCGGCGGTGCGATCCAGCCGCGCCCAGTGCGATATGCGGGCCTACCGCAAGCATATGCAGCAGACGCTGATGTATACCGACAACCTGGATATCAAACAGGGCAGCGTCGAAGACCTCAAGATTGTGCGCGAAGACAACGACTGGAAGGTCGGCGGCGTCATCACCGACCTCGGCGTGTTGTACGAGGCGGATACGGTGGTCATGACCACCGGGACATTTTTGCGCGGGTTGTGCCATGTGGGCATGGATAATTTCGAGGCCGGCCGCGCCGGCGACGAGGCCTCTTACGGTCTCGCCGAGACTCTCAATGATCTCAACCTGGAGATGGGGCGCCTCAAGACGGGGACCTGTCCCAGGCTCGACGCTCGGACCATCGACTGGGAGCGCCTCGAGCGCCAGCCCTGCGACGACCCGCCGCGGCGCTTTAGCTTCTACCACGAGCCGCCGATGATGAAGCAGGTCGACTGCTTTATCACCTACACCAACGAGGAGACCCACGACGTCATCCGCCAGGCCACGGATCGATCGCCGATGTTTAGCGGCGAGATCGAGGGCATCGGTCCCCGCTACTGCCCGAGTCTGGAGGACAAGGTCGTGCGCTTTGCCGACAAGGACCGCCATCAGGTCTTTCTGGAGCCACAGGGCCTCGATACTGTCGAAATTTATCCCAACGGCTTGTCGACCAGTCTTCCGCTGGACGTGCAGCTCCAATTTCTGGAGACCATTCCCGGTCTGGAAGATGCGGAAATTATGCGTCCCGGCTACGCCGTCGAATACGACTTCGTCAATCCCGTCCAGCTCGACCACCGATTGTCGCTTCGCGGCGTGGATGGACTCTTTTTGGCCGGTCAGATCAACGGAACCTCCGGCTACGAAGAGGCCGCCGCACAGGGGCTTGTGGCCGGCATCAATGCCTCGACGCGGATCAACGAAGAGGAGCCGTTTATCCTCGGTCGCGACGAGGCCTACATCGGCGTTCTCGTCGACGATCTCGTTACAAGCGGCGTCGACGAGCCCTATCGGATGTTCACCAGCCGCGCCGAGTATCGACTGTTGTTGCGCGAGGACAACGCCGACTGGCGACTGTCGCAGCGCGGCTACGACCTGGGACTGCTCTCCGATGAGCACTACGAGAAGTTTCGGAAAAAACGAGAGGCCATCAAAGAGGCTCGCGATTTCTTTGCGGACACCATGGTCGGCTCGTCGAATGAAAACGAAGAGGTCGCCGAGGCCGCCGGCATCGGTGGGCTCGGAAACGGGGCGACCTTAGAAAAGCTGCTCCGTCGACCCGACGTGGACGTCCACACATTGAAACCGCTCATCGAATACGTCTGCCCGGACGCTGATCTCAGCGATCTGAGCGACGAGGCGGCGGAGGCCGTCGAGATTCAGATCCAGTACGAGGGATACATCGAGCGCCAGCGCGAAAAAGTCGAAAAACACCGGGAGATGGAGGCCAAGCGCATTCCCGAGGCCATCGACTACGAAGAGATCCACGGGCTGTCCAATGAGGTCGTTGAAAAACTAGATCACGTTCGACCGGAGAGCGTCGGCCAGGCCTCCCGCATCAATGGTGTGACACCGGCCGCCGTCTCGGCGCTTCTGGTGCATCTCAAGGCCGGTTGACAGGGCAGGTCAAGATAGGTCGCGGGAGGAGCGCCGACGTTAAATCTGTGGTGGGGCGTCGTGGAGAATGAGTGACGGCGAATGCCCGTTGTATTACCCTTGTTGGTGACTACTTTCGCCGAGGCATCGGAAACCGACACGGGAGACGACGATGGGCCTGGCACCACAAGAGCGGCGACACTGGACCGTCGAGGATTACCAACGACTCGACGACGACGAGCGCTACGAAATTCTACGGGGGGAGCTTCTCATGGTACCGGCGCCGACCAGGGATCATCAGCGAGTCATCACCCGTCTCGGCACGTTAATCGACCATCACGTATTGACCAATGGGCTTGGGGAGTGCTTCGACGCCCCCTTCGACGTCTATCTGGCCGAAGACACAGTGGTGCAGCCGGACTTCACCTTCGTGTCGAAGGAGCGGGAAGACGAAGTGTTGGAGCAGCGGGGCGCTGTGGGAGCGCCGGACCTGGTGATCGAAGTGCTGTCACCGGCCACCGCATCCAGAGACCGAGGAGCGAAGCGTTCGATCTACGCCGACGCCGGCGTGACCTGGCTGCTGTTGGTTGACCCGGAGGGGCTGACTGTCGAGGTCTATCAGCTCAACGTGGAAGGGCAGTACGTCTGGACCGATACCGCCGTCGGTGGGGAGACGCTGGAGTTCGGGCTATTTCCCGACCTTTCGATAGAACTGAGCGACGTATGGCCGCAGGAGACGTTGGAGGGGAATGAAAAAGAGACGAGAAAGTAGGGCGGTTGAGGTTTTTCGTCGGTTGTGCAGGGCGTGGAAGATCGTCCCGGATCGAAAGGAGTACGACGATGAAATGCATTCATATTGCTGCCTTTTGTCTTTTTTTGACGATCGGTGTGGTGCCGCAGGTTAGCCATGCGGAAGAAGAAGCGGCGGACCGAGAACGGGTGAGTGACGAAGAATCGGTGGAGGAAGAACTAGAGGAACGTCGCGCCCCGTCTATCACACGTCATCGGGGCGTAGTCGTTTCCGGGAATGCTGATTTTGGGTCCACAATCCAGACCGGACTCGGGGTGAGCTACTCGAGAGTAATTCTAGGGATCAAGCAGGGGGGATTTTTTGAGTATGGACTCGGCCTCAATGCGGCACTTGTGCTCAATGAGTGGCGGGTCGACGGATTACTCATCGAGGCAGTTGGTCGGGGAACAATGGTTTGGTCGGCGTTGGAGTTCGGTCTGGGCTTGGTTACCGGGGGAGAGCGCAGCAGGGCCACCGGTAGTATTTCCATTCTGGCTAGTTGGCCGTACTTCGTCGAAGGTTTTGGTGTTGATCTTGGTTACCGTTACCAATTTCCGATTTTTCCGTTCGAGCGTCCGGAATGGTTCGGTGGCCATTTCTTTACAATTAGCGGCCACTTACCCGTCTGGACGGGGGAAACGGAGTTGTTGTGAGCAATTCGGGGGCGGACTGGCGTGCCGCGCCTTCATCAAAAAAGGCCGGCCCCTTCCGGGAGCCGGCCTTTTGTGATGTCTAGCAATTATTCACGGACCCGCGGCGGGCCCTTAGGAGTTATCCGACGTCGCAGAACAACTCGTAGTCGATAAAGCCCGTAAATTCGGCGTCTTCGCCGCAGACCTCGCACTCCGGATCGCTCTGCAATTTGAGTTCCCGGAACTCCGTTTTGAGTCCGTCGAAGCTCAGCAGGCGGCCCACCAGCGGATCGCCGATATCGGCGGCGATTTTGATGACCTCGATGGCCTGGAGCATGCCGATGATACCGGGGAGGACGCCGAGGACGCCGGCTTCCTGGCAACTGGGCGCCAGTTCTGGCGGCGGCGGTTCCGGATACAGGCAGCGGTAGCAGGGGCCCTCGTCGGCCATGAATGTGGTGACCTGGCCTTCGAATCGAAAGACCGAGCCGTGGACGTTGGGAATGCCCAATTTCACGCAGGCGTCGTTGATGAGATATCGCGTCGGGAAGTTGTCGCCGCCGTCAACGACGATGTCCCAGCCCTCGAAGATATCGAGGATATTGTCGCTGGTCAGCCACTCCTGGTACTTGACGACTTCCACGTCGGGATTGAGGGCCTTGATGGTCTTTTCGGCGGAGTCGACTTTCGGCTCACCGACGCGGTCGTCGGTGTGCAAAATCTGGCGTTGTAGGTTGGAGCGGTCGACGACGTCGCTGTCGATGATCCCAATTTTGCCGACTCCGGCGGCGGCCAGATAGTAGGCGGCCGGGCTGCCGAGTCCACCGGCCCCGAGCATCAGGACCTTGGAATCCATCAGCTTCTTTTGGCCCTTTTCACCGATCTCCGGAATTTTGAAATGCCGGCTGTAGCGGTTTCGCTGCTCCTGGGTCATTGTCTTGGGGATATGGACCGGGTGGCCGGATTGCTTCCAGGCTGAAAACCCACCGGCCATCGATTTGACGTCGCTGTAGCCGAGTTCGTTCAACGTCTTGGCTGCCAGCGCCGAGCGGGTACCTCCGGCGCAATACAAAACGATGGGCCGGTCTTTGTCGGGCACCGTATTCTCGATTTTCAGATCGAGCAGTCCGCGGGGAATGAACTCCGAGCCCTCGATATGTCCCTCGACGAATTCATCGCGTTCTCGGACGTCGATGATTTGAACGTCGCTGTCGTTGTTCTGGAGATCGCGCACCGAATCGGGATCGGTCTCCTCGATCTCTGATTTGACGCGGTCGATTAGGTCGTTGAAACTGGCCACGGTGGACTCCTGACTTCTCGTGGTGGGCGCGGTGCCCGGTGAATGTTGATGAGCCTCAAAATGGGTAAACGTTCGGCATTTTGATGCATGAATGCGTTGTGTCGGCACAACAATGGGGCCGCAACGATTATTCATAGCGATCTGGTAGGGATTGGTCAACTAATTCCTACCAGTTCAGTGGGGATTGGCGTGGACAGTGTCGATAAGATGGAGCTTTTCGGCCCGCGGCCTCAGTCGGCTCTATGTTCTCAAACTGATTCACCACCGGCGTAAAACCGGTGGGGTCTTCCGGTTCACGGCGGCTCCCTGCCGGCTCTATGTTCTCAAACTGATTCACCACCGGCGTAAAACCGGTGGGGTCTACCGGTCGACGGCGGCCCCAGGCGGCTCTATCTCGGTCAGCTATTTAAATCGCGACGTGGCGGCGTCCGCCGTCGACGGCAATGACCTCGCCGGTGATGTAGTCGGGACCGTCCAGGAGGAAAGCCACAGTCTCTGCGACGTCGTCGGGCCCGCCGGTCAGACCCATCGGGATCTGGTCGTCCAGTTCGTCGGCCATATCGGCGTCGTGGTCTTCGTTCAGTAACACCGTGCCGGGGGCGATGCCGTTGATGCGGATCTCCGGCGCCAATTCGACGGACAGTACTTCGGTCATGTACTTCAGCGCCGCTTTGGTCATGCCGTAGGCCGAATAGTCGACCAGGGGGCGGGAGGCGAAGACGTCGACCATGTTGACTACGCAGGCGCCGGGGCGGTCGGCGGCGCGTCTGGCGAATTGCTGGGTGAGAAAGTAGGGAGCGCGCAGATTGACGTCGAATAATTGGCTCCACTGGTCCTCGGTGACCTGACCGAAGGGCGTCTCACGCCAGATGGCGGCGTTGTTGACCAGGGCGTTGACAGGACCGATGGCGTCGTCGGCGCGTTCGACAAGGTCCGACATCTCGTCGAAGTCGGCGAGGTCGGCCTGAAGAATTTCGCAGCCGACTCCCATCTTGCGGAACCGGTCGCGCATCTCTTGGGCCGACTCCTCGCTGGAGCGGTAGTGAATGGCGATGTGGGCGCCGGATTCAGCGAGGTATTCGGCGATGGTCTTGCCGACTCGGGCGGCGGCTCCGGTGATCAGGACGCGTCGGTTATTGGAATGGGAGCGAGTCATCGGGGGCCTGTCCGTCGTCAGTGGTCTCTTCGTCGAGTTGTTCGATGAGACGGTCGATTTCTCGAACGGCATCATCGATGGCGAGCCGATTTTGAATCATGGTCAGCGTTCTGCGAAAGCGGGGGCGCAAGGCGTCGGGGATGTCGGAGGACAACGCCTGCAGGGCATCGACAATATCGGGGTCGGAAAAGAAGCCTAAGCCTCGGAGGGCGTAGGAGCGTTGCTGTACCGAGCGTTCGTCGTCAGAGGCGACGTCCAGTAAGAGTTCCATGGCCTCTTCGGTGCGCGTTTTGCCCAGCGACATCAGGGCCAGACGGGCCAGTCGCTCTGCGTGTTGCTCTGAGTACTCGGCAAACGGGGGATACTGTTTGAGGGCAATATCGGTGAGGATCGTTGTCGCCTCGTCGGGTTCGGCGTAGCCGAGCATCTGAACCAGTTGTTCGACGACGGAATCCGGGGCCGATTCATCGCTCAGAAGCGGCGTGATGCGCTCGACGGGCAGAGCCCGTTCGGCGCGGCGAAGTGAGCGAAGACCGGTTCGAGCAGGGCGCGCCGTCAGATCGTCTTCGATAATGCCGGCGATGGCATCCAGGGCCTCCGGGTCCGGTGACCGGGCCAGAAGTTGCAGCGCATTGTGCATTCCCTGAGGCCAGGCGCGATCGGAGACCGCGTAGTCGATGACGCGGGAGGTCGCCTCGACGGCATCGTCGCGGTCGTTGAGGGTGGATACGGCGGCGATGCGCACGTCGGGAGATTCATCGTCGAGTGCCCGTTCCAGATATTGTCGGGCCTCCTCATCGGGATAGCGCTCCAGAGCGCGGGCAGCGAAGGTCCGGATCAGTGGGTCCGGGTCGTCGTGGAGTAATTGTTCGCCCAGGATGGTGGGACCGTCGGGATGGGCGAAGTAGCCGAGTGCTTCGATGGCTCGAATCCGGTGTGATCGGCTGTCGCTATCGGTGTACACCTGGTAGAGGGCGTCGATATCGTCGATATCGGCCTGTCCATCGGGAAAGTGGCGTTTGCCGACAAAGACCAGGGCCGTCAGGGCGTCGAGGCCCGTTTCGTTGTCGCCATTGGAGGCGGCGACGGAGACCAGCCGTGGAACCACGGCGACTCCCCCATGGGAGATGGCCCGGATTCGCTCGGAACGCAACATCGGACTGCCCCCACCAAGTGCCGGCACCAGGCGCCGCAGATGGATGTCGGTACCAACTCGACCGATGGTCCGGACCAGGTCGATGCGTTTTCGGTCATCGTCTTCGATGTCGCCGAGCAATTCCAGAAGCGTGGGGACTGCCAGCGAGCCGTGTTGAGCCATGGCTCGTTTGGTTCGCCGGTAGTCGGCGTCTTCGATCGAGGCCCGTCGAAAGTGGTGGGCCAATACCGGCAGTGATTGCTCGTAGTCCAGGGTGCCCAACAGGGGAACGATACGAGCCCGCGTCGACTCGTCGGCATCGTCCAGTTGTTCGGCGATAGCGTCGATGAGCGGACCGGGGATGAGATTTCCGAGGCGCACCAGTCGATCCCGGCGCTCCGCGAAGTGTTCGCGGCCGATGGAGTCCACGATGCGCGAGGCCGTCTGGCCTTCGCTGTCACCATCGACGGTGGAGTATAGCGAGAGCTCGGAGATCGCCACGGAGTTGCGCGGGTCCCCGTTGTGCTCACTGGCGTCACCGTCATCGACATCCCGGCCGGCTTCAGCGTCCAGTATCATCACCGATAGACAATCGGTCATCAGCGGTTCCGGAAATGCGACAAATACGCCGTTGGAGGCGTCTAGCTGACCGAATTCGACGTCGGGAATATCGACGACCATACGGTGGCCATCACTGAGCGCCAGCAGTAGCTGTGTGGGCCGGCCGTAGCGCTCGAAGTGTTGAGCCGATGCGCCGTGGCCGGGGACGATACGCAGGCCTCGAAGGGCGGCGGCAGTATTGACGCTGGCTGTGACGTATTCACCAATGCCGAGTTCGTCGGCACCCTCGATCCAGGGGGAGGCGGAGTCGAGATCGCCGAGCATCAGTGGCCGGGGGACTGCGGCGCCGGTAGGTGCGCCGCGGATGTCGCTGCTCGCCGAAATCCAGGTGAAGTAATCCTCGGTCAGCGGGTTTGGTGTCGACGTCTCCGGTATCTGAGCGGTCACCGCGGGGATGTCGTCGGTGTCGATGTCGACATCGGCCCCTGGTAAAAATCGGCCGGTTTGGCTGCTGAAGACTTGATAGCCCCGGGCTTCGTCGTCGCCCAACCCGCAGAAGTCGAGTCGCTGTGTCTCGTCGCGCCGCGTCAGCCGGGGGGTGCCGTCGATATCCTCGATGGCAATGGTGGTCCCTCCGTCGAGTTCGGTCTGTTCGCCTCGGGCGATGAGACTGCAGCTAAACTGCGAGGCTCCCTCTCGTTCGGTGAGATAGAACGCCAACTGAAACGACGGCGGGTCGAGAGGACCGTCATCAGGCGATGAGCGAACGTCGAGGAGTACGATATGGCCGCCGCGCTCATCGGGCAGGTGTTCGAGGTCGTAGTCGTAGTGGTCCTCGCCTGCTTCCCGGGGCAGCGTGCTCCGACAAATGGCGTCGCCGGAGTCCTGCGATGGGTAGGCGCCGACATCCCATATCTGGCGCGATGATGATTCGTCGCTTCGGCCGACTTCAAACTGGACGTCCGGTGTCTGCGAACTGAGCGACAGAGTCTCCTGAAAACGGATCGAGGCTTCAGTCTCGCTCTGGGCCGCAGCGGGGGCGATCAGTAGTGTCAGAACGCCGATTGCGACGGCCGCCACGGCGGCAGTCTGTGCTGGTTCGGGAAATTCAGTCGCGAAGTTCGTCATGTCGTCTCAGATAGCTGGCGGGGTTGGGGCGTCGACCCGAGGCCTTGAATTCGAGATAATCGTCAAAAATTTCGCGGTGGTCGAAGACCAGATTCGATGGTGGCCTGTCGATGGCGAAAAGGCGCGCCCGTCGAGCATCGTCGCCGCCCGACGGTGTGGCGTCGGCGGTGGCCGTAAATACCACGGACATATTGTGCTGGCGAGGATCGCGGCCGGGCCGGGAGTAGACGTAGAGAAGTTCGCCCAATTCGACGATGAGGCCCGTCTCCTCGGCGGCTTCGCGCATGGCGGCGTGCTCCACGCTTTCACCGCGGTCGACGAAACCGCCGGGAAGTGCCCAGCCGTGCGGTTCGTTGCGGCGCTCGATCCAGACGATGCGCTCGTCGACTTCGATAATAATATCGACGGTCGGTGATGGATTTCTGGGGTCGCTCATCGTGGAATCCGGCTCGGGGCGAGAGGAATTTTTGACACGTCGGTTCCGGCGGCTTACCGTCGACAGCGGCGGCGTTGGGCCGCCACGAATTCGCAATCGAAGACCGAATCATTGTTGATGACTCGAGGTAGCTATGAAAGCGGTCAGTCCCGACGAGCCAGCGATCATTCTGGCCAGTGGTTCACCGCGGCGCCGCCAACTGGTCGGTCGCATCGGGCTCGAACCCCGGGTTCACGTCAGTGAGATCCCCGAAGAACACCGTCCCGGCGAGTCGCCGGGAGACTACGCATGCCGGCTGGCCGCTGAAAAGGCCCGCGACGTCGAGTCGTCTCTGGAAACTAATCACGAGCTTCCAGGATGGATCTTATCGGCGGATACGATTGTCGTCCATGACGGCGATATTCTCGAAAAGCCCGAAGACCGCGCCGATGCCCGGGCGATGCTGTCGCGGATGGCCGGCGATCGCCACGAGGTTATTACCGCCTTTTGCTGGCGATGGAGGGCCCCCGGCGGCGAGGCGAGCCGACGGCTCGAGGAGGTCGTCGAAGTTCGCGCCTCGGTGTGGCTTCGAGAGCTCGACGAGGATATGATTGCGCGCTACGTCGATACCGGAGAACCGATGGACAAGGCCGGAAGCTACGGCATCCAGGATGTCGGCGGTGTGTTGGTGCGCCGGCTCGAGGGCTCCTATTTTTGCATCGTCGGCCTGCCGGTCTGCGAAGTGGTCGAGACACTTCAGTCGATGGGCGGGCTGACATCGTACCCGTTTTAGAAATTTGATCACTTTTGGAGTTTGATGTGAGCAGTACCGACGACCAATACGCCCCGGAGACACTTCGCGAGCGCCTTCGCGACGTCCAGCGCCGTATCGATCGCGCCGTTGATCGGCGAGAATACGGCGACGGCGACGTGGAACTCATTGCCGTCAGTAAAACCCATCCCGTGGAGGCCATCGAAACCCTGTATGACAGCGGTATTCGCAGCTTCGGCGCCTCTTATGTTCAAGAATGGGAGGGTAAGATCGACGAGTTGCCCGATGATATTCGATGGCATTTCGTCGGAAGATTGCAGTCCAACAAGGCCCGGCGCGTCGCCGATCGCGTCGCCATGGTGCACTCCATCGACCGAAAAAGTGTCACCAAAAAGCTCGCCAAACGCTGCGAGGAGCCAATGGACGTCCTGCTCCAGATCAATCTGGCCGGACAGGACTCCAAGGGCGGCGTCGCCTCGGAGGAGGTCGAGGAGCTCATGGACCTGGTCGCCGACTATCCCACGCTTCGGGTGCGGGGATTGATGGGGTTGCCACCGTACGTCGACGACCCGGAGGAAAATCGAGCGCATTTTCGATTACTGCGCGAGACGTTGCACCGACTGCAGGACTACGTGGAGTCGAACTACCCGGAGCGCCGCGAGGGACTCGACGAATTGTCGATGGGCATGACCAACGACTTCGAGGTCGCCATCGACGAGGGAGCGACAATGATTCGACTTGGCACCGCACTCTTTGGAAAGCGGGATTACGATGACTGACGAAGTGCAACAGACCGGCGTCGACGGGCGTCTGGAGGATTATCTGGTCGTTCTCGTCGGATGCGGCAAAATGGGATCGGCACTGGCCAGAGGTTGGGTCGACAGCGGCATGATCGATGCGCGCCAGCTGGTCTGTCTCGATGCCGTCGAAGAGCGGGCCCAACAACTGGCCGACGATCTGGGCGCCCGAGAGGCGGTGCCCGATGCGGAACTGGACGAGGACGGCCAGCCGGTCCGCCGGATGCGTCTGTACGTCATGGCCGTCAAACCCGGCGATGTCGAATCGGTGCTCGAGGCGCGGCGCGACGAATTGACCGACGAGGACACGGTGGTCTCAATTGCCGCCGGCGTCCAGTTGGAGGCGCTTCGCCAATATGCCGGAACACTCCCCGGGCTGGCGCGGGCTATGCCCAATACCCCGGCATTGGTCGGCGCCGGCATCACGGGGGTGATGGGCGATGGAACCGTCGATCTGGAGGCCATTACGGCGCTCTTTGAGGCCGTCGGCCAGGTCGTTCACCTCGATAAGGAGGAGCATTTCGACGGATTGACGGCCATCAGCGGAAGTGGGCCAGCCTATATCTTTACGGCCATCGAAGCCTTGGCCGACGGCGGTGTCTACAAGGGATTGGACCGAGAAACGGCAGTCCAGTTGGCCACTGCTGTCGTCGAGGGAGCGGCAACCCTCGTCGAGAAGCGAAACTACGAGCACACCGCCGATCTCAAAGACGAGGTCGCCAGCCCCGGCGGTACGACCATCTCGGCGCTGGTGGCTCTGGAAGAACACGGATTTCGCCACGCACTGATCCGGGCCGTGGAGGCCGCCGCCGACCGCAGCGCAGAGATGGCGTCATCCAACTCCTCACAGGAAGACGACGCACTTATACGATAGCGCACACCGGACCTCGCACGGATGCGAGTCGAAACCAGACCAGGGAAGAGGTATGTCGATGTTCAAATTTAGCGCCGAAGATATCGCCAATCAGACATTTCAGACGCGGTTTCGCGGCTACGACAAAGAGCAGGTCCATGAATTTCTCGATGGATTGGCTCGCGAGTGGCGAGATGTGCAGCAATCATTCAAGCAAATGAAGAGCGACTTCGAGGAGCAAGAACGGGAACTCGAGGAGTACAGGCGTCGCGAAAAGAGCCTGGTTCAGGCCCTGGAGACGGCCCGCCAGGTCGCCGATGATATCCGCGACCAGGCCGATCGCGACGCGGAGATGGTCATGGCGGAGACCGAACTCAAAGCCGAGAAGATGCTGGCTCGCGCCGAACAGCGGGTTTCGACGCTTCGCGGGGAGATTCTCGACCTTCGACAGCGCCGCGAGCGCTTCCACGGCGAGATGCGTCAGATGCTAGAGAGCTATCAGTCGATGCTCGATCGCTACGAGGAGCGGGCCGAAGAGCGCGACGAGGCCCATCCGTTGCCGCCGGTCCCGGGAGCCAAAGCGCAGGGAGACGGCGACGACGCCGGCGCCGATGTTGAAGTTGTCGACGACGATGATATTGCCGAACAGCGTCCGGCGTCGACGACGTCGGTGTGAGCTCTGTTGGTGGACAGTACTAGAACGACTGAAGGGCGCGGCAAACGCCGCGCCCTTCAGTGTTGTTACGACGGGACTACCCGATGACCTGGGTCATTGAGCAGTCCGAGGCGGTGAAATCATTCACCATTTTCGTCGTCGCCGTTGTCGTCGTCGCCGTTGTCGTCGTCGCCGTTGTCGTCGTCGCCGTTGTCGTCGTCGCCGTTGTCGTCGTCGCCGTTGTCACCATTGTCGTCGTCTTCGACGCACTCATTGGTGTCTTCGTCGCAGACGTAGTCTTCGCCGAAGTCTTCGTGGTCGTGACAGTCTTCGTTGGTTTCGCACTCGTGTTCGCCATCGTTATCATTTTCATATTGGTTTTCCTGCTGGTTTTCAGCAGGATCTTCTTCGCCGCAGGCGGCGAAAGAACCAGTGACGAACATCAGGGCGGCGAGAACTGCAACAATTCGGTTCAGCATAACTTCCTCCAGAAGGACTTCTTTCTAAAATTCATCCGCGCCGTGCACGCGATGTGCAGGCTGCGGAACAAGCTTCGATGCTGTGCCTAACACGTCGTCACGAGATTTCAAGCCGTCGCCCAAAATGGGCATTATTCAACGGCCGTCGACGCAAGACACCACTTTCCGGGGCTACCATAAGCATGTCTCATGCCAGGTTGGTATAATTGCCGAAAAAAGCCTCTGAATCGGTGCTTATCCAACAATAAAATGGGCTTCGGCGATAGGATCGGGGTTGATGGTCAGGTCTCCATCGATGCTGAATCGAGCAATTTCGGCAATATTGGCGAAGGTTTTATCCGGGGTTGGAGTATTGTTCTGCCAGGTCGGTGAAGAGAGCTCGGGATCGGGCTTCGCAGTGGAGCCGATATCGGTGCAGGGGGAGTTCGACGATCTGCGAAATTTTTTGCAATGCGATTGCCGTCTCGTACCATCTGTTGTGATGTCGTCGCGTCCGGCGGCGTATTGAGCCGATTGGAATCGCCTCGATAGACGTCGTCGCGCTCATCGACCCTTTCAGGCACCACGGATGGTGCCGCAGTCCAATGGAGCTACGGATGGCTCAGAGTATTTCCGACTTATTCGCCCGGGGAAGCAATTCGAGTGGCAAGGACCGTCGCCAGGCGCGATTCGTTCAATCCACTTCTCAACATGGCGCCGATGATGACGATGGCGACGTTGCCACGCAGCGCCGCGCGTCGTATCGACCGGCCGAGACCGAGGCCCTGCGCCGGGATGTCCTCGATGCTTATTCATCGGCGGTTATCGGCGATGGGCGGCGCCACGAGCCGGGGCGACCGGAGCTTTTTCTCGACGCAGCTCGGGCCGCCGAAGTCCTCGGCGACTTTGAAAAGGCCTTTGAGTTATTGCGCGAGTTCGACCGCGCCGATGGAGCCAGCACGTGGGAGGAGTCGAAACTACGCCGCCGAATTCTACGCGGCGTCGCTGCCCACGACGCTCTTCGCCGCACGCTGGGGGAGGCCGCAGACCTGGAAGACGCTCCGCGCTGGAGCAGGGCGTATACCGGCCTGGAAAAGGCGATGTTGGCCTGGAACGACGGCGATGACGCCGCACTCGTCAAGCGCCGGGCCGCCAAGGCGATTCGTCCCACGACATCGTCGCCCAATTTCGATCCCTTCGTGTCGCTTTGGGCCATGCAATTGGGCTGTGATGCGGCGCTGGAAGCCGAGTGCGTCGACGACGCCTTCGAATTGCTGCGCGAGACCATTGAACTTCCGGAACTCGACGTCGATACCCGGCAGGCGCTAGAGGCTCGACGGGCCGTCTGGATGCATGTCTACGGCCGTCACCACCAGGCCCGGCGTCTGCTCGATGAATTGGCGCGCCGCGGTGCATTGCCCGGCGACCTCGATGACCTTCTGGTCAGCCTCAGCTTTGAAGCCGGCGATCGCACGCGGGCCTTCACCATCCTTCGTTCCACCGCCGGCGACCGTTGTCGACTTCGCGAACACGCCGTCCCACTGGTCATGCTCCACGACACGGCGGCCGACAATTCGGCGACCGGCCGCGATATTCTCAGTGAAGCCACGGAAGACAAAGATGATTGGACGCTGCTTCGCCTCCACGAGACCTTTCTCGATGCCGCCGCCGAACAGCGCGGCCGGGGGGCTGGAACCGAGCTGATCGACGTATTGAATCGACGACTCGAGGGGCCGCTGTCGGTCGACGACCGTGTCAATACGCTGACGCGCCTGGGTCGCCTGTACGAGGTGGAAGCCGGGCTCGAAGAGGCGGCCGCCGAAGTCTACCGCGAAGCACTGACCTATGATCCGCAGCACGGACCGGCGCTGCGGGCGCTGGGCCGGTTGTACACGCGGCGAGAAAATTGGAAGGCCCTTGCCGAGTTGTACGAACGCGAAATCGCGACCTTCGAGCGCGATACCGTCGACTGGCGGCGCCACTTCCAACTCGCCGAATTGTACGAACACCGGCTGGAGCGCGACGAGCGTGCCTTGGAGAATTATCTCGTCGTCCTCGAAGAGCGTCCGAACTACCTTCCGGCCTTAAAGAGCAGCGCCCGGATTCTGGGGCGGCTCGGGCGCTGGACGCGTTTGGCCGACCTCTTTTTGCGCATGGTCGAATCGGCGCCGAGCCGACGCCAGAAGCTCTATCTTCTGGACAAGGTTGCCGAGGTCGCAGAGACGGAACTCGAGAACTTCGAGGTCGCCATCGGCGCCTGGAAGGAGATTCTGGAGCTCCAGCCCCGCGATCCGCGCGCCTACACCGCGCTGGGCCGACTCTATGCCCGAACCCATCGATGGGAGGAGCTGATTTCGCTGAATAAATCGGAAATCAAACTGATCGACGATCCCGAAGAAGTGGCCGCCGTCTGGTTGCGCAATGCTGAGATCGCCGAGCAACACCTGGAAGATACGGAAGCCGCCGAGCGCTACTACCGCAAGACGCTGGATGTCATTCCCGACTATCTTCCGGCCCTCGAGGCCCTGGGGCGGATCTATCTGCGCGGTGGACGCTGGGCGGAAATTGTCGAAATGACCGGTCGCGAACTCCAGACGATCGGCGACGCCGGCCAGGCAACCCGCCAGCTCGAGGCCCTTGCCGAGATCTTTGAGACCCGCCTCGACCGGCGGGCCGACGCGATTTCGATCTACGAAAAATTGTGGTCCATGAACTCGGCGAATACCCACGTATTCGCCGCACTTTCGCGGCTGTACCGCGCCGAAGATCGATGGGCCGATCTGGAGGACTTGCTCAATACCCGACTCCAGCAAAACCCGGGGGCCTCCGAATTTGCCGCTGTTCAGGGGGAATTGGGCGTTTTGGCGGAGTGGAAGACGGAGCGACCGGAGCGGGCCTACGGTCGCTATCTGTCGGCGCTTCAATGCGATCCCACCGATATCCACTGGCTCGGTGGGGTGGCCCGAACATGGCCCGATGCCGACGTCTGTGCCACGGAGGTCGCCGATGAGTTGGAAGACCTTCTTATGCACGTCACCGAAGAGGAGATCCGCGACCGCTACTTCACCATCATCGCCCGTCTCCGTGAGCGCTCGGAGGGGACGCCGGAAGCGAGTCGGGCCTATCGAGCGCACGGCTCGGCTGAGAGCCTCGAAAATCAACTGGTGATCCGTCTCGCCACGGCAGCCTCCGGCGAACGCCAGGAGTTGCGCGCCATGCGAAAGGCCAATCCCCATCATCCACTGCAGGGATTGCTGAGTATCGATCGCCGCGATGAGGACGGCGAACTGGTCGACGAGATGGCCGACAAGGCATCGCTGTTGCCGGAGGCCGCCTCACAGTGGCTCGCCGGCGAGCTTCCACCCAAAATCGCCGGAAAGTTCGGTGATGCCGAACCACTCGGCCAGGACCTGGTATCGCTGCTGGAGGGCGACGAACTTCACCGCGATGACGATGAACTCGACGACCGACGGCGAATACGCCTGCGAGCGCTTCAGGCCCGACGACTGGGCGACCACGATGCATACCTGAGCTGGACGAAGCGCGAGCTTCCGGAACTTCCGGAGGCCACCAATGCCGCTCGTCGCCTCGAGATTGCGCGATACGCCACCAAGCATCAGCTATCGCAGGAGTCGGCGCTGTACCGCGATGCCTGTCGAGCCGTCTTTCCCGAATTGGGTGTCGACGACGGAGAACTCGACGAGCCCACCGGTCAATCGGTACCCGAGGTCTCCGATCAGCATCTCGACCGGTTGTACGACGCCCTTCGCGAGACGGGGCGCTTTGGACTGCTCAGGCGCTGCCTGGAGTCTCAGGTCGCACGGGCCGGGCAACCGCGCGAGACCAGACTGGAGTTATTCGAGGAGCTGGCGACACTGCTTGAAAACGAAATCGGCGATTACGAGGCGGCACGTGATGCACTGACGCATTGTTGGCAGCTCTCGGAACAACCGCGTTTTCTGCGTCAGATCGTCACGTTGGCCGATGACGCCGATCGCATCGACGACGCGCTCAAATTTCAGCGCAAGCACTTCGAGTCGGTCAGTATGTCCTCGGAGGCCGCCGCAGCGCAACGAGTTCAATCCGGAATCTGGTTGGCGGAACTGCTGCTGCTCAGCGATGCCGTCGACGACCGCGACGGGGCCATCGACTGTCTGGAACACCTGGAGGACAGCTATGATGACGTCGACGGTCTCGACACCGCCCGGCGCATGCTCGCCAGGGCCCACGTCGATGCCGGCAACGGCCGCCGCGCCGTCGAGCTCTTCGAAGAGGTCCTGCACTTCCAGGTCAGAAGCGAGGAATTGGAGGACTGGCGCCGGCTCGTCGACGCCCATCGCCGATTGCTGGCCAACGCAGACGGTGCCTATCGCAAACAATGGCAGATCGTACGTGCCTTCCCCGGCTCTCAGCGCGATCTCGACACACTCATCGATCTGGCGGCCGAAGCCGACGAGATGCAGGATTGCATCAAACAACTGGCAACATTGGCCAACGCCACCGCCGATGACAACAAAGCCCGGCTTCTGGCCCGGGCCGCCGAGGCGGCTGACGAAGAACTCGGTCACGCCGAAGAGGCCTTCGGGCTCTTCGACCGCGTCCTGGAACTCGTCGATGATGACGCCGAACGGCGCAACTATTACGAGCGGCGCCGTGCGGTGTGTCTGGCGCGCATGGCCGGCCGCGAACCGCGAGCTCTGGAGGCCTTCCGCGGATTGATCGAGCGGGAGCCCTTTGAGCCGTCCAATTACCGGGGGCTGGAGACGCTCTTTGAGCGCGCCGTGGCCCACGATCGACTCCGGATCACCAGACAAACACTGCGAATGCTCGGCTGCAATGCCGAGGAGGCGACGTCGAATGGCAAAGTCCACCCGACGCGGTCGCTCGATGCCGAGCTCGTCGAAGAACACCTGGTCCCGGCGTCATTCGATGACGGGCTCTTCGACGTCCTCCAGGCCTCGATGCCACTTGTCGAAAAGGTCTTTTCCGATGAATTGCCCCAGCAAAAGGCGCTGGACGGTCGACGCGTTAAGGCCGGCGAGGATCTTCCGTTTTACGACGACCTGCGGGCAGCGCTGATCGCCTTTGGGATCACGAAATTCAAACTCTACGTCGGTGAAAATGGGCCCGACCACCCCCAGGTCTTCGCCGGGAGTACGCCGGTGGTCTGGATCAACCAGAATTTGTTGGAGGCCCAGAACCCGGCGCAGTCTCGGTTTGTCGCCGGTTACTGCGCGGCACTGGTCTGGAGCGACCTCCCGGCATTGCTCGACCTCGACGGTCGCCAAATCTGGCACCTCATCGAGGGCGTGATGTATCGACAGACCGACCAGGGCTTTTCGGAGCGCGTCGATGTGGCCAGTCAACAAATGGCCGATCGGGTTTCGAGCCCCTTTGATGTCAACAAACGGCGGTCGATTGTGCAGGCTGTCGAATATTGCGAGCGCGACCTGGAAAATTGCCACTGCGAAGCCTGGGGACGGCGCCTCGAGGTCTTTGCGGCCCGCGCCGGGCTCCTGTTGAGTGGCGATCTGGCCGCTGCGGCCCGAAGCCTCCTCCAGCTTTCCGGCTGGACGATGCCCCTCGATGACGAGGCGACTCAAAAGCGCCTTCGCAGTCAGGATGCGATCGCCGACCTCGTCGAGATGGCGCATTCCGAGGAGTACCTCCAATTGCGCTACAAGAGCGGACTCGCCGGCCGGCCCAGTACCCTCGATGTTTGAACCGTAGCGCCGGCGGCCTCGCTGGCGCTACGCCTGAGGCGTCATTGACGAAATCGTACCGCCAGCCGGAGTCGAAAGGCTTCGGCTGGCTTATTTTAGGGTTGCCTAAACAAATTTCGTGGCTACACTGAAGTCGGAAGTCAAGATGGACTAAGTCCGACGGAGGACCGCGTGAGAAGTACGTTTCGAAATTCGATGCTCGCCGGGTTGGCGGCGCTACTGACCGTTTCTGTCGCCGCCTGCGATACCGAGGGTGATAATGCTTCCGGTGACGAACCGGGCGATCAGATCGACGTCGTCGTCACCACGACGATGCTCGAAGATGCCGTCGAACAGTTGGGAGGCGATGATTTTCGGGCACAGGGCCTCGTCAACGTCGGTGCCGACCCCCACGTCTATCAGCCCACGCCGGATGACGCGGCTCTCGTCGCCCAGAGCGACGCCGTCGTCATGAACGGCCTGACACTCGAGGGCTGGATGGAAAACCTGGTGCGTAACGCCGGTGGCGAACGGCCCGTTATCGTCGGCGGCGACGCCATCGACGACGAAGATTTATTTCGCGTCGAAGGGGCCGTCGATCCTCATGTGTGGTTCGATGTCGAATTGTGGCGTCAGGTCACCGGAGAAGTCGCCGAGGGCTTGATGGAGTTGAGCGACGACGAAGATGTGGTCCAGCGCGTCGCCGATCGCCACGACGAATACGATCAAGTCCTTCGACAACTCGATGAGTGGGTCGAAGAGCAAGTGGCGACGATTGCCGACAATCAACGGGTCATGATCACAAGCCACGACGCATTCAACTACTTCGGCGAGGCCTATGGTATCGATGTGGAGGCCGTCCAGGGAATGAGTACCGAACAGGAGCCCAGTCAGCGCGATGTGGCCAATATCGTCGATCTCGTCGAAGAGCGGCGAGCGCCGGCGGTCTTCACCGAGACATCCGTCAACTCGCGGCTTATCGAACAGGTGGCCCGCGAGACCGGTGTCGAACAGCGAGGGCCGCTGTACTCCGACAGTGTAGGGCCCGCCGATTCCGATGCTCACACCTACGTCGGCATGGTGCAGGCCAATGTGGAGATGATCACCGATGCTCTCGATGGCGAGCACGTCGCTTTTGAGGCCAGTCCGGCTCACGACGGCGATTCTGTGACCGGAGACGATGCATGAGCGACACCGAAGCACTTCGCGTCGACGGCCTCACCGTCCACTACGGCGATACGCTTGCCGTCGACGATGTCAGTTTCTCGCTTCCCACCGGTTGCATCGCCGGCATCGTCGGGCCCAATGGAGCCGGCAAGTCGTCACTTATCAAAGCCATCGTCGGCGCCAAGGCGCCCAGTTCGGGGCTGATCACGGTAGCCGGTGGTCCCGTGGAGGAACATCGCGGCGACATGACCTATGTGCCGCAGCGAGGCGACGTGGACTGGGATTTTCCGATCACAGCCCGACAGGTCGTCGAACAGGGACGCTTCAATTCGGCTGGTTTTTTCGGGTGGTTCTTCGGAGACGATGACCGTCGGAGCGTTCAGGAGGCGATGGAGGACGTCGATATCACGGACCTCGCAGATCGCCAGATCGGTGCGCTCTCTGGCGGCCAAAAGCAGCGCGTCTTTCTGGCCCGTGCACTCGCCCAGGGCGGAGAGCTATTTTTGATGGACGAGCCCTTTGCCGGCGTCGATGCCGCCACGGAGTCGGCGATCATCGATGTGCTCCGAAAATTGGCCGACGACGGTAAAGCGGTCGTCGTCGTTCACCACGATCTGATGACCGTGCGCCAGTACTTCGACCAGGTCGTGTTGCTCAATACCGAACTTATCGCCGCCGGGCCGACACAGGACACCTTTTGCGAGAACCATCTGCGCGCCACCTACGGCGGACGGGTCGCGATTGTATCCGGCCAGTCTCCGGAGCGCTCGGAGATCGGATAGTTATCTCGTATCCTGTCATGCAGTTGGAGTAGTCGTGTTTCAGTACGATTTCGCCATGTACGCCATGGGGGCGTCAGTGCTCGTCGGCGTGGTCTGCGGGCTGGTCGGGACCTTTCTGGTGTTGCGCGGCTTTTCGCTGCTCGGCGATGCCACCGGCCACGCCACACTTCCCGGCGTCGCCGCTGCCTTTATCATTATCGGCTATCAGCATCCGGTCGCGCTGCTCGTTGGAGCCCTCGTCAGCGGGGGAATCGGAGCCCTGACGGTGGGAGTCTTGAGCCGGGGACCACGCGTGCGTTCCGATGCCGCCATTGGCATCGTGCTCTCCGTGTTTTTTGGCGTCGGCGTCGTCATGCTGGCCTACATCCAGCAGACCGCCACCGGGCAGCAGGCGGGGCTCGAACAGTTTTTGTGGGGCGATGCGGCGGCTATCGCCCCCGGCGAATTGACGGTGCTCGCCGCCATCGGACTGGTGCTCTGTGTACTGGTGGCTCTCTTTTTTAAGCCACTGGCACTGATGACCTTCGATGAGGAATTTGCGCGTTCGGCGGGACTCAACACGAAGTGGCTCGAGATTGGATTGCTGGCGGCGCTATCGGTGGCGGTCGTGGTGTCGATCCAGGCCGTCGGCGCCGTGTTGGTGGCGGCGATGTTGATTATCCCGCCGTCGACGGGGCGCTATCTGTCGGGGCAACTCGTCGGAGTCACCGCCTGGGCTATGGGACTGGGCGCCACAAGCGGCGCTGCCGGTGCCTATATCTCGTACACCTATGAGGGCGTCGCCACCGGTCCGGCCATGGTCCTCGTGGCGACAGCGCTTTTTGTGGTGGCGTCGCTATTCGGCCCCTACGGAGGAGTCTTTGCGCAGCGCAAACGCACATCGGCGGCGAAGAAGAGAGGTCAGCGATGATGGGTCTATGGGAGTGGCTGTCGACGCCGTGGCAACTCGGAGACTGGATGTGGCGCGGTATGTTGACCGTCCACCTGGTGGCCATCGCCTGTGCGGTACTCGGCGTATTTTTGTACCTGCGGCGCATGAGCCTGATCTCCGATGCGCTGGCGCATGTGGCGCTTCCGGGCATTGTCGTCGCCTTTCTGATCAGCGGATCGCTTGAGGGGCCGGTCATGCTGGCCGGAGCCGCCGGCGTAGGATTGCTGTCGGCGTTTGCCATCGAAAAGTTGTCGCAGCGGCCGAATATGCGCACTGATGCCGCCATTGGCATTGTCTTTACCTCCTTTTTTGCCGTCGGCGTAATTTTATTGAGCACTGTGGTCCGAGACGCCCATATCGACACCCACTGCGTACTCTTTGGCGATCTACTCGGCGTCAGCGACCGGACGCTGTGGATGGTCTTGACCGTCGTCCCCGTGGTCCTGGTGTTGGTCGCCGTCTTTTTTAGGTGGCTTTCGGCCACCAGCTTTGATCCCCGATTTGCGGCGGCCGTCGGGATCCCGGTAGCTGCCGTCAACTACGCGCTGATGACCGGTGTCACCGTGACTGCAGTGGCGGGGTTTGAAGCGGTGGGGGCAATTCTGGTCATCGCGCTGATCATTGTGCCCGCGGCGACGGCTCACCTGATGGCCGATCGGCTGTCGACGATGATGGCCATTGCCATCGGCCATTCCGTCATCTCCTGCTGGGCCGGGATGTACGCCGCGATTGCCTGGAATACATCGGCCGCCGGCGCCATCGTCGTCGTCGGAGGCATCCTGTATTTGCTGGCGTTCCTCTGTGCTCCGCGCCACGGACGACTCTGGATGTGGTTCGACGCTCATTTTTTAGATCGCAGCCCGGGGCGACGGGCAGGGGAGACTGACCCCGGGCTCCACCCGGGGCGGTGATGGTACGTCGCTCCCGTTGGTCGCTCCGTATTGGCAGCCGGGGCTCCGCCGCAGGCTCCACCCCGGACTGCCGATCGTGGGCTCGACGTCTATCGAGATTTCGACGTATCGTCCCCAATCGCCATGCCAACGATTGCGAGTCCGGCGGTCTTGGCCCCGGCTCGCAATACGGGGAAGCGTGGCGACCCGTACTTTCACCGCCCCACCGATTGCGAGTCCGGCGGTCTTGACCCCGGCTCGCAATACGGGGAAGCGTAGCGACCCGTACTTTCACCGCCCCCAGACCCGGATGGGGGTTCTCCGATCTTGTTGGTGACCGCTCTGTCTGATACTTACGTCGGCGAAGCCGGTCTTTTATTGACGAGGCGTCGACCCATGCCCACCAATTCCGTCGAAAACTACCTAAAGGTCATCTATTCGCATCAGGGCGAATCGACTCAGCGCCGGGTCAAAACCAAGGAAATTGCCGGCCAGCTGGAGGTGTCGCTGCCGTCGGTATCGGGGATGCTGAAGTCGCTGGGTGAAGATGGGCTCGTCGACTACAAGCCCTACAAAGGGGCGCAACTGACCGAAAAGGGCCGGACGATGGCCCTGAAAGTCATTCGCAACCACCGGCTTATCGAGGTCTTTTTGGTCAAGACTCTCGATTACTCCTGGGATGAGGTTCACGCCGAAGCGGAGCGACTGGAGCACGCCGTCAGCGACAAGCTCGTGCGGCGCATCGATGCCTTTTTAAAGCATCCGAAATTCGACCCCCATGGCGATCCAATTCCCAGTGCCGAAGGCGAGTTGCAGCACCGCGACATGCTCAATCTCTGCGATGCCCAAGAGGGCATGGCAGTGCGCGTCGAGCGAGTACTCGACCAGACGCCGGAGGTGTTGCGATATCTCGACCGCAGTGGCTTGCGGCCAGGGGCGACATTGACCGTCGAGGAAGTCCTGAGTTTCGACGGCCAGATGTTTCTTTCCGTCGATGGTGAAGAGGTTACGATCAGCGAGCGACTGGCCGGCAAGATGTTGGTCACCGAGCGGGAGAGCGGCGATGACGGCCGATGACGACGAGCGACGTCCCAACGATCTGCGCGACGGCGACGCCGGCGACTTTTCGGCGATCATGATCTACGATGGCGAATGCGGCTTTTGCACCGACGTCGCCCGCCGCTGGCGCGACAGAATCGGTGGCGAATTGGCAATTGTTCCCCTGCAAGACGAATCGACGCGACCCACCGGCCTGGTCGTACGGGAACTCGAAGAAGCGGTCCATCTCGTCGACGCCGACGGCTCGGTATTGCGCGGAGCGGCTGCCGTCTTTCGAGCCATGGCCCTTCGCCGGCGCTACCGCTGGCTGTGGTGGTTGTACCGCCATCTCCCCGGGTTTCGCCCGATCTCAGAATGGGTCTACCGATGGGTGGCCAATCACCGAGGTCGGGTCTCTCGCTGGACACGCTGGCTTCGGCGTTAATGGTACCAATGGCGCTGTTGTAGACACCGACTTGGCGGCTACCGCAGCATGCCGAATCGTATTTCGTGCCCCAATGGAGACCGTCTATCGGGTTTTCAATGATTTTGAACTTCGACAAACAACCTCTCGTCGACGCCGTCGATGACGGACCGTCTGATATCTTGGACGGACGGGCCGTCGCCGAGGCCCTGCGGGGCTGCCTGAGACCGATTGTCGATCAGCTTCGCGAACGCGGTGTCCAGCCCAGTTTATCCGTCGTTCAGGTCGGTGACCACGAGGCCAGTTCGATCTATATTCGCCACAAGATGAAGGCCTGCGAACAACTCGGGATCGAGGCCCGACATCACCATCTCAAAAGCGATACGTCCTACCGCGACCTTCTGGCACTTCTCCATCGCCTCAACAACGACTCATCGGTCCACGGCGTGCTGCTTCAGTTGCCGCTTCCCGACGGGATGGACGGCTCGGAGGCGATGCAACTCATCGACCCCAGAAAAGATGTCGACGGCTTTCATCCCGTCAACCTCGGCTCGTTGATGTCCCGTCGCTCGTTGCTCGAGCCCTGTACGCCGACGGGGATCATGACCCTTCTGGAGGCCGCCGGCATCGACCCCGCCGGCCAGCGCGCCGTCGTCATCGGCCGCAGCCTGATTGTGGGTCGGCCGATGGCCCTGATGTTGGTGCGAGCCAATGCGACGATGACGCTTTGCCACCGCCATACCGAGAATCTGGCCGATATCGTCAGCAGCGCCGATATTCTGGTCGTCGCCACCGGAGTCGCCGAGTTGTGTCAGGGCGAATGGCTCAAGGAGGGAGCGGTGGTCATCGACGTCGGGATCAGCCGCGTCGACGGCTCACTTTGTGGCGATGTCCAATTCGAGGCCGCTAAAAAGCGAGCGTCTCGAATTACACCGGTTCCCGGAGGCGTCGGCCCGATGACAGTGGCCACGTTATTGGAAAATACGGTGCGAGCGGCCTGCATCCAGGAAGACCTGGTGGTGCGCGATGGCACGGTCGTCGACTGCCGCGACGTGGGGCTTCGCTACGAGACGATCGACAACCTCGGCATTACTCAACTGCGCGCCGATACGGACCGCGGAGTCTCTCCCGGTCAATTCGAGCTGGAATCGTAAGTTTACTGGAGTGTCTGATGAGTGAAGATAGCGCACAAAAGCAGGTTCCCCTGCACGACCGACACGTCGACCTCGGGGCCCGGATGGTCGATTTTGCCGGCTATTCGATGCCCGTGAAATATTCGACGATCAAAGAGGAGCACCGCGGCGTTCGAAACGGCGCCGGCCTCTTCGATGTCAGTCATATGGGCCGCGTCGATGTCGTCGGCGATGACGCCATCGACGCCGTGGATCGCCTGATGACCAACGATGTCAGTGCGCTGGTCGACGGCAAGGCGCTGTACACCGTCATGTGCAACGAGCAGGGCGGTATTATCGACGACCTCGTCGTCTATCGCCTCGCCGAAGACCGACTATTATTGTGTCTCAATGCCGCCAATCGGAGTCGCGACCTGGAACACCTGGAGGCAGGCTTAATCGGCGATGCTCGTCTCGACGACCGCTCCGACGAGACTCTTCAGCTTGCGATTCAGGGACCGGATGCGGAGTCGATGCTCACGGAGTTGACCGACGCCGACCTGTCGTCGATTGGGTTTTTCCGCTGTCAATCTGTGGATGTCGCCGGGGTCCAGACCCTGGTGGCTCGCACCGGTTATACCGGCGAGGACGGATTCGAGCTGTATCTTCCGGCCGACGACGGAATCTCGGTCTTCGACGCACTGGTCGAGGACAACGACGGGTCACTGACGATGTGCGGGCTCGGGGCTCGCGACACACTGCGGCTGGAAGCTGGATTGCTGTTGCACGGCCAGGATATTGACGAGTCGACGACGCCGCTGGAAGCCGGGCTCGGTTGGCTTGTGAAATTCGACAAGGACAGCGCCTTTGTCGGTCGCGACGCCCTCCACGAGCAGAAACAAGACGGCGTGGACCGCCGACTTCGAGGATTTGTGTTGGAGGGCCGCGGGGTATTGCGTCCGGGTTACGACATCGAAATCGATGGCCGGCAAGTCGGCACTCTGACCAGTGGAGGTCTGGCTCCGACGCTTGAAGCGAGCGTGGGACTGGGCTACATCGACGTTGACTGTGGCGATACGGAGATTGTCGACATCGCAATCCGAAGTCGGAGCGTGGAGGCTCGCATCGTCGACCCGCCATTTTACGAACGCTCGAAGTAACTTGATACTTCCCGACGACCGTCGGGCTCTTTGCACAGGACGCGCTATGGACATTCCGGAGAGTTACCGCTTTACCAGCGACCACGAATGGGCCGACGACGAGGGCGACGGAACGGTGACCGTCGGTATCTCGCACCACGCTCAGGACGCCCTCGGTGATATCGTCTTTATCGAATTTCCCGTCATCGGCGAGGAAGTCGATCAGGGCGATGCCTTTGGCGTCGTCGAGAGCGTCAAGACCGTCTCCGATCTGTATGCGCCGGTCTCCGGTGAAGTGGTGGCCATTAATGACGAGTTGGAGACGGCGCCGGAGTTGGTCAACGATAGTCCCTACGATCGCGGTTGGCTGGTCCGTTTGAAGGTCGCCGACCCATCCGAACTTGAAGCGTTGATGGATGTCGACGACTACGAATCATTTTTGCACGACGGAGAATGAGGCTCGATGCGCTATCTTCCCCAGACGGACGACGAAATCGACGCCATGCTCGAGACCATCGGCGCGGCGTCGATCGATGAGTTGTTTGATGCCATTCCCCGGGTTCTGCGCGAGCGGGCCGAAGAGATGGAATTGCCGGCACCGATGGGTGAGATCCCGCTTCGGCGCCATCTCAACGAGCTCGCCGACAACAACAAAGCGGTGCGCCGCGATATCGTATCGCTGCTCGGCGCCGGTTGTTACGACCACGTCGTGCCGGAGTCGCTCAACCAGCTGTTGATGCGCGCTGAATTTCTGACCTCCTATACCCCCTATCAGGGCGAGATCAGTCAGGGGACGACCAAGGCGATCTTTGAATTTCAATCGATGGTCGCCGAATTGCTCGATATGCCCATCGCCAACGCCTCGATGTACGACGGGGCGCATGCCACCGCGGAGGCGGCGCTGATGGCGCAGCGCAGTTTTCGACGCCAGCCGGAACGCAAACACGTCTGGGTGGCTCGATCGACGCATCCCGAATACCGCCAGGCCATCCAGACCTATCTGCGCTGGCAAGGCGACGTCTATCACGAGTTTGGCGTCGACCCCGATTCCGGGCGCCTCGATGTCGAAGACCTCAAGCAGCGCGTCGGCGATCCATCGACGGTGGCCTGTGTCGTCTTTCAGACGCCGAATTTTCTGGGCATCTACGAAGAGCCGACGGAGCTCGTCGACTGGGCCCACGACAACGATATTCTCGTCGTCGGCTCCTTTAATGAGCCCCACGCCTTTGCCCTGTCGACACCGCCGGGAGACTTCGGTGTCGATATTTGCGCCGGTGAGGGGATGGGACTCGGCGTCGGGCAGGCCTTCGGTGGACCGGCGCTCGGCATTTTTGCCGTCCGGCAACCACAATTGCGCTCCATGCCCGGACGACTCGCCGGCCGCACCGAGGATACCGAGGGGCGCGAGGGGTACGTGTTGACGCTGTCGACGCGCGAACAACACATTCGGCGCGAGCGGGCGACCAGCAATATCTGTACAAATCAGGGATTGATGGCACTTGCGGCGGCGATTTACCTGAGCCTGATGGGCAAAGAGGGCTTTCGCGACCTGGCCAAACTCAATATGTCGCGGGCTCGCTTCGCACAGCAGCTCTTTGAGCAAAAGGGCATCGGAACACTGGCCTATGAGGGGGCCTACTTCAACGAGTTTGTCCTCGAATTGCCGGTGTCGGCCCGACGGGTTATCGATAATTGCCTCGACGAAGACGTCATCCCCGGTTACGATCTGGGCAGTCTTTCAGAAGAGTGGTCCAATCATCTCCTCGTGGCCAGTACGGAGATGGTCGATCGCGATAGTATCGAGCACGCCGCCGACGTGATGGCCTCCGCACTCGACGGCTGATTTCGCTGTCTTCGCGCAGAGAGCCCTGAGGCGTCCCGGGTCGGGGCGCCTTTTGTATTCGGTGACCACGCGTGATCTGGAGGGGCCGTCGGCGAAGGGGTCGCACAAATTCGTCTATTTTGATTCTACAATGATCCGGTAAAGGTTCTGCACATGCTCAGCTATGATACCAGTGGATTATACGGCGACGACCTTCTCTCCCCGTCCGGAGAAAGCGATCGGATTCGGGGCGCCGTCGACCAGCTCTTTGAGCGATTCAATAGCGGCGAGGGCGGTTTTATTGATACGCCCGATACCGATCCGGAACCGATCACCTCATACGCCGAACAACGCCTCTCGGAGGACTGGGAGTCGCAGATTGTCATCGGCATCGGCGGCTCGAGCCTGGGTGCCAATGCCGTGCTTCAGACGGCGTCGCCATCGCAGCGCGACGGACTCGACACCTATTTTGCGGAAAATCTCGATCCGGAGTCCGTTGTTCGACTCTTCGAATCCCTGGAGCCGGCGTCGACGCTGGTGGTGGTCATCACCAAAAGCGGGACGACCATCGAGACCATGAGTCAGTTCTGGATCGCCCGGCAGTGGCTGGAGGACGCCGTCGGTTCCGAGCAGGCACACCGTCAGATTGTAGCCGTCACCGATCCCGAGGCCGGGGCGCTTCGCCGGTTGGTCGACGAGAACGGCTGGGATGATTTTGCCATCCCGCCCAGTGTGGGAGGCCGTTTTAGCGTCTTGACGCCGGTGGGGCTCGTTCCGCTGGCGCTGGCAGGATATCCCATCGAAGAACTCCTCGACGGTGCCCGCCGGGCCCGCGATCGGCGAGACAACCCGGAGGCGACGGCTTCCAGTTGGGGGGGCGCGGCAGCCGAATATCTGGCGCTCGCAGAACAGGGATTTGGCCAGGTGGTGATGATGACCTATGCCGACCGGCTCGCCGGGCTCGTCGACTGGTTCCGGCAATTGTGGGCCGAAAGTCTGGGCAAGGCCCGAGACCGCGACGGACGCCGCGTCCACACCGGAACGACGCCCATCAAAGCCGTCGGTGTCGTCGACCAACACAGCCAGATCCAGTTGTATCGAGAAGGGCCCAACGACAAACACATCACCTTTCTGGAGGTCGAGAACTTCGACTGCGATCGCAGTGTTCCCGACACCCCGGCGCTTCCCGAGGCATTGCGTCATCTGGAGGGCAAGCGGCTCTCCGAGATTTTTGCCGCCGAACTGGAGGGGACGCGAAGGGCGCTTCGAGAGGCCGGTCGGCCCACGTCGACCTGGAAATTCGAGCACATCACACCGCAATCGGTCGGGGCCTTTATTTTTGGATGGCAGATGATCACTGCCGTCGCAGGCGAACTCCTCAACATCAACGCCTTCGATCAGCCCGGCGTCGAACTCGGCAAGAAGATCGCCCACGGTCTGCTCGGCGACCCGGACAACGCGCAGTACGGTGCCTTTGCGGAGGCGACCGGTGGCGACCCATCACAGCGGACGCTCGAAATTGTCTGACCCGCCCCAAAATCTGTGTGTCGCCGTCGGGAAACGGCATCCTGCTGTGACCCTTTCACCGGCTGCCGACACGTAAAGCTTTGCACTTGCCTTACGGATTTGCTTTAATGATGGATAACGAATTCCCCTTGCGGACTACAACCGAAGTCGATCTTCGAATCCGCCTCGGCGGGTTGAACCGTGATGATTATTCCAGGTCGCGGTCGTTGATCGTCCGCGTCGAGGCACTCGTTTCCCGCCGGGAGCACACGTGAGCGACGCTCGCCGTTCCGAATCGCTCGTCGGGCGGCGTCTGGAGATGAAGAAGGCGAACATGGGAAAAGATAACACAGTTGTGACGGTCACTCGACCGATGCCCGACGACGAGTCGCCGACCGACGATGCATGCCTTGTCGTGATCAACGGCGTCGATCTGGGCAAGAAGTACAACCTCTCTCAGGACGACACCGTCATTGGCCGTTCGAGCAAAGTCGATATTCAGATCGACGAGGAGTCGATATCGCGAAATCACGCCGTTATCGAGCACGACGGCGACCAGCTCGTGATTCGCGATCTCGAGTCTACCAACGGGACCTTTGTAAATGACCGGGATGTCACAAAGACCGGCCTTCGCGACGGTGACCAGATCAAGATCGGTCGCACGATCTTCAAATTTCTCACCGGCAGCAATGTCGAGGCCTCCTATCACGACGAAATTTATCGGCTGACGACCACCGACGGGCTGACCCAAGTCTACAACAAGCGCTACTTCCTGCAGGAGATGGAGCGCGAGATGAGTCGCTGCCTGCGCTATCAGCGCGACTTGTCGTTGGTCATGATCGATATTGACCATTTCAAGCCGGTCAACGACACCTACGGACACCTCGCCGGCGACCACATTCTCAAGCAATGCGCTCAGCGCATCGTCGATTCCATTCGCCGCGATGATATCTTTGCCCGATATGGTGGCGAGGAGTTCACGCTGCTGTTGCCGGAAATTGAAAAGAGCCAGGCTGTGACCACAGCCGAAAAGATCCGCAGAACCATCGAAAGCGAACCCTTTCGCTTCGATGGCGCGGTCATCGAAATTACGCTGTCACTGGGCGTGGCCGACCTGCAGGAATACCTCCAGAAGTCGGGCACCGATGTCGATCGAAACAGCGACGACATCAGCCCCTTTGCGTTTATCAAATTGGCTGACGACCGCCTCTACAAGGCCAAAGAGCAGGGCCGGAATCGAGTCGTCGCCAACTGATCAGTAACCCCGGCGTCGCGATCACCTGCGCGGCGCAATCTCTCGACAACCAGTGGTCGGGCCCCCCGATACTCGGGACGCTTCTATGCGCCGAGTCTGTGAAATTTGATGAGGTTCGTCTCCGACACCCCTCCCGCCGGCGAGCCCATGACGACGATCAACTCGTCGCCATCACTGGCATCGCGCTGCTCGTACATCAGTGTTTCGACGTGCTCGAGCATCCGGTCCGTACTCTGGAGCATCTCAATCTGATAGGGGTCGACGCCCCAGTACAGCGCCATCTGATCGTAGACCCGCCGGCTCGGCGTGCAGGCGATGATGGGCTTGCTGGGCCGGTAGGTCATCATCAGTCGGGCCGTCGAGCCGCTCTGTGTCAGCACGACGATGCCCGTGACGGCCAATTCGTCGGCGGCGATAGCCGCCGAGCGGGCGACCGCATTGGGAAAGGTCTTTAGATGGCTGATGAATTCCGGCTCCGACAGGTCTTCGAAGCCGTGGCTGCCCTCGACCTCCTCGATGATCGACGACATCATGCGCACCGACTCCACCGGGTATTGGCCGGCGGCGGTCTCGCCGGAGAGCATCACGGCGTCGGTGCCGTCCAGGATGGCATTGGCCACATCCGACGCCTCGGCGCGGGTAGGGCGGAAGTTCTGGGTCATCGACTCCAGCATCTGGGTGGCCGTAATCGAGATGCAGCCCACTTCATTGGCCTTTTCGATGGCCATCTTCTGGAGCATTGGCACTTTCTGGGGCGGCAATTCGACCCCCAGGTCGCCGCGGGCGATCATGATTCCGTCGGAGACAGCGATGATGTCGTCGAGCTCGGTGATGGCCTGCGGCTTTTCAATCTTGGAGATGATCATGACGTCGTCGGCCTGATCATCGGGCATCTGGGAGCGCAACTGGTGGATGTCCAGGGCGGAGCGGACAAAACTCAGCGCCACATAGTCGACGCCCAACTCCATGCCGAATTCCAGGTCCTTTTTGTCTTTTTCGGTCATGCTCGGCGCCGAGACGGCGGCCGTCGGAAGGTTGATGCCCTTGTTGTTTTTGAGGATTCCTCCGACCTCGACGGTGCACTCTACATCTCGACCATCGACATCGGTGACTTTGAGGCGCAGCAGGCCATCGTCGAGAAGCAGAATATCACCGGCGGTGACGTCGTCCTGGAGGTTTTTGTAGGTCGTCGACACGCATTCGCGAGTCCCCGTAATATCTCGGGAGGTAATGGTAAATGCGTCGCCTCGGTGAAGCTGTACCGAGCCCTCCTCGAAGGTGCCGACGCGAATTTTGGGACCCTGCAAATCCTGGAGGATTGCCACCGGGCGACCCATTCGTTGGGCCGTATCGCGGACCATATTGTAGATCTCGCGGTGATCTTCGTGGCTGCCGTGCGAGAAGTTGAGACGGGCCACGTTCATCCCGGCTTCGATCATCTCCTCGATGACCTCCGGTGAATTCGACGATGGGCCCAGAGTACAGACGATTTTGGCATGTCTCATAGAGTGCAACTCGCAACTCGCTGGCGGCAAAATTGGTGCGCGGTGTCTCGTGCCTGCCTCTACGTGTAGGGCCTGCGGCAGGTTGGATGCAATGGGGCGTGGCGCAAGCGATTAACTCGACGCGCAGACATTGGCGGTATCGCCCTCCGGTGTTTCTCGCAGGCCACTGCAATCGATGTCCCAACCATCGGGACAATCACTGGCGACATCGCATTCGTCGTAGCACCGGTATTCGTCATCGGAACTGTGGCGCACGCAGGCCATTCCGTCGGGACATCCGCCTTCCTCGCACTGACGGGTGCAGAAACCAAATTCAAATTCGCCGTCGTAGCAAGACTCCGAGGCGCATTCGGCGTCATTTTCGCACTGTTCGCCGATTTGCTGCAAGCCTTCGGGAAGACAGGCCTCCTCCCAGGCGTAGCCGTCGTCGGTCTCGGTCAGCACCGGATGACAGGCGTCGAGCGAACAACTGCTGCCACAGGGCGCCAGGCAGTGGTCGTCGGCGGCGATATCGATGCCCTGACTGGCCCAGCAGATCTCCCCGCTGTTGCAACTCGTCGTCGAGCAGGAGCTCGAGCAATAGGAAGTGATGTCCACGTCACATGATTCGTCACTGCCGCAGCGGCACAGGCCGCCGGCGCAGTCGTCGTGCGCCTCGCACTCTTCGCCGGTGGCAGAGCCGTCGGTGCAGGTGCCGTTAAAGCAGGCCTCGCCGTCGGGACAATCGCTCGGTGGTCCCCAGCTCCCGGTGGCCGTGCAGCTGATAATCGATGTCGAGTCGTGGCATTGCTCTTCGCCGTCGACGCAATCGGGCTCGTCGACACAGGTGCCGTCGTCGCAGATGTCGTCCCCGTCACAGGCGTCGACAGTCTCGAAGCCCTGCCCATCGCCGTCACAGGCCTCGACGGTGGTGTCGTCCTGACAGCGCTGTTCTCCCGGGGTGCATACCTGCTCTTGGCCGCCGTCGGCATCCTCATCGTCGTTGGCATCACCGCTGTCGGTATCGGTATCGCCCACATCGCTCTCGTCTTGATTGTTACTCCCGCTGGTCGGAGCGTCAGTGGTACAGGCGGCGAAGAATAGGGCGATTCCAACAATGCAGACCGCGGTCAGTGCAGGCGGAACCCGGCGCAGAATTATCGGTCTCATCGGGCGCTCCGAAATGAAATTTCGTCGTCATCGAACACAGCGGACGGGGTCAGTGGGCTTAGCGCACCGTAATTTTTGCGGCGTCGTTTTGCAACGATTATCCCTCGGTTTATGCCACAGCGAGCCCTGCCATATGGCCGTCGATGACCGGGGGACAACCGGATGGTCTACGACGACGGCGACGGCTCCTTGTTGCCCGTCGCTGGATCGGGAGCGGTGATATGCTCTTCGAGATAGTCGAGGTGTTCGAGCAAATCATCGAGTTCGCGGGCGTGGGTATTCAGTACGGACTGGCCGTACATCCAGCCGCCGATGCCGCAGACCAAAGCACCGGGGATGCGTCCCCGAAGCCAACTTCCGCTACCGGACATCAGGCCCAACTGGGCGCCGACAGCGGCCAGTTGCAGTGGGGTGTTGGAGTCGTTTTGGAGTGATTCGACCTGGTCGCGTACCCCGGCGATACGGGCCTGGGCGGCTCGGGGTTCGCCCCGGCGAATATGGGCCTCGATGCGAAGGACCTCTCGGGAGACCTCGCCGAGTCGTTGTTCCATCTGTCGTATCGGTTTTTGCAGATCGGGCATATGGAGTCCTCCCGGACCATCAAGATCGACGCGTTGGCGAGTAGATACACAATACGGAATCACTCACAACATCGGGCATGTCCTGGAATGTCAAGTTGACAGGCCATCGAGGGGCGCCGGATTTACTGTGCGATCTGGAAGCCCGAGTCATCGTCTTCCGGGTCGTCATCGGGATCATCGCCGTCGTCGCCGTCGTCGCCGGGCATCGCCCAGGAGTCATCGTCGTCGGCGTCATCGGCTTCTGGAGCCGCGGGATCGGATTCGGCTGCAACCTCACTGTCGTCGGTTTCGGGGGCTTCCGGTTCCGGCGCTGGTTGTGGCTCCTCGACGGCCTCCGGTTCCTCTGCGGATTCCGGCTCCTCTGCCATTTCAGGTTCCTCTGTAGTTTTCGGTTGTAATTGGACGGAGAGTTCACCGTCGTAGTCGTCGAGGTCGATATCTTTGGCCTCGTATCCACTGTGTTCGACGGTGATCGTCTGAAGTCCGTCGGACTCCAATTCGGTCGGTGTCTCGCCCAGGGCACTACCGTCCTCAGAGCGGATGTCGGCACCCTCCGGTGTCGATTCCACAGCCAGAACCTGTGCCGTGTCGTCGTCTTCTTCGTGTTGCTCCTGCGGTTCTTCGTCGAGTTCCGACGACGACGGTCCGACTTCGGCGAGGTCTTCGTCGTCTTCGGCCGGCACGTCTTCCGCGATCTCATCGCCGGAATCCAAGTCGGAGTCGTCGTGCGGATCACTACTCAGGAGTACGACGAGGACGCCGCCCAAAAGGAGGGTGCCAACGCCGAGTACAGCAAGGACTTTAATCGGCCACTTACTTTCGAATGATGCCTCCAGCGACGCCATACTCAGAGCGCTATCGGAGTCGTCGCTCTCGCTTGGATCCGCGGCCTCTGTGGAGTCGGCATCGACGTCGGCGAACTCCGATGGACGCCCGACATCGGTTCCCGGATCGGCTCCGCCGTGCGACAGGCGGGTGTGGCGCTGGGTGCCGATCGGCGTCGTCGCAGAGTCGGCGTCTTGCATGCGTTCTTCAACGGCGGCGGGATCGACGCCGCGTAGAGCTTCCGCAAATTCGCCGGCCGTCGAAAAACGGTCATCCGGGGAGTACTCCAGCGCTTTCGATAGCACGTCGCCCATATCGCCCTCCAACAGGGGGGCGGGCAGCGAAAAATCGCGGCTGACGTGTCGGAATGCCGCCTGATAGGCCGTTTCGGCCTCGATAACTCGGGTTCCACTGATGGCCTCCACCAGAATCAACCCCATCTGGTAGATGTCCATCTCGGTACCGACCTCCTGCTCCTCGACGTACTCCGGCGGCAGGTAGTAGGGCGTGCCGGTCATGGCGCCGGTCTTCGTGAGACGCTCGTCGACCTGTTCGCTGACGTGGGCGATACCGAAGTCGACAATTTTGAGCCGTTCTTTCGGAGTGTCTCGATGACTCAAAAATAGATTGGAGGGTTTTAAGTCCTTGTGAACCACATCGCGGTCGTGGGCCTCGTCCAGTGCCTCCAGAGCATCGACAAAGAGTGGAAGAAGTCGCGTCGGTGCCACGCCACCCTGTTCGCTGAGTTCGTCGTCCAGATCCGTCCCCTCCAGATACTCCATGATCATGTAGGGACGGTCATTGTCATCGAGGACGCCGAAATCGTAGATCTCGATGATCGACGGGTGGCGGATTTTGGCTGCCGTCCGCGCTTCGCGCAGAAACCGGGTCCGAATTAGCTCCGTCGATTCATTTCCGCTCACCGACAGCCGGGCATGGAGAATTTTGATCGCCACCTTGCGCTCAATGGTCTGATCAAAGGCGAGATAGACGACCGCGAAGCCACCTTCGCCCAAGATGGACTGAATCTCGTAGCGATCTTGAAGGATCGTGCCTGGCTGGAGCTGCCCGTCCAGATTGCCTGTCTCTTCGGTATTCATAAAATCAGTTCTTCTCCCCAACGATAATCGACGGATGCCGCTGTTAAGGTCGGTTAAGATAATGACGCCTGAACCCATGGATTACAATGCGATGACCGGCAATTCAACAGCGTCGGTTACTTATCGTCGGAAGTCGTCTCCGGATAACGTTGATGCTACTTCGCAGTTGATGGTATGTAACGCTGCGTAATAATCATTTTCGACCGCCGGCGAGGCATTTGGTATGCGTTGTCGGAAATTATCGCCGTTTTTTGCGATGAGGCTCCTCATGAAGCAAAGAATTCACCTTTTGACGACCGGAGTACTGGCCCTGGGGCTGTTGGCCACATCTTCTGCCAGTGCCGGTGAGTCCGTTGATTACGACGAGCTCGTCGATGCCACAGAGCGCCAGCAAGAACTCAATGACCAGGGGGTGACGGCCATCGACGACGGCGATTACGAGCAGGCAATTGAGGTCTACGAAGCGTCACTTGAGCTGGGCGAACTCAACGTCACCCACACCAATCTCGCCCGGGCTCACCAACTCGCTGGAAACTGCCAGGAGGCCGATGACCACTTCGAGAAAGCGCTCGAGGCACCACCGGTCGAAAACCCGACGCCGTCACAACTCGCCGGGGTCATCGACGATTACCGCGACGAGTTGCGCAGCGACTGTCCGGGCGTTCTGGAAGTGGAGTGCACGCCGTCGGATATCGACTTATTTATTGACGACGACGGGCCCCAGGAATGCGAGGTCGGCCCCCGGGAGTTGATGCCCGGAAATTACAGCCTGCGCGGCGAGTATCGAGATAACATCACGGAGACCACGGTGGCCGTCGAGGCCCTCGAGACCTCCCGAGCCCACCTGGCGCTGACCGGTGAATTCGACGACGAGCCACCGGGCGATACCGTCGCCGAAATCGAGCGCCCACCGGAGGCCGAACCGGCCGGCGGCGCATGGATGTGGCTCGCCGGGGCCGGAGCCGCCGTCGCCGGCGGCGTGGTCCTCGATACAGTGCCCGAACAGGCCAGCAACTACGAATTCAACGCCATCAACCTCGTGCCCGTCGGTCTCTACGCCGCCGGCGCCGGCCTCGGATTCGTCGGGATCCGCGATATGATGCGGTGATGGTGTACCGGCATGTGGGGCCATCGATGTTAGGAGCCTGTTGCGCATCAACTCCGTGTCGCCTCGCCGGCCTATTTTGCGCAAGAATCCGCCCGTATTCCTCCGACTAGCTCTGCTATGTCGTCATACAACGAATTTGGCATCAAAATATTCGCGGCGAACGCGCTGGGAGCGTTGCGACCGAGTACTCTTGGGCTGCGCTGGGAGCGTTGCGACCGAGTACTCTTGGGCTGCTCGGTCCGCGATACGCAACAGACTCCTGGCTACCGAGGTTCGCTCCTCCCGCGGGATGAACCTCGCGGGTGCCAAAACAAAGACAATCGGGATGTGAGGACAGCGCGCCAGGAGAAAATCATCCAGCGCGGAATGGGTCTGACGGCCGTCAGAGCGGCACCGCCGAGTTAGTGTTGACTGCAAGACGACGCCGGGCCCGGTGAGTTCCGGATTGTCGCGGAATTGGTGGCGGTACTTGCTGAGCAGGGATGACGACAAGTGAGGAAATAACAAAACGGCCATCTCCGGTACCGGAGATGGCCGTTTTGGTTGAGTGGAGCCGAGGGGGCTCGAACCCCTGACCTCGTGACTGCCAGTCACGCGCTCTCCCGACTGAGCTACGGCCCCGAAGCAGTCGGCTTTCCGCCGACGGGCCGCAATGTATATGCGGCGATTGCGGCCTTGTCAAATGGTATTTGCAAAGTTTTCCGCCAGGCGATCTGGGCTCGATGAATGCGACGGTCGCATCGATCAGAAGGCGTCGTCGTAAATGGCTCGATATAAATCATTTTCCGGATAATCGTCGATCAATTCCTGGAAGTGTTGGCGCTTTTCGCGATCCGAGTCTTCGGTGGAGGCTTTGATGCGGGCTTCGGCCAACGGGGCGTCGTAGTCGTCGGGTAGAAGCGGCAGTGCCGAGTGGAGGTACGACAGGCGTTGATCGGCGTCGAAGGCATCGCCGTCTTCGATGCGCCATCGATAAAAGACCTCCAGCTCCTCGGGACTCATCAACATGTGGATGCTGTATTTATCGCCCTGTAAATCGTGGACCCAGCGGTAGCGCTGCAAAATTTCGGCCAGTTCGGAGGCCGATGATCGGGTCCAGTGACCGTCGGCGTCGACCAGTCCGCGGTGGCGCAGCACCGGCAGGTAGTCTCCGCAATTGGCGCGGTATTCTTCGAATCGCTGCTCCGGTGGATCGTCGATGGCCTGCTCCATCGGTAGGTTGCCGGCGCGGACCTCGGCGAGCAGGTCCTCGAGACCGCTCTGGCAGGCGTCGATGATGGCAATGCCGGCTTGTTGGAATCCACGGGGGCCGGTCGGGGTGGCGACGTCATTGGACAGAAATACCAGTTGCTGACGCAGCTCTTCGCTGCTTTCGTCGATGTCAGTGCCGTCGCGCGAAAATTGGGCTCGGTTGGCCTCTCTTACCACATCCTCCAGTTGCTGAAGCTCGTCTTCGATCAGATCGAGATTGGTGTCGCCGGCGAATTCGTCGCGCGCGAACTGTAATTCGGCAGCATCGATATCGAGTTCCGGAAAATCGAGTCCGCTGCGCAACTGCTCGCGTTCATCGGCTTCCCACCCGGGCATCCAGGTACTCCAGAGGACGACGCCGACGACAAGACCCGCCGCCAGCAGACATCCGATGACGAGACCGCGGGCCACCGGTTCTGGTTGATAATCGGGGATTTGTGTCATGAGAGGACTCCCTGGCTGTATTTCGTCGACAAGATCCGACGAATAAATTGTGGGTAAAACGCAATTGAAGGGTTGAGGGGCGCTGGCTGGCGCTCTATGTTGCAGGCCCTTAACGGTCGTTAGGTTTTGCGACATGGTCGTCGATGCCTTCCGGGCATGATGTTATAGGGTTGATGTGCAAAAGCGAAATTGGCATCCGCGACGGCGTTGTTTTCAATAGGTCCGGTGGCATCTGATAACCGGCAAGTACGGGAAACTCTGTGAGCGACGAATCGCATTCCACAACCACTGAGGAAACAGGGCTACGCGGTGAGGCGTCGTGGGGCAGTCGGCGTGCCGGCCTGGAGGGCGTCGGCTGGCTTGTGGGGTCCGTGGTGTTGCACCTGCTGTTACTCGGAATATTCGCTCTTGTAGAGCCCCTGCTGCCCAGTGAGTTATTTCCGGAGCGCGACGAGGAACGGGTGGTGAGGGTCGAGACGGAAACGCCGGAGTTTCCGGAACTTCGGCCGTCTCCTCCAGATGAAGAAGAGGAGGAAGAAGACGAGGAAGAGGAAGAGGAAGAAGAGGAAGAAGAGGAAGAGCCGGAACCGGAGCCGGAGCCGGAGCCCGAACCAGAGCCGGAACCGGAGCCGGAGCCCGATCCGGAACCGGCGGAGGCCGAAGACGAAGAAGAAGAGGAGACGCCCGACGACCCGGGTCCGGAAAGCGACGAAGAAGAGGAAGAGGAAGACGAGAGACCACGACGAATTGACGATTTTCAGATGGAGTCTCTCAGCGACGATGCGGATGTGGAGACCGATGCGCCCAGCGGGGACGGGCTTGCCACCCAAGAGGATGCCGACGGCGACGGGCTGGGAACTGATCCGGACGACGGCGCCGGTGAGGGGTGTCCGCCGACGGATGCTGAACCGAAGCACTCGCCGGAAGCGGAGTATCCGACACAGGCTCGACGCCGCGGGATCGAGGGCGTGGTCGTGGCCATCGTCAATGTCGATGAGCAGGGCCAGGTTACCGATGTGTCCATTGTCGATGATCCGGGCCATGGATTGGGGGATGCCGCAAAAGAGGCGTTCTGGGAATTCGAATTCGAGCCGGCAACGGAAGATTGTGAGCCCACGTCCAGTCGCCGGCGCGTGACCAATGAATTCGTTCTCCAGAACTACTGAACAACTGCAGAGGGGGAGCGGCCTCGTGATCGACGAATTCGCTCTCCAGAACCACGGAATAATCGGTCAGGAGGGGAGGGTCGGCGCAAAGAGGAGAGCTCCCGATGTCCTGGCTCGTCGAACAGCGGGAAGCTGGCGTCGCCGTAGACAGAGCGTTGCAGGTGTAGACTTTGGGAATTCCTCAGTGATTCTGGTAGACTACGAGCGATGTCAGTTCGTCGAGGAAGTAACGACGGCCATCCTGGCCATCGTCGGTGTCTCAACACATTGCAAAATTGCTGGTTTTCAAATGTGGAGTCCCGACGAAGCGCTTCACAGTACTGAACAGACCGGCACTGAACAAAAATGTACTATTTTCTTGAAATCTACTCGAGCGTTCAGTACATTTTTGTTCAGTAGTCGATCATGGAGCTTCAATGTGTCGAATCCAAGGATGGAGAAACGACGATGCGACAACCCGAAAGTGCCACATCGAATTGGAATGGCGACCAGCGCCGATCGGTCTCCGAGATCCTCAAACGACGTAAGCGTCAGATGAAACAACAGCGGCGCATGTTTCCCCCGGACTTTATCCACGGCGACGTGGCGGTCGGTGAGATCTACGAGGTGTTGGGCCGCCGATGGGCGGAGCGGGCCCTATTTGCTGTCGACGACGGTGAGGTGACCACCGTCGCTTATTTTGACGATTACTTTCTGGTCATCGAACAGTGGAGCGCCGACCACGGTCTGTCCTGGAAGCCGTGGTGGAAGGAGCAGCGAGGTAATCGGGATCGTGTGGTGACCCTCGATGTGAACGACGACTCTCGACTCTCCGATGAGGCGACTGTGCCCATCGAGGTCGGTCGCCGTCGACTTCGGGAACTCGAACAGGGCCTTCTGGGGGTTGCCCGAGAGGGGATGTCAGCGGCTGCGGCCGACGGAAACCGGGATTGTCAGGGAGAGCTCGATGTGCTGTCACTGGTGACTCTGGTCAGTCAGCTATTCGATGAGCACGCGGCGGCGGGGGCCTGACGTAGCTAGTGCTGGCCTTCGACAATACGCGGGGGCACTCGGCGGCGCTGAACGATGATTGCGGTGTTGCGGCTCCTCGACAATGCCAAGGCATCGCCTCGTCGCCGCGCCTGGCCCTCGTCGCCCGGTCCTCGCCGGGACCACCCGTGTACTTTCGGCGGTCAGCACTAGTTGGTCGTTATCGTTATGGGAGGAACCGCGCCTCAACTTGGTCGTTATGGGAGGAACCGGGCCTCAACGTGATATCGACGAAGGATCGGGCTGTGCGACACGAAACAGACAGCCGGGCAGACCGCCCTGGCATCTGTGGCGAGTTACGGCGGGGGACCGACGAGAGAGGGTCCGTCGGGACGGGGCTGGTGTCGGACAGCCAGATAGTCCGATTGTCGACGGTGGAGACCACCGCTGTCGACGGTCGCCGTCGGGCCACGCCTTGAGAAGGCCATGGTGTGGCTTTAAGGTGACTTCGCGACAGGCCTAGAAGACGTAGAATGAAGGAACAATGTTGTCGAAATACGAACCAGCAGTCGGCGAGAGGCGACACGGCGGTGTCTGGTGGCCCCATGACGAGCCGGAAGTTCCGAATCGACCGCCGGTCGTCGATGTGGTGATCCCGGCACTGAACGAAGAGCGGAGCCTTCCCAAGGTCCTCGATGCTCTGCCTGATCCGTGGATCCGGACCGTGGTCGTCGTCGACAACGGCAGTAGCGACGCCACGGCCGATGTCGCCCGCCGAGGAGGGGCAGAGGTTGTTGACGAACCGCAGCGAGGGTATGGCTCGGCCTGTCTTAGTGGTATCGCTCGATTACGCCGCGATCCGCCGGATATCGTCGTCTTTCTCGATGCCGATTACAGCGATGTTCCCGAGGAATTGCCCCGGTTGGTGGGGCCGATTATCGATTCCGATGTGGAGATGGTCATCGGCAGTCGCACCATCGGTGCCCAACAGCAGGGAGCGCTGTTGCCGCAGGCCATTGCCGGAAATAAGCTGGCCTGTCTGATCATCGAATTTATGTACGGTTATCGATTCTCCGATCTCGGGCCATTTCGGGCCATCGAGTGGTCGGTGTTGGAGCGGCTCGACATGGCGGATCGCGATTTCGGGTGGACTGTCGAAATGCAGGCGAAAGCGGCTCGCCAAGAGGTCTCCAGTGTCGAAGTGCCGGTCAGCTATCGAAAGCGCATCGGGGTCTCGAAGGTCACGGGAACGATCCGTGGATCGGTCATGGCGGGTTACAAGATTTTGTATACCCTGGGCAAGATGTTCGTCCGGGATCAATTGTAGAAGCGGTCAAAAAAGTCTCTCATCGGCATTCGCCGGCTGATTTGCCCGGCTTCTTCGCGCGCTGGGAGCAACGTTGCAGTTTGCAGAATCGGGCGTTTTTGGCGCACCGGCTTCTTCGCGCGCTGGGAGCAACGCCACCGAGTGCCCTTGGGGGGCTCAATACTCGACGTGTCCTCTGCGGATAACCCCCTTTTGAGCGCTTTGAAGCTAAACAAATCATCTCGCCGGACTTCGGTCCGATTTTTTTGCCAGCATCTCAGGAGAGGCACTAGCAGTGATGCAGACCATCGTCGTATTCGGCAAAACAGCGCGCCCCGGGGAGGTCAAGACCCGCATGACGCCGGCGCTGTCACCGCAACAGGCGGCGAAGATGTACGGAGCGTTCGGCCGAGACGTCCTGGAGACGGCTGCGCGTTACGCAGCACAGGCCGTCGAGGCACCGACAGGGCCCCGACAGGTCTCCAGGGTATTGGCCTGGGATGGTCAACCCGACGATCCACTTGCGGAGTACGCGCACCATGAGTGTGGATTCGAGGTCGTCGACCAGGGCGGTGGCGACCTGGGCGACCGCATGCGGCGAATCGTCAGCGACCAACGGGACCGGGGGGCCGAGGAGATTCTGATCATCGGATCCGACTCACCGACGCTGTCGCCGGAGCATCTCAAGACGGCCCGGCTTTTGCTCGATGGCAATGACGTCGTCTTCGGGCCCTCCTTTGACGGAGGATATTATCTGGTCGGTATCGATCTGGAGGCCGTCGACGATGGCGATGTGCTCGACGGGCTCTTCGACGATATCCCCTGGAGTACGACGGAGGTGATGAATATCAGCTGGAAACGGGCTGTCGAGCGCGGTCTCTTGTGTGATTTGCTCGGGTTTTGGTACGATATCGACACCTGCGAGGATCTGGCGAAAGCTCGATTTCACCTCTGTCAATACTTGGGCGCGCGAGATTCCGAGGTCGGACGACATACCCGGCAACTGCTGGAGACCGAGCGTTTTAAATACGACGACACAGGCGCCGATTCGCAGTGACAGATTGCATCGTAATTTCCACTACAACAGCCGAGAAGACACGTGAGTGATAAAGGTGTTCGCGATTGTGCTGCGGGAACGGTCTTGTTTCGCGAAGGCGAGCAGGGCGATCGGATGTATGTCATCAAGTCCGGTCGTGTTCAGCTAACCAAGCGGGTCCACGACTCCGATATCGTCGTCGAGGAATTGGGCGATGGGGAGTTTTGCGGAGAACTTGCGATGCTGGGTACTGCCAAGCGACCGGTAACGGCGGTGGTCATCGACGACGCAAAGGTCATCCAGGTTCAGACCGATCAATTCGAAGATATGGTTCGGGGCAATGCAGATATTGCGCTTCGCATGCTCAAGAAGCTGACGCAGCGACTGACAGAGTCCCAGTACCGGGTCAGTAACCTGACACTGCGCTCGAATACAGGCCGGATTCTCCATCAGCTTCGGGCGGAAGCCGAGAATCGAAACGGGGAGATGACGGCGCCGACACCAATTCCAGACGATCTGGCAGAGGCGCTGGCCATCGAGGTTGGAGAGGTCAAACAGGTGCTGTCGAAACTGGTGCGCGACGAGATGATCTCCATCGACGATCGGGGATATTTTCAGATCATCGATCCCGCCTCCTATGACCGCTATCTACAGTATCTGGAACTCGACGATCGGTTCTCCTTTGCGTGAGCCGGCGGGTATCTGGTGTCGGCCAATGAGTCCAACGCTGGAGGTATCCCACAATGGACTGGGATGAGTTGGTCGGCGCTGTCGTCGAATTAAGGCGCTTCGGGATTGAACCCGGCCTGGAGCGGATGCAACGGGCCCTCAAGCGGATGGGGCGCCCCCAGCAGGCCTATCGATCAATCAATGTGGCGGGGACCAATGGCAAGGGCACGGTGTCGTCGCTTACAGCGGCGATGTTTCAGGCCCACGGACTCCGCGTGGGGCTTTATACGAGTCCGCACCTCATCGATCTCCGGGAGCGATTTCGCGTCGATGGCCGTCCTTTGCCGATCGCTGAGGTTGCTCCCGTCGTGGAGGAATTGCTCGATCGATTTGGAACCGATACGGCTGATGCGGTGCCCAGACTGACATTCTTCGAGATGACGACTGCGGCGGCGGCAATCCTCTTTGCCAGAGCCAATGTCGATGTCGCCGTCTTCGAAGTCGGACTCGGCGGGCGACTCGATGCGGTCAATGCACTGGATCCATCGGTCAGCATTGTCACCCCTGTGAGCAAAGACCACACGGAGTATTTGGGAGATAGTATCGCAGAGATCGCCGCCGAGAAGGCGGGAATCTTTCGCCGCGATATACCAGCGGTGATCGGTTCGCAGGAATCCGATGTGGCCGCCGATACGCTGGTATCGAAAGCCCGGGACAAGGGCGCCTCGGTGCTGTGCGTTGAAGATGGAGGTGATATCCAGGAGCGTCATCGACAGACCGCCGGGCGGGCGGTCGAGGCATTGATGAACGAAGAGATCGATTTCGAGGCCCTGGAGCGCGGTGTCGACCACTGGCATTGGCCAGGGCGATTCGATGTGGAGTACACCGATGGTGGTCAGCGTCTGTATGTCGACGCCGCCCACAATGCCGCGGGACTCCAGGCGCTCGGCGCGACACTTCAGAGCCAGGATATACGGCCCCAGGCCGTCGTCTGGGGAGCGATGTCGGACAAGGAACCCGGAGATATCGAGCGCTTTGTCCGTAGGCTCGATGTTCCGGTGTGGGGCGCCGAAATTCACGGCGATCGCGCGCGCTCGTCAGGAGAACTCCGGTCGCGCATACCGCCTCAACAATGGCAGGGGGCGGGTCCGACCACCGACGTCCTTGATGCGGCCATCGGGGAAGGCAACGGGGATGTGCTGGTCTTCGGGTCGGTATATCTGATTGGAGAACTGTACCGGTGGATGAATCGGAGTGTCGATGCCCTGCGGACCTGGACCGGGGATTGATAACATCCAAGCTGTGCTTAACTTTCGGCCCAAGAGGCAGGTCGTGAGGGTTTTGGACCGACGCACTGGAGTAGCCCATGGTAGAAGAATCGGAATTCGACAAAGATCCAGAAAAGACCGCCTATCACGCCAACAAACGCGAATTACTCAAACGGGGCAAAGAACAGGGGGAGTTGAGCTGGAAGGAGATCACCGACTCGCTGCCCGAGGAGTTTTTTAACGACGTGGAGATGGAGGTCTTTTTATTCACCTGCAAGAATATGGACATCGAGGTCAAAGGGGGACCGCAGCAGGGCTGATGCAACAGGTCGAATAACTCAGAACTCAACACAAAAAGCCCTCCGGCAGCTGCGCCGGAGGGCTTTTGTGGTTGTATTTGTGGTGCCTTCGATCAGTCCACGAAGCTGGCGTCGAATTCGCCACCGATGACCTGGTCGGGCTCGGAGCCGCCGCTGTAGTTGATCTCGGCATCCCACTCACAGCCCATCTCGCCGTCGGCCTGTCCCCAGGTGTCGACGAAGGGCAGTGGGGTTCCCGGCCAGTCACCGGTGGGATAGGTATCGGGCTGCTCGATCGAGCAGAGTTGACCGTCAGCGGTGCCGATGCGGAAGTGATCGTCACCTTCGGCGACCAGAGCGTCCTGGACGTAGTCGTAGAGGGCTCCGGTGGCCTGCGACTGAAGGTTCTGACACATACTGAGGGCTGCGTCGTGGAGGTTGTCGCCGGGGTCTCCGACAGCGCCAGCGAGACCGGAGCAGATGCCGAGCTCGTCGAAGAGGTCATCGAGGGACGTCACATTATCGTTGATCAGGCGGGGCAGCACGACTTGTTCGATGACGGCGATGAGCAGTGCGCCGTAATGCAGTGTCATCGAGTGGCGTTCGATTTCGATGGAATCCGAACCGAGGACGGTGGCATCAAATTCGCCGTAGATGATGTCCGATTGAGCAGAGCCGAGGTCGCTGGCGCTGATCGGAATCTGGGCGCAGGCGTCCGGGTCGGGGCTATCCTCACAGCCGAGGCTCCACTGAAAGATCAGGGTGTCCCAGTAGTGTTCGGTGTGTTCTTCATCGATAAGACCAACGGCCTGCTCGCCATCGAACGCCGGCACCGGCTGCTCGTTAAAGTAGATTCGGCCGGCGACCGTGAATTCCTGGAGCATGGTGGTGATATCGCTGACGGCGACAGTGGTGTCGTTAACCCAGTCGGGCATGAAATCTTCAATCGCGTCGTTCAGGAAGTCCTGGGCAGCGGCGATGGCAGCTTCGTTGTCCAGAAGGGTGTCGACCTGATCGGAGATGCTATCGGGCAGAAAATCCAGCAGAACGTCATCAATAAGCCCGAAACCATCTTCTCCGCCGAGGATAAATTCGCCGGGATTATCGGCGAGGGTGGCGACGAGTTCAATGATCTGTTGGATGGGACCGGGCAGCGCGTCAGTGAGGTCGAATTGGTGATTGACATCGTAGCGCTGGCCCTCCGGCTTGTGGGCGAGATATGGAATGTGGTCGTTGAGGGTAACTTCGACGTGCTGATCGACGCCCTGGGAGACGGCCGGCGCCTCGTCGGTACAGCCGTATGCGACGTCAATTTCCTGATTGTCGATCTCCTGCTGTCCAATGCCGATGACGATGAAACTGTCATCATTCTCGACCCCCGGTACGACGGAACTGTCGATGTCACCGTCGGGGTGGACATTCTCGGTCGGCAGTTGAACGTCGGCCGTCGGCCACTGGAGGTCATCGAAAAATTCGTCGGTGGCTTCATCGCAATCGATGTCGTCGGGATCCATCAACAGCGGCTGAACTTGGTCGGGTGCCGACTGGCCCCGGTGATCGAATTCGATGATATAGCTGGCGGCGTCCTTGGGGCTGATACCGACCCGGAAGACCAATTCTTCAATATCGTCATCGCCGGCGACGGTGGCCGTAACTTCGACAGTGCCCTGTGCCTGCTCGGGATCGTCGGCGAAGGTGATCGTATTGCTGGCGACGCCGTCGGCGTCGGTGAAAATGCTGTCGGCGTCCAGGTCGGATTCTCCGCCTCCCTGAGCGACCTCGCGATCGAAGTCGATGCGGGCGTCCTCGATGGGATCACCATCGGCGTTGACGAGCTGTAGGTCCAGTGCCCGCTGCCCACCAACTGCGGCGCCAATCGAGCAGACCCCCGTCTCATCTTGACACTCATCGATGACGTGGAGCAATTGACTTTGGTCATCGAGGTCATCAGGGGGGTCTTCAGTATTGAATCGCTCCTGATTTTCTCCGACCGAGACTTCATCACCACAACCGACTGACAGTGTCAGCACAACGGCTAAGATCAGTGTCAGCGCTCGAATTATCTTGGGGCTTGCCATGGGTCCTCCACCATCCAGAACGGGGCATCGGTCAAGAAGATATACATCGAAGTTGACGAATTGGTTGGCACGAACCACCGGACATTGTGGCGATGTCACCGGTGTGTACCGCTGTCGAAGCAGACCGGTGCTTCGCCGTTGAGTCGCGACTTCTCATCAGCCGAAGTACAGAGTTCGCAAATTATAGGGAGCGAGAAGTCTCTCGGACATCAACGCCGCGATTGCGAGCCGTCCGATAGTACGCCCTAGATCACTCGTATTCTCCGCGAATAGAGCCGCTACTGTTCTCGTCATACGACTAAGTCTAGTATCACCATTGTCACGGCAAGGGCTCGGTCCACGATACGCAACGAGATGCTGTGTGTGACGTATTCTCACCTATTGTTAATCAGTATAGCGGCCCTGATTTGCGATTCAAGCGCGGGAACGGGACGACGTTCCTGGCCACGAACGAGGGCGCAACAGTGAGGGGGCTTATTCCTTAGCCGATGGTCGTCGCCGAAAGCGCCGTCCACGGGGGAGTAGCACACATTTCACGAAAAGATTCCGCGGAGACCGGGCGGCTAAAGTAGTAGCCCTGACCGTAGGCGCAGCCCATATTGTGCAATAGTTCCCACTGTTCGCGGGTTTCGATCCCCTCGGCAAGCGACGTCATCTCGAAGTTATCCGACAGGGTGACGACAGTATCGACGATGCTCGTGTCGTCGCAGCAATTCGGCAAATCGGAGACGAAGGAGCGGTCAATTTTGAGGGTTTCTACCGGAAGCGTCTTGAGCCGCTCCAGTGAGGAGTACCCGGTGCCGAAATCGTCGATGGCAATCGAGAAGCCCGCATTGCGAAGCCGACCCAGAATCTGGGTCGTTTCGTCGGGATCGACGAGCATGTCGGACTCCGTCAATTCCAGCTCGAATCGCGACGGGGCGAGATCTGTGCCACGGACCGATGATTCAATGCGATCGACGATATCGAGTTGGTAGAATTGTCGAGGCGAAAGATTGAGCGAAATCTGGATGTCGAGGCCGTCATCGAGCCAACGTCGGAGGTCCTGGCAGGCTTGATCGACGACCCAGTCACCGAGGGGAATGATCAGTCCCGACTCCTCGGCGACGGGGATGAACTCTCCGGGGGAAATGGACTCCCCGTCGGACGTCGTCCACCGGAGCAGTGCCTCGGAACCGATAATGGCACCCGACTGCAGATCGACGATGGGCTGATAGTAGAGCTGAAATTCATCATTGTTGAGGCCGCGGTGAATCTGAGATTGCAGCGACAAGCGACGCTGTTGTCGGCGGGCCAGTTCACCGGCGTAGAAGGCGAAATTGGCGGGGCCGGTCTCTTTGGCATAGGCCAGGGCCCGATGGGCGTTTTTGAGAAGGGTGCGTGGGTCGTCGATAGCGTCGGTCGCCAGCCCGATGCCAATGGTGGTGCTCAGGTACGACGGTTGTTCGCGAATCGTGTAGGGCTCGCGAAATGACTCCATGATCTCCAGGGCCTGGGTGCGGGCCCGGTCCTCGAGCGTCGACTTCAGCTCATCGCAGTCGCTGTCGGCCACGGAATCCGAGGCATCGGCGGGAATAAAGGCGACGAACTCGTCGGCGCCCATCCGGCAAACAATTCCATCGTCGGCGACGATGTCTCGGATGCGCTCGGCGGTCTCAATGAGGAGTTGATTGCCGCTTTCGTGACCGTGGATGTCATTGACCAGATGGAAGCGGTCGAGGTCGCAGTACAGCAACACGCCGGTGACCGGGTCCTCGGAGTCGTAGAGTTCGTCGAGTTGTTCCAAAAAGCCCAGGCGGTTGGGAAGTCCAGTCAATTTGTCGTTGAACGCCAGGTACGCCAGTCGATCTTCGGCCTCTTTGCGGGCCGTAATATCGCTGATGACGCCGGTGATCGACTGGGGTCGTCCGTCGTCATCGCGCTGTACCCGGCCTCGATCTTCGACCCAGTGCCACTCGGAGCGCTCCCGGTTTTCGATCCGATATTCGACGGCGTAATCATCGTGGGACTGTAAAATGGTATCCAATTGACGCTGGACGCCATCAAAGTCGTCGTCGTGAATCAATTGGCGCCACAGCTTGGGTTGGGCGATAAACTCCTCGGGCTCCAACCCGATAAGAGGCTCCACGGAGGGGCTCATGTAGGACGTGTGAAAGTCCGGTAGAGTCGCCGAATACAGGACATCGGGAACGCTGTTGACGACGTTGCGGAAGCGAGCTTCCGATTGTCGGGCCTCTTCGAGCAGGTCGTGGCGGTGCAAGGCGACGCCGAGTTGGCGGGCCACGGCTTCCAGAAGCGAGACCTGAGACTCTCCGAATTCCTCCTCGGTTTCGGTGGCGACGACGAGTGCCCCGCGGGTGACGCCGCGGACATCGACAGGAACCGCAGCGAGGCTTGTGGCATCGAGGTCTTCATACAGCCCGAAGTGGACAGGGGCCGAAGGGAGGTCGTCGATGACTTTCGGTGCTGGTTCTTCGATGATCCGCGCCGCCACTCCAGGGGCATCGGCCGGGCCCGGGGCGCCGATATCGTCGGGGAAGTCGTAGAGCCACCGGTGTTCGAGACGTCCGTGTTCGTCGTCGAGCAGCACGACGTTGCCGAAGTCGCTATCGGTCAGTTCGACGGCGGCACCGACGGCCTTGTCGCCGGCGACCTCGAGGTCGATCTCGGTGGCCAATTGTTCGATGATGGCGCCCAGCCCGTCGAGGTGTTCTTCGGCGGTTTTGATGTCGCGCAGATCGAGGTAGTCGGCGACGTACCCCACAAGTTGTTCGTCGTCATCGTACAGCGGAGCCAGTGTCAGATGGATCGGCACGCGGTGGCCGTCGGCATGGTGGCGGTGGAGTTCTCCGCTCCAGCGCCCATTTTTTTGGGCGTATTCCAGGACCATCGACGTCGGCGTGACGCGCTGGCCGTTGGACGACTCCACCGGCGCCAGTGCGCGCCCGATCAACGCTTGACGACTGTAACCGAGCATGGACACCAGGGCCGGATTGACGTCGACGATCGTGCCGTCCAGGTCAACGAGGGCGAGGCCATTGCCCATGGTGTCGATGATTCGACCGATATGGGAGTCACGACGGCGGACCTGATATTCGATGTTGCGAAATTGGTGGTGGTGATACAGGTGCAGTCCCAACAACGCCAGTGTGGATGCTACCACCACGACGGCGCCGACTGCAGGATCGATATAGGCGTCGAACAATATCACCGCCGCCGATGCGACCACTGCGTAGGTCGGGATAAACCAAATCGCCAACGGGCTGTGTCCCGAAAGCGAAGAGCGTCGGTCCGAGGGGGCGACGCGAAGTGCCGATAGTCGTCCCGTCGCACGGGAGTCGAAGCTCTCGGTGTTGTTGGTGGGTTCCGATTCCGCCACCGGCGCGCCTTACTGTGGGGTCATCGATTTGCTCAAGGAGCCGGTTTTGCAACTCGAACTCATTGATATACGACGTGCCTCGCATGAGATTCTACAATTGCCAGTATTATCAGTTTTAGCGACGAACTGGCAAGTTGCTACAAACGAAATGGAATAAAAAAGCCCGGCCTCACATTTCGAGACCGGGCGAACTACACATCAGTCATCATTGAATCAGGTCATTGCGGCCATCGACAGCCGTGCATTGTCATACACCAGTCAGTGGAAGGAAGCGTCGGCTTCTGACCGCAGCCGTTGCTTAGTGGCATCGAGGCGTTGTTGCAACGAAAGTTTGCAGGTTTCCGTCCGGCGAGCGGCACTTGAAGTGCCGGGAAGTGAATACATATCGAGGCGAGACGCCGGTCAGCGCCTCGCCTCGAGGGGCCTCCGATCTCAGGGATCGACAGGAGAGCGCGTCAGATTGTCGATAACGATCTGACCGTCACCAATGGAACGAATCTCCAGGGAGTCGACGCAGGTCGTATCGATGTCATCGACTTCGAAGGTATAGACCTGGTCGTCGTCACCGATGATCTGGGAGGTTCCCAGACTGTGGCCGTTGACCAATAGTTCGAGCTGGCGGTCATCCGTATTGGAGAACCCGCGCTTCATGTCGACCGAAAGCGACGACAGCCCGCCGGGGACCGTATCGGTCTGAAGCGATCGCGGATCTTCATCATCGGCGCCAAACATCAATGCCGCGTCGCCATCAATGGCGTCGGACCCGGTTCGACGGGCTCCAAAATAATCCCATCCGATGTCATCGACGCCATCAAAGCTGTCGTCGACGTAACTATTTCCGGACCCGGGAGCTGCCGAGAAGTCCTCGACGAGCGGCGGGTCGGCATCGATGACGTCGACGGAGACCGTCGATTCGTCGTCTCCGGTGTCGACTTCGATATCGACACTGCCTCCACTGTCGAATTCGACATCAACGGTGGCCGTGCGCTGACCCTCATCAAAGGTGATGTCGTCGGGAGCATTGTCGGCCAGGTCGTCGGGCTGGAACGTCAGAGGCGCCGTCAGGCCGTCCTCGCCGGCCGGGACGTCAATTTCGACAACGAGCTCCAGGGGATGACCGACAAGTGCCGACGGACAGCCGTTGGCATCGACGATATTTCGTGCCGTCGAATCGTCGAAGGGATGGATGTAGCCCGTCACCGTCTCTCCATCGTAGGACGCCTCGATTTCGACGGGATCGTCCCGTCCTTCAAGGCCCTCCACCGCGATGTCCTGGGAGGTGTCGCCGACGGCAAACGTGACGTCGTCCGGGCCATCGACGGCGGTACTGTCGTCGTAACTCAAGTCGACGGTGACGTCCTCGAGCGCCGGTGTCTCAAGTCCGATCGTCATCGTCTCGGTATTACCGACCTCCACGAATCGAAGGTCGGGAGAGAAGCCATCGAGTGCTGCTGTCGGAAAATCGATGTCGTCGGGATCGACGGGACTACCGGAGGTCCAGCTGAGGTTGTCGATGGTCACCTGGTTATTCGACGTCGGGACCAATTCCATATCGAAGTCGCCGGAGATATCGAGGCCATCGAGTTCAAATTCGTGGATCTCTCCTTCTCCCTCGAAAGCCAGCGATGTCCCCTGGCTTTCGCCGTCGATAAACAACTCGACCTGGCGGTCACCGGAGCCCGTAAAGGCCTGCTTGAGATCGACGGAAAACTCCGTGATGCCGCCGGGGATATCCGTGGCGCCGATGGAGCTGCTGGTATCGCGCAAAATCATTGACGTCCCGTCGATGCCCGGCGCGCCGCCGGTGGGAGCCTCCCGGGCTTCGAGGTACGTCCAGTCAAAGCCGACAGTGCCCGCGAAAGTGCCATCGACATAAGTGGAACCGGAAGTCGAAAAGTTATCGAACGTCTCGACTTGCATCTCGGTGGCCTCCACGACCTGAAAGGGAAAGGTCAACTCCGTTCCCTGGTGGTTGGCGACGGCCACAAAATTGCCAAGGTCATCACCGAGATCAACATCGAAGTAGGCGGTGCGCTGACCGGTTGATAGTGTCTCCGTCATCGAGTAGGTGGCGTCGGAATCGGGGAGGATATCGAGATCGACGGTCTCGTCTGGTGCGCCGGCTGGCACGTTGAGCGAGGCCTCGATGACAAAGGAGTTTCCGGCAAAATACAGCTGTTGTTCAGCGCTGACCGACTCCAGAACACGGTCGGTATCTTCGTCGTAGGTTCGCACTGTGGCCGACGCGGATTCGTCATCTCCGGAGGCGGTGACCATGACCGGATCGGGATCGGCGACAAGTGCCTGCAAATCGATATTTGCGACTTGTTCTCCCGGGGCAAAATCGACGCTGTCGGGCCCGGAGACGACAGTGCTGTCGGAGTAATCGAGATCGACACTCATTGGATCGTCGGCCTCGCGGTCGAGATGCAATTCCAGGACGGGCTCCGGGCTGGAGGCGACCTCCAGGTAGGTCTCTTCAGGAGCCAGAAAGTCGACATCCGGCGGCCCGAGAATGACATCATCTTCCGAGCGCGGCTCCAATTTGTTGTTTTCATTGGCCCACCGCAGCACGCCGGTGATCGATTCGATGGTGTCGTCGACGGCCGGAAAGGGCTCGACGAGGTACATAAAATCGTTGATGTGAAGCGAGTCATTGACGATAAATTCGTTGGTCGGAGCGCTGTCGCCAGGGCCGGGGGGGACGTCAATATCCGTGACCTGGACATTGTCAACGGTCACCAATACACCCTCGTAAGTTGCCTCCAGAGAGCCGCCGGTGGCCAGGTCGTCGGCGTCGGCGACCATCGGGTCGGGCACGTCATTATCCGACGACAGTACTTCGAGGTCGTCGACCGATGAGAGTTGAATCTGGCCGAAGAAGTCGTCGACGTTGCCGATGATATCGAGACGGTCGCCGACGGCGGGAAAGTCGTCGGACGTCAATCCACCGTAATTCCCGAGGTAGATGTAGAGACCACTATTTTCGGGGCCTTCGTAATCGTCATCGTCGGGATGGACTTGCACAAACAGGCCCTCGCCGGGAATGGTGGCGGTGACGACGACGTCCTCCAGGGCGACTCCTTCGCCGGGCGGAATATCGCCGGTCTTGACGTCGTAAATCGAGCCCGGACAGGGGTTGCCCGGTGTGATTTCGTGTTCCGGACAGGGGCTGCAGATATCGCCGGTGCCGTCGCCGGAACTGTCTTCCTGGTCGGGGTTGTAGTGATAGGGGCAGTTGTCGTCGTCGTTCGGGATGCCGTCGCCCGACCAGTCATCGGGGTCGACCTCCGTGCACTCCGTATCCTCGCTTATCGGGCAGGGATCGCAGACATCGCCGTATTGAGTTCCGTTGACGTTGGACTGCAATTCGCCGTCCATCGGACGGATGGGATTGAAGTAATCCGGGCAATTATCCATGGAGTCCGGGATGCCATCGCCACTGCTGTCGGAATCGCCGACGATGCCGTCGTACTCGTCAGGACGCGAGGGCACACAGGTCGGTTCGTCTTCCGGTTCGTCGCAATAAAACAGGGGATAGGAATCGGGATGGATTTCCGATTCAATATCGGAGAGAGTCTGTCCGGTGTCGAGTTCGATGCAGGCGCGACGGTCGCGGTCGCAGACATCGACCATCTCACATTGGTCGGTGTCGGTGCCGTCGGCTTCGGTCAGGCCCTCGACGATTTCGGCGTCGCCGTACATCGGTTCGCCGCCGCGCATCACCAGGGCAATATCATCGACATCGGCGTCGATGACCGCCCGGTAGGCGCTTCGAGTGCGGTCGTCAAAGATGGTGATATCGGCGATGTAGCCCGATTCCAGACTCCCTAATTTGTGTTCCGCGCCCATGCTCACAGCGGCGTTGTAGGTCGCCATCTTCCACAGGTCGATCTCGTCGAAGGTGTCGTTGAAGTGCATGCGGTTGAGGTAATCGGCGCATTCCAACTCGCGGAGCATATTCATCGAACCACTTGTCGACCAGTCGGTGCCCAGGGCAATGGGAACATCGAATCGCTCGTACAAGGTCACCGGGGCCGTATTGCCGTAGAGATCGATATTGGTGCGTGGCGACCACACCAGGTTGGCGCCGCGATCGGCCATCAGGGCCACATCGCGGGCATCGACAGCGATGCCGTGGATAATCGAGGTTCGATCGGTGATGAGGTTTTGGCCGGGCATCCCGGAGGTGCAGGCAATTTCGTTTTGTGCCGCGCCATCGATTCCCTCGGCGAGGTGCGGAAGGTAGATCCCGTCGCCGAGTCGACCTTCATCGTCGATATTGGGATAGTTGCAACCAGAGGTCGGAAATTCGCTGAATCCGGCGTCGCCGAGAGGAAATGTTCGGTAGTCGACATCAATGGTCGTCAGGCCCTCGGTTTCATCGGCGTCATCGAGGTTTCGCATCAGGCCCGAAGCATCGACGGCACCGGTGGAACCGGCGATGCTGGTGGCGCCGCCCATCATCATGCGCAACTCGCCCCACAGCGCCACTTCCCGGTGACCACCGGAACGCGGGGTGGTGCTCAATTCGGTGTGGCCGCGAACGCCCATGCGCCAATCGTGGCGATGGTCGAATCGCTCTTCGCCGTGGGTCTGGGGCCAACCCTCGGCGTAGGTGAGGTGATCGTGGGGGTTGATCAGGCCCGGCGAGATCACGGCGTCCGGACAGGAGACGACGGTGGCATCGGCGGCCGCTTCCTCTTCGGCGCAATCGCAGCCGGAGCACTCGATGCTCCGGTTTGGCGATGCGTCGTCGACGAGAAGAGAACCGTCCTCATAGACATCGTCGCCGACAAGTAAGGTGCCCTGAATCAGGATGTTGTCGCCGCTGCCGGGTTCTACGCTGCAGCGCTGGTCACCGGGGGGTTCGGGAATCGATTCCTCGCAGACGATCGGATCGTAGCCCGGATCGTCATTGGTTCCATCATTGGCGTCGGGGTCGTCGTTGGTGTCGTTGTATCCAGCATCATCGTTGTCGTTGATGCCGGCATCATCGTTTGCGTTGGTTCCAGAGGGCTCCGGATCGGTGGAGCCGCAGGCGACGCTGGTAAGTGAAAGTACGAGTAGGGCGAGCAACGAAAGGAGGGTATAACCCCGGTGGCGCCACATGATCTAGGACCTCGTGTGTAGATGTGGTCGGACTTCTCCGGTCGGCATTCGCCGAATGGAGCTTCTCGCCGAAATGCATCCCAGCAACGTGACCACTTCTTGGTACAGTGGAGCAGATTGGTGAGCGCACGGTAGCGGAAGTCGGTCCAGATTTCACACTCCGATCAGAGTCCAGAGGTAAGCGCCGCGCTTTAACCGTGAATGGTGTTCGCAAATACGTCGGTCGTATGTCGAAAAATATCCGGTGCAAAAAGTCAACTTAACATCGCGGTGCTTGCCTCCTCCCGCTTTACCGCGGCTTCAGTAACCGTAATGAATGGCCCTCGCACTCCGGCGATGATCCGAGTTTCGACGAAAAGTGGGCCGGTTCTCCGGGGAGATAATCTGAGAAGTTACGCAAGTTCGCCCCCCGAATCGTCGATAATAGTATTGGAAGGGACGTCGAGCGCTTTGCTCTGTGAGCTCGCTCACACTCCGGGGTGATTTCATCGCAAAAGGCCTACCCCGGAGGAGCGCGCGAAGACACAAATCGCATTTGCGATTTCTTTGACTTTCCGAGACGGGCGGCGGCTCCTGTGTATGAGTGCAGTCAGGCGCAGTCTCCGGGTCCCAACCCATCGCTTGAGGGTGGGCGGGCTCGGAATTGGTGCCGGGGCACGCCGGTGCGGCGCAGCGTTCAACCGGGCGCTGCGGGAGTCGGGTTCAAACCGACTCTTTGGGTAGGCATATTCGGGAGACACCGGGCCGGGTCTCCGGGGGCTGAAAAACGCCCACCGGGGTGGTTAACGGGTTCCAAAAATCTTGTCTCACCAAAAAGCGGTTGCGGTCCACACCACCTCCTTTGGGAGGTGCAAGCGGGCGTCTTCAGTCACCCGCAAGGGCGCTAAAAAACCCGCCCCTTCACAGGGGTAACCCGCCCCTTCACAGGGGTAACCAGATGAGACGACGACCCCCATCGGGTCGGTAACACAGGGTCGAACAAGGGGAGTCTCGACTCGACGGAATACATCCCGAGGACAGCCGCCACAGGGCGCGCCAAGTCCCGACAATTCGACAAGTCGCCCCACAACAGGACGGAGCGGAGGCCGGAGGGGCCGAAAAGATCGAACTCGCCGACGTCGCGTATGAGATTTTGACGTCGTTGAGTTCCGAGGCGCAGGACTGCGTCTATGCCGGCGGAATTTTGGGACTCCCGGGGGAGTAAACCGGGCGGGGGGCGGCACTCAATCCGGCGAACCCAGTTGTTCCACAAATACGCTGATCGCCACAATCGCGTTGCCCGGTGCCAGGACGATAAGAAGGTGCGGCAGGAATCCACCAAAACTCAGGACCATGGCAGCGAAGACGATGAAGTCCTTGCGAAAGAAGTAGCGGGTAAACGACAGGGCTCGGTCCACAGCGCTCTGGGCGGTGTCGTCATCGTCTTCAAAGCTCCACTGGAAAGCCAGCAGGTCGCCGCGGTCGTTGGCGATAAGCCATCGGTAATAGACGGCCATGGTCGCCACTTTTGAGGCAGCGGCGACACCGCCGAGAACGAGCCAAAGTTCGGGACCGAAAGAACCGAGTTCGACATCGACGGTACGCCAGGCGCCAATACCGAGGCCGATGTACATCAGCAGGTCGGCCATATCGTCGGAAATCGTATCGAGCCACTCACCGGTAAAGCTAAATTCGTAGCGCACCCGGGCCAATTCTCCGTCGACGCCGTCGACGACGGAGTTGGTCTGATACAAGATCCCGGCGAGCAAAAAGCCCGTGTAGTGACCGCAGGCCGCCGCAAAAGCGGCCGCAATGCCGAGCATGAAGGTGAGGAATGTGACGTGATTGGGCCCCACCGATGTCGGAGCGAGCCGGCGACTGATGGCGAGGCTAATGTGACGGTTGAGGTAACGCGATACCAGACCGTCTTCCGGTTTACGACATCCGTTCCACAGGCGTCGGGCGGCGTTATCGACGGCCTGCGGGGAGTCGATTCGGACGACCCAGCCTCCGGAGATCCGGGCCGGAGCGCGACTTCGGAAATCGCCGGGGGTTTGAAGTAGTGCTTGAAGGTTTGTCGATGAGTTACATCGAAGAACGGCCAGGTGGCGGGACGGGGAGCCGGCCGATTCGTCGGGCCGTAGCCTGTCGAGGTGGTCGACGGCGGTATTGACGAGTCCGCGCTCGTAGACGGCGCCGGCGTCCAATATCAGTATGGCGTCGGGGCGGTCGACGAGCGATGAGTTGCCGTCGGAGGTGACCACCGAGACCGGGGCATCGACGCCGGAGACCTCCACAGGCAGTTGGTTATCGGCTCCGTCCTGGAGTCCGGCGACGGCGATCTCATCAGCTCCGCAGACGTCGGCGAGACGGACCGTGCGCTCCAGCAGCGAAAGCCCGGCAACCACGGTTGCCGGGCCCTGCGGTGCGTCGACATCGGTGGCGTCGATGACAGCCAGAAGATGCATTACTGATTTGCCGTCGCCGAGTAGAGTGCCTGGACGGCGGTGCGCTGGTCTTTGGAGTCGGCGCAAAACTCAACGCCGTAGGCGCGGCGTCCGTCGACATCGGTGGTCCGACAGATGCGGGCGTCGATTTCATAGTCGGAATCATCGCCATTGCCGACGACCGAAATCGACAGGTGGACCTCGGTGCCGACGTCGATGGTCGACTCCGTGCGCACGAGACAACCGGTCAGGCTGACATTGACGACCTGTCCATACACGGCGCGCGGACCGTCATCCCAGGTCATGGCGGCGATAGCCCGCGAGGGGTTGCGCCGAATTCGGGTCGTCGCTCCGTGATCGAAAATCGGAGCGCCCGTCCCGGAGCGCATTGTCATCGACGGGGTATCGTCGTCGGAATTACTATCCAGATCGCTGTGATCGAGGGAGGGCCTATTCATGGAAAGACTCCTTGTCGGCAAAAATTGGAGATGCCTTCCGTGGCATCTGCTGTCGTCCACTCAACGATAGCGTGCGCCGGGGAGGCTGCAACTTTTTTTTTTCGGCCGACGGTGCTGCTTCCGAGGGGGGCGGTTGTGAGCCTTGCGACATCGCGCCGGGCTGCGCTATAGGTGCCGGTGTAAGTGTTGACTTAAATTCGACGTCGCGGTCCGCAGGACCGTGGCGATGGGACGATATCCGAGGAGATGATGTATGAGTGGTCAAAAGATTACGAAGCGTGACGACGGCGAATTGAATGTGCCCGACAACCCCATCGTGCCCTTTATTGAAGGCGACGGCACCGGCCCCGATATCTGGGCGGCGTCGCAGCCGGTCTTCGATGCGGCCGTGGAAAAAGCGTACGGCGGCGATCGGTCGATTGCCTGGAAAGAGATCTTCGCCGGTGAAAAGGCCAAAGACCGCAGCGACGAGTGGCTTCCCGATGAGACCGTGGACGCCATCCGAGAGCACCGGGTGGCCATCAAAGGGCCGCTGACGACGCCCGTCGGTGGCGGAATCCGGTCGCTCAATGTCGCACTTCGCCAGCTTCTCGATCTGTACGCATGCGTGCGCCCCTGCCGTCACTACGAGGGCGTCCCGGCCCCGGTCAGTGAGCCGGAAAAATGCGATGTCGTCATCTTTCGCGAAAATACAGAAGACGTCTACAGCGGAATTGAATACCGCGCGGGCAGCGAAGAGGCCGGAAAATTGGTCGACTTCTTCGACTCCGAACTCGACGTCGAACTGGCCGACGACGCCGGCATTGGCATCAAGCCCATCAGTGAATTTCGCTCCAAGCGCCTTGTGCGACGCTCGATTCAGTACGCCATCGAGCGGGGACGCAACAGCGTCACCCTCGTCCACAAGGGCAATATCATGAAGTTTACGGAGGGGGCCTTCAAGGAGTGGGGCTACGAGCTGGCGAAAGAGGAATTCCGCGACGAGATCATCACCGAAGACGAGTTGTGGGACGAATACGACGGAGAGCGTCCGGAAGGCAAAGTGGTGGTCAAAGACCGCATCGCCGATGCGATGTTCCAGATGCTTCTGTTGCGTCCGGCCGAATACGACGTCATCGCCACCATGAATCTAAACGGCGACTACGTCTCCGATGCGGCGGCCGCACAGGTCGGCGGACTCGGCCTTGCGCCGGGCGGAAACTTCGGAGATGAGACGGCGCTCTTCGAGGCCACCCATGGCACGGCCCCGAAATACGCCGGGATGGACAAGGTCAATCCGACCAGCGTCATCCTGTCGGGCAAGATGATGCTCGAATACCTGGGCTGGGACGTGGCGGCGGACCTGGTCGTCAAGGGCATTCGCAACGCCATCAAAAGCAAGCGCGTCACCTACGACCTGGAGCGCAATATGGAAGGCGCCACCCTTCTGAAATGCTCCGAATTTGGCGATGAGATCATCAAGAATATGGACTGATCGGCGCCAAAATACCTGTTGAATCCAGAGCGCCCCGGCCACACAGGATGTGGTCGGGGCGCTTTGCATTGGGGGGGATGGAGGCGGAGGCACTCGAGAACGGAGGGCGGCGATCAGAAAAGCCGGCGGCCCGAATCTCGGGCCACCGGCCTCCACACTACATCTAATACCACTTGTGTCGTTACAACATCGTTATTCGACGACGGAATAGCCGTTTTTCATATCGAGGACGCGTACGCCGCGCTCGGAGGCGTTGTTATCACTGTCTTCGGCGCGGGCCTCGCCGTCTTCTTCGGTGCGGCGAGGGGCCGGGGCGCGGAGCGGAAGTCGAAGAGATTTTCGCCGACCACCACGGCTTTGTTGTTGTCTGAGTTCATCGTAAAGGATCTGGTCGTCTTGTAACATCGTGGCACTCCTTACGGTGCAGAAGGCGGCGACTGGTTGAAATCAACACCGACGATTCGCCAACCGAACCATCGGCCTGAGTACAGTCACCTAACGGGCGAGCCGCTTACAGTGTTCCTGTATTAGTTTAAGTTGGCTGGAAATCTTTTTCAAAGATGAATTTGATTTCCGGTACGACCAGCGTTCACGGTAAGGGCAATTGAAGGCTGTGCCAAATTTTTTAATCGCGTCGTTCGCTGTCTTCTGGGTTGCCGTCAGGACCAGTATCTTTGCGGTTATCAGGCCGCTGTCCGGATTTGCCGTCGCCGGGGTCTTCACCGGACTCGATGCCTCGGTCGTCGCCGTCGAAAGCGGGGTCGTCAACCTGCGATTTCGATGCAGTCTCAGCGGAAAATTTTTCTGAGCTGTGTTTTTTCTCTCCGTTTTCCCGATTGTCGACGGCGTCGCCGGCCGGGGGCTCGCCGTCGAGCAATTCAGCCGATGAATAGCGATGGGGGGCGTCGTCGGGGACCATATCTGATAACTGGATATCGGTATCGACGGCGTCTTCCGAGTCTGTTGATGTACCGCCGCTGGGAGCATCGGACGAAGGAGTCCCGGGAAGGCCGGTTTCGGCGTAGGCGTCGTCGTCGCAGCGGTAGAAAGCGAAGAGTGCCCCGTAAAATAGAAGCCCGACGACAGTGGTCGACAGGTACACCAGAAGTTGGCCAACCAATAGCAGCAGCGAGGTGACGGGGCGAAGCGGCTCGAGGGCCGGCCACAGCACCGCCAGGTTGTCGAACATTATCAGTACCCAGTAGGCGCCGAGTGGAATCAACAGCAGGCCGACGGCGAAGATAATGAGTCGGTATAGGTTCCAGAAATTTTCGATAACAAAGTTGGCACCGCGCAGCAGTGCTTCGCCGGGGTCGACGTCGTCGATAATCAGTGGAGCGCCGGCAATTTCGATCACCAATCGGGTCAGTGCGACCCAGGCAATATAGATCGTCAGGCCCACCGACAACAGAAGTGTCGACTGCCAGCCCGTCATGGCGGCGAGATCGCCGGTGGTCAGACCGTGGACGACGCCGATGGCAATCGAAATGCCGAGGAGAGAGGCGACGATGCCCAGCGCAAAGCGAAGGGCAAAGAGGGCCATCACATCTGCAAATTGTTCAAAGGCCTGGCCGAAAAAGGTCTTGAGCATCGCGATCGGTTCGCCCTCCAGTCCGCGATTGAGTACGCCCCAGACTCCACCGACGACGAAGGCCTGGATGGCGACGCCGACGAGATTGGCGAAAACGGTGGCGCCGACGATTCCGGCGATAAACTGGGGCGACTGCAGGATTGCGCCGAGATGGTCGAACCAGGCCAGAATCGAGACATTGCCCACTGAAAATTGCATAAAATCGGCGATGACCAGCGTCAGGACCACCAAGCCAACAGCCAGGCCGGTCAGCCGGGCCGCGAAATCGGCCAGGAGTTTCCAGATGAAGACCAGCCAGTCGTCGCGCAACATCTGCCAGCCGCGCCGGTACATCGGGGTCGCCTCGAAGGTGCCGCGACGGGCCCAGTTATGAGTCCGAGTCGGTGTGGTGTCGTCGGCGGTGTGGGATTGAGAGCTCATAGGCGATAACGTCGTGATACGAGAAAACGATAGGTTTTCGCCGGCGGCCCCGGCGCCTTGAGATTGTAGAATTGTTTCACGGGATGCGAAAGGACTGGATGATGAGCGAATACGACACAAACCATGTGGTGTGGATCACCGGCGGAGGAAGCGGTATCGGCGAAGCGATGGCCATCGAGTACGGCAGTCGCGGCTCCACGGTGGCCGTTTGCGGCCGGCGCGTCGAGCCCCTCGAAGAGACGGTGCGGGCCGTCGAGGAGGCCGGAGGCCAGGGTATTGTGGCACCCTGTGATGTCACCGACGTCGATGCATTGCGAACGACGGTCGACGACGTCGTCGAGCGCACCGGTGGGCTCGATGTGGCGGTGGCCAACGCCGGGTATTCGGTCTCCGGGGATTTTCTGGAGCTGGAGGCCGAGGCGTGGAGAGGCCAACTGGAGACCAATGTGGTGGGCCTGGCGATGACCGCCCGATTCGCCATCCCCTATCTCGAGGAACGCGATGGACGACTGGCGCTGATGGGAAGTGTGGCAGGCACTGTCGGCCTGCCGGAAAACGGGCCGTATTCCGCATCCAAATTTGCGGTGCGCGGCATTGGACAGACATTGACTGCCGAATTGGCCGGCACCGGCGTCAGTTGCACGACACTGATGCCCGGTTTTGTGGAAAGCGATATTGGTCGGGTCGACAATCAGGGCGATTATCACCCGGATTGGGAAGATCGCAGACCGCGAAAATTGATGTGGCCTGCGGACCGGGCGGCGCGGTCGATGGTCCGCGCCATCGATTGGCGCCGTTCGGAAGCGGTGATCACCGGTCACGGCAAAGTGGTGACTTTTCTGGCCAATCACGCACCGCGACTGATGCAATTTATCCTGGGCCGGTTTGGATAGACCAATGGTGTGTCGGCCGGGGCGGCGTTCGGTTATTCGGGGTGAGCCGGGTCGTGCGGGATGCTACCGCGGGGAGCGCGGTAAAACATAAACGGCGTATACCGTCTGAGATTGGAGACGCGCGAGGTGTAGATGTCGGCGTAGCGCTCGACCTGGCGGGTTAGATGGCTTTTGTCATTGCCGGTGCGCATCAGATAGCCCCAGGTGTCGTTAAAGTGGGTGCCGTCGCGCTTGACCATCGGCGCGAGCTGATTGTCGAGGTCGACGATCTGGTCGCGAATCTCGCCGAGTCGCTGCTCGAGTTCATCGACCGGGGCGTCGATTTCGGTGGGATCGCCGGCTTTTTTCTTCTGGATCGCCAGCCGGGTCCGATTGAACTGATCTTCGGCGCGGACCTTCTGTTTCATCATCTGGCGGATTGCCGATTGATCGTCGTCGGCGACCTCGATGGCCTCCATCTCCAATTCCATCTCTCGAAGCACCAGGGCGGTGCGCCAGCGCAGAACCTTTTTGGTGACGTTGACGTCCGAGAATAGGTGATCGCCGACATACAGGATTTCGTCGCCGGACATCCCGAGACATTCCTCGATATTATTGGCGTTGCCGCCGTAGTAGATCCGGTTTTCTTGGATCGGTCCGTGCCAGGGCTCCAGGAGTCCCCGGTCGTCGACGACTTCAAAGATCGGAGCGCTTCCCGAGAAGAAGTCGGGCTTGCGGGCGGCGACGACGGAGATATCGAAGACATCTCGCCAGGTCTTATCGCCGTCGAGGTAGGGATCGATGGTATGAGTCAGTATGGCATTGCTGTACTCGTAGCCGGAGTTGGTGATGAGCATCACCTTTTTGCCGGCCCGCCGCTGGTCGAGTAGCGTCTCGGGCATCTCCGGGTCGCGAACGACAAAGTGCTCGGGGGCGGCCATGATTTCGGCCTTGAGTTCGCCTTCGATATGGGCGGCGTCGAGCATATCTTGGACCCGCCAGTACAGATCGCCGTAGCCCATGACCTCCGGCAGTGTGCCGCGGTCGAGGAGGTCGACGAGCTGGGAGTACATCACGCCCGCCGAAATCGAAAAGAAGGTATTCAAAAACACCCAGCGCGACGATTCCGATAGCTCGACGAGCGTCCTGGCGTAGGTTTCGCGCATCTCCGAATACGGCAGCAGCGAGGTTCCGTGAGCAGCCCGCCAGATATAGCCAAAGCGGTTGGCTTTGACCATATTTCCAAGTTTGAGATCCAGGACCAGGCCCCGCATGACCATCTTTGGATCGAATTGAAGCTCTTCGACCGGCCAGCCCTCGTCGAGGAGGCGAGACTTGATGTGTTCGTAGGCCCGCCCCTCCCAGGCTTCGACGTCGTAGTGGACCAGGGTGTAGTCCATGTCGTAGCCGATGGCATTGATGGAGCGCAGATTCAACGACCGGTTGCAGTAGACGCCGCGTTCGTCGGGAATTTCGTCGTAGACGTCAAAGGTACCGAAGGTCATCGTGCACTCCTTACTGCATGGCTCAAGCTACACCGGAGGATAGGGCGGTCAGTCGCCAAAGGATCGGTTGTAGTCGTCGATCGATGCCTCCAGGACGCGAGCGGCGTGGTCCGCACCGTAGACCTCGTCGATCGATACCTGTTCGTTGTCCTCTCCGGGAAAGAGTTTGTAGGTCAGAAAGTAGTGGCGGATCTTTTCGACGATCGACCGCGGCACATCGCCGATGTCTGTGGCATCGCCCCAGACGTTGTCGTCTTCTAGAACGGCAATGATCTTGTCGTCGGCCTCTCCATTATCGACCATCAACAGGCCGCCGACGATGCGTGCCGACAACAGGATCTCGGTGCGCTCAATCGGGCAGTTGCTGATGACGCAGATATCGAGTGGGTCCCGGTCGCCTTCGTCGACGGCATCCGACAGGGCGCTGACACCGTCGTCGCAGTAGGTGCGCGGGATAAATCCATAGGCGCACGGAAGCTGAGACGATAGCTGACGAGGCCGATCGACGGTCAGAATTCCCGTCTCCTTGTCGATCTCGTATTTGACGGTGTCTCCCGGGGTCATCTCGACGTAGACATTAACGATCTCGGGGGGCTTGGTGCCGACCGAAAGTCCGTGCCAGGGATGGGGACGGGCGGCGGCGTAGTTATTGTCGGAAGACATGTTGCGAACTCCTGATTGGCAGCATTCACATTATTTGTGAGCGCATGCTGTCGGTGGGGTGGACAGACTGTCAAGTATCGATGCTGTAACAGCGACGATCCGTTGTGGTTGCCCCGTCGACGGCGGCTGCCGACCGGTGGATTCAGTCGCCTTGTAATGCATTCTGGAGGCGGGCAATCTCGGCGTACAACTTCCAGGGACTGACTCGCTCAATGAGGTACATCAACAACGCCCAGGTGGTGAGGCCGGCGATGATGCTGGCAATGGCTCCATACCACGTCGGGAGCCGAAAGTAGATCAGGCCATCCATTGCCGACAGGCAAATCCAGAGCACCGCCGAGGTGATGATGCTCAAGGTATTGGTCCGCAGAACGTCCCCGAAGGTGACGTCGACCAGGTGGTAGACGCCGTAAACCCAGATTGGCAGTGAGACGAGCAGGGCGACAATCACGACCAATGCCGCCCCCTCCAGGCCCGCCCAGGCGGTCATCGGCCAGATCAAAATGGCCAGTGCGGCAGCCCGAGGGACGTTCATCTTAAAATCCAGGTCGGGGCGGCCGCAGGCCTGAAAAAGAGCGCCGGCCAGCGCCTGAAACGACCGGGTTAACCCGGCGACTACCAGAACCTGAACCACCGGAATGATCGGTGCCCAGTCAGAACCGATGACGTAGTAGACCAGATGGGGGATCAGCAAAAAGATGGCGACGCTGACCGGCCCGGTGACCAGAAGAGAGCTTTTCATGACGTTCAAAAACGCACTGCGCAATTGTTCTGGCTTGTCCTGGAGCCGGGAGTAGGTCGGAAAACTGACCTTCGAGAGCACGTGGGTGATTTTGGTGGCCGGCCAATTCGAGATCTCGAATGCGTAGTAGTAAAACCCCAGCGCTGTCGCCCCCATGTAGGTGCTGATAAAGAGATCGTCTCCCTGGTTCATAATGAACCCCAACATCGACAATCCAAAGATCCACTTTCCGAATTGGATCAGTTCGTTGGCTTTTGGCCAGTCCCACTCCAGCCGCGGTCGATAGGAGTGGGCCACATAGGAGATGACCATCGTCAACACACCACCGGCAACAAATTCGATAACCAGTGCCCAGACGTTTTGAAAGATGAAAATCGCCGGGATGGCCACCACCAGCTTCAGCAGCGACCGGGCGGTGTTGATGGCGCAGAGGATCTTGAAGTCCAGATCGCGGCTGAAGAATATTTCACCGGTGTTCTTGGCGCCCTGAAAGACCAGATACAGTCCGCAGACGGCGACCGTGGGCCCCAGAAGTGGTTCTTCGTAGAAATGAGCAAGTATCGGTGCCAGCACGAGCATCAAACCGCCGAGCAGGAGACCGCGACCGATATGCCATGTGAAGGCGACGTTGAGGTAGGGCGTGGGGTCCTTCTGTTTTTGGATAAGCGCCCGCTCAAAGCCGGTCTTCGTCGAGACCTCCAGGATGCTGATGACGATGTAGATGATCCCCATCAGCCCAAAGTCCTGGGCGTCCAGCACGCGGGCCGCCACAATGGCGACGGTCAGCGACGATATCGCCTTGATGACCTCGCTGGCGGTCATCCAGAGCGAACCGCTGACGAGGGTGTTATGAGAGTCGGAAGACGTCATAGACGCCATAGCCCCGGGGCCGATGCAGATGATGAAATATCACACCGTGTACCACGCGGGCGTTCGGAGAGTAAAACACGGGGGATGTTGTGGCGGCGTCTACTCAGTGGGGGCTCCGCGTCCTCAGTCGTCAGATGCGAAATTTGCATCGAGCGGTCGCAGACGGTGACAGCGCCGGGACATCACTTGATCTCCGTCTCGGCGCGAAGAGGTCATCGGCTCCAGCATTGGTGTTTTTCGGAGCGCGGTGAGCTTCGCTGCAGTCGATGACGACCGGGACCGAGTTTGTTGAAGGGGCCGAAGAGGAATCGACCGGTGGCGTGGAGTTGGCGGGGCAGGAGCTACCTTTCGATGTGCAGGCCGGAGACGCACTTCTGCGCTCTCGGGATCGACGGCGTCAAAATTGTGCGACGACATCGGCGAATCCGAATGTTTCGCCCCCCTCCAACCTCCGCCCCGTTCATTCTCGGGGGCGCCTTGCTGAATTGTCGGGACATGGCGCGCCTTCTGGCGGCGGTCCTCGGGATGTATTCCGTCGAGTCGAGACATCGGCTCTTCGACCCTGTGTTTCCGACCCGATGGGGGTCGTCGTCTCATATCGTAACCCCTGTGAAGGGGCGGGTTTTTTAGCGCCCTTGCGGGT
>LFFM01000041.1_pt1 | contig 68407 bp, 60 predicted proteins | sample 643131 | NCBI WGS metagenome assembly LFFM01 (sample SAMN03777445, study PRJNA286221) | soda lake metagenome | biome: soda lake; feature: Kulunda steppe; material: water; isolation source: sample Tc-Br brine of Tanatar trona crystallizer | place: Russia: Kulunda steppe | collected 2011-07 | reverse complement strand
TGCTAATCGTGAACCGCACGTCGATTGTGGCGTGCATGGGACACCTCTTGGGTGGACACCAGAGGCGTCCCGTTCCTCACGGGAGACAGTTACTACTGAACTCTAGAGGGCTTTGCGACACGACCAATTGTTTCCGGATGCGTTAATATATAAACCAGTATGATGTTTCTTTATTTCCTCGACAGACGTGTTCTGACACCAGTTGGGATGCCCGAGCAACGCATCACAGATAGGGCCACAGCGGCTGTAGATGATCGACCCGTCGAAACCGACCGAGCAAACACGGCCAACATAGAGAACACTTAGGTATTCCAGTCGGGAAGAGAGCGTACTGGGATGTCGCTACACGAAACACCGATTACGGAACCGTCACTCGTGACGTTCGGCGAAACGATGCTGCGGCTGTCGCCGCCTGCAGGAACCCGCCTCGAGATGGCCCACGAACTCGAGTTTCGCACAGCCGGTGCGGAGAGCAACGTCGCCGTCGCGGCGTCGAACCTCGGGACAAGATCGGTGTGGCTCTCGAAACTTCCGGAGTCGCCACTGGGGCGGAAAGTCGTGCGGGACCTGAAACAACAGGGCGTCCATCCGGGCGTGGCCTGGAGCGAGGACGGTGAGCTCCGGCAGGGGACCTACTATCTCGAACATGGGACTGCGCCCCGCGGCACGGACGTGATCTACGACCGTGCGGACGCGGCGATCACCACCGCAACGGCCGACGAACTCGCCCTCGAGCAGATCGAGAACGCCGACGTCTTCTTCACCAGCGGAATCACGCCGGCGCTGTCGGACACGCTCGAGGAGACGACGACCGAACTACTCGAACGAGCGAGGGCGGCCGACACGACCACCGCGTTCGACTGTAACTACCGCTCGAAGCTCTGGTCGCCGTCGACAGCCCGGGAGACCTACGAAGAGCTATTCGATCAGATCGACTTCCTGTTCGTCCCCGAGCGAGACGCCAGGGACGTCCTCGACCTCGACGGTGACGCCGAGTCCATCGGGAGTCAGCTGAGAGATGCTCACGACTGCTCGACGGTGGTCGTGACGCGCGGGGACGAGGGCGCCCTCGCGGTCGCGGACGGCCGAACGGTCGAACAGCCGGTGTTTGAGGCCGAGACGGTCGATCCGATCGGCACTGGTGACGCCTTTGTCGGCGGCTTTCTCTCGGAGTGGATCGACGAGGCGTCTCTCGAAGACGCGCTAGCCTACGGCGCGGCGACGGCCGCCCTGAAACGGACGCTCGAGGGTGACTACGTGACTGTCACGCCCGACGAGGTCACGTCGGTCCTCGAACAGGGCAGTGGCGGAATCGACCGGTAGCGGTATCGAACCGTCGTCCTCACTCCTCCGGGATCGCGTCCAGCAGCGCTTTCGCGTTCTCGCGAATCCGATCGTAGTCGCCGGCTTTGACGGCCTCGTCGTCGACGATAGCACTGCCGACGCCGACCGCGGTCGCGCCGGCCTCGAAGAAGTCGGCGACGTTGTCCGCGGAGACGCCGCCGGTCGGCAGCAGCGGGATCTGTTCGAGCGGACCGTTAATTCCGCTCACGTGGTCCGGGCCAAGCGAACTCGCGGGGAACACCTTCGCCATATCGGCGCCGGCCTCGAAAGCCGTTAGCGCTTCCGTGGGGGTTGCGACGCCGGGCGCGACGAGCACGTCGTACCGGTTGGCGACGCGGATCACGTCCTTATTGAGCGTTGGCGTGACGATGAACTCGGCGCCAGCGTTCAGCGTTGCAACGGCTGTCTCCGGGTCGAGGACTGTTCCGGCACCGATTACGATGTCGTCGTCGACGCTGTCGGTTACGCGGTTGAGCGACTCGAGCACGTCGGGGCTGTCGGCGGTGATCTCGATCGTGGTAACGCCACCGTCGATGATGGCCTCGACGACGTCGACGACGCGGTCCGGTTCGACGCCGCGGACGATCGCGACGACGCCGTTGTCTTCGATGCGGGCGAACTGCTCGTGAGAGTCCATGGTTGTCGCTAGTCGACCGTCCGCCGAAGTAGTTGTTTCCGTCTGCGGTGACGTCGGTCGAGCGAGCGGTGAGGTCCCGGATCGAGTCTCCCGTCCGGTTCCACTGTGATCTCGACCACGGGTTGAACGTCGCTCGCCCCTTCGTTTTCGAGTTCGATCGTCACCTCGAGCCGGGCCCTGCCCTCGATAGGCGCGTTCGTCCTGGTAATCCGTACCGAGACCGACTCCGTGTCGGCTTCCTGGATTATTATATTTATTCAATAATATAATTTGCTGGATAAGAACTGAGTAGTTAGTGTGACAGTCGCTCGATATGGTGGGATGTGGAGTACAGTACCAGCGAACCGTGTCTTGTATCTAATACGATCTCAGAGAGCAGAGGGATTCGATCACGGACACCAACGGATCGAAGGATGGAGCCATCGGTACCGTCTGGGGGCAAAGTCCTCGACACCGTCTCAAAGCTCTGGTGTGCCGGTCAATCGTCTCGGAGTCGTCCGAAAGGCGGAACCTTTCGGGATACCGAGACCAGACCTCTTGAACCACTTGACTTCAAGGCGGTTGACGAGATACCGTCATCGAGGACCGAGGACCGGAACCCGCGCTCAGGAGTCAACGGTTCCTTTCGTATCCCAGATTTCAGTCACTAAGTCCACGAACACTTCGGTGCGGATCGGATAGCCGCTCTCACCGTCCCGATCGAGCGGACTCTCCCCGACGTTCCGGACCAGTCGCTCGGTGTACGCCCAATCGACTAACTCCTCACGAACGTCGATCGTAATCGTGTTGTCCTCGTCCGTCGAGAGCCAGGCCACAGAGCTCTGTTCATCGTCGTACTCGAGCGCGTACGTTTCGCCGCCGATCAGTTTGACGACCGCGTCCATCGGTCCGACTTCGATTCGATTGCCGTTGCCCTTGAGATAGAACGTCCCATTTTCAGTGACTCCGTCGTACCGCGTTGGCTCTGTCATCTACGATACCGTACGGGAGGCAATCGGTTATATCTGGTTCAGTTTTGACCAACCGGGAACTTGTTTCCAGCAAAGCAACTTTCAGGCTCACTGCCCCTTATATGATCTGTGAATGTCTGTAAATTATAATCGCTATCGCCTTTCGGTCACAGGGGGAGATAATGATCAAGTCCCCAGGAATCGACGGTCACAGTTCCGATACGGAGGGTGTAATACAACAGTTCCCACACTATAGTCACACTTCTCATGGTTGTGAGGAGTTACTATCTTAAGACGCCGTGCACCAAGTGCACGCATTTTAGAGGCTCCTAGAGAGTACCCTTTCTTTTCCGAATAATGATTTCTCAACGTGGTTTGTGTAGCCAGCAAAATTCTCATAGATGGGGTAGTTTACTGTGCCGAGTAGCCGAACTGAGTTCGAAATTCGCCCGAAGACTGAACTCTCAAACTCGTGGGGCGGCAAGGCAACAGACTCGAGCTGAGTCCGATAGGGTAATGTGGATCTGTCGAAATGAATCAGTGAACTTTCGGGCCGTCGGCAACACGAAGGGGCGATCAGAGAGATTTAACAGTCCCGCATGAAAAGTCATCACATGGAAATCGCCATGGATGACGTGACGATCTTCGTTTACAACTACGCAGTCGTACTGACTGCTGCTTATCTCCCGGTGCTATCCGGAGTCGACGATCGCTACGTGTTGCTCGGCGGTGGATTCCTGTTAGCTCTCTTCTGGACGGGGTACTTCCGATACCGTATCCGTCCGCAATTTATTGAGCAGGAGGAGACCACCGCCAGAAAGTAATCAGCCCGATTCCCGCCGCTGTAGCGTCTCGCTTGGACCGCAGTTTCCGTCGACTACTCGCTTGACGGGTTACGCGACCGCCGTGGATTCGACGTCGTAGTAGTCGTGGACGGTCCGAAGGCGCCGTCGAATCGCGTCGAGATCCCCCGTCTCGATCGGTTCGAAAAACGCCTGCGCCTGTTCGAGACTCCGTCGCTCGCTTCGGTGTCTGTTATTGGCCGGCGTGTCGACAGTGGACGACGTGTCGATGCGATATTCGTCGCCGAAGACCTGTTCGAAGATGTATGCTGACCTCTCCTCGTGATAGGCCGACGTGACGAGGGAAATCGTTACGGGGACGTCCGTACGGTCCTCAATGAGGCGGCGCGTGAAGTATGCGTTGCCGATCGTATCGAGCGAGTACTCTTCCGTGAGAATTCGGTCAGGGGAGAAACCCTGCTCGATCGCGTACGTCTTCATCACTTCGGCTTCGGTACGCGGAACGGCCTCGTTCGTTCGTCCGCCGGAACAGATGAGGTGCGTGGCGTCCGTCGATTGCAGAGTCGCAAGCCCCGTATCGATGCGGTCGCGAAGTTGTGAATGGATCTCCGCGTTCACGAGTCGCTGTCCGAGGACGACGACTACCATTGACTCTCTCTTACCACGGGACCAGCAAATATCTGCCGTCTCGTTCAGAGCAGGTGAACCGCCTCGGGGTCAAGCCCCGAGGCACTCGCCTTGCTCATCTGTAGAACTCCCAATCAATAATCCGTCTCCCGCCGATACGATAGTCACCTTTTGACTCTCTGAACGAGATACCTGTCATTCAGAATGTATTAAACAGTCACGTTCGTTGAGCGTGCCACTCACCAGGACTCTCAGCTCACGCCTGAGAACGGAAAAGTTATCGACGAGTTCGCAGACGAGACCGCCGACGCAGTCACGCTCGAGTTCCGATTGCCACCACCCGAAAGAGTGTTAGGATAGCGCCGAGAGAGTAAACTCGCCGATGAAACAAATTCGATTCAGCGACTCGAGTGGCTACGTACGGACGGGAACGCTGCGCGGCGACGAGATCGAGACCTCGGGCCGAACCTACGACCGGGAGGCGGTAACGGTCCTGCCGCCGAGCGAACCGACGAAAATCGTCTGCCAGGCGGGCGGCTACGTCGATCACCGCGAGGAATCGGGGTTCGACGACATGCCGGACCGACCAGAACTGTTCCTCAAGACGCCGAACTGCGTCGTCGGTCACGAACACGAGATCGAACTGCCGCCAGGACGTGACGACGTCGAGTTCGAGGCCGAGTTCGGGATCGTCATCGACGAGCAGTGTCGCGACGTCGCTGAAGAAGACGCGATGGATGTCGTCGCCGGGTTCACCTGCGTGAACGACATCTCGAACCGAGACGACCAGATGGACGAACGGAACTGGGTCCGTGGAAAAGCCTTCGACAACTCGCTGCCGGTCGGTCCCGTCGTCGCAACGCCAGACGAGGTCCCCGAAGACGCGACGCTCTCTCTGGAGTTGAACGGCGAACAGAAACAGGAGACTACGAGAGAGCACATGATCTTCTCCGTCCCCGAACTGGTCGCGGACGTCAGCGAACTGATCACGCTCGAGCCCGGCGACATCATTGCGACGGGGACGCCCTACGGTCCGGATACGCTTTCGGATGGCGACACTGTGGAGGTCCACTTCGAAGGCGTGGGAACGCTTCGAAACCACGTCGTCGCTCCGCGGTGAGCGGCGGACGACGACTATCGACGTGACGAGTAGTATTTTGATATAATGACGAGCGAGAGGACGACTGGAGCTGTTTCGCCGAGATATCTCGCATCGACAGCCGTCGATCCCGAATCCGATCGGTCGCGTTTTGCTTGCGAGTCTGGAACTGAAAAGCGGGAGACGAAAACGGAATCACGTCGATCTATCGTGGCGAGTAATCGTCAGCGAGCAGTCCGAACAGAGCGGTGTCCACGTACTCACCGTCGATGTAGTAGTGATCACGAAGATGACCCTCTCGCTCGAAGCCGAGACTTTCGAGGACTCGTCTCGAGGGCTCGTTGCCGTCGAAGACGCGGGCCATGACCTTGTGAAGGCGGCGTTCGTCGAACGCGTATCGAAGCCCGAGTTCGGCGGCGTCAGTCGCGTATCCGTTGTTGCGTTTCTCGGGACGGATCCAGTAACCGATCTCGCATCGACCGGCTGTGTCGTCGATTCCAAACAGCCACAGGAATCCGACTGGGTCGCCGTTCAGACAGGGTAGGAAGGGAACGTTTTCGTCGGTCACCTCGATGATATCGTTCAGAGACGCGCCCTGTAGGGGCTTCGCGATCGGGAACCAGTGACGGATCTCGGGTCGATTCCAGTACCGGCGGACGAACTGCTCGTCGTTCCCGTCTCGCTCGACGGTGCGCAACGACAGGCGGTCGCCTTCGAGATATATCGGTCCGGGCATTTCGGATCTGGTGTGTGGAGTTTAGTGGTCCCGTTCGATGGGAGCGACGAGGCCGGCTAGAATTCGCCGTCCCGGACGTGGAACTTTGTCGGTTTCCCGTGGACGGGCTGGTCGCGTTCGACCCACGAGGCGACGTGTGTGACGAGTTCGTCGATCGGTATCTTCGGTTCGCCGAACAGGTCGTGACAGCGACTCGCGTCGTTGAGCAGCGCCGTCTCCTTCTCTTCGCCATGGAACGTCACCTCGCAGCCGAACTCGTCCGCGAACCGCTCGGCGAGGTCGCGAACTGAAAGCACGTTCGGCCCGGTCACGTTCAGGATGTCGGCCGGCGAGTCGGTCAGCTGGAGCGAGCGGAAGCAGACGGAGTTGGCGTCGCCCTGCCAGATGACGTTGACGTGGCCCATCTCGACCGGGATCGGATCCTCGGCATAGACGCGCTTCGCGAGGTCGAGCAGGACCCCGTACCGCAACTCGACGGCGTAGTTCAGTCGGAGTAAACACGTGGGGGTATCGTTCACTTTGGAGAAGTACTGGAACACGCGTTCGCGACCGAGACACGACTGGGCGTACTCGCCGACTGGGCCCGTTTCGTCCGTCTCGACGGATCCACCGGAGTCAACGGGAACCGGCGGGTAGACGTTGCCGGTCGAGAGGGCAGTGATCCGCGAGTCCTCGAACCGCTGCGCCACGCGACCGGGGAGATACGAGTTGATCGCCCAGGTCATGGGCTCCTGACCTGTCGTCCCGAACTTCATGCCGACGAGATAGATCACGTTCCGGCAGTCCGGCAGCGCTTCGAGCGCCTTATCCTCCAAGAGATCGGCTTCGATCGTTTCGGCGCCCCAGGATTGGAGCTTCTCCTTGACATCGGGATCGGAGTAGCGGGAGGCCGCGTACACCGTCGTGTCGGTGCCGGCCTCTTCGATCGCCCGAAGGATGCGTCTGATCAGCGTCGGTCCCATCTTGCCGCCGGCTCCGAGTACTAGAATATCGCCCTCGAGCTGACTGGCGAAATCGACGTCTTCGGGGTACGGTTCGGAGAGGAGGTCCTCGAGTTGCGATTCGTCCGTTATCGTGGCAGGCATCGTATGTTCCTTACTCATGGGTCGTCACGGGCGTGGTTCGACCGAACGTGTATCACAGCATAAATCTGCCGGTGTGTCAACGTGGGTCATCGTCTGTGCTGGCCGGGGACGGCAACGGCGGCGTGACGGGTAACGATCACTCGAGATACGCAGTCGTGGAGTCGTGCAGCGGCGCGAACCCTTCTGCGAACTCGACGCCGGTCCGCTTGCCGAGGGCGCGCGCTTCGGCACGGACGCCGTCGATGAGGTTGTCGAACTCCGCGTCGATGCCGCCGTGGTTCTCGAGGAACTCGACCTGTGACTTGTGGTGGTCGATGGCGCGTTCCTTTCGATCCTGATAGTGGGAGATATCGACGAAGACGCTCGGTTCGAACTCCGACGTCGGCTTCCCGAAGAAGTAGACGTTGTCTGGGTCGTGTGGCTCGTAGTCAGTTTCGACCATCGGCAGCGACGCCATGTAGTAGGCGTTCGACACCAGCCGCGACGTCGCGCAGTGGTCGGGATGCATGTCGTCCTTGAAGTGCGTCAGGATCACGTCAGGCCGATGTTTCCGGATGACGTCGACGATTACGAGTCGGTTCTCGAGCGACTGTTCGATGTGTCCGTCTTCGAACTCCAGGAAGTCACAGTCACAGCCAAGTTCGGCGGCGGACTTTCGCGCTTCCTCCCGACGAATCGATACGAGTTCTTCTTCCGTGGTGTCGACACCGCCGTACTCCCCGCTAGTCATGTGGACGATCTGAACGTCGTCACCTCGGTCCGAGTGCTTTGCTAACGTTCCACCACAGAAGATGTCTGCATCGTCGGGATGTGCGACGATTGCAAGTACTGACATACCACCTGTGGTATCGCCTGTCGCTGAAATAAGTCTCGCGGTTCGTCTCACTGACTGCGCGGAGAATATTGGAGAAAGCGACATCGAAACTACCCTTGATGGCGTCTCGTCGGTTGTTAATTTCACCAGACGAGGTCGCGTCGGTCGTCGGTTCTTCCGGGACGAGCGACAGATTCTGCCGCCGCAGTTGCGAGATCAGACAGGGACGGGATCGGGCGTGCCACCGAAACGACTTTTTGGTCCGGTTACGAGTGGCTAGCCGTACCATGGAAGAAGTTTCGACTGCGGACGCACCCGCAAGTATCGGCCCGTACTCGCAGGGAATCGTCGACGGCGACACCGTCTACGTCTCCGGACAGGGACCGATCGATCCCGAGAGCGGCGAGATCATCGACGGTGACATTCAGGATGAAACCCGCCGCACGATGGAGAACATCAGTGCGGTACTCGAGGCGGCCGGCACCTCGCTGGACAACGTCGTGAAAGCGACGGTGTTCGTCCAGGATATGGACGACTACGGCGCGATCAACGAAGTCTACGAGGGGTATCTAAATGAGCCGTATCCGGCACGCAGTGCCGTCCAGATCGAGGATCTCCCCGTCGACATTGGCGTCGAAATCGAAGTGATCGCGACGACCGAATGATGAAAGCGATCGCCGTCGAACGAGACGATCCGGACCCACACGTCATCGAACTCCCGGAGCCGACGCCCGACGAAGGTAAGGCGCTCGTTCGAACGCTACGCGTTGGTATCGATGGCACTGACTTCGAGGTCATCGGCGGGACTCACGGCGGGTTCCCGGCCGGCGACGACTACCACGTCCTCGGTCACGAAGCCGTCGGCGTCGTCGAGGACCCCAACGGAACCGACCTCGAGGCCGGCCAGGTCGTCGTCCCGACGGTTCGACGCCCCTCTGCGGAGTCCAACGAGTACTTCGAACGCGGCGAACCGGACATGGCTCCGCCGGAGCTGTGCCTCGAGCGCGGCATCGACGGCGCACACGGCTACATGGCGGAGTACGTCACGAGTCCGGCCGAGTACCTCGTTCCGATTCCGGACGGGTTCGCCGACGTCGGCGTACTCGTCGAGCCGATGAGCAACGCGGAGAAGGCGATCGACCTCGCGTCCGCCTCTCGGTCGTCGTTCGAGTGGGAGCCAAAAGCCGGTCTCGTGCTAGGCAACGGCCCGCTGGGACTGTTGACGCTGGCGCTGCTCGAGAATCGTACGGACGTCGATCGGACCTACTGTCTCGGACGGCGTGACCGGCCGGACCCGACGATCGACGTGATCGAACGACTCGGGGCGACGTACGTCGACTCTCGCGAAACACCGGTCGACGAGGTGGCCGCCGCCCACGAGCCGATGGACGTCGTCGTGGAGGCGACCGGCTACGCGAAACACGCGTTCGAGACAATCGACGCGCTCGCGCCCAACGGCGTCGGCGCACTGCTCGGCATCCCCGACGACTGGTCGTTCGAGGTCGACGGCGGCCGGCTCCACAGCGAGTTCGTACTCAATAACAAGGCCCTCGTCGGGAGCGTCAACTCTCACCTCGAGGACTTCGAATCAGCGAAGCGGACGCTCGAGGCCGCGCCCGACTGGTTCCCAGAGGCGGTCATGACTGACGTGTTCTCTCCCGAGGAAGTCGAAGCGGCGTTTACGCGGGACAAATCACGAATCAAGACCGTAATCGAATTCGACTCGCTATAAGCGACCGGTCGGGCACCTTTTTTGCCTCGCCTGACCTGGCCTCGACGATACCGGCCGTGACCGTGACTGTGCGCGTCGCGATCGGGAACCGGCAACCCGTCTCATACGGACTGTTGGAAGTCATTGACGGTGCAACCGCAAGACGGTTGGCGGTTGCACCGGCAAATCGGTACAGCAGACCGTTTCAGTTGATCCGGTCGACCGCGTAGCCCACCGCTTCGATCGCGGCGGTGATCGCGTCCGCGTGCTCTTCGCCGCTCGTCTCGACGAGGAAAACGAGATACGCCTCACCGACGTCGAGCATCTCGTCGGCGCGGTAGTGATTGACCGTTCGGATGTTGGCTCCCTTGTCAGCGATCACTCCCGAAATTGTGTTCATCTCACCGGGCCGGTCCTGTATCCGCACCTGGAGTCGGATCATCTGGCTTCGCGAGGTGAGTTCATGCGTGAGAATCGCCCGGAGCATCGTCATGTCGAGGTTGCCGCCGGTCAGTACGGGGACAACGGTCTCGCCGCTGACGTCGAGATCGTCGCTGAGGATGGCCGCAGCGGGAGCCGCGCCCGCTCCTTCGACGAGCTGTTTTGCGCGTTCGAGCAGGAGCAGGATGCCGCGTGCGATCTCACCCTCGGTGACGGTGACGATCTCGTCGACGTGCTCTTCGATCAGATCGAGCGTCAGCTCGGACACTTCACCGGTCGCGATCCCGTCGGCGATCGTATCAACGTCGTCGAGCGACTCGGGCGTCCCCTTCTGAAGGCTCTGTGGCACGGTAGCGGCCGAGTCGGCCTGAACGCCGACGACCCGAACGTCGGGTCGCTGTCCCGCCAGCGCCGCACTGACGCCCGCGATGAGACCGCCGCCGCCGATCGGGACGACGACGGTGTCGACGTCGGGGACGTCCTTGAGGAGTTCAAGACCGAGGGTTCCCTGGCCGGCGACGATCGTCGGATCGTCGAACGCGTGGATGAACTCGGTGGTCTCGTCGGCGAGCGAACGGGCGTGAGCCATCGCATCGCGGAACGTCGTCCCGTGGAGTACGACGTCGGCGCCATACTCGTCGGTCGCTTCGACTTTGGATTGTGGTGCGGTGGCGGGCATCACGATCGTCGATGGAATGCCCCGTTCGCTCGCTGCGAGCGCGACGCCCTGGGCGTGGTTACCCGCGCTCGCGGCGACGACCCGGTTGACATCGTCTCGGCCCTCGAGCGAGAGCATCTTGTTATACGCGCCTCTGGTCTTGAAAGAACCCGTGCGCTGGAGGTGTTCCATCTTGAGGACGACGTCGCCGTCGACCAGTCGACTGAGCGAGCGACTGCGTTCGATGGGCGTATGCTGGACGATCGATTCGTCGTCGAAGCGTTCGTACACGGATCGGATTCGGGCTGGCGTAACGGATGACATGGTGTGGCAGATTGTGGAACGAGTTCGGTGTGTTTCGTACTACGAGGCGTATCGGAGAGTGTCTGTTGGGGAGGTCACGAGTCTCGAAGCGTCTCCGGACGAACCTCGCGGCCGGTGTCGGCGCTCTCGTACATCGCATCGACGGCGCGTTGCACCGCAAGGCCCTCGTCGGCCGTGTTTCGCGTATGCTCCCGATCGCCGCGAACGACATCGGTGGCGTACTCCCACTGCGCGGCAAACGAATCACCGTCGGGGACGGTGAGATCGGTGTCGGTCAGTGCGTCGCGATCGGTCGAGTAGACGGTCGGTCCGGGATCAGCGGTGTCGGTGACCGAAACGCCCGCACGGTCGCCCTGAAGGCGAATCGACTGGCGAGCGTCGGTGTTGCTCGCCCACGCGAAATGAACGTGGATCGTCGTCCCGTCAGCGGTTCGGAGTAACCCGCGGGCGTAGTCTTCAACATCGAACGCAGCGTCGCCAGTCGGTTCGCCGCCCCACATATCGATATACGTGTAATCGTCTTTCCCGCCGAAGTGGCCGCCCGTCCGTGCGGAGACCGACTCGAGCGCGGGGAAATCGAGCAGCGTCAGCGCGAGATGGAGGAAATGAACGCCGGCATCGATCACGACGCCGCCGCCCGAGTGCTCCGCGCGGGTGAACCAGCTCCCGAGACGCGGAATCCCGCGGCGCCGGACGTACTCGACGTCGACGTCGTACACCTCGCCGAACTCGCCGTCTGCGGCTCGGGCTCGGAGGTCCTCGACCCAACTCTCAAACGCCCTGACGAAGCCGACCACCACTCGGCCGTCGCTGTCGGCTGCCCCGTCGGCGATTCGCCGCGCGTCCTCGAGCGTGTGTGCGAGCGGCTTTTCGAGGAAGACGTCGACATCCTTCTCGAGGGCGGCTACCGCACAGTCGGCGTGCAAGAAGTTCGGCACCGCGACGACGACGAAATCGAGCGCCAGTTCCTCGAGCAGCCGTTCGTACCGTTCGAAGGTCTCGGTGACGTCGTACTCTCGGGCGAACGCCTCGCGGGCGTCGGGGTCGATGTCGGCGACGCCCGCAATCGTCACGCCGAGGTCGGCGAGTTGATCGGCGTGATGGCGCGCAATCGTCCCGCAGCCGACGATACCTGCGTGTAGTGATTGCATACCAGGGACCTCGGAGACGAGCATGATAAATGAACCGCCTCGGTCGCACCGGTCGACGTCGCTTCGGTCTCGCTCACCCTCTCGACGGCCGCCGGCCCCGCCTCAATCTTTATGCACACGGCCACCATCGCCTCGAGCGATGACCGTTACGCGAGCCGAAATTCGGGGCGGATTACGAACGCTCGGACTCCGAGCGGATGATCGCGTGATCGTACACAGTTCGTTGAGCAGCCTCGGCTGGGTCGAGGGCGGAGCCGAGACCGTCGTCGACGCGCTTCTCGACGTCGTCGGAACGGACGGGACGGTAATGGTACCGACGTTCACGACCGGCGACGATGACCGGCCGTTCGATCCCGACGAGACGCCGTCGGTCACGGGCCGGATTACCGAGGAACTCCGTACCCGCGACGAGGCCGTCCGCAGTGGTCATCCGACGCACTCGGTCGCGGTCGTCGGTGCCGACGCGAAATCGCTCACTGAGGACCACGAACCGACGAACTCACTCGGACCCGGCTCGCCGATGCATCGATTGATCGAGGCCGACGGCTCGATCCTGTTGCTCGGAGTCGGTCACACCTCAAACTCGTCGGTCCACGTCGCGGAGCGTCTCGCCGACCTGCCGTACCGCGACCAGACCCGAGCAGCGGCGGTAGTCAGCGACGGCGGCGAGAGCCAAACGGTGACCACGAACGCCGTCCACTGCTCGTACGGCTTCGACGCCGTCGAGGTCGTCGCGCGCCGGGACGGCCTGCTCACTGAGGGTGTGATCGGCGACGCGGACGTCCAGCTGATGGACGGACAAGCGCTTCTTGAGGAACTCGTGGACGTCCTCGAGGCGGTCCCCAATCTGTTGCTCTGTGCCGATCCGGGCTGTGACCGTTGTGCCTACGCCAGAAAGCGGCTGGCCGAGGAGGAACTGATCGAACTGCGGGACGACTAAGCGGCGTCGCAATCGGAGCGAGAACGAGTCATGGATACCCGGTCGAAACGGTCACTCGAGAGGTAATCGGTCGAAGCGATCACTCGAGACAGGAGCGCAAGAACTCGAGGTCGCGTTCGACGGCCTCCTCGTACCCGTACCGCTCGGTGACGAACTCGACGTTGACGTCCCCATCGAAATCGGCGGTTTCAAAAATCGAGAGGAGGGTGGTAACGTCGTAGAAGGCGTTCTCGAGGAGGCACCGTTCGTCACCGTCGCGTTCGGGAACCGCCTGAACGTGGGCGTGATTCGACAGCGAGACCAAGTCGCGTGCCTCCGTCAGGATGTCGTCGTTCGGAAGCGAGAACAGCGGCTGATAGTTGAGCCCGCAGTTGTCGCGATCGACTGCTTCGATGAGTCGGCGGGCGCCCTCGTGGCGATTGGTGACTGTTCCCTCATGTTTTTCCACGGTGACGCCGAGGCCGCGGGCCGCGGCGGCGTCGGAGAGCGTGACGAGATCATCGACCACGGCGTCCCAGTGGCCCGATGTAGAGTTCTGGTACTCCTGTTCGCCGGCCCAGACGCGGATCAGGTCTGCATCGAGACGTTCGGTGATCGAGAGTTCGTGCTCGTATTCGTCTGTGAACGCATCCGCACCGGGTCGCAGATAGGACCCGTAGACAGGAATCTCGAGCGAGCGATTCCGCGCTTCCGTCGCGATCCGCTCGCAGGTCGACGGCTCGCCATCGCCGACGTGATCTCCGCCCCAGATTTCGACGCCGTCGTAACCCGCGTTCGCCGCGGCGTCCATGGCAGTCGTCACCGGCTGTTCGCCCGCCGAAATCGTGCACAGACCGAAGTTCATTCGTCTCACCGCCTACAGCTCCTCGAGTGCGACCGGTTCGTTGCGCTCGGCCGATTCCATCGCCGCCAGCGAGATCCGCATCGCCTCGACGGCGTCTTCGGCCGTCACCCGGGGCTCGTCGCCGGTGCGGACGCAAGACAGGAAGTGCTCGAGTTCGCGGTGGTACGGATCCTTGGCTAACACCATATCAACGGGGTCGCGTGAGGGCTCCTCCTCGATGGCCGTGTGGATCTCGATCGGTGACTCGTCCTCGCTCCGGTACTCAATGAGGCCGTTGTCGCCGGCCAGTTCGAACTCCGTGACGAACGGGATCGACTCGTCGGTGGGCCACCGAGCGTCGACCTGGCCGACAGCGCCGTTCTCGAACCGGAGCGTCGCCGTCGCGTACCGATCATCACCGGCTTCGACACGGCGGGCGAACGCCGACTCGACCTCGCCGAAAGCCCACCGCAGGAAGTCGAAGTCGTGGATCGCCAGATCGAGCAACGCACCCCCGCTCAGTTCCTCGTCCATGAACCAGGTATCGGTGTCCGGCATCGGCGACTGACGGAGACACGACGCAGTTCCGGGGGTACCGATCTCGCCTGCCTGTACCTGCTCTCTCGCGCGCTCGTACTGTGGGAAGAACCGGAGCACGTGCCCGACCATGAACGTCACGTCGCTGTCGGCAACGATCTCTTCGATGGATCGTGCGTCCTCTAGGGTCCGCTCGAGCGGTTTCTCGCAAAGCACGTCACAGCCGCGGTCGACCGCTGACTCGACGAGGTCACGGTGTGTCGGCGTCGGCGTGCAGATGTCGACGGCATCGACGTCACACTCGTCGAGGAGCTGCTCCGGATCCGCGTAGACCTCGGCACCAGGCGCGTACTCTTCCGCAAACGTCTCCGGATAGCTCGGTGATGCCACGCCGGTGACGGTCACGTCATCCATCGCTTCGTACCGAACGGCGTGTACCTGTGCCATAAAGCCGCTTCCGAGGAGTCCAACCGATATCATCTGTCAAGCCCTGTTTCTCGTTCGATCGCATAAGCATTGCGCCGGATTCGAACCGGCGCGGCGAGGATGTCGCTTCTCACTGGCTCCGCCGATCGTTTACCTGTGGTAAACACATCGAGACCGCCGGTTCAAACCGTCACGTTCCGGTAAACGGACCCCCTATCGGCGCTTTCGTCAGGGAGCCGCTACGGTCACACATGAACAACATCTGCAATTACGCCAGTACGATTGTAAATCACTGTTTCTGGTAGCCACTCGATCGTTTAGCCAGGGAAAACGAATCGTTAAGGAACGCTCACCGGGCGAGATGCGACCAGGATGAGATACTGACGACGGTCAGTAATGGACCGGTGTTCACCCTATCTGAACGCCATACTAACACCTGGCAAAAAGGACAGTAACTGATCACACGAAAGGGGTGGAACTGACGCAGTCGCGAGCAACGTCGGAGTCAGAACTACCGTTTGACGCAACTATAGTAGCCACTGGAAGTCAGTGCACATCTGATCGCACGACGGCCGCGCGGTTCGGAGCGAGTACCGCGAGCGAGAACCGCGGACAGTGCGATCAGTGTGTGAACAGTTTCAGTTGTTAGTATAGGACGATCGATACCGCTCCAGAAACGCCGAACCGTCGACCGCCAGATTGGCGAGCGCCTCGTGATCGGGCGTGATCGTCTCATCGGTCTCGAGCGTCGCTTGGACGCCAAGCAGTAGCGTCGCGGCGTCGACGAGTCGCTCCCGATGGTCGCGACCGTTCTCGACGCAGTCGACGAACGCGTTCAGGAACGACCGGTACATACGTCGCAGTTCGTCAGCGTCGATCTCGATTGCGATTGAGCGCGTGTGCCGCTCGTCGGTCAGGAGGAACGCGAACGTCCTGTCGTCATCGGATCCGTCGAACTGCAGGGACGCGTAGGATCCGTTCGCGAGCGTCACGTCGACGCTCGCCCCCGGTGCACCGTTTGGCTCGATCGCGACCCAGTCCGCGTCGACGACCCGGTGGAGCGTATCGACGAGGTGGGCCCCGTAATAAAACGGGTGCTCGTACCCGACGCAGTACGCCGTTCGATCGTCGCCCCCCGTTTTGACGTCGTCGAGTTGCGGGTGAAACGGCACCGCGGATCCACCGAACAGCGGCGCGTCACCCGCTCGAGCCGCGTCGGCGATTGCGTCTACATCGGCCACGCTGCCGGCGATCGGTTTGTCGATCAGGACCGCGGTACCGTCTCTGAGAAACGGCTCGGCTAGTTCACGATGAGTGTCCCAGTCGACGGTCGTAACGACGGCCGCGTCGACGTCGCCGTGCATCTCCTCCGGCCGGTCGTATCGGGTCGCGTCGTGCTCCGCACAGAACCGGTCGAGATGCTCGTCGTCGCGAACGGCGCCTCCGTCCCAGACAGCGGCGACGGTTGTCCGCTCGTCCGCCGCAAAGATCTCAGCGAACTCGCCGGGATGACTGGTGTCGAGTCCGAGAATTCCGATCTCGATCATCTCGTACTACTGTCACGCGACAGCGGTTAATAAAAGTACGTCCTGCCGGGGAACGGCACGTTCCGAACCGGCCCCGCTCCGGCGAGATCCGCAGCACCGTTAATTATTTACTGAGTGGTGCGGAATCTCATACTGACGACCATGTCCGAATTAGCCATCATTGGCGGCCCGAAAGCCGCCGCAGCACTCGACGTCCCGGAGTGGCCACAGTTAAACGAATCAAGCAGACGGTACGTCGACACCGTCCTCGAGAGCGGTAACTGGTGTCGCAACAGCGACGGCGCCGACGCCTGCGATCGACTCGAGGAGGAGTTCGCCGAGTACCACGACGCGGAACACGCGATCGCGGTCGCGAACGGAACCGTTGCGATCGAACTGGCGCTGCGCGCCTGTGGCGTCCAGCCCGGCGACGAAGTGATCGTCCCGTCGTACTCGTTCATCGCGAGCGCAAGCGCGATCCCAACCGTCGGCGCAGTCCCCCGCTTCGTCGATACGGATGTCGAAACCTACAACATCGACCTCGATCACCTCGAGGAAGTCATCACCGATCGAACCGTTGGAATCGTCGGCGTCCACTTCGCGGGCTATCCCATGGACATGGACCGATTGCTCCCGATCGTCGAGGAGCACGACCTCTTCCTCATCGAGGACGCCGCTCACGCACAGGGGTCGGAGTGGTGTGGCGAGAAGGTGGGCACGTTCGGCGACTTCGGGACGTTCTCGTTTCAGGAGACCAAATCGCTCTCGAGCGGCGAGGGCGGTATCATCGTCACCGACGACGACGTGCTCGCCGACCGCGCGCGGCTCATGCACAACATCGGCCGTCGACAGGGAGCCACGGGCTATCACCACTACCGGCTCTCGACGAACGCGCGACTCTCGGAGTTGCAGGCTGCGCTCGCGCTCGGCCAGCTCGAGACACTCGAATCGGAGAACCGAACCCGCGAGCGCAACGAGGAGATTCTGCTCGCAGAACTCGAGGACATTGAGGGGATTCATACGAAACCCCGAGACGAGCGGATCACGGCCCGGGGGTACTGTATCGAGAACTTCCGGTACGATTCAGCGGCGTTTGATGGCCTGCCGCGGGAGACGTTTATCGAGGCGCTTCAGGCCGAAGGCGTTCCCGTCGGCGAGGGGTACGAGATGCCCCTATACCAGCAGCCGGCGTTCTATCGGGAGGAGGTCGGTCGACTCCTCCCGGACGATGTCGATCTGCCGAACTACCCGAACCGCCACTTGGCGGGCGTCGAGGAGCTATGCGAGACGAATGTCACGTACCCGCACGAAGTGTTGCTCGCCGACGAGAAGGGGATCCGATCGATCGCGGACGCGATCCGGAAGATCCAGGCGAACGCGTCGACGCTGGTCGACTGATCAAACTTTTCCCGGTGCGACCGCACTTTTTGTCTGCTCCCGAACTCAGATCGATTCGAACAGTGGTTCGACGTACTCTGGGGAGTAGCGCTGGCAGCGGTAGACGGTCCCCAGCGATCCCTTCTCGCCGAACGGACTGACGAAGTCCCAGACGACCTCGCCGTCGGGTGTGACTTCGAACAGTCGCCGTTCGCTGCCCTCACATATCAGCGTGTTTCCGTTCGGGAGTCGCCGCGCACCCGAGATGAACGGGCTGTAGAACGAGGACTTCGGCGACCCCGTGTACTCCCAGACGATCTCCTCGGTGAGCGGATCGAGTTCGATTACGCGCGAGTAGCCGCGTTCGGCGCCGTTGTCAAAGATCAGTAGGTTCCCGTTCTCGAGGACGTGCGGGAGGTGCTGGCCGTCGAGTTCGCTCGGCCCCCACGCCCAGACGATATCGCCGCTGGGGTAGTCGATGACGCCAATAACGTCGATCGAGCGGTAGGAGAAGACGATGTTTCCGGGCTCGAACTGGACCGGGCCGCCGCGTTCGCGCTCGATTTCCGCGGTCTCGTTCTCCGGAACCACCTCGAGCGTGTTGTTGTGCGCCCAGTCGAAGGGGAACTCGTCCTCGATGCGGTGTTCGACGTATTCCCACTCCTCGTCGGAGAGGTGTTCGCGAAGGTCGTCGTAGTGCTCTGCGCCGTCCCACTCCCAGTGGAGGTTCTTTTGGCGGTCGATCTCGACGATATAGGGATTCCGTTTGAGTGCGGGTCCGATTTCAGGTGCCATGGAATCCCTGATCGTGTGCAACAGCATGCGATCGTCATTGAGGACCTGGTAGTCGTGATCGATCCGGCAGTGGTAGGACCAGACGATTTCGCCGTCGGGATCGAGTTCCCTCAAACCGGCCCGTTCGATGTCCGATCGATCGCGCGTCGGGTACAGCAGGTTTCCGTTCGGCAGGAGTCGACAGTGCGACTGGAGGGCCGTCTCCACCTCCCAGCGGTGAACCGGCTCGCCCTCCATATCGACGAGATAGATCTTCCCGGTTCCGTCCGGACTCTCTTCAGGGTGTTCGTACGATTCGGCGAGCAGCGTATAGCCCTCGTAGCAGGCGTCGCGGTCGTGAGCTGAAACTCCGTTCGACATAGCTATGTCAATCCATGTCACCTACGTCGAACGGTGACTTCAATCCTCGCTTTTGGTGCATACCGGGGTGACACCATTGAACAGTTACAGTATCGGCCGAATGGGTTCGCGCTCGAGGCGCACAGGCTCGCTTCCGCGCTCGATTCGAAACCGTCTCGAGCGGCGTCGGAAGAACCGATCTTCGTCGTCGCGTCTTCGGAAGGGACAGTCGTCAGGAAACGCGATTTGCGAGCGATTCGAACGCCTCGCTGCCGTGCTCGAGCGACGCAACGGGGTCGTCGGTCACGCCGTTCTCACAGACGAACCACTCGGCGCCGTTCTCGGCAGCGGCGTCGGCGCAGGCCTCGACGTCAACGGCCCCCTCGCCGACGTCGGCGTGCAGCGCGTCGTCATCTTCCGGCACCGCGTCGGTGAGGTGGACGATGGGGGCTCGGTCGGCAACGAGGTCCAGCAGGGACAGCGCGTCGTAGCCGGCGTGGGTCGCGAGGCCGATGTCGGGCTGGAAGCCGAAACGGCCGTCAGCCGCGTCAACGAACACTTCGAACGCGACATCGCCGTCGACCTCGTCGAACTCGAAGGTGTGGTTGTGATATAGGAGGTCGATCCCGTAGTCCTCGAGGTCGGCGGCCGCGTCGGCGATACGATCGGCGGCACCGCGAATCCCCTCGCGGGTCTCGAACGCCTCGGTATCGTATGTGGGGACGACCACCGTCGAACAGCCCACGGCCTCGCAGCCCTCGACGACGGCCTCGAGCGACGACTCGAGACGGTCGATTCGGGCGTGAGTGGCGGCGACAGAGAGGTCGGTCGCCTCGAGCGCGTCGCGGGTCTTCCGAACCGTTTCCTCGTCTTCGAGCGCGTCCAGGTTCGCGCCGTAGAGTTCGACACCGTCGAAGGTCGTCTCGCCGACGCGATCGATACTCTCCGGGATGGGTTCCTCGATGTCGCTGAGCGTAAACAGCTGTATGGCTGTGTGTACCATGGATAAGTCCACTCGCGGCAGCGTAAAGAGTTTGCGCTCGAGGGGTCGAGAAGATTCGTCCTTGAGCGCTGTCGACTCACTATCGATCGGTCCCCGAGGAGGACCCAGCGGCGACGCTACCTCAGCTATCCGAATTGCAATCGTCCGCGTCGCCGACCTCCTCGTCGCCGGATTCGATCGTAGACAGTTCGCCGTCCTCGACGAATCTCTCCTCGCGGCCGGTGAGCCGATCGACCATCGCCGCTCGGCCGCGTTCGAGGTCGTCGGAGTAGTCGCTATCGGCGGTCAGATCCGTCTCCTCGCCGGGATCGCGCTCTAAGTCGAACAGGAGTTCTTCGCCGGTGACCTGATTCCAGACGTACTTCATCCGGCCATCGATCACGTACTGTGTGGCGTTCTCGGGATCGTAGCTGCCGGGACTGTGCTCGCCGTGGTACCACTCGCGCCAGTCCTCCCGGTCGGGGTCGCGGACGAGATCGAGCAGGTTGCGCCCCTCGACGGAGTCCGGCACCGACTCCCCAGCGATCGACAGCAGCGTCGGCATGACGTCCTCGAGACCGACGGGCTGGTCGATGATCTGCTTGCGGGGTAGTTCCATCGACTCGGGGAACTGCAACAGCATGGGGATGCGGGACGAGCCCTCGTAGGCGTAGGACTTGCGCCAGAGGTAGTGATCGCCGAGCATCTCGCCGTGGTCGGAGATGAACATGACGAACGTGTTCTCGAGTTCGCCCATCATCATCAGCTTGTCGAACACGCGCTTGAGCTGGTGGTCGATGTGGGTGATCAGCCCGTAGTAGGCCGCGCGGGCACGGTGAACGACCGTCGGGGAGAGGTCGGCAACCCACGCGTCGACTGCGGGGTAGTCGGGAATCTTCTCGCCGTAGACGTCCTCGGCCCAGTCGCCCATGTAGGGCTCGGGAACGTCGTCGCGGTCGACATACATGTCCCAGTAGGCCTGAGGTGGGTCAAACGGCGTGTGCGGCCGGACGTACGAGAGGTTCAGGAAGAACGGGCGCGTCTCGTCGCGCTGGTCGAGGAACTCGAGGGCCTGCCGAGTGGTCCAGTTCGTCGGATGGTGATATTCGTCCAGGTGCCACGGGCGGGGATCCCAGGAGTTGCGTCCGAGTCCATGGGCGAGTTCGTCCGCGCCGCCGGTTTCGCTCTCGAGCCAGCGCGTGTAGTCGTCGTTCTCGTGGGCGAACAGCGCCTCGTGCTGGTCCATGCTCTCGAAGCCGACGTTGCTCCGGGGTGGGATTGAGTGAATCTTGCCGGAGAGTTTGGTCTGGTAGCCCGCATCGCGGAGTTCGCTGGGGAGCGTCCGGTCGAACTCCCAGGGCGTCGTCACCCAGCCCGGCGCCCCGTTGGTCGAGGGTGTTTGGCCGGTCAGGAGGCTTCGGCGGGCCGGAATGCACGACGGCGATGGCGTGTACGCGCGGGAGAACAGCGCGCCGTCCTCGACGAAGCTGTCGATGTTCGGCGTGTGCACGAGCGGCCGGCCGTCGGCGTCTTTCGGAACGTTCGGGTCAGCACCGATGCAGTCACCGCGGTGCTGATCAGTCATTACGAGTAGGATGTTCGGTCGATCCGTCATACCGGACAATATCCACGCGGGCATATAGGTCTAGGCCGTTCGTCGCGCGGCACTCTCTCCTCCCGGAGAATATCCGGGTAGCGATATATTGAATCAGTTCTAAATGTAAGTAATAATTGAAAGTAATACTACAATATATTTATGTTGGGAGAGGTTGTCGCGTGAAACGGTAGCATGAGACGAAAGTCACAGCAACCAGACAGTAACGCGAGCGAGCCGAGCGAGCGAGCCGACACGTCCGACCGCGCCGGGAGGCGAACGTTCCTCAAGGGTGCGACGGTCGCGACAGCCTCGATAGTCGGCCTCGGTATCAGCGGCTCCGTCACCGCCGATTCCGAGTACGACGTCGTCCTCGACGTGGTTGACGACCTCGGAGCCGATCCGACGGGCAAGGAACCGATCAACGACGCGCTCGCGACGGCCGTCGACGAGTATCGAAGCGTGAAGATCACCTTCCCCGACGGGACCTACGTTCTCGACGAAGGAGCGGGCGGGGACGGGTTCGCTCGCTGGGACTTCGGCGAAGGAGAGGAAGAGGGTCGAGTAGGTGACGTCGCGCTCGTCGGCGAGGGCGACGCGACGCTCGCACCGCACGAGGGCGGCCGACACAACGTTCTTACGCTCTGGGGTAAGAAACTACACATCGAGAGCTTCACCGTCGATCAGACCCCACACGACACCTCGACGGGCATCACGGCAGTCGCAGAGAATAAACTCGTCGTCAAAGACGTTCATTACGACGGGAAGGTGACGGGTGACTACGTGGAGGTCGATGCTCCGGGCGATCCCGCCATTCCGGACGATCCGTATTGCCTCGTCCCGGCGCTACTGAACGAAGACGGCGTCGGGCTAATCAAGGACGTCCGTGCCCCTGATGGTGTCGAGGGATACAGCAGGAAGGGCGGAGCGTGGGTCAATTTCGTTCACGCTGGCGACCTGCTGTTCAAGCGATGCGAGTTCTCGAATTTCTCGGACAACGCGTTATACGGGTCGCCACCGGGCCAAGGTCCGCCGCTCGGCGAAGGAGGGAGCGTCCGCGTCGAGGATTGCTACTTCAAAAACAACAACGTGACCGCGATCCGGCTCGGAACGCCCGGCAGCTACGCAAAGAACTGCACCGTCGTCACCGAGGAAGGCGAGATTCCCGCGACACCGTGGGGCGCGATTACGAGCCGGGCCGGCTGGGTCTGGTACAATTTCGACGGCTCCTACGAGAACATCGACGTGATCCACGACCATCCCGCCGGTGAGGGAATCCTCGACCACGGAGACAACACCAGAGACCTCGACCTCGAGGTGCGAAACTGCCGGTTCGAGCTGAACATCGACGGCTCGAACGCGATCCGGTTCGCCGATCCGGGTGTCGAAAGTCTCACCGTACGCAACGTGAACGTCACCGGTGAGGCAGGCGCAGGAACCGCCGTCGAACTCGGCAACGCTGACGTCGACGTCCGAAATCTCTGTATCAGCCAGGAGGGTGACGACCGCGACGGCGTCTCGCTCGAGAACGTGTCCGGTTCGCTCGTCAACGCAAAAATCGACGTCACCGGCGACCGGATCGTCGGTGACGACGACGGGGTGAAGATCGGTCCGCTTCGAGAGAACGGGGCCTGTTCCTCGCCGCGCGATCGGAACCCGAGCAAATAACGACGCCGTCGTCCGAGAGCGGGCCGTTCGACGTGGTTCCCGTGCCGATTTCTTCGTCCAGACGAGAACAGACTCGCGTACGTTTTCGCGATCTCGCTATCGGCTTCGTTCCGTTTTACCAGAATTGAGGCGAGAATGCCCCTTCCTCAAGGAGCGACCAACGGGAGCGAGTAGGGAGGGAATGAATCGCCGCACGAGATACAAACCATTAACTGAACATGTTTCGAACCAATAGACAGCGATGGAGTACAGTCACCGCTACCCCGCATACCCGACACAGCAGGTAGCGGAGCGACTGGAGTACCACATTGACGTTCATCGCCAAGCGTACAACTATACCCTGTACGAGTACGAAAACGTGGATGGCGACGACATCGGCTCTGCGTACAAACACCACTACCGACTTCCCGGCTGGAAAGACGAGTTCCCCGTTTTCTCGGAGGTCAATTCGAAGGCTCTACAACGAACCGTCACGCGGTTCTACCAGAACCTCGACGGCCTCTCCGAGCAGAAACAAAACAGTCGCAAGGTTGGGAAACTCAAGTGGAAGTCACCGAGGGAGTTCCAGAGTATGACGTATTCACAGTCTGGCTTCGAACTCAAAAACACGAGTGGCCGACGTGCGACCCTCTGGCTCTCCAAAATCGGCGACATCCCGATTCGCTATCACCGCGAGATCCCCGACAAAGCCACCATCAAGGAGGTTGTCATCAAGAAACAGACGACCGGCGAGTGGTCCGTTTCCTTCGGCCTCGAAACCGACGACGCCGACCTGCCCGAGAAACCCTCCGTGGACTCGATTGATACGAGTGACACCGTGGGTATCGATCTCGGTATTCTGAACTACATCCACACGTCTGACGGTAAAACAGTAGATTGGCTCAATCTTGAAGACGAATACGATCGACTCCGGCGTGAGCAACGGAAGTTGTCTCGCAAGGAGAAAGGATCGAACAGCTACGAGAAACAACGACTCAAGGTCGCCAATGTTACGCGTCATATTCGCCGGAAGGTGCTGGACTACCAGCACAAACTCACGACGTGGCTCGTCCTTGAGTACGATGCGGTGTTTGTCGAGGACTTGGACGTCAAGGAGATGTTGGAGCAGTCGCACAACGCTCGCAACAAGCAGGACGCGGCATGGCGGCAGTTCATCACACTCCTCGAATACAAGGCGGAGTTGTACGGCACGCACGTCGTGGAGGTCGAAGCGGCAGGAACGACGAAAGCGTGTGCGTCGTGTGGTGTGGAGACGGCGAAGCCCATCTGGGTTCGGGAACACTCCTGTCCGAGTTGTGGGTTCGAGTGTGACCGTGACGCGAACGCAGCGATGAACGTCTTGCAGCGCGGCTTTTCTGAGTTAGGGCTGGGATGGCCCGAAGACACGCCCGTGGAGACTGCGCTCCCTACGGACACCCGATCGGTGTCTGCAAAGCGCGTCATCGAAGCTGGAAGCCCCACCCTCAACGAAGCCACTCCTGTGGCTGAGTAGGCTGGGGTAATTCACGGCCTGAGAACGGCTTTGACGACGCCATCACGACGGTTTCTGACGGTCTCGAGGGCCTCCTCGTACTCCGCGAGCGGGAACTCGTGGGTGACGACGCCGTCGACGGTGAGGTCGCCACGCTCGAAAAGCGAGATCACGTCTTCGACCGCGTGAGCGGCCGTGACACCGCCGACGACGGTCAACTCCTTGATGACGATGTCGTCGGGATCGATCTCCCGGCTGGCGTCGAAGACGCCGGTCAGCGCGACCTGGCCCTGGTTCGCCGCGATCTTCAGGCTCGTGTTCACGACGTCGCCAGCGCCCGCGGCTTCGACGCAGACCTCGACGCCCTCCCCGTCGGTGTACTCCATGATCGCCTCGACGGGATCGGTCTCGCGGACGTTGATCGTCTCGTTCGCCCCGAGTTCCCGGCCCGCCTCGAGGCGCTCCGGTCGGGTGCCCGTGAGAATCACGTCGTCGACGCCCTCCGCGCGCAGCAGCTGGACGCCGAACAGGCCGAGCGCGCCGGGGCCGAGCACGGCAGCCGTATCGGACACCGAGATATCGATTCGATCCATCGCGTGGAGGGTGCAGGCCGCCGAGTCGATCTGGCAGGCCTCGAGGTCCGACACTGAATCGGGGATGGGCGTCAGCGTGTACGCGGGGACGGCGGCGTACTCGCGGTAGCCCCCGTCGAGCGAGAAGCCGATCTCCTGGATCTCGTCACATTGGTAGTAGCGCCCCTCGCGGCACGCGGAACAGGTGCCACAGTAGATGAACTGGTGGAGCGCGACCCGGTCGCCGACCGACAGCGAGTCGACGCCCGCGCCGAGTCCGACGACCTCCGCACAGACCTCGTGGCCCGGCACGACGGGCAGATCCTTCCAGGGCGGTCCGCCGCCGTCGATCAGCCCGATGTCGCTCCCGCAGATCCCGACTGCGCGGATCTTGATCAGCGCCTCGCCCTCGTCGGGGTCCGGTCGCTCTCGAGTCTCCTCCCAGATGTCGCCCTCGCCGTTCGTGACAATCGCTCGCATATGAATCGCCTTGGAGACGGATCGGTGCTCGAGGTGATTAATCTACCGGTGGCGTCGGGGAAGCGGATCCGAAGCACCGGCGATCGGCGTCCGGTCTTCCTCGAACGCGAGTCCCCTGGGTCGCGCCGTTTCAGGTAGCGAAGCGCTTATCACACTGTGTTGTGATTTGGTATCTAATGTCCGACGGTCAACATCCGATCCCGTGCGAGCGGTCCGTACAGCGATCGAGGGACCTCGCGGAGCGAGCGCGACAACTCGTTCCCGGGGCCTCTCACACCGGCAGCAAGACCCCGACGCAGTTCGTCCAGGGCGTCTCACCCACGCATATCGAGCGTGCGGAGGGGAGTCGTCTGTGGGACGTCGACGGCAACGAGTACGTCGACTGCAACGCCGCGCTGGGACCGATCCTGCTGGGGCACAACTACCCCGACGTCACCGAGGCCGTGACCGAGCAACTCGAGGACGGGACGATGTACACGATGGAGCACCCGCTGCATCTGGACGTCGCCGAGAAAATCGTCGACATGGTCCCCTGCGCCGAGATGGTGACGTTCGCCAAGAGCGGCAACGACGTCACCACGCTCGCGGCGAAGCTCGCCCGCGCCTACACCGGCTGCGACGTCGTCGCAACCCAAGGCTATCACGGCTGGCCCGACGTCTGGATGAGCGCCAACGAGAACATGAATGCCGGCATCCCCGACGCCGTCGGTGAGTACACCGCAGAGTTCGAGTACAACGACATCGAGAGCGTCGAACGGATCTTCGAGGAGCATCCCGACGACGTCGCCGCGATCGTGACGACGCCGGTCAACCTCGAGCCGCCGGAGGACGACTTCCTCGAGGAGTTGCGCGAACTCGCCGACCGCGAGGACACCCTGCTGGTGTTCGACGAGGTGCTGACCGGCTTCCGGTTCGCCCCCGGCGGCGCCCAGGAGTACTTCGACGTGACGCCGGATCTGACCTGTTTCGCGAAGGCGATGGCCAACGGCTACTCGATCGCGGCGCTGGCCGGCAAACGTGAGTACATGGAAGTCATCGACCGCGACGACTTCTTCTACTCGATGACCTACGCGGGCGACGCCGTGCCGCTGGCGGCCGCCGACGCCACCCTCTCGATACTGCAGGAGGAGCCGGTCCACGAGCACATCTTCGATATCGGCGAGCAGCTCCGGGACGGCTACAACGAGCTGGCCGCCGACCTCGGCCTCGAGGACGTCACCGAGGCGACGGGCTACCCGCCGCGATTTTCGATCGGGTTCGCCGACGAGATCGCGACCGTAGCACCGACTGACGACACCGAGATCGATCGGCTCCTGCGGAGTCTGTTCATGCAGGAGGTCCACAAGAACGGCGTCCTCTACACCGGCAGCCACATCCCGACCTACAGCCACACCGAGGAAGACGTCGAGGCGACGCTGGCGGGCTACCGCGAGGCCCTCGAAACCGTCGTCGAGGCACTCGAGGACGGCGACGTTTCCTCGTACCTCGAGGGCGACCTGGTCGGCGCGACGCTACGAGAGCGAACCGGGGACGACTGAGTCGTCGCGATGTCGGACCGAAATCAGACGACGGCCGAAGACGACGGCGAGGTTGCGGACGAGGGCAAAGGCGAGGCGGGTGACGAACGAGGAGACGCTGCAACGGAGAACGCGACTGCTCGCGATCGCCCCTCCGGCATCATCGAAGAGATGACCGTCGAGGACGTCGAGCGCCTCGATCCGGAGGTCGTGGTCGTCGGGTTCGGCTCGACGGAACCCCACGGCCCGCATCTGCCCTACGGGACCGACGTCTTCCAGACGAAGGCCGTCTGCCGTCGCGCGGTCGAGCGTGCCAACGAGAAGGGGGCAAGAGTCCTCAAGTACCCGACGCTGCCGATCGGGAACAACGTGAATTTCAAAGCGTTCCCCTTCGCCTGCCGAATCGGCGTCCGTACACTCATGGATATCGCACTCGACGTGATCGAGGCGCTCGAGGAAGAAGGCGTGCGGAAGATCCTCTTCGTCAACGGACACGGCGGAAATCCGGCGGCGCTGCGGGCGGCCCTCCGTGAGCACGCCGGCCGCCACCCGCCCGGCGAAGGCGCGTTCGTCTGCCTGACGAGCACGACTGATGCGATCCCCGACGAAATCGAGGCCGAACTCGAGCACCCCTCGGTCCACGCCGGCGAGAGCGAGACCTCGCGGATGCTCCACCTGCGCGAGGAACTCGTCCGCGAGGAGGAATTCGACGACTTCGAGATTCGGGAGCCGACGATCGACGCGCTCGAGGGCGACCGACTCTACTTCGTGCCGCGCTGGGATGCGTACCATCCGGAGATCGGCGGCGGCGAGACCGGGAAGAGTTCGGCGGCGAAAGGTGAGTCACTGGTCGAGGGCGCGGCAGACTGGCTCGCGGAGTTCCTCGTCGAACTGGACGCGGCCGAGGTCGACGAGCTGTTTCCGTACAGTTCGGAAGCCGAAGACTGACTCGAGTGACTCGTCCCGAGGCCGCCAACCGTCGCCGAGCACGCACTCGGAACGTACCTTTAATATCGACGCTCGACGACGGATAGACGAGCATGGCCCAGCAAGATCAACCTGAGACAGCCGACGGCGACGCCGAGTGGCGAGTCGGAACGGCCACCGTGCCGATTACGCCCGACGCGGACGACCAGCACCACCTCATCGGCTTTGGCGCCCGCGAGGGGCCGATGGACGGCGTCGAGAACGACATCCGAGCACGTGCGATCGCCCTCAAGGACCGCACCGGACGGCGACTCGTCGTCCTCTCGTTCGAACTCCTGTTCCTGTTCGAGACCCAGCGGGAGTTCCTCGAGCGCGAGTGCGCCGAGCGATGGGATCTCGAGCCCGAATCGCTGTTCGTCGTCCCGAGTCACACCCACTACGGCCCGGATTACGACGTCCACGCCGAGGGGCTCGAGCCGGACTACGACCGCGATATGGACCTGATCGAATCCTACCGCGCGTTCGTTGACGAACAGCTGGTGGCAGTGATCGGGGAGGCGCTTGAGGATCTCGAGCCCGCGTCGCTGTCCCACTACCGCGCGAAGTGTGGCATCGCGATGAATCGCCGACGGCCGATCGAGGACGGGATCGGCTTCGACCCTGACCCGGACGGACCCGTGGATCACGACCTGCCCGTGCTGACCGCCGAGCGGCCAGACGGGACGACGAAGGCGATCCTGTTCGGTTACGCCTGCCACCCGACGGTCGGGATGGCCTACAGCAACGAGGTCAACGGCGACTGGCCGGGCTACGCCATGGAGCAGTTAGAGGACGAGTATCCCGAAGCCACCGCCGTCTTCGTCATCGGCTGTGCGGGCGACCAGAAGGCCTACCCGCAGGGGAGTCGCGAGTTGGTCCACCAACACGCCGACACCGCGGTGACGGCCGTCGAGCGCGCGCTGGTCACCGAGCCCGACCCGGTTCGCGGCCCCCTCAGACTCGCCGCGGACACCGTCACCCTCGATGTCCTCGAGCCGCCGGCGGACGCGCAAAACGAGTACGGCGGCGAGGTCACGGACCGGCGGCCGTACCCGATCCAGGCGATCGGCTTCGGGACGGATCTGACGATCGTCTCGCTGTCCGGCGAGGTCGTCGCCGACTACTCGCTGGAACTGAAAGACGGGCTGGCAGCGTCGCTGTGGGTCGCCGGCTACGCCAACAACACGGGCTATCTGCCCACGAAGCGGATCCTCGCCGAGGGCGGCTACGAGGCCTGGCAATCGTTCGAAGAGGGGCGCTACGCGCCGTCGACGCCCGAGCGCATCCTGACGACCGCGACCGCGCTGGCCGAACGCGTCGGTGCCCGACGACGGAACACAGAAAGGCGGCGACGATGATTCCCGGCGACGAATCCGGCCTCCGCGGCCGAACCGGCCCCCGGATCTCGACGGACTTTACGTACCGCGGTATCGAGGCCGCGATCCTCGAGAACGAGGCGCTGCGCGTGCTCGTGTTACCCGGAAAGGGCGGCGACATCGTCGAATTTCGCGACAAACGGACCGACGTCGACGTCCTCTGGCGGACGCCGCACAACTGGACGCCGCCTAAGGACCGCTACGTCCCCACGGCCTCTGAGACGGGGTGGAACGAACACTATCCCGGTGGCTGGCAGGTCAACCTGCCCGTCGCCGGCGGCGGCTGGGAGATCGACGGCAGCGCTTACGGCCAGCACGGCGAGAGCGCCCTGCTTCCCTGGGAGTCAGAAGTCGTCAGAGACGACGGAGAGGCAGTGACGCTACGGCTTGCCGTCGAACTCACCCGCTACCCGTTCGTCGTCGAGCGCGAACTGACCCTCCCGGTCGGAAACTCCCGCCTCGAGATTGAGGAGTCCGTGACGAACCGCGGCGAGCAGCCCCTCGAGTACGTCTGGCAACAACATGTTACGCTGGGGCGGCCGCTTCTCTCGCCGGCCGCGCGACTGGACCTGCCGGCGGCAACCGGCGTCAACCCAGAGTACGGCGACGCCTTCCCGAACGCGCGCCTCGAGGGCGACGTCGAGTTCGAGTGGCCCCATGCACCCGGCCGAGACGGCGACACCGTCGATCTCAGGGAGATCCCGCCCGAGGACGCGACGATTCACGACCAGTCGTTCGCAACCGACATGGCCGACGGCTGGTACGCGCTGACCAACCCGGATCTCGATCTCGGCTTCGCGCTCACGTTCCCGCTCGAACCGTTCGAGTGTCTCTGGTACTGGCAACCGTTCGGTGGCTTCCACGAGTCGCCGTGGTTCAACCGCAACTACAACGTCGGCCTCGAGCCGACGACGGCCTATCCCGGCGACCCCGACGTCCAGCGCGAGAACGGGACGATGAAAGAACTCGAACCGGGCGAAACCGTCGAGGTCGAGTTCACCGCGGCGACCTACGGCGGCCTCGAGAGCGTCTCCGACGTGTCGTCCGACGGGACGGTCGAGGGTAGTCCGCTCGAGGGCGAGAAGTAGCGTCGAGATCAGTCTTCGGTTTCGTCTTCCTCGAGCAGCGCAAGCAGATTCTCGCTGCGAACGCGATCCTTCTCCGCTTCGCTCGCGGGGAGGTGCTTCGTGTAGTTGTAGTAGGACTCGAAGTACTTCATCGGAAGCTGGGGCCCCATCACGAGGTGTTCAGTGCCGATTTCCTCGAGGATGGCCTCGCCCTGGGTCTGGGTCCAGTAATTGAACAGGTCGTCGATCACCAGCAGCGTCTCGCCGGTGCGTACCGTGTTGTTGAGCCAGACGTCCTGACGGTCGACGGTCGTCGTCTCCTCGATGATGCGAGCGCCGCTGCTCCAGGCCCCGGCGACGATCACGTCCGTCTCGGGAACCGCGAGCAGAAGTTCGATCAGGTCGTCGATCGCGTCGTCGCGCCAGTGTTTGGCCTGGCCCATTCCCTCGAAGTGTCGAAGCTCGACCCGGGAGTGGCGGCCCCGCTGGTCCTCGAGCGCGGGGACGATCATCGCCGGCACGTCGAACTCGGCGCAGCGCTCGAGCAGCGCCTGCGCTTCGGGCGCATCGAGGTCGTAGTCGTGGTAGGCAGGGAGCAGCCGGACGCCCCGCATCTCGAGGTCCTCGATGCACGTCCGGAGGTCGTCCTCCCAGCCGGGGAAGGTCGGATCAATCGTCGCGAAGGGGATTAGCCGGCCCTCGTGGCCCTCGATATCGTCGACGAGCTTGCGATTCCCGTGCTGGGGATTGCGGTAGAAGGCTGCCTCGAGCGAGGAGACGACGGTCTGATCGACGCCGTTGTCGTCCATCCGCTCGAGCAGGTCGGCGACGTCGGCGTCAAAGGGGTAAAACGGCCACTCGCCGACGTAGGCGTTCGCGTCGACGATTCGCTCGTCGTAGGGAGTGTCGAGGTCGGCGAACCGCTCGGTCGCCTGCTCAATCCGTGCCTCGCGCTCGTCGGGCGAGAGTTTGTTTTCGACGCCGTCGTGGAGCAGGTGCTCGAAGTTGTACGCGATCCGCCCCCGATCTTCGGGTGGTAGGTTCGCCGCGTCGAGCTTGCCGGCACAGACCGACAGCCAGGTGTCGGTGCCGAAGAGGAGCCGATCGACGCCGAGGTACTCGGCGGCCAGTTCGATCTGGCCGACCTCGCAGTTGCTGCCGCTCAGATCGAGGTAGACGTTCTCGTGGGGAGCGATGTTCCTGATGCGGTGCTCCCAGTTGCCGCCGGCGCTGATGTGTGCCGAGATGAGTTTCAGGTCGGGGAACTGCGAGGCGAGTTCGACGACATCTTCTGAGCGCGCCTCGCTGGGCCGTTCGCTCGGATACGGCTCCTCGTTTTGCATCACGTGCGAGATAATCGGCACGTCCAGTTCGACGGCCGCCTCCGCGAGCGGCTGGAACGCCGAATCGGTGATGTTGACTTCCGTGCCGATGAAGTGGTGTTTGAGGCCGACCAGCCCGTCTTCTTCGACCGCGCGGCGAAGTTCTTCGACCCCCTCCTCGCCCAGATCAGGGTGGACCCGCGCCCACCCGTAAAAGAGATCCGGGTGTTCCTCGACGAAGTTGGCGACCGTACGGTTGTGCTCCCGACACGCCTCAACGGTGTCGCCGATCTCGCCAATGAGACAGGTGCGGTCGATCCCCAGCGTTTCGGCCTCGAGACGGAACTGTTCGGCCCGTTCGGCCCGCTTTTCCGGCGTGGACACGTCTTGCGTCCAGATATGGAAGTGGCAGTCGATCATTCGTTAGAGTAACTGTTCACATGGCTCGTTATAGTTTGTGTTCCGGTGAGCTCCGTCAACCTCGAATCCACCCGACTGAACGACGGGACCGACATCTTTTTTACTTGATTTGCTGAATTGCTATTCGTGACCAAACCAGTGTTATCTCGCCGGAGATACCTCATCGGTGCGAGCGCAGTTGCGAGCGTTTCGCTCGGTGGCTGTCTCGGCAACGGCGACGACGAGACCGAGGACGATGAGAACGGAAACGACGACGAAGCGGCGAACGACGGCGAACAGGACCTCGAGGAAGACGACAGCCAGACCCTCCACGTCCTAATTGAGAACGAGGACGGCGACCCCGTTTCGGAAGGTATCGAGATCACGATCGAGGCCCACGAACAACTCCGGTCTTACACATACAGCGATGAGATCGAAGACGGGCAGATCATCGACGGCGGCACCGAAGGCGTCGACGTCGAACCCGACGGGTACACCGTCACCGTCGAGAGTCTCGAGGACGAGTTCGAACCCGTCGAGGAGGAGGTCACGGTCGACGAAGGTGAAGACGAGGAAGTCACGCTGACGGTCGACACGGATAGCGAGCCGACTGACGAAGACGACGAGTAAGCGTCGGCGCGACCGAACGTCACCGCATCGCGCGTCTACCTGTTCGGCAGGGCGATCGAACGCGATCGCCGCAACGGTGAACCGTTTTTCCAGATCGATTTCTGTGTCGGTTCGAGCCGTCCTCCGTCGAACTGGAAACGGAGCCGCGCCGATTACTGCTTCATCGGATGACTATCTTTTTTCAAGGAGAGAATCCCGTCCTTCAGGACGGGCGTGAATCCGACAACGACGCCGCAGTCCACAAATCGGCAGCAATACGGATATTTAAGTGGAATCGTGACGTAGCATGACGTACACCGAGGCGGTCACACCGCCCACTCAAATGCACAATATCGGGACACCGAGGCCCAGAACGTTCGAGACACCCTCTCGAACCGCTGTGGTGTCTCGGTCACAAGATAACTCCGAGTCCCTTGCTGGGATAGGAGTAACGGCGGTGTGGCCCCGCAATCGGCCCGTCATGCCGACAGGTCGTAAACCAGCAAATATCCCAACCCAGCGGCGCGGTGCCGTGGGAAGCCTCGCCGTTTACGGCGAGGAGGAGGTCACCCTGTGCAGGGGGACAGGTACCGCTCTCCTGGAGGTTCCGCACAGTCAGGTCGCTATCGTCGTCTTCGACGATCCGCTTGCCGGTGACGTCGATCTTCGATTGTGCGACCGTCCCGGTGACGCTCGAGGCGCTGATACCGTCCCTGTTATCACCGGTCTGGGTGAGACAGAGATTGTTCGCGTCGATATCGCAGTTGCCGAGCTCGACGGCGGTGCCGTCGCCAGCGTCGCCGGTGACGTGGACATTCTTCAGCACGAGGTCCTCGATGCCCGGATCGGCGAACCGAACGACGTTCGAGCCGTCATTATTCAGCTCTAACCGGCAGTTGCGCACCTCGATCGAGAGGTCGCGCGTCTCGTCGACGTGAGAGGTCGTATAGACGGGGATCGATACGAAGCGAAAACCGGAAATAGCGCAGAGCGGCGGTCGTCGCTCCGTCCGCCGCGGTTCCCTGTACGATTGCACCGGAATGTGTCCGTCGGGTGCGCGCCCGGTGCGCTACGGCGTCGGCGTCGGACTCGAGCCGAGCAGTTCCGAGAGCGTCTTGAATCGGTCGGGGCCATCACTCCACCCTCGACCGAGGTTCGTCACCTTCTCCTCGTAGGTCTCGGATACGTGTGTGGCGACGACCTCGCCCGCGAAAATCCGGTGGTCGCCGGTCAGCAACGTCCCGTCGGGGACGCACTCGAAACACGCCGCGACGTCCTTGAGGATCGGCATCGAGATCGATGCGGACTCAGTGAGTTCCAGATCGGACGCAGCGAGTTTGTCGACGTCGGCCCCGGAGTGGGAACCACAGAAGACGATATCCTCACGCTGGGCAGCGCTCGGGAAGGCGACGGCGAACTCCTCGGCCTGCTGCAGGCAGTCATGAGTGTAGCGCTCGAGGCCGACACTGACGGCCAACATTAGCGGCTCGTTCGAGGCGAACATGCTCCAGCCGGCCGGCATCACGTTCGGCTCGCCGCCGTCCGGATCGGGCGCGATAACGAACACGACCGATTCGGGGAACTTCCGAGCAATCGCGTCGGCGGGTGGGACGAGTTTCATTCGATCGGGAACAGTGCGTCGCGGTTCTCGTCGGTCAGCTGTCCCCCGTACTCGCAGTGTTCGAACGCCTCGGCGTACCGGATCTCCGAGCCGCGCTCCTCGCCGTAACGCTCGATCAACTGGTCGCGGAACCGGTCGGCGATTTCGGCGAAATCCGGCAGGTTCTCTTCAGCGAACCACTCCCGTCGGGCCTCGTCGCTCTCGGGCACTTCGTCGAGTTTGCCGACGTTGTAGGGGAGCCACTCGTACATCTGGGACTCGTGCTGGTGGAGTGCGTCGAGTTTCGTCTCGACGACGTCATCGATCCCCACGACGACGTCGGGGTCGAACGGGGTCGGCTTCTGGAAGTCGTCCTGGAGGTAACAGATGACCGGATTGTACGTGAGGTGTGGCGTGTTGGTACAGATGTTCGGCACCGTGACCATGTAGGCGGCGTCCTGGACCAGGTCAGACGTGTAGCGGTGATCCGGATGATAGTCGTTGGGCCGGTGGGTCAACACCAGATCGGGTTCGTACTCCCGAATGAGTTCGATCACCTCGTTGCGGTTGTCGATCGTCGGCCGGAGTTCGCCCTCGTGGTTATCGAGGAACGTGTACTCGACGCCGAGCATCTCGGCCGAGGCACGCCCCTCGGACTGGCGGCGGCGGGTGAGTTCAATCCCACCGATCTCGTGGTGGCCGGCCTCGCCGTTGGTCATCGAGACGAACCGCACGTCGTGACCCTGCTGGGCGTACTTGTGGGCGGTACCGCCGAACGTGAACTCGCAGTCGTCGATGTGTGAGCCGATTACGAGAATCCGGAGTGGGTGCTCCGGAATACGGACGTCGAAGGTTGGCATTATGTCTCGTATGTAGTTTCGGATGACTCCGCTTAATAGTTATGTACGGCGCATGATAACAAATGGCGTAGTCGGTGAAACCAGCTGTTCGACCGTCGAAACCGAAGTGTCAGTCCAGATAGAACCGCACGCGCTCGACGACGTATTCAGCTTCCTCGTCGGTGAGACACATCGGGTTCACCGTGAACGCCGATTCGTGGAGATAGTCAGGGCCGACGAACACGCGCGGGTTCTCCCGGCGGAGTTCCCCGACAAGCGTCTCGGCGTCGATACCGGCGACGTCCGGATCGAGCTGAGCGAACACTTCCGGCGCGACCGCGGTCTTTTCGCCCTCGGTGACCGTTATCGATAGGCCGGGTTCCTCGCGCAGTGACGCCGCCATCATCTCAGTGCGGTCGCTCCACTCCCGCATCCGGGCGTCGTGATCCTCCTCGAGGAACAACTCGAGCGCGCGAATAATCCCCGCGAGTTCCTCTTTGCCTGCCTTGAGCGGGCGGCCAATTCCCTGCCGCGGGACGCCGGCGTACTTCTCGAGGTCGATCAGTTCGCTCGGCGGTTCCCAGACTTCCTCGGCGACATGCATATCCAGGTGCTGGAGCGCGGCCGACTCGATGAGATCCTGCCGGCCGGCGAGGATACCCGTCGTCTGCGGGCCACGAATTGCCTTCCCGCCACTGAACGTGACGAGGTCCGCGCCCTCCTCGATGAACCGCGTCAGGTTCTCCTTCGGGGGGAGTTCCGCGGCGGCGTCGACGATGACCGGCACGTCGTGGGCGTGGGCGACGTCGCACACGTCGGCCAAGTCCGGCTGCGAGTAGGATTTCTGCATGTACCCGACGGCAGCGGTGTTCTCGCTGATCGCGTCCTCGATCTCCCACAGTTCCGTGTTCTTCGAGCCGGTACCGAGGTGGTTGTCGTTGTTCCCAACGTCGACGATCCGTGCGCCGGCCATGCGGATCGCGTGATCGTAGCCGTTGCGGTGAGCGCGGGGCATCACGACCTCGTTCGGGACGTCGTCGTCGGTATGTGGCAGGCGATTCATCGCGCCCAGATCGTCGCGGGCCATGCAGGCAGCCGTCCCGAGCGTGAGACACGCCGCTGCACCGCTGGCGACGTAGCCCGCCTCCGAGCCCGTTACGTCGGAAATTAGTTCGCTCGCACGTGCCTGGAGGTCCGAAATTCGAACGAACGATTCGGCCGCTCGAGACATCGCTTCGACCGCTCCCGGACGGATTAGGCTGCCACCGATACGGGTCTTGGTGGACGCTGCGTTGATAACCGGCGGAACACCGAGTTCGTCGTAAATGCTCTCTGAGTCGGTCATGGGAGTACGTACTGTGCAGTGTTCGGAGTGAAGATAAAGGGTGCGGTTACTGCGCTCGAAGGCACGCACCACTGTCCGAGACGGCAGTGGGCGGGCAGCGGCCCGAGCCGCCGCTATCCGAGTTCAAATCCCGCCGCCACGACGATATCCGGCCCGACCAGTAGACGTTGCGGGTTGGGCGCAGTCATCCGCGTCAGTCGACGCTGGCGATCCATGCCCAGGCGCTCGAGGACCGCAGAAACGCCGTCGACCGCGAGGAGGTCGACCAGCACAGCGTCGTGCTCGAGGGGCGCACTCGCCCGAGCGAGTAGCCGGCCGACGTCGCTGGGACTCAAGGCGATGAGCGGGCCGACCTGCCCGAACTTCCGACCCGGGCGACCGACGGCATAGCCCCAGATGTCGTCGCTGTCGCCGTCGCGTATTCCGACACCAGTGACACCGCTCTCGTCGAGGAGATGACAGAGGAGATCACTGCGGTCTACGCCGCAGGCCTGCCGATCGAACGCGCAGACGTCGTCGATCGTCGTCGAATCGATCTTGAAACACTGCAGGTCGTTCGGGTCGCTCGCGACGCGATCGATCGTGGGCGTCCCGGCCCATCGCTCGATCGGACAGACGTCGGCGAACCCGCGGGTGCGGTACAGCGGACGGCCGGACTCTGTCGCATCGAGCCCGACCGCGACACCGAGGTCGTCGGCCTCCTCGAGGACGCGATCGACGATCGCGCCGCCGTATCCGTTCCGCCGGTGGCCCTCGTCGACCAGCACCATCCCGACCCAACCGATATCGGTCGCGACGGGGCCGTCGGTGCGCGCGTCAGTCTCGGAATCGACTCCGTCGTACGTGAGCAGCGTCGCGGTCGCGACGAGGTCGCCGTCGACGAGGCCAGCGAAGCAGCCCGCCGGTTCGAGGTCGAGCAGTCGTCGCCAGTCGGCTGGCATCTGGTTCCAACCGGCCTGTCTCACCAGTTCCATCGCGTCGGAGACGTCGTCGGGAGTGAGTCGGCGGACGTCCACGATGCTCACCCCGAACCGGCCGTGTCGGTCGCGTCTTCCGTCGCTTCCGCGTCACCCACCTCGAGTCGGTCGCGTGTCATTCGCTCGTAGCGCTCTCGGGAGTGGCGATGCCACAGAGGATCGCCGGCGGCGAACCGTTCGATCTCGTCGATGACCGTCTCCGTCAGCCGGTGGCGGACCGGCGCACCCGCGACGTGAGGTCCGAGAACGACGTTCTCGAGGTCCCGCAACGGACTCTCGTCCGGCAGCGGTTCGGTTTCGAAGACGTCGAACGCGCCCGAAATCCGCCCCGATCGCAGTTCCGCGACCAGCGCCTCCTCGTCGACGATCGCGCCGCGGGCGGCGTTGACCAGCAGGCAGCCGTCCGGAAGCGACGCGAGTCGGTCGGCGTCGAGGAGGTGAAGCGTCTCGGGCGTCTTCGACGCATGAATCGAGACGACGTCGGCCGATTCGAGAGCCACCTCGAGCGTCGTCAGTTCGGCGAAGTCGACGCCGTTCAGGTCCTCGGGCGAGGCGTAGGGATCGTAGACGCGGACGGTCGGGTCGAAGGGCTCGAGCAGCGCAAGCAGTTCCCGGCCGACATCGCCGAGACCGACGAACCCGATCGACGCGTCGAACAGCGTGTCGGTCTGCGGGAGTTCCGAGGCCGCACCGGTTGCCTCCGGCCAGCCGCCCGCTTTCAGGTCGGCATCGAAAGCGGGGACCTCACGGAGCGCCGACAGCGCGTATGTGAGGATCCCTTCGGCCACGAACGGGGCCATCGTCCGATTGGCGCTACAGACCGGAATGTCGCGATCGTAGAGGGCTGGCGAGGCGACCGTCGCGATACTGCCACCGACGTGTGCAATGAGGTCGAGATCGGCGACTCCCTCGAGGACGTCTTCAGAGAGCGTCGGGCAACCCCAACCGGTGACACAGACGTCGACGCCGCTCAGGCGATCGCGCAACTCGCCGGGCGTGAACTGGTCATTGCCGTCGTTCCAATCGACGGTGCCGAGCGACTCGAGTCGAGCCACGAGGTCGTCGGGATACAGCACTTCCCGCGTGGGAACGTCTGGATACGTGACGAGCAGGTCCATTCGTCGATCGTACGTCTCGGCGCGGAATAATAAAGCTGACTTCAGTACGGCTCCGTCCGGTCAGATAGCATCCAGGGTAGCACATGGATCGTCGAACGACGACCGTCAGCCGTCCGGCGGGAGAGTCAGAAGTCGCCGCTACGGCACTTCCGGATCGTGTAGCCGAGTGCGCCCATCAGTAGGAAGATCAGCGCGACATTGATGACCAGAATGTGGTAGGCCCCCGCCTCCGGCGTGGCCAGATACAGCGTCATCAGCGAGAAGACCAGAAAGACGACGCTCAGTCCGAAGAGGATCCCCCAGATCGGCATTCCGGCACACATAACCTCCCAGAACCGTTCTGACATGATATACTGATTGTACGGTCGTGGTACGGTAAATGTATTCGGGTTCAATCACCCGATCACGGGAAGCACCCCAGGACGTTGGCCGACGATGTCAGTCGTCGGCCGTCGATTCGTGTTGGCCGTCGGCGTCGGGCTCTACGCTCGAGTCGGCGGCTGTTCCGCTCCCAGGCGGGTCGTCTTGATGGAGCAAGCACGCGACCTCGTGCTCGGTTCCGACCGACTCGGTCGGCGGTGCGGTCTGCTCGCAGGGCGTCGTAAACAGCGCCTGCAGCATCTCGATCGCCTCCTCCCGATCGCCCGCCGCGAACGTTCGGATAGCGTCGTCGAGCATTTCTTCGGCGTGCTCTTGCGAGAGCGGTTCCTCGAGGTCGTAGTCGCGGCGGATCTCGGCCGCCAGTTCCGCGGTCGGAACCTCGATGGAGTCGCCGTCGAGGTCGTCCACGTCAGCGACCTGTTCGCGGAGACGGTTGAGTTCGACGCGGTCCTCTTCCATCGCCTGCCGCACGTTGAGGACGCGCCCCCAGCGCTGCTGATCGAGGTCGAGACCCTCGGGCTGAATGACATCCGGACAGCGGGTGTGGAATCGACAGCCGCTGGGCGGGTTCACCGGGTCGGGGATGTCGATCTTCCGGATCGGCATCTCCTCGTCGCGGTGGATGGACTCGAAGTCCGGCGTCGCCCAGACGAGCGACTTGGTGTAGGGGTGTTTGGGGTTGCGCGTGATCTCCTCGGCGGTGCCGATCTCGACCAGTTCGCCGAGGTACATGACGCCGATCCGGCCGCCGACCTTCTCGCACAGGTAGCGGGCGTTCGAGAAGTCGTGCGAGATGAACAGGAACGACGTGTTAAACGTGTCCTGCAGTTCGTGCATCAGATCCATCATCTCGATGCGCAGCGAGACGTCGAGCGCAGAGATCGCCTCGTCCGCCAGGATGAGGTCCGGGTTCATCAGCAGCGCGCGGATCAGCGCGACGCGTTGTTTCTCGCCGCCCGACAGCTGATGGGGGTAGCGGTAGGCGTAGTCGTCCGGGGGCGACATGCCGACCCGCTCGAGCAGGCCGAGAATGCGGGCGGCGCGGTCGTCCTTCGAGAGGTGTTTCTCCCACTTCTTGAGCGGTGACTCGAGAATCGTCATCACCTTGCGGTTCGGATTGAGTGCGCTCCCGGGGTCCTGGTGAATGATCTGCAGCGACTTGCGGATCTCTCGGAAGGGGATATCGATCTCGCCTTTGCCGTCCTTGGCGTCCCAGATGTCCTGGCCACGGTAGGAGATGCTGCCGCCGGTCGGTCGTTGCAGTCCGATAGTGGTCTTTCCGAGCGTCGTCTTACCGCAGCCGGACTCGCCGACCAGCGCGATCATCTCGTTCTCGTGGATGTCAAGCGAGACGCCGTCGACCGCGTGGACCGTGTCCGGCTCCGAGAACAGGCCCAGGAAGCCGTCATCGGAACTGTCCTCGAAGTGGACCTCAACGTCGTCCAGCGAGACAACACACTCGCGGCCGTCGCCTGTGTTACTCATTGGAATCACCCTCCATGCCGGCGACCGAGAACGGGATCTCGTCGGCCGCATCCTCCCAGTGGAAACACTTCGCGTGGTGATCCGCGTCCACGACGTGATAGCTGGGGTCGGACTCGCGACACCGGTCGGTGGCGAGTGGACACCGTGGATGGTACGAACAGCCCGCCGGGACATCGACAGGATCCGGTGCCGAGCCCTCGACGGGGCGCATCTCCTCGAGCGGCGTTCGCATGTTCGGTGTCGCGTTGAGCAGCGCCCGCGTGTAGGGGTGGGACGCGTCCGCCAAGATTTCGCGAGTCGGACCGACTTCGATGAACTCGAAGGCGTACATGACGGCGATCCGATCGGCCAGCTCCGCTACCAGCGGCAGATCGTGCGTGATGAAGATGAGCGTGATTCCGTACTTTTCCTTGATGTCGCTGAGCAACTGCAGGATCGAGCGCTGCATCAGCAGGTCCAGCGCCGCCGTCGGCTCGTCCATCACGAGCACCTGCGGCTCCAGGACCAGGCTCAACGCGATGAGAGTCCGCTGGCGCATCCCGCCGCTGAGTTCGTGTGGATACGAATCCAGCACGCGTTCCGGCTCGAGGTAGAGATCCGAAAGGATCTCTCGGGCGCGCTCCATCCCCTCCTGATGGTTGGCGTTGTGGGCGTCGAGGGTCTCCTCGAAGTGGCCCCGGACGGACATCGTCGGGTTGAACGAACTCATCGCTCCCTGAAACACCATCGAGATCTCCGCCCAGCGGAGCTTCTTCAACTCGCGCATGCTGGTCTCGAGGACCTGCACCGACTCGTCCGGCGTCGGCCGGTACTCGATGGAGCCACTGAGTTGGCCCGGGTCGACGACAGCGTCGAGCAACGCCGACGCAAACATCGATTTCCCCGATCCCGACTCCCCGACGACACCGAGGATTTCGCCGCGCTGAATGTCGAGGTTCGCGTTGTCAAGGACCTTCGAGACGCCTCGAGACATGTCGAAGGTCACGCTGACGTCTCGGGCCCTAATGATCGGGTCGTCCGTTTCGATCGCTTCGTCGGTCACCGCGTCGTGATCGTCGATCGCAGATTCGCTTGGTGTCATGTCAGAGACCACCTTGTTGATGTCGATCCGCCGTGGAAACGTCGTCAGTCGATTCGTCGGTCGAGCCCTCGTCGGTCGTGCTCTCGGAGTGTCGGGCTCGAATTCGCGGGTTGAAGATCCGGTCGAGCCCCTGTCCGAGCAAGAGGAGACCGAGGGAGAGCAGGACGATCGTTACCATCGGGGCGTAGAACCAGTGGAACATATCAGACATGTAGATCCCTCCCTGGCCGTACGCGCTGTTCATCATCACACCCCAATTGAGTCCGGTGTGGGGAAGCAGTCCGAGGAAGTACAGGCCCACGGACGCCATGATGACGTTTCGGGCGGTCGTGACGAAGTTGACGACGATCAGCGGCATGACGTTCGGCAGCACGTCTTTGGTCACGATCGCAGGCATCGAGATCCCGATCGTCCGAGAGGCCTCGACGTAGGACTCTTGGCGCAGCTTCAGCACTTCCGAACGCAGCGATCGCGCGAATCCCGCCCAGGCGTTGACGACGAGGATGATACCGATCAACCACGCACTGGACGGCTCGATGATCGCCGCGAGGACGACTACGAGCGGCAGTCCAGGGATCGTCATCACGATGTCGGCGATCGCCATCATCGTTCCGTCGACGGAGCCGCCCTTGTATCCCGAGAAGACGCCCCAGAACGTCGCAAGGACGATCGAGAAGACGGCCCCGGCGAACATCATCTCGAGCATCGCCGGCGTCGCGTGGACGAGCTGGTTGAAGACGTCACGTCCCATCGCGTCGGTTCCGAGCGGGTGTTCCCAGATTGGGATCCCGTAGAAATCGGTCATGTGAGCCGAGTCGAACGGTCCGACGAGTACCTCCCCGTCGTCGGCGTAAGTCTGCTGGACGATGGTTACGTCCGAGAGGATCCACCAGCGACTGGTCGAGATCCACGAGATCAGGCCGATGATAACGAACATCGACGAGAGTAGGAACCCGAACTTCGCACGCCAGTCGTTCCAGAGGATCCGCCCCGGAGCCATGACGTACTCGTCGAACAAGCGACGGTAACGGTCGGTCCGCGTCCGTTCGATATCGGACGTCGTTTCGAACAGCGACTGTCGGGGCGAGACGCCGCCGTCAGTCACCGTCTCCGGACCATCCGACTCGGACTGTTCGAACAGCGACTCGAGGTCCGTCTCCGGAGACTTATACGAGTCGCGTTCCCGTGCCTGCGTCCGTTCTCGCTCCTGCGAGTCGTCATCAGAACGCTTCACGATCACCACTCCCCGCACGAGGATCGATGTAGCCGTACGTGAGGTCGGCGATGTAGACGCCGATGATCACGCCGGCCGTAATGAAGAGGAACGTCCCCATCATCAGCGGATAGTCACGCGCGCTGATTCCCTGGTACATGAAGTACCCGACGCCGGGGTACTGGAAGATCTGTTCGAGGATGATCGAGCTGCCGAAGAGGGTCCCCAGCGAGATCATCATCGCGGTGTACATCGGCAGGATCGCGTTTCGCGCGACGTAACGGATCGCGATCCGGCGTTGGGAGAGGGCACGCAGGCGCGCGACACGGAGATAGTCCTCGCCGAGGATCTGGATCGCGTTCCCTCGCATTTGGAGGGCAACAGCACCGAAGCCGGCCAGGACGAGCGAGGCGATCGGGAGCGTTCCGTGGTGGATCACGCTCGCGATGAACTGAACGTTGAACCCTTCTTGGATGCCCGAGCCGTAGTGTCCACTCGTGGGGAAGAGGCTCAGGTTGTAGCCGAGGTACCACAGGAGGACGACGGCGACCACGTAGAACGGGACCGACGTCAGCAGGATCGACGCGCCGGACCAGGAGACGTCGAATCGGGTGCCCTCGACGTACGCCATGAACGCACCGATGCTAATCCCGAGCATGTAGATCAGGATCATCGAGATGATCGAGATGAACATCGTCCACGGCATCGCGTTGCCGAGAATCTCGGCGACGGGATCGTGATACCACGTCGACGTGCCGAGGTCGCCCACCATCGTATTTGTTACGTAATCGATGTACTGCTGCCAGAGGGGCTCCTGGGGATTCATCGCCGCGTACAGTTCGACTTGCGCTGCTGTTTGCGTGGGGTCTTGGCCGCCGCCGGCCAGTTCCGCCTGCATGTGATCCATCGGCCCGCCAGGCATGAGACGAATCATCGCGAACGTCAACGTAATCACGGCGTAAAACGTCGCAACGGCCATCGCAGTGCGTTTGAGGAAGTATTTTGTTGAAACCATTCGTCGTTACCTACCGTCGGATTAGTGCTCGTCCTCCGAAACCGTGGTCGGATGACTGGCGACTCCGTCCGTGGGCATTTCGGTCGTGCGCCGTTCTACTCGGGGCCATGATTGATAGTATACCACATAGAGTGCAGTCTACGTTTTTAGATGTTGTGGTCGCGGGGGACAATATCATGTTACGATTATCTCACGTGAAAGGCGTAAGAGGTGCGATATGGCGTCGTCCGTTGCCGGCTCAGTACTCGTGATCCTCGTTCGCCGAGATCGCGCCGATCTGTGGCAGGGAGTACGTGTACGGCATCAGGCCCGCGAGCGGGTCCTCACCGAAGTCGTCGGGGTAGTTCCACCGTTTAGTCATGTACCAGTTGTACACGCCGGCACCGCCGGGGAGTTTCGGCACGGTCTGATTGAACGTCCACGAGAGGACCTCCGTGATCTCTCGGATGCGCTCCTCGTCGATTGTGTAGAGGAGTTCCTCCTGCAATTCGACCGGCTCGACTTCGATCGTCTCGTCACTGTCGGGTTCACCGACTGGCGGCACCTCGATTCCGGGCTCCCCGTAGGGCTCCGTGAGGTAGTTCGCGAACGGATCCTCGTCCTGCTCCTCGGCGTCGTCGCGAATCCACGTGAGTTCCCAGCCGCTGACGATATCAGCGAACCCGATGAATCCGCGTGCGAGTTCGTAATCGAGGTTCGGAATCGTCTGGCCGAAGTAGGTCGTTCCTTCGACGACCTCGACTGTCGAATCGATGCCGAACTCCGAGAGATTCGACGCGGCGTACTCCATACCATTGATCTGCCACTGGACCGTCGACGGGGCCGACCAGGCGACCTCGAATTGCTCGCCGTCGGGTTTGTACCACTCCCCATCTTCCTCGGTGAGTCCGGCATCCAGCAGAAGCTCCTCCGCTCGATCCCAGTCCTCGTCGTAGGTCGTCAACTGGTCGTTCCAGTCGTCGTCGATCCAGCTCTCCATCGGCGGCGACATCCCGTTGAACTCGCGGTTGACTTCGCCCCAGTCGCCGTGATACTGGCCGTTGATCCCGTCGAAGTTGAGAATGTGGGCGAACGCCTGGCGGACGCGCGTGTCGCGCCACATATCGGCGTGTTCCCCGTCGCGGAGATTGAACACGAAGGCGTCGGTCCAGCCGCCGACGATCGGGTTGAGTTCGGACTCGGGCGGGTACTCGTTCTCGAGTTCCTCCTGACTGTTGATTTCGAACCCGTCGCCACCGTCGATTTCGCCCTGAATCGCCGCCTGGTGGAGCGCGGGGCGCTCGCCGAAGAAGCGACTCATCCGTCGCTCGTAGTTCAGTTCGTCGGGGTAATCCGACAGGTCCAGCCCGTGGTTCTCCTCCAAATTCTGCTGGATCTCAGCCCACGGGTAGTCGTCGTACTTGACGTAGTGGGCGCCCTGCGTGTCGACACTCTCGAGCTCGAACGGTCCACAGGCGTAGGGCTCGAGTTCGTCACCGCGGACGTTCATCTCCGCGTACTCGGCGCTAAGCTCGTCGACGTCGTCGTCGGAATCGGCGTCCAGGAACCGCTCTTCGATGTCGCCGTAGATTGCCTCGTGGGCGAAAATCGGAATCTCCCAGAAGGCGTCTCCGAGAAGCGGTCCCGGGTTGTACTCGTTGTTCAGTTCGAGAACGACCGTTGTGTCGTCCTCAGCGTAGATGTCCTCCCGGGAGTCATCGATGTACTGATCGATGGGTTCGTTGACGAGGTCGGCGAGGCGCATCGACCTGACGACGTCGTCGGCTGTGACCTGATCGCCGTTGTGCCAGGTGAGGGCGTCCTGGACCTCCGCAGTTACTCGATCGCCGTCGACCGTCCAGTCTTGCACCCCGAGAGGGTAGTGCTCGCCGTGCGTGCGGGAGTCGAGAACCATCTGTGGGAAGACGGGCATCGTCAGTCCCCACTCCGGCGTGAGTGTGATGTTGAACGGGTTGAACTGCACGTCCTCCTGTGCAGCGAGTTCAGTGGTAACGAACTCTCCGGCCGCACCATTGTCGGCCTCCCCACCGAAACAGCCTGCGATGAGGCCGGCTGCACCAGTTCCCGCCGCCGCGAGTAGTTTGCGTCGGTTGAGCATCCGCTTGCGTGTCGAGCCGAGACGCTCGACCCTATGGCTTTCTTTTGGCATCAACGTTCAGTTCAACGAGTAGTCTGAGGGGTAATAAAACCTTTTATAAAAATCTTGTATTTTCTATATGAATATATGTTTCCGCGAGAACTTCCGGCCTGTTTGTCGACCAACTCGGGTGGGAGATGTAAGAATTAAACCATGGAATAGAGTCACAAGATTTGTTCACGGATGGTAAGCGAATCCGTGTATTATCTAACATTGACGAACATGATATTGAGAATTCGACAGAGCCGGACGAGTCTGACGCTCGTAACCAATGCTGGTCATGCGCTGCCCCGACATGTCACACGATCGGAGTGCTGTTCCATGATCCGACGGGACACCACCAATATCAGTGACCGAACCGGCCCAGCGCCCAGAACAGGCCGTACACGACGAGCGTGATCGCACAGATGATGATTCCGCTCGCAGCCGAAACGCCGGCCTCGACGTTCGAGCCGATCGCCTGGAAGAGCAGTCCGAGCAGGATGAGTCCGAAGCCGGCCAGTAGCGGGTACACGACAATCGCGTACCCCTCGACCACCTCGAGCACACGTTCAGTCGATGAAGACGGCTCCGAAAGGGATTGGGTCGCCATACGCGAAAATTCGGACGGACCGTAATAACTGTTTTCACGGGCCACCCGAGATTGGCGCTTGAAACGGTACCGTCGCCGGAACTCCGAGAACATATTCGTTGGAAAACACGTACCGCAATGTATACAGTGGAGGACGAACCAAACTTGCCTAATGATCACACGGTTGGTAACGAATCCCCAGGCATTCGTCGAGCGACAGTCGAAGTATCCCGGCATTCGGACACAGAGTATCCTCGCAGTGCTCGTCGGCCTCGGGTTCGCGCTCCGTCACCTCGGATCGATCGCGTTACTCGGCGACGGGTACGGAGACGTCAGCGCCCCCATCTGGGTGTTATCACTCGTCGAGCTACTGGTGCCGTTTCTCGTCTGGGGAGTCGTGACCGTCACGATCTACTTCGTCGCCAGGTTCGTCGAGGGCTACTTTCCGCCAGGGTTGCTCTTCCGCCTGACCGGCTGGGGACTCTTACCGCTGATCGGGGCGGGTCTCATCCAGAGTCTCGGGCAGCTGTACGCCCTCCAAGACGCGGCGGCCCCGGCTGAGCCGGCGTTCTCGGCGTTCCAGTACGAACTAGAGTCGTACCAGGCCTACACTGACACCGCAGTCGCCGATCCCGTCTTTGTTGGCGCGACGGTACTGGCGGTCCCGTTCGTCCTGTACAGCGGCTACATCTGGGCCACCGCCGTCGAACACATCAGCGACGTCTCGATGCGCGAAGCGCTTTACGTGAGCGCCGTACCGACGGTGCTGTGCCTACTCTGGATCGTCTCGCCGTTCCTGTTGTGAACCGCCTGCGGGAACTGTCGTCACCGCGGTGCGAGGGGCTGCAGTGACGTGAACACGAATCGGTGCCGGCCTTCGCAGTCGTCTTCCTCGAGTACTCACGTCACGAGGTCGAGCGCCGCATCGCGAACCTTGACGATCGCTTCGGGAGCGATCTTCGTCGTCCGCACCTCGTAGCCGATCCGCTCTAACTCGTCCAGGGTCGGCACGTACCCGACGTAGCCGTTGGCGTAACCCGCGGGGACGAGCGTCGAAACGCGAGCTCGGGACTTCAACTCGAGGCCGTGACGAACGAAGACCTCACCGGGCATGCCAAGGATTCCCAGCTCCCCGAGTTCGATATAGGGGAACCGAGTCGGCAGAGACGTCGCGTCCCACTCCGCAATTGCGAGCAACTCCGCGGCGTACTGGCGGTCGGCCGTGAGTTTTCGGAACGCGACCTCGTCGGTCGGCGTCTCGTTCCCGGACGCGTTCCCTGCTTCGGATTCTCTCGATCGCTCCTCCTCGAGTCCGTCCAGACGAGCATCGAGTTCGGTGATCCGTTCGCGGATGACGTCGGCCGGTGGCGTGGATTTTACTCGGAGATTCAGCATGGCGGCGTCGAGCCGAATCGGTGCGCGTCGCGTCGTCGCGGTGTCGGTGGATTCAGCGTCCTCGAGCGCGCGAACGACGGCGTCACCGACGCTCGTTCCGATGTCGGCCATGTACTCGTAGACTGCGTCGTCGGACCGATCGGGCTCCATCCCGGACGGGTTGATATCGCCGGCCGCACCGTTGACGAACAGCACCGGGACGTCGCCGTACACCTCTCGAATTCGGCGGCGCGCGTATCCGGGCCAGTCTGCCGACAGCACCGTCTCGTCGGCGGTCGTACAGACGGGGTGGCACGCGAAGTTGTAGCCCACTGCCCGCTCGCCGGACGCCGTCTCGATCAACAGCGCCGTCACCTCGGGATCGATCGATCCCGCCGGGACCCGTACGTTCCCGCTGACGCCGCCCGCAGCGCGACGGTTCTCGGGAACGGCCGCTTCTCGAGCGCGACCGACGCGAACGGCGGCCGGTTCCCGGCGCTCGTAGGCCGCGGTGAGCGCCGCAACGAGTCGGTCCTCGACGAACGCAACGGTGTCAGAGACGTCGGTATTCGCCCGCAGCGGTGGGCTCACGTCCAGCGCTCTAGCGGGGAGATACGGGCCGGCGTGGGTGTGGGTCGCTGCCACGAGCAGTTCCTCGAGTTTGATACCGTCAGCGGCCAGCGTTCGCTGGACTCGCTGGGTGAGTTCTCGGGAAACGTTCAACGCGTCGATCGAGACAAGTCCAACCGTGACGACCCCGTCGTCGAGGATCAGCGCCGATATCGAGAGGCGATCGTGAACGCCCGTCGATAGCCCTTCGCGCGCGCCATAGCCGCTCATCTCGACCGGGCCCTCGGGTGTGACGTCTTCGGTCGCCGCACCGGCCCGAAGCACAGCCTCGTGAGGATGTAGCATACGCAGTACGTGTGTCGACTGAGTATTAACGACTCCGATCGGTGGGGTGGACAGTCGAACGGAAGAACGCACAGCGATCTGCAAAACGCGAGGAGGTCAAGAAACCTCGAATCTTGAATTCCAGCGGTACCCCGGCACTCGCCGATGTGTAATCGGCGAACTCAGTCGTGTTCGAGCGACACTGAGTGTTCAGTCCCAACGCTGACCCATCCGTCGGTTTCGGCCGACTCGTATACCGCGTCGAGCACCTCGAGGACGGTCAGCGCGTCGTCGAGCGTGACGGGAGCGGGTTGCCCCTCGCTCATCGCATCGAGGAACGACTGGAGGAACTCCAGGCCCCACTCGCCGCCGTAGCCGGGCTGAGGCTCGTACTCGTAGTTAATCGTCCGCCGCTTGGTTCCGTTCCAGCTGTCGGTCACCGACTCAAGCTCGAGTTCGGTCTCGTCGTCGAACCCGAACCGCTGGCCGATGGGGTCCCACTGGCTCCGTCCCTCGTCGCCGTATATCGAAACCTGTGTATCGTACCGTTCCTCTCGGAGGTAGTAGCCGCAGTGAAGCGTCCCGAGAGCACCGGACTCGGTTGCAAACTGGACCGTCGCCCCGTCCTCGACGTCGATCTCGTCGGAGTGAGACTTGAGCGACGCGTTGACCCGGGCGATCGGATCGTCGAGGATCCACGGGAGCAGATCGACCCAGTGGATGCCCAGCCACTGCACGATGCCGCCGCGACTCGCCGCGCGATCGAAGAGGTAATGATCCGTGTCACGGTATGCCGGCTTCGACGTGAGAAACCGCGTCTCGAACGAGCGGACATCACCGAAAAAGCCTGACTCGACGCGGTCCCGAAGCTCTCGAGCGATCGGATGGCCGCGCCAGGGGTAGGAGACCCCGACGGTTGCGTCGGCCTCCTTGACGGCGTCGATCACCGGCCGCAGATCCGAAGCGGTTCTGGCGGCCGGCTTTTCGGTGAAGACGTCGATTCCGCGTTCGACGGCCTCGATGATTATTTCCGGTGTTATCGCGTTCGACAGCGTCAACCAGACGAGGTCCGGCCGTTCGCGGTCGAGCAGTTCGGTCACAGATGGGTAGGTCGGGACCGCCTCGAGTCCCGACATCGAATCGATGTCGACCGTCTCGTCCGGTTCGCACGCACAGGTGATCTCGGCGGGCAACTCTTCGATACTCTTGAGATACGGCTCGGCGTGATGGTGGTTCAAGCCGATGTACCCGATTTCGCATATCTGTTGGCTCATGTGTCTCCTAACTATCGCAGTGAACGTCTCCGAAGCAGTCGAACGGGCAATGCGTCGAGTCATGAACGGGGTGCCGATTCGCGCCGCCGGCACTCATGGCTCGATCACCTGATTCTCGAGGCTACCGATGCTGTCGACATCGACGACGATATCGTCGCCGGTGCCCATCTCGCCGACGCCGGCGGGCGTCCCGGTGATCACGACGTCACCCGGCTGCAGCGTAATGTACTGCGAAACGTACGAGATTGCTTCGGAAACCGAGAAAATCAGTTCGGACGTCGACGCCGACTGAACAGGATCGCCGTTGAGCCGCGTCTCGATCGGCGTGTTCGCGGGGTCGAGTTCGTCGGCCGTGGCGATCCACGGGCCAAGCGGCGTGAAGGTATCCATGCTCTTGGATCGGTACCAGGGGTTCGACGCGTCGATATCAGCACCCTGCATGTCCCGAGCGGTCACGTCGTTGGCGATCGTGTAGCCGAACACGCAGTCGGTCGCCTCGTCCTCGTCGACGCGACTGGCCGTCTCGCCGATAACGACGCCGAACTCACCCTCGTAGTGCAGGTTCGTGACGCCGTTGTGGCGCACAATATCGCTCCCCGGATCGGTGATGCTCGATGGCGATTTCGCGAAGAAAATCGGCTCGTCGGGAATATCGAAGCCACCCTCCTCGGCGTGACCCGTATAGTTGAGCCCGATACCAACAAGGTTCGTCGGTCGCTCAATTGGTGCCAGGAGATCGACGACGTCAAGCGGATAGCTCTCGGCTTCGGAAGCGTCTCGCAGCGCCGCGGGATCGATACCGTCACGAAGGAGAGTTTCCGTCCTCGAGATGTCAACATCGACCGGCGTGACGGTGTCGCTCGACCGGTCGACGAGACCGATGCGAGCACCCCCACCCTCGTCTACGACGAATCTACAGAGATGCATTGTCAGAGTGATTTTGCGTTCTGGGATATAAGCCTATTGTCTACGTACCAATACGCACGGTCCGAACCTGACGCTGTTGATTGGTTTCGAGGTCAGATCGTTCTACAATAAAAGCAGGCAGAGTGCCCCGGGCCACCGTGCCCGGGGGTGAATGCCGTCGGCTTGATGGACAAACTATGTCGGCTGGTGAGTGGTTTTAAGTTGTGGTAGTGTCATGAGTGATTTGTACGATGGATGAGCTTGTTGAGACGCTACGCTTCCGCCTACACATCGAGAGTGGGAAGCGTTGGCGGTTGAAACAAGCTCGGTACGAGGCACGAGCGTTCGCAAACCATGCGTTCGCAATGCGTGAACTCGGGTACACCGAACGTGAAATTGTCGACGCAATTTCACCGACCGAGAAAGCATTCATCAAAAACAGCGCCCAAGCCGTCGCACGCAAAGCCTGCAATTCCTACGACGGCTACGAAAGCGCACTCAACAAGTGGCATAACAGTACCAACAAAAGCGAGTTACCGAAGCCACAACCGCCCGCAACCGACTCAAGGGGAGCATTCCCACTCGTCATGCACCACGGCGAAGGCTACCAACTCACAGTCCGTGACAAAGACGATCGTGTTGGCTACCGTATCAGCGCCCAGCCCTACCAGGAGAAAGTACGCGGTTTTCTTCGCGGAGCCAAACACGATCTCGACCGCGTCAAGCATGCACTTGATTCGTCGAGTGATCTTGAAGTGGGTCGGGCAGAGGTTGTGTATCGAGAGGGCGTGTACTACCTACACGTCCCGATACGACAACCAATTACAATCGACGCTGCGGAAGACGCAGAATCAGTCATCGCTATCGACATTAACGAGCGCAACATCAGCACCACCGTTCTTGATAGGGAGTCGCGTGAGACGCTCGCGCAACTCACGCTTGATTACGGGCAAGTCAAGCACAAACGCCAGCGATACTACGACATTAAACGTCGCTGCCAAGAACACGACAAACACAGTGAGGTTCAGCGAATCGGGAACCACGTTGAGAATTTTATTGAGTGGACGCTCCATCGACTCAGTAAAGTTATCGAACATTACGTGGAATGGTTCCCAAATCCTGTTGTGGTGTTTGAGTCGCTCGAAGGCATTCGCAACGACATCGAATACGGTAGCTATATGAACCGCAGACTGCACAAAATGCCGTTCCACGAATTCGAACGGCAAGTGACGTACAAAACGCACCGGCACGGCACTCCGGTTGAGCATGTTGAGTCTGAGTATAACTCACAGCGCTGTGCGTGCTGTGGTGAGAAAGGCACACGGCGTGGTGGTCGGTTCACGTGCCAGAACGATGCGTGTAATCTCGAGCAAGATCATAGTGATCGGAATGCAAGCGTGAATGCTGCGGTGCGCTGGATAGCGAAAACAGAGACTGGCGATGACAGTCACAGCAGTGCGGATAACTACCGACCTCGCAAAACCCCGCCTCAAGCGCGGGTGCGCCGGGTCGGGTCGGGACGCCACAACACCAATTCTGGTCGCGTGGATGTAAATCGTCCAACCTCATCCCACGAGATCGCCTCACAGGGAGTGCTTCACAGCTAAATTGAGGGAACTACAAAAGCCGCGGGCCACCGCGCCCGCGGTCGTTTACTCGGTAGTAGTCCGGTTCGTGTTACGTGCGGTCCGGTCAGGTGATCCGGGTAGTCGGTCCGTCTCAGTGGTTAGCAGTTTTAGGGCGGCTCGAGACCGATCGATTCTGGCAGGGATCGGTCGAAGCCGAGCGGAACTCGAGTGAAACCGACCGCGACGGTTACCCGTGTGTCCGCTCGAGTTCCTCGGCGTGGTGCTCCCGGCCGGTTTCGCGGAGTCGCTTCGCGTAGGCCTCGAGCTCGCCTCGAACATGGTACGGTCCGCCTTCGCGGATCACCTCCCATATCGGATCGGTGACTCCCCTCGGCGCGTCCGGTGTGCCGCCGTTCGTGCCGAACGCGGCCTCCTGCATCCGGTCGTCGTGCCACTGCTGGAGCTTCGCAAGCCCCTCCGTGACGACGTCCGGCCGATCGGCGGACAGGTCGGTCGTCTCGTGTGGATCAGTCTCAAGGTCGAACAGCATGACGTCCTTGAGGGCGCCTTTGAGTCCGTCGTGGTAGGTTTTCAGCAACAGCCAGGAGTCCCACCGGACGGACCGCTGGCAGGACCACGCCGCCTGACTACAGACGAGCGCGTCCCGGCCAACCGCGGCACCGTCGGTGATGCTGTCGGCGAACGAGCAACCGTCCCAGCGTGCCGGTGGGTCCACATCGAGCAACTCGGCGATCGTCGGCGGTAGGTCGACCTGATAGTGGAGGTCGCGGTCGACGCCCGGTTCGACGCCGGGACCGCGGACGATCAACGGGACGTTCGTCGTCGCCTCGTCGGCGGTCTGGTGGTCACCGTAGACGTTGAGTTCCCCCATTTGTTCGCCGTGGTCGGCACTGACGATGAGCAGCGTCTCCTCGAAGATGCCCGCCTCGCGGAGTCGGTCGATGATCTTCCCGAGGTAGTGATCCATGTAGTGGATACCGACGTCGTATCCGTCGACGTACTGATCGAACTCCTCGAGCGAGGCGATTTCGTCGGGAACCCGCGGCAGGTCCAGCGTACCGCCAAAGCCCGGCGGCACCCCGTGGACCTCTCGAGCGCTGTGTGGGCCGTAGCCGTCGTAGTGTTCTGCGATGACGTCTTCCGTGACCCACTCCGGCGGCTGATCGTCCGCGAACGGGTTCCCGTACTCCATCGGCGTGTCGTAGGGAACGTGAGGATCCCAGAAGTTCACGTGGAGGAACCAGTCGTCGTCGGCCGCGTGTTCGTCGAGCCACGACTCAAGGAGCGGATAGATTTCGTCGGCACGGTCCATGCCGTTGCGTCCGGGGTCGATGTACTCCTGAATTCCGTCCAGGACGTGCCAGGCGTCGTGTCGTTTGGGGAACGGACTGATCATCGCCGTGTGGAGTCCGGCCTCGGCCATGACCGTCGGCCACGAGTCGAACGTATCCTCGCGCCGGAAGCCACGATCCGGTCCGTGCGGCCGCATCGCCGCGTTGAGCCCGCCGTGGTTGACGGCGCCCGTGTGAATTCCGAACCGACCGCTGAACAGTGCAGTCCGCGAAGGGAGACACGGCGCATCGGAGACGTAATAGTTCGTGAATCGCCGCCCGTCGTCTGCGAGCGCGTCGATGTTCGGCGATGTGTCTCGGTGGTAGCCGTAACACCCGAGATGATCCGGGCGCAGCGAGTCGACGTCGATGTACAGGATTCGCATGCGGGATCGTTTATCCCTCTCGTATGTCAGTGTTTCCACCGACGAAGGCCCCCGCTGAGGAAAATGGGAATTTGAGCGGGTTCTCGAGAACTGAGTCGAACTCGAACCACAGAATGCCGAGAACAACACTCACAGCCCCCTACCGGATGACCGATCGGCCCAAGGGAGTGGTATGACCACAAATATCACGGCTGTTTGCCACAGCTAAACGGATTACAGATTGCCATACGCGTCAGCGCGGGCCAGTTCACGCACTACTGAGCGACGACCGATCCGGTCACCTCCCGAATCCGATCGGCGACGGGTGAGAGATCTTTTAGCTCTGGTAAACGGACGGGCTATAGCAGGAGAACGGGCCGTACACTGCCGGAGTAAGCGATGTCACCAGAGGTTGCATACCGATCGACCAAGGTACGTACCAGGCGATTCGACAGTGTAGCACACCCGCCATTACATAGGTACGGCTGTAAATAACAGCACTCCTTCCATTCCACAACTGTGATAGTAATTAAACGGCAGTGTCGCGTAGCCTCGGGTGATGTGGTGGGTTACCACTATCCTCGAGAGCGAGTGACGCATACTGTTCAGTTGTGGTAAACAACAAACGTCAAATCGTTCCGACGGCGAACGCAGAGCGGATCCAGCGAACAGAACCTACCGCCCATACCGCTAAGTCGGTCCGAATTGAAGGAGAAGTGCATGAAGATACTCCTCATCGACGTCGACTCGCTGCGTCCCGACCGGCTCGGACGATACGGCTATCACCGAGACACATCGCCGATCATCGACGATCTCGCTCGAAACGGTGTTACCTTCGAGCGGTGCTACGCGTCGGACACACCCTGTCTCCCGAGTCGAACGGCGCTGGCGACGTGTCGTTTTGGAACCAAAACTGGCGTCGTCACGCACTACGGCGACGGCCAGTGGTACACGCAGCCGGGGTCAGGCCACGACCCCGATCCCGACCGACCGCTGAGTTTCCGCCACCTCGCCGAGCACGGGGTTCACACTGCGTCGATCAGTAGCTTCGCCCAGCGCCACCTGGCTTACCACTTCAGCGGCGCGTTTCAGGAATCGATCCAGCCGACCGCAACCGCCGGGACCAAAGCGACCGAGAGCCGCGCGGACGTGACGCCGCTTGCGGTCGACTGGATCGAGCGCCACGCCGACGAAAGCGACTGGCTCTTGCACGTCAACTACTGGGACGTCCACCACCCCTACGACGACATCAACGACCGCGTCGAGCAAGTCCGCCGATCCGGACCGCCCCCCGAATGGCCTGACAACGAGACACTCGAGGAACACCGAACGACGACCGGGCCGCGGTCTGCGAGTCAGTGGCCCACGCCGGAATACCTCGAGCGCGCGACCGTCGAAGAGGGGCTACTGGATCATGGGGACTGGGGAATGCCGGTGCAGTTCGACGACCGAGAGGCGGTCGAGTACCTGTTCGACGGCTACGACGCGAGCGTCCGCGCGACGGATGACGAAGTCGGAACCCTGCTCGAGGCGCTCGAGCGGGCCGGTATCCGCGAGGAGACCGCCGTCGTCCTAACAGCCGATCACGGCGAGGCACTGGGCGAACACGGTGTCTACGCCGAGCACGCGCTTCCCCATCCGCCGTGCCAGCGAGTGCCGATGATCGTCTCGTGGCCCGGTGTCACCGACGACGCTGCGGGAGCGATCGTCGACGACCAGGTGTATCAGTTCGACCTGCTGGCGACGATCTGTGACCTCGCGGACGTGTCCGTCCCGTCGGGCTGGGACGCCGACTCGTTCACTCCGGCGCTTCGTGGCGACGCGTTTGACGGCCGTGAGACGATCGTCGCCGGTCACGGCATCTACACGTTCGGCCGTGCGGTCTATCGCGGGAACTGGATGTACGCCAGGTTTCTCCACCCCGGTACCTTCAGCTATCCCGGACTGTACAACGACTCGTCGCTGCCGAACGACGGCCGCGAACTCCTCCACGATCTTGAGGCCGACCCCCACATGACGACGAACCTGATCGAGGACGAACCCGAGGTCGCCACAGAGTTGCGAGCCGAACTCGACGCCTGGCTCGCCGAGCAGCTCAGCGACGGCTGGCCCGAGCAGCGACCGGCATCCGCTCACGGAACCGATCCGTTAGCGGCGATGGCGTCGCGCGGACCGTACCTGTACGTCGACCCCGACGAACTGCGATCCGCGTACCGAAACGACGACTGGTCGGACCGACAGGTCGCCGCGCTCGAACGCTCACTCGAGCGGTATCCGCGAATCGAGGAACTCTAAACAAGCGGTATCGGAGCCGGGCGCACCGCAGTGCGAGGCGACGGGATACTTTAATGGGGGTGGGGTCGCATGAGGATTGTACAGAAACGATGGCACGGAACGAGACCAACGAGACGATCGTATTCGACGAACCGAAATCGGTGACCATCGAGGACAGCGACCGGCCGACGCCGGACGCCGACGAAGTGCTGATCCGAACCGAGCGGACGCTCGTGAGCACGGGCACTGAGCTGACCGTCCTCTCCGGTGAGTACCCCGAGGGATCGTACTGGGACGAACACGCCTCCTACCCCTTCGAACCCGGCTACAACAACGTTGGCGAGATCGTCGAGACCGGCGACGAAGTGACCGATCTCGAGGTCGGCCAGCGCGTCGGGACCTACGGCCCCCACGCAGCCTACACCGTTGCCAGCGCCGACCACTGTCGGCCGATTCCCGACGGCGTCGACAACGATCAGGCGGCATTTTTCACCATTGCAGAGATCGTAATGAACGGTGTGCGTCGAAGCGACCTCACCTGGGGCGAAACCGCCGCCGTGTACGGCCTCGGACTGCTCGGCCAGTTCGCCGTGCAGTACTGCCGGGTCGCCGGTGCGCGTCCGGTAATCGCCGCCGACGTCGCGACGAGTCGACTCGAGTACGTTCCCGACGACGGGGCGATCGAAACGGTCAATCCGTCCGCGACGGACCCCGAAACCGCCGTTCGGGCGGCGGCGAACGATCGCCTGGCCGACGTCGTTTTCGAGGTGACCGGCAACCCGGCCGCGATCACCGACGAATTGGACGTGCTCCGCGAACAGGGCCGATTCGTCGTGTTGAGCAGTCCTCGCGGCGAGACGCAGTTCGACTTCCACGACTTCTGTAACGGGCCAAGCTATCGCATTATCGGGGCGCACAACTCCTCGCACCCGAGCGTCGCGACGCCGGAAAACCCCTGGACGCAACACCGACACGCTGAACTGTTCTTCGACCTCGTACGGGACGGGGAACTTGCGGTCGACCACCTCATCAGCCACCGCGCCGACTACGCGGACGCGGCGGAGATCTACGGAACGCTTCTGGACGATCGCTCCGAGGCAATGGGCGTCCTCCTCGAGTGGTAATCGATCGAAAATGTGGGTACGCGCCCCCGTACCGATCGGTCGTCCGGTGACCGAACGCGTGTCGTCTATCGAACTCGTTACGCCCGCTCGGACTCGGGCTCCGGATACTCGACGGTAACGGGGGTGCCGCGTTCGGCGGACTCGTAGACCGCGTCGACGACTGCGACCGCGTCGACGCCGTCGCGGCCGGAGATTTCCGGCGTTCCGTTCCCGTCCGATCGGACTTCCTCGACGAAGTCGCGGATCAGTCCGCGGTTCGGATCCGTGCCCCAGTACACCGACGAGATCCCGCTGGCGTCGCCCGCGTCCCGAGTCAGCTTGTACGTCTGGTCGAAGCAATCGACGTCGATCGCTCCCTCGGAACCGACGATATCGATCGTCGCGTCGCCCCAGAAGTCCCACTCGTCGGGGCGACTCCAGGAGCCGTCGAGCGTGAACACCGTGCCGTCGGTCAGTTCCATCGAGAGCACGTTGACGTCCTCGACGGGGATATCGTGGAATTGAGCCCCGAGTTCGGCGTAGACCTCGGCGACGCGTTCACCGGTTAGCCAGTGGACCAGATCGACGATGTGTACCGTGTGATCGATCGCCGCGCCGCCACCGGCCGCATCGGGATCGGCGAACCAGCCACCCGGCAGCTGTCCGCGGTTCGTCCCGACGAGGTACTCGATCGATCCGATTCGGCCCGTCTCACACGCGCGTTTCGCCTCGAGGGCCGGTTCAGAGAATCGCAGCGGCATTGCGACACCGAGCGTGATGCCGGCCCGCTCGCAGCGCTTGACGATCGACGCCGCCTCGGACACCGTCGGTGCGAGCGGCTTCTCACAGAGCACGTCAACGCCCGCTGCCGCGGCGCTCTCGATCCAGTCCGCGTGCGCTGCGTTCTCCGAGCAGACGATCACGGCATCAGCGGCCGCGAGCAGGTCGTCTTCATCACGGTACTCCGTCCCGTACTGGTCGGCGAAAGCCTGCCCACGTTCGGCGTCGCCGTCGGCGATACCGACGAGTTCGACGCTCGGTTCCTCGACGACAATCTCGGCGTATGCCTCGGCGTGAACGTGTGCGCTCGAGAGGAAGCCGATACTGAGTACGTCGGTCCCAGTTTCAGTTGTCATCGGTGTCGGTCACCTGGATTAGTGGCTAGTGTTAGTTCTGACCGCATACGAACGAATGCTCGACACGCGCTAATAATGATTTTGGATCCCAGGATCTCAGTACAGACTCGGAAGACAGTGCGTCATGGAGTGGTCCGACAGGGAGAAGACAGAGGACAACCGATCGAAATATCCGCTACGGCGGATGCCGAAACGGAAGCAATCGGCGAGGAACGCTCACAGATCTGGATTGTACACCGACGTGGAGTTGACCTCGATGACGTTCGAGCGCTGTCTGATCGCCTCGAGAATGGTTTTGTTGAGCGTCTGCTCGTCGATTCGGCTGACCGGACCGATAACGCTGATGGCGGCGGTGATCTTCTCGTCGTGGTTGAGAATCGGCATTCCGATGCCGATCAACCCCTGAATCGTCTCTTCCTGATTGTAGGCGACGCCTTCCTCACGAATCTCCGCTAGCTCCTCGAATAACTCGTCACGGTCCGTAATCGTGTTTTCCGTGACGCCGGGCATCCCGTGCCAGTCGAGGATTTCGTTGACACGCTCTGTCGACAACTGCGCGAGAATCGCTTTCCCGACGGCGGTTCGGTGGAGGTGCGATCGGTACCCGACGTACAGCGGTGTCTCGATCGCGTGCTTGCCGAACGAGCGATAGAGACAGACCCCCTTCCCGTGCTCTTCGACGGTAAACAGCACCATCTCACCGGTCTCGTCGGCCAGCTTGTCCAACTCCTGTGTGATAAGGTCGTAGATCTCGATGCGATTTCTGGCGTGGTGGGCAGTGTCAAGAAACCGAAAGCCGAGCTGGTACGTGTTGTCGGTGTCCTTGATCACGTAGTCGTTCGCCTCGAGCGTCACCAAGTGGTTGTGGACCGTCCCCTTCGTGACACCGATGTGTTTCGCAATCTCCGTCACGCCGGCTCCGCCGAGGTCCTGCAACGCCTCTATGATATCGAGTGTCGTCTGAACGGCGTCGATCCGCTTCGTTTCTCGTGGCGCGGGACCAGAACCCATGGTTAATCAGACCGAATGCAGCCACTTAAGCGTTTAGTCAGAGAAAACGGTCGTGTTTAGTTTGTAGCATTGTGCCAGACAGCGAAGGCTTGGAGCCATGATTCAGCTGTGGATGGTTGTGCGTGGCTGAAACAGTTAGAGAATGAAGAGGTACGACGTTTTATCTTACGAAAGACACGTTCAGCAGCGTTCCGATTTCCATGTTTCTCGTATCGAAATCGGAGCCCAGATCGACGGAGTGCAGTCTGGAGGTGTTTTGCTCCATCGACAAGAAACACGGCATCATCGATGTCATGTTCCTCAGTGAATTCCCGCAGGAACCGTTCTGTCAACGCGGTCGTAGTCGTCGAACACAGCCGCATGTGGAGTACATCGTTCGTTTCTGGATCGGCAGCAGTGTACAGCCAATAGCGATGTTTGTCGAGTTGAATCACCGTCTCGTCAAGCGCGACGTGATTCGGTTCCTCGTCAACTGCCGACTGTAGATCGCATTTGAGACCCCAATCATGGACTGCCTTGCGGCTACGCCTGACACCAAACTTCTATAATTTTCGAATTGTATTTGAAAGCGAGAGATCAGTATTCGAAAGCGAGAGATCAGCAATATGGAGTCGAATACCGAGATCCATCAGCTGAGGCGGTGTCCGCTCTCGCTCCACAAAACTCAAATCGACCCAGTCGCTACACCCACTGAGGCGGTCGATTTTTCGCATAGGCCTACAGAACTGCGGAGTCGTACACCGAACAACTAGCCAAAGAAACCGACTGCAGGGCGGTGTTTACCGTGGAGGAGAACGGCCGCGAAGTCTATTTACTTCCATCAGGGCAGCATCCGGGAAGGCCATTCTGTCAAGATATCCACGGACCAGGATAGAAGAGATAATCGATCAATGGAAACTTCCAGCGGCAACAAATAACACGATCACTGAGAAGGAGGCACTCTTCGACCAACTCGAGACGATTCGCGAGAGGGGAATTGCGTATAACTACGAGGAACAACTGGATGGCATCAAGGCCGTCGGCGTCCCGGTAAACGGACCGGACGACCGCGTCACTGGAGCCTTCAGCATCGCCAGTCCGGCTAATCGACTCAACGTCGACCAGTTCGAAAACGAGGTACCGAAAACGCTGCTCGGCATTGCCAACGAATTCGAACTCGAACTAACGATGTCGTAATTTGGGTCGCTCAATTACAATGGTGCCGGTGTAAAGCGTAAGATTCTTTCAGTCTCCCTGAAGTGCTATTTGATATACTCGAGTAGTATCGACTCAATTTTGAACTCGATCACGCCGAGTTCGATCGTCTCACCGTCGGCGAGGGGTTCGTATAGTATTCGACGCCTCATTCGCTCGCGTGTTCGCCGAGTTGGTAGGGGGCACGCAACACCCTGCTCGAGGACATCACAACGGGCATGGGATTACACTAGTACCCTTGTAAATTAGCCAGGACCCTAATGTTTTTGTGGGAACGTGCATAGACTCAGATCATGAGCGATCAAAATTCGTCAGTCAAGTCAAGCACTCCATGTGGCTGTAAACTCGGACGAACGATCGATCAGTACGAACTAGTGGGGCTTGATAACGACCTCATCGCATACTGGACGGGCGACGGCGAGCAGCGATTTAGCACGCGGAAACTCGCAACATACGTCAACCAACAGGTCCTCAAGGCTTCCCTCGAGAACGCAAATGTCTCATTCAAAGACGGTGAAGTCGAAAACACGTACCGGCTGTTAACCGACGATGAGGTCAGTAGCGGAACGCGTGTACAGACGAGAAACGAACTGCAACGGGACGGTGTCCCGATCGATGATGTCGAGTCGAATTTCGTCTCCCATCAGACTGTTTACAATCATCTCACGGAGTGCCTTGACGCCTCACTCGAGACTCCGAGCGACGAGGAACGCCTGGAGCGAAGCGCTGATAAGCTTGGTTCACTCCGCAATCGAACTGAAGTAGTCACGACGGATACGGTTGCACAACTCGAACGCAACGACCTCATCGAGATTGGGGACTTCGATGTCACTGTCTCCATCACTGCGACCTGCAAAGACTGCTTCCAGGAGTACACCATTAGAGAGTTGCTCGATAACCGGTCCTGTGACTGTCCACGGCCGAGTGTAGACGAACACTGACGCCAGTTAGGCCAGATAACTATAACTAACAAATACAACCCATGAACTGAATGCAGAATACCTATATATATGAACGCCATAGAAAATAGTATGAGTACTGAATTAAACTGGGAGGACCATAAAATTCCGGACACTGTGACACTTTCTGCAGCCAATATTGGCGGGATCGACGAGACAGAAGTCACGTTTCAAAGCGGCGTAACGGTCCTCTCCGGCCGAAACGCAACGAACCGAACATCGTTGCTACAGGCACTAATGGCGGCGCTCGGAAGTGATCAAATCAGCCTCAAAGCAGACGCCGACGAAGGAACAGCAACGCTCGAACTCGGCGATGATATCTATCGGCGGCGACTCGAGCGACGGAACGGAACTATCGCCACCGACGGAGATCCGTACCTCGAAGATCCAGAACTCGCAGATCTGTTCGCATTCCTGCTCGAGTCCAATGAGGCGCGACAGGCCGTCGCTCGTGGTGACGACCTCCGCGAACTGATCATGCGGCCGGTCGATACCGCTTCGATAAAAGCGGAAATCGAGGAGTACGAGGACCGAAAGCGCCGAATCGACGAGGAACTGGCAGAACTCGACGAACTCGAACAGCGTCTGCCCGATCTTGAAGCGAAACGGACACGGATTACGGACGAAATCGAATCCCTACAGGACGACCTCAAGGTAGCCCAGGAAACGCTCGACGAAACGAACGTCGACATCGAAGAACGACGAGACGAAGAGTCCGAACTCGAATCGAAGCTCGAGGAACTGCGCGAGACACGATCCGAGATCGAACGCGTGCGTAATCAGATCGAAACCCAACGCGAGAGTATTGACGCACTCGAGGATGAGCAAGCCGATGTCGAAGCACAACTCGAGTCACTTTCAGCGGGTGATGAGACAGATATCGGTCGGCTCGAAGCGGAGATCGACACGCTGCAGGATGAGAAGGCCGAACTCTCCGAAGAAATTTCACAGCTCCAGAGTACGATCCAGTTCAACGAGCAACTGCTCAACGATCAGGAGACGATGCTTCCAGGCATCGACGGAAACGAAGACGATGGGCCAGTAACTGACCAGTTGCTGTCAGACTCAGAACGCGTTACCTGTTGGACTTGCGGGTCGTCGGTGGCTCGCGACCAGATCGAGACGACAATCGAGCAGCTACGAACGGCCCGACAGGAACGACTCGAAGAGCGGTCCGAGATCAGCGATGATCTCAATGAGCGACGACAGACACTCTCGACGATCAACGAGAACCGTACTGAACACCGGCAAACAAAGCGACGTCTTGAGTCAATCACTGATGAAATTGACCGACGGAGCGACCGAATAACCGAATTGACAGACGATCGTGAAGAACTCACCAATAAAATCGAGGAACTCGAAACCGAAATCGACGAACTCGAGACTGATGATTACAGCGGCATTCTCGAACAGCACAAAGAGGTCAATCAACTCGAGTTCAAACTGGAACGTAAAGAACAAAAACTCGACGAGATCGAGGACGAAATCACAACGATCGAGAACCGTCTCGACGAGCGTGAAGATCTCGAAACACGTCGTGAAGAGGCAACGGACGAGCTAACCAACCTCCGGACACGCATCGACCAGATCGAAAGCGACGCGGTCGACGAATTCAACGAGCACATGGCGAACCTCTTGGACGTTCTGGGGTACGGCAACCTGGATCGCATCTGGATCGACCGTACGACCCGCGAAGTTCGTGAGGGGCGGCGCAAAGTCTCCCGGTCCTCGTTCGACTTGAAGATCGTCCGCAGCACCGACGACGGCGCGGCCTACGAGGACACGGTCGAGCACCTGAGTGAAAGCGAACGGGAAGTGACTGGGCTAGTCTTCGCGCTCGCTGGCTACCTCGTTCACGACGTCTACGAGACGGTCCCGTTCATGCTACTCGACTCCCTCGAAGCGATCGACGCCGAACGGATTGCAATGCTCATTGAATACTTCGAGTCCTACGTGCCATATCTCGTCGTCGCATTGCTCGACGAAGACGCCCAGGCCGTCAATGCCGATCACGACGTGGTCTCGGAGATCGGATCACCAACAACGCCTTAGTGCTCAAGACAGCGATTATCCAACATTTCCGCTTTTTCACCACGCTTCCTGTGTAGCACTGACTGTTTAGAACCCGCATTCACGTTCGCCGCTCTCGACGAGCGATCGCAAGCAGCTGTTCCTACTGGCCCAGAATGTGATCAGTCTGACGTCTCGATCATCAACGACGACTAACTGGATAGTCGATCGCGGATGCTAGGATTCACTGCCACAAATGCGCACCTCGTCTCATCATTATTCTGCCATTATATGCCCGCGAGATCGCCGGCGACAGAACACAAAATATTCTATCGTTGCCACTTATGAGGATGCTATTCGGCTCTTGTGGATCGCCAGAAGCCGCTGACCTGACCCGTCACAATTAGGAAGTTGAAGTTTGAACGGCGTAGTGGGCCGCCCGTCGAGGACAGCGTCGAGTTCTTCAAGTCGTTCCTGGCGTCGCTGGAGTGTTGCCTCGTGCTGTCGCTGTCGTTCCCGTTCCCACTCGCAGACTCGGTTGACCTCGAACGGATGCGCCGCGAGACACTGATCGGGTTCTACATCTGGGCCGGCGAGGCCGCCGCGCTCATCGAGAACGCGACCTAACCGAACAGGATTACCTCGCAGAGAATCCCGACCGCGAACTGCTCGAGGTGTCAGAGAGTCGTTCCCGGAGCGGTGGCGCACTCGGGGCGCTCGGTGTAGCGACTGACATCTGGTAGCGTCAACCGCTCGTCAATCAATTGTAACTAAGACAGTGCGAGATGCTGTATACTGTCTGTTTGCGGGCTCGCTATCGTTTTCCCTCGAGTACCTTCGCGGCGGTCAACACCGGATCCCACGTCGTGTTGAACGGGGGAGCGTAAGCGAGGTCGTAGTCCGAAAGATTGGCGAGAGTGATTCCCTCCGTCACCGCTCCAACAAGGGCGTGACTTCGATGGACGGCGCCCTCACCGTACTCGGAGGTAAGACTGCCTCCCAGCACTCGTCCGGTCTCCCGGTCGGCGGTGAGCGTTACTTGAAGGGGACCACCCTCGGGGTAGTAGCCGGCCCGTGACTTGGTCTCGATGGTCTCGGTGAACGGTTCGAAACCGGCCTCTCGGGCCTCTCCATGGTCGAGAATCCCCGTCCGTGCAACCTCCATTTCGAAGGCCTTCACGGCGGCAGTCCCTGCGATGCTACCCCCTTCCGTGGGCGTCCCGGCGACCGTCTGCCCGATGGCTCGCCCGTGCCGGTTGGCAGTCAGGGCGAGCGGAACATACGTTGGTTCGCCCGTGACGACGTGTTCTGACTCTGCACAGTCGCCGGCAGCGTACACGTCCGCCACGTTCGTTTCGCGGTATGAGTCGGTCGCGATGGCGCCGGTCTCGCCGAGTTCGACGCCGGCGTCCTCTGCCAGCTCCGTCCGAGGCCGGACACCAGTTCCGACGAGCACCATCTCAACCGGTACCCGTTCCTCCGAGGTCACGACCGCCTCGACCATACCGTCGCCAGAGAGTTTCTCCACTTCCGAGTTCAGGTAGACCGCGACGTTCCGTTCCGCGAGATGCTCAAGCACGGATTCGCTGGCAGCCTGGCTGAACGACTTGAGAATACGGTCGCCGCGCTGGAAGAGGTGTACCTCGAAACCGTTCTCGGCAAGTGCCTCGGCCATCTCGACGCCGATATAGCCGCCACCGACAATCCCGACAGGGCCCTCACAGGTCTCGAGGAATTGGCAGGCAAGCCCGCCATCGGGCTGCTGGAGGTGGCCCTCACCCAGGGCGCGACTGACGTACTCGCGAAGTTCCTTGCCGTCGGACATCGACCCCAGCGTGTGGACCCTTTCCTGGTCGATCCCATCAATGGGGGGCGTGACCGCTGCCGCACCCGTTGCGATGAGAAGGTGGTCGTACGTCTGTACGACCTCCTCGTCGTCCTCGGAGCGGGCCGTCACCGTCCGGGTCTCCGGGTCGATGTCGACAACATCGTGGCCCATCCGGAGGTCGACATCTCGCTCCTCGCAGAACTCCTCGGGCGTGACCGACACGAGGTCTTCAAGCGACTGTATCTCGCCCTTGATGTAGTACGGAAGGCCACAGGCGCCATAGGAGACCCACTGCCCCCGCTCGAACACGACCACCTCGAGGTCGGGATTGTCACGTTTTGCTTTGCTCGCCGCTGACATTCCAGCTGCATCCCCACCCACGACAACGAATGTAGTCATAGGGCTATTTTTTCCAAGAGTTGGAATAAACCTATCGGATACATGTAGTTCCACTTCCGACACACTATCCACTCGTACAACCAAACTGAACCACTGCAGGACATCCAGAATCCACTAGCCGTCGCAGAAGGTAATCTCAAATTGTTCCAAGAAACAGTAGACACCAGGCACGTTGAATAGATAGAGTGGGCTCACGAGCGGATACGGACGTTGACTGATGATCTGCTAACACTGGCCCGGAAGGGCGAAATTATAGGCGAGATGGAGGTAGTTGGCCTAGAACAGGCTATCAAGGAGAGTTGACAGGCTGTCGAAACAAGAACTGCCACCCTCGAGATTAACACCGACCAGACCATAACCGTTGACAGATCTCGACTCAAGCGAATACTAGAAAATCACTTCCGAAACGCAATCGAACACGGCGGCGGCGATACAACTGTCACTGTCAGCAGTGTACTCGATACCACCTCAGGATTTCACGTCGCAGACAACGGACCTGGTGTCCCAGCAGAACAATCTGATCAGGTGTTTGACTCGGGATATTCGATAGTCTCTATAGTAGGCATTAGAAATAATTTCTCACTTCTAGCACAGATATTCGATCAATAGCTGTATCAATCGCTGTCGTGAGTTCGCCGTCGGTATCGAGTCGCTTGAGCCAGCTATAGATCGTTCGTCGCTGAACGCCGTACCACTCGGCTAGTTCTGTCTGCGTAAGACTATTTTGTACGCTATTGCTGCTAATAGTCATTTTATAGGCTTCTTTCCCCCACATTACCGAGTTCTCCTCCACATTGCCGAGGGCATCTTGCAATTCCTCGACAGAGATCTCATCGAAATGATCCACTACGCCTAATAATAATTCCCGAGTAAAAAGTTCTAACGGTTATTATAACATCACTGGATTTGGACTCGCAATTGTAAGGGAAATTAAAACCAGTCACGGTTGGGATATTCACTTAACCGACAGCACAACTGGAGGGGCCCGATTCGAGATCACTGGTGTCGAAATCGCCAACTCAACCACTCACAATTAAACTCATCACGATTAAAGTCATATATACGGAATGTTTTTACCTATAAAATGTGAATGAAAGTGGTGTCCGTGAGAAAGCAGCGAGGAACAAAGAGAAGAGAGGAAGAGGCGAAAGCCTGATGGATGGAAAAGATCAGCTGTGGGACCAATATACCCCCCACACCCCGTGTGCGAGATGAAATCGCTGAGAGTGATAACCGGGTACTCAGTGACGCAACGAGTATTGGTAGACGAAAAGCGGAGAAGAACGAGTCAAACCCAAGATATCAGCGGATACAGCTAATTTGTATTCGAGGAACAATCACAAAGTGACAACTCAGCCATCTTTCTTGTGAGAACCTATTGCGGATACTGTTTCTACCCCAACCAAATAAAACTTCTCTATTAAAACACAGCTGCGTAGATTCCTTCTAGAGCGCTTCTACCCCATGAAATCCCGTCTCTCAGCGTTAAAATGGCTACTCTCGAGCAGTTTCCTTCTCAACCCCCTCCCCCTCTCGAACCGGATTTCATCTCGCACACGGGGGGAGGGGGTTATATGCGGAGCAGGCGCAATAGCACGGCGGTTACGCCGTGGATACGCGCCGTCACTTGGGAATCAGTCCACGTGATGCAGCCAATCAGAGATTTCTACCGCTAAGATTCAAGGAAGCAGATATCACACGGGTAGAGCGTGTCATAGAAAGCGTCACGTACGAAGCAGCAGGGTGCGCAAAGTGTGTCCAACACAAGCGCAACCCTGCAAGACGTAGCTTCGGTAGACGACTTCTTGAATGTCGCGGCTACCGAGACAGTA
>LFFM01000040.1_pt1 | contig 68538 bp, 66 predicted proteins | sample 643131 | NCBI WGS metagenome assembly LFFM01 (sample SAMN03777445, study PRJNA286221) | soda lake metagenome | biome: soda lake; feature: Kulunda steppe; material: water; isolation source: sample Tc-Br brine of Tanatar trona crystallizer | place: Russia: Kulunda steppe | collected 2011-07 | reverse complement strand
TAAATCTAACACCAAAAAAAGTTAATTGTTCTATTAATTTAAAAAATTTTACTCTATTATTTTTGTAAACTTTTTTTAGTAAGTCTTTATTTATGTCTTTAAAATGCTTAATATTATAATTATAAGATAATTCATATAATGGATTGACATTATTTGTTGGTATTAATTTTTTTTCTAAATGAGGTGGAACAAAAATGAAATTATCACTCATAAAATCACCTTAAATATTATTTATATTGTTGAAATTAAATAAAATTTAAACCCCCACCTAAAAAACATAAATCGATAAAGCCAGGAAGGCATGAACAGTGGCCAGGGCTATAGTTAATCTGGCCATACCAACATGAAATTTCACTGGAATGCGCATCTTGGTTTTACGGTTTAATATCATTATCATCCCCGTTATCAATAAACAGATATAACTAATAAGTCCTATCACACCAAAGAGGGGTAAGCTTCCCACCATAATATAGGCAAAATCCTGTATTGCTGTCATTATCTCTGCCTCCTTATTTTTTACCAGTTCGACCTTATAAAAAGCTTAATTCCCTGTGATTTATAAAAAATAAAAAATTTCGACTATTATCGGCAATTTTTAATGGTTGTGGTCTAAAGAAGCGATGATTTCAACTGATTAATTAAACCCACCTTATACAATATTTTCTACATATGTCTTGCTAATCCTTCTTTTATTAGCAAAGATTTACTGATAATTGCTAAATAAGTTTAAATCATTACTTTAATATTAATTATGCACAACTCGTTTCTTGTAATATTTATTTGCCTTTATATAATATTATAAGCTTGATAAAAACTAATAAAGGAGTTGAAGTAAAATAGCTACAGTTATAGGACCACTTTATTCAATTACTGCCAGTGGAAGTTTCGCTAAGAGATATGTCTATTATAATAAGGAAGGTAAGACTTTTATGAGGGAGTACGTTGAGACCAAACCTACTAACACTCCAGCTTTAATGCGGTCTAAAGAAGATTTTGCCCGGGGAAGCAAATTATATCATTACCTGAATCAGACTGACTTCCAGGCCTGGGAACTAAGGATCGATAGAAAAAACGAAACTATGTCCGGCTATAATAAACTAAGCCAGGTGTTTAGAAAATATCTCAGTGCCGGGGTCAAAGACTTCAACCTTATATTTGAGGTGGAAGCTCAAAATATCGGTCCAACTTCTGCCAGCTTCACCGGCAGAGTCATGAATGAAGGAGATTTTATAGTCTTTTACAGCAAATTTAAGGGTACAGGCAATAATCTAAACCAGTATTCCGGCCAAACAATTGAAATTAATACCACTGACATCATCGATAACAGATTTCATTTTACCTTAAATAATCTTAAGCCAGGTGAAAGTTATTGCTGGCAGATGTTTCAAAAACCGGTACTTATCTTTCCTGCTAAAAAGCTTTACTATGATACGGATATAAACTATGGAGAAAGAACTCTTGAGGTGATTGTGGGGTTGCTGGATGAGAAAGATCAGTTGATGCTGGATTCTTCAATCCGCCACCGGCTGATTCACTGTCCTGAGACTCTGGACCATTTAGCCTATATTGAGCTTCACTGGCCCCGAATACCTCAAGCCAGGGAATATTTGGTCTATCTTGTGGCAGCTGAAGAAGACAAAGCCTACCTGATGGGTAGGCCAAAGAAAAATAACTTTATCCTGCACCGGGAAATTGATCAATCAGATCCAGCTATTCCCCTGATCGATCCAGAGACTAATGCCCCCTATTCTACCTTAAATCGGGAATGGTCCGGGGAAAGTGGTCTCTATAGGTTTACTGCTGGTTCCCTAACTCCTCGATTCTAGCAGCTGCCCCTCCCACAAGTGGAGTGCGAAAATAGTAGTGACCGCTCTCTCCCTTCACGAAAAGCGGAGGTGGCTGATTTTCTATAGTGGCCAGCTCTGCTTCTCTTTCCTCTTTGATTGCCGTCAGAGGCTGCACTAGCATCAAACAGTATCTCCTGTCAGGCATAAGATCAGGGAGGGTAAACCGTCCCCCGTCATCAGTTATAAAGGCTGGAGGTATATCTACTGGAGGCTGCCAGTCTTTAGCACCGGCCAGCTTCAAGTAAATTTGAAAGTTCCCGGGCACATCAAAGGAAAATTTAAATACTGCCTTCCTGGGATAAATTCTATCTGGCAAAACCCTTCTAATAAAATTAAAACTGGCTCTTTCCTGATAATAGGCGTTGAGAACCTGCTGCATAAATAAGTTTAGGTAAGTATTTCTGGGTCTGGTTACTTTATTGCGCCAGCTGGTAATATCTATAGACGGCACATTATTCATCCGCCCTATACCCTGAGCATACCTGGCTTGAACAGCAAGCTGCTTTTCGCTTTTCGGTCCGGTAGCAACCCTGGTATTTTTATAAGATTGCTGGTTACCGTATTGATCTACCCTGTAGATTTTATCACCGATTTTACCCCGGGTTTCTATATTTAAATCTGCCGGGTTTAAATCCTTTCCATCACCATTATCTTTTTCCCTGGTCATAGTTAAAGATTCATCTCCTTATTTAAATTTGCCTGCTCAAGCAGGGGCTTTTCTAAAAAGATCTTCTATAAGGGACAGGATTTTTTCTCTGTAGGCCAGCTTTTTAATCCAGGGTTCAGGGATGGCTTTTTGGCCATAGAAGGCTCCGGCCAATTGACCGGTTATGGCTCCTATAGTATCAGCATCATGCCCCAGGTTAACAGCTTTTAGAAGAGCTTCTTTAAAGCTATTGCCTTGATAAAAAGCCCAGAGGCTGGCCTCTAAAGAGTTGATAACAAAGCCATCAGAGGATATTTTAGCAGCTGACTCCTTTGCTAAAGCCCCGGATATTGCTTTGAGAACTCTATTATCCAGAGATAAAATAGCCGCTGTAGCGTTGATTTCTTGCTCTTTATAGGCAGTTGACTTATCTTTAGAATTGATAAATTTTTGTATTAGCCCCCCGACAAAGCGGCAGGCATCGATGGCCATTATATTGTTGTGGGTTGTCAGTGAGCTCTGACCTGAATATTCAACTGCCCTGGCAAAATCACGATGGCAATACATCGGTACCGGAGCCAGCCGCATCAGACTGCCGTTACCGGCTGCCCGCTCCTTTTCCGGCGGCAATTCACCAGTCATTTTATAATGATTTAAGGAATCAGCGGTATTATTGCCAATATCAAAACATTCGCCAGTAGAACTTAAATATCCTTCTTGATACCATTTTAAATATTTAGCTAATTGCCCCTTGAGATCAAAATCGGACTCGATTAAACTTTCAGCCAGACAGAGGGCCATGCTGGTATCATCAGTCCAGTAGCCTGGCTCTAAGTCATGGGGGCCTCCTCCCTGCATATCCGTGACCGGGTCAAAACTGCCCCGGGGCTTAAACTCTACCTGAGCACCTAAAGCATCACCGATGGCCAAGCCCAGCAACGTTCCGCTAAATTTATCATAAGTGTTATCTTTCTGACTCATAGCTAAACCTCCCTATTTATTAATTAGGGATAAATAAGATTTCTCCTCTATGGTTTAGAGATACTTTTCCAATAATTATCCTATTTTCTCTAATTATCTGGAAAAACTAATGATTTAAAAGAGGAATTCATTAATTGAGCCAGAATAAGTATTAATAGCACGTTTTTAGAATTAATGTTACTAAAGCTTTTTTAAAATTTATATCTGGGAGGAAATACAATGGAAGATTATCAGGATTTTAATCAGGAAGAATGGCAGCAGGTGGTTGATTTTCACGGTCATGCCTGTCCCGGTTTAGTGATAGGTTATAAGGCAGCCAGACTTGCCCGGAGGGAATTGGGAGTTAGAACAGCCAGCGATGAAGAGCTGGTCTGTGTCACTGAAAATGATGCCTGCGGCGTAGATGCCGTGCAGTGGCTGACAGGTTGCACCTTCGGTAAGGGAAACTTATTATATCGTCCGGTAGCTAAACAGGCTTTTTCCTTTTTTCGCCGGGATAAGGATAATGAAGGGCAGACAGAATCAAAGATAAAAGATAAACCTCAGGCTATTAGATTGGTTTTAGAAAAGTCTTCAGAGTGGCCAGAGGATAGGGAGGAGGCCCTTAACTGGTTATTAGCAATGGAGGCTAATTCTCTCTTTCAAATAAAAAAGCCCCCCTATGAGTTACCTGCCAGAGCTCAGATATTTTCCACTCTGGTCTGCGAGGAATGTGGAGAAGGGGCGGCTGAATATGCTTTTCGATTACAGGATGATAAGCGGGTGTGTCTGGACTGCTATGACGGTTATGATCGTGAGGTGAAAGATAATCTTAAGTTAGATTAATGAGTTTAGTTAAAGTTTAGTTGAAGAAAAGTCAAAAAAAGTTAAGTTAAAAAAGTAATAGCTAAATATTAATTGCTCAGGGCAATCAAAGTTGCCCTTTATCTCAGTCCTTTATCAAATCTTCCAGGATCTCCTGGATTTCAATGATGCTATCAGTTAAGCTTTGAATCGCCTGAGCCTGCTGTTCAGTTATTTCACTGGTATCATCGGCACTACCATCTATCAAATCCATTTGCCGGCGCATCTCAGTAAAGATTTCATCGATGTCACTGATAGATTCTTTGGAGTCCTCTGATAGCTTTCTAATCTCTTCAGCTACCACGGCAAAGCCTGCTCCCTCTTGACCCAGGCGAGCAGCCTCAATGGAGGCATTGAGACCTAAAATGGTGGTTTGATCAGCAATTTTGCGAATGGTATTATAGATCTCTTCAGTCCGGGACATGCTATCATTAACATCTTCCACCAGGCTTTCTGTTTCCTGAGCCTGGGTGGAAATCTCCTGGCTGCTGGCTGTTAACTCTTCAGCCGTAGCTGAGACCTGTTCCACTCTGGAAAAGACTTCATCAATAACTTCTGCTTTCTTTTCCTGCTCTCTTTGCTGTTGAATTTCAGCTTCTACTACTTTAGCTGCCATCTGCTGCAGGGGACGAACTTCTTCCGGATCACCGGTAATACCAATACAGGCGATTCTCTCACCTTTATGGTCCACAGCGCCAGTATAACCGGGCAGACAGCCCTCCATCTCTTCAGCTTCTGCAGTTGAAATGGATGCTTTATCCCATTCTCCTGCCATGACTTTCTGGGCACCTTCATGGATATCTCCCCGTCTTTCGGGCTGGGTGGTTGCTATTATTTCACCATTATTACCCATGAATTGTACATTATTGCCGGTAACTTCATGGAGTATGTTGACTATCCTTTTAGCAAGTTCCTCTGGCACTTTATGTTCCCAGGCCATTATTAGCCTCCTTTAGGATTTTGATACTTTGTTAACAATATATCAATTTCTAAAGGAATTTGCAAAAATAATTATAGTCCTATTTTACTGGTCTAATTGGTCTAAACCAGTTTTCTTTATTAATCTAACCTACCCTTCCTCTTGAAAGGCCAGGTTTAAAGCCATTATCTCATCACACCATTTTAAGGATTCCAGGTATTTCTCCCCAATTATCTCTTCTTCTATACCTATTTCTTCTCTTAAAGTTTCAACCTCTGACCAGTCTGCCTTTTCACAGGCTAAAATCAACTGATAAACTAAACTCAGAACTCCCTCTTTATCCAGTATAGCCTGCTTGATGATATCATGGATGGGCAGTTCTGCCAGCAAGGATTTAAGCCGTCGCTTTAATATCACATCTAGAAGAGAAAAAAGTCCCGTCATAAAATATTTTTCCTGTTCTAACCGGTCTCCCTTTTCTGTCGCTATTAACTCACAAAATCTGGCCCTAACTAAGGCTAATCTTATTACTTCTGCTTCCTTTTCACTGGCCATCTCTTTGATGACAATAAGGTTTAACCATTTTCTCATTTCCTTTAAGCCCAGGAGCATGATGGCCTGATTGAGAGAATTAACATGACTTCTAATCCCGAAGGCAGCTGAATTTATCAAGGTCAATAGTTTATAAGAAAGGGAAGCATCTCTTTTGATAATTTCAGCTAATTTAATGACATCTACATCCTCTTGATTTATTTCCTCCAGGGCCTGGAAATAATTGATGGAATAGACCTGGATATCTTTATTAGATACGTAGCGGGGCTCGGTGTAGAAATCACCGTGAAAATATTCAAATTCATCCTCCAGGGCCTGCTGGTAATGATCTCTACTGGCCAGATCTGTAATAAGTAATTTTAACTCAAATTTATCAGCTAAAGTTCTTATCTTTTTCTGTAATTCAGGAGTTAAAGCCGCAAAATCTATTTTCACCATATCTATCAGGGGCAATAAAGATAAAAATTTGCGCTGAAAGACAAAATTTTCAAAGGCCAGTCTATAGCCCCTTCTTTTTAGTTTTTTGCTTAACTCAGTAATATCATCAGCGTATTCTTGCTCTCTTTTAAAAACCGGAGCTATCAAATCCGGAGCTGGAGTATCTGCCAGCAGTTTTCGCAAAAGAGGATTAGTGGCATCTATTAAAGCTATTTTATTATTTGAAATTTCCTGGCATTCTGCTAGCAGTTGATCTGCTAATTCATCCTTATGCTTTAACTTATAGGCCCAGACCTGTTCTTTATTGGTAAAGATAGGCTGGCGAACGATAGGCTGAGTCATGGTATTAATCACATCTTTCCTTTCTAAGGGCTAAGATTAAACTAAAATTTAAAATGAGCAATAATACTTATTAGAAAGATTATTGATAATTGCTCACTATATTTATTTCTCCATCAAGACCCCATAATCCTGCAATTTCTCTTATATTGTGCCATGAACAATTCTAACTACCTAAATTTTGTTCTCGGAACAGCTCCTGCCCTGATAGCCTTGATTTTGTCAGCAAGAAATATAAAGTCCTGATTAATTTTAGTTTAAATTTTAATCGGAAAGATATAATTTAGTCAAATAGGATCTGTATTTATCATAGCCCTGCTGGTAGATTTCCTCATGGGCTGATTTAGGCTCTATAGTCTCTTTCACCTCAAGCAGGTCAGTAAAATCTTTTTCTGAGGAAGGGCGATTATTTTCTTCATCGAAGCAGCTCAAGAGCAGAGCTCCCAGAGCCGGGGCCCCGGCTTCAATCTCCCTGATTTTTATCCTAACAGCTAAAATATCGGCTAAAATCCGGGGCCAGAGGGTGCTTTTACTGCCTCCACCTATCAAATTAATATCGGTAATCTCTTCTTCTCCTAACATCTCCTCTAAGTTATGGCGCAGGGAATAGCCAACACCTTCTAAGACAGCTCTGAGCAGCTCCTTTTTACCATGGGAGCTCCCCAGGCCTAAAAAGGCTCCACTATTTTCCTTGATCTTCACCGGACTGCGCTCTCCCTTTAAGAAGGGCAAAAATAAAAGTCCCTCCGAACCAGGAGCAACGGAGGCCATTTCTCTTTCAACTTTCCTATAATCTTCATCCTTTATATCAGAAGAATCCTGATCGGCTAAAACAGTGGACAGCAGCCAGTCATAGGGATCTCCGGCATTTAAGATTGCTCCTGCGGTAATATAGCCTTCACCCTGGGGGTCAGCCAGACAATAAATCGCTGGATCTTCTTTGATGCCGGTGGTGGGGCTGGCCAGCCAACCGGTGGTACCCAGATAGGCATAAACATCACCTGGTTGCCAGGCTCCTGCTCCTAAGGTAGAGGCAGCCAGGTCACCGGCTCCATTTAGCACTTCAGTTGCTGGACTGAGGCCAAAGGTATCTCTAATTTCAGGTCTAAGATATCCCACCAGAGCACTGCCAGGCTTTAACTCCGGCAACTTATCTATATCGAGATCAAAGGTCTCCAGTAATTCTTGATTCCAGCTACCGCTCTGATAATCATAAAAGCCTGTAACTGAAGCATTAGTATAATCAGTGACGTTTTTTCCCGTCAGGACAAAGTTAATATAATCTTTGGCACCCAGGATTAAATATTCATGCCAGGAAAAAACCTCGGGATTATATTTCTTGAGCCAGAGATATTTGTTAATAGACATTAAAACATCAAAATTATAACCAGTAGCCTCTTTGATCTCCTGCTCTCCATATTCAGTTAAAATCTGTTGATACTCTTCTTCTGCCCTGCTATCTGAATAAAGGAGCACTTCTGAGAGAGGCTTACCCTTATCATCCAATAACAGACAATCTTCCATCTGACCGGTAGAAACTATTGTTTTTATATCCGCTGCGGTGATTTCCCTTGAGTTTTTCATATCTATCATCAGTTTTTTAAAAGCCTGCCACCAATCAGTAGCCTTCTGATATTGCCATCCCTCATCCTGATAACTGGGGATAGGTTGCTCGTCCTGATAGACGACCTGATAATCTTGATCAAATATAACCATTTTGACCAGGCTGGTGCCTAAATCATAGGTTAAGGTTAAGTTCTGCTCGTTACTCATTATCTAACTCCTTTCTAATCCATTTTGCAAATCTCTGATAAAGGCTTGAGCTTTAGCTTCACTTCTCTCTAAAGCCTGTAATAGTGCACTGCCAACAATAATACCGTCAAAACCTAAATCCATCAACTCAGCCGCCTTCTCCCCGCTATCTATTCCAAAGCCAACTAACCGCGGTATTTCAGTTGGAAAGTAGTCAGCAGTTCTTTCCCTGATTTTAACCAGATGATCTTTATCCAATTTATCACTATTGCCCGTCTTGCCCTGATAGGAGGTACAGTAAATAAAAGGAGGTTGAGAAAAGCTAGCTAGATAATCACGGGCACTTAAGGTTTCTCCGGCAACAAAGGGGATGACCTGAAACCCCTCATCCTGCAGTGCTTTTATTGTTGAAGGGTCTTTGAGGTCGGGAAATAATAGATTATTAAGGCCTCTTTTTAATAATCCCGGTAAGTAGCTATCTTTTCGCTCCTGCAATTCCTCCCAGTAGCCCATGGCGATAATCTTCTCCTCACCATATTTCTCTGACAGGGCTGAGATATACTCCAGGTAATCCTGAGGTTGGTAGCCCTCCTGCCAGACCTGACTATGGGCCTGGCTGATAATTTCTCCATCCCGGGCGGGATTGCGAGAGGGGATACCAATTTCTACGGCATCTACCTCAGTTTTTAAAAGCAGCTTAAACCATTTTTCCGCCAGCTCTTTATCGGGGTAGAGAGCTGGTAAGTAAGTGAGTAATGCTGGTACCTGTTGAGCTTTTTTATGATAGAGATATTTTTGTAAGCTGGTTTTTATCTTCACCACTTTCACCTTCCTATCTGATTGCTATTCACTGTCAGTGTCTAAGCCCTGGAATATTAAGGCGGCAATAATAATGGCGCCGGTGAGGAAATCCTGAACATAATTGGGCACCCCTAGAATATTTAAGCCATTGGCCAGGATTCCCATTATTAAAACACCTACCATAGTACCTGGTATATTAGGGACGTTTTCCATGGATAAGGTCATACCCAAAAATACGGTGGCATAAGCCTGTAAAAGATAACCTTCACCTGCGGTGGGATGAGCTGAGCCAAGGCGAGAGGCTAGAATAATCCCTGTCATCGCCGAAAGTAAAGCCGCCAGACCAAAGGCGATTATTTTTTTACGGTCAGTATTGATACCTGAATAGCGGGCTGCTGTTTCATTGCCCCCGATGGCATAGAGATGCCGGCCAAACATGGTCTGATTAAAAATATACCAGAAGACCAGAAAGGTAACGGCCATAAATATTATCGGCAGTCTCAGGCCGAAAAGTTGCCCCTGGCCAAAGACTAAAAACTCCTGGGGGATACCAGAAAAAATTATGCTTCCTTCAGAATACCAAAAAGTTATTCCTCCTAATAGAGTTCCGCTGGCTAAGGTAGTTATAAAGGAGAGGATATTTACCTTGGCAATAAGCACTCCATTGAAGAGGCCAAAAAGAAAACTGGCTAATAAAACAATTGGTATAACCAGATAGATCGAATAACCCTGACTTAAAGCTCCTGCTGACATCACTCCAGCAAAGCTGGCTACGCTGGCTACCGAAAGATCAAACTCTCCCACCACCATCACCACAGTAGCTGCCATTGAAATAATGGCTAGAAGTGAGACCTGTTGAAGAATGTTGCGCAAATTTTGGGCGGTGAGAAATATACCTGGCATCAGGGCTGTAAAGGTTAATATGATAATAAATAGTCCAATTAAAGTTCCATATTTTCGTAAAAAGAGCTTCATTATTCAACCTCCTCGTAGCTTAACTGCAGTATGTTTTCTTCTGTTATATCATTGCCGGTTAGTTCACCGGTTATTCTTCCCTGATTCATCACCACTACTCTATTGCATAGACCTATCACTTCAGGAAGGTCGGAGGAAACAACAATAACCCCTGCCCTGGCGGTTAATTCTTTGATGAGGGCATATATTTCCCGGCGGGCCCCAACATCTATTCCTTCGGTGGGCTCATCGAAAATGTAAACCTGGTTTTCCTGCTCCAACCATTTGCCAATAACCACTTTTTGCTGGTTGCCACCGCTTAAAAACTTAACATTCTGGCGCAAAGAAGGAGTCTTAACAGCTAAGTTGGCAACAATCTTTTCGGCCAGCTCTTTTTCCGCCTTGGTTTTAATGTGATTAAGAGGTTTTAAAAGCGAAAGGTCTGCTAAATTAGGAAGAGATAAATTTTGTTTCACATTCATGTTCATTATAAGCCCCTGCTGTCGGCGATCTTCGGGGATTAAAGCTAAACCCCGGGAGATCATGTCAGCCGGGCTCCGGGGAATTATTTTTTCTTCCTCGATATATATCTCTCCAGCCTCCAGGGGCCTTAAACCAAAAATAGCCTCCATAAGCTCGCTTCTTCCTGAACCAATCAGGCCATAAAAACCAAGAATCTCTCCCTGCCGGAGCTGAAAACTTATCTCCTTAAATTTAGAGCCGCTGAGCTTTTCGGTGCGCAAAACAGGAGGGCTCTTTTCTTCCAGAGGGTTTTTGGCTGGAAAGCGATTATCATCGCTCTTGCCCGTCATTAATTTGATCAGGCGGTCTTTATCAATATCTTCCACCTGAGAATCATGGACCTTTTTGCCATTCTTTAAAATAGTTATAGTATCGGCAATCTGAAAGATCTCTTCCAGTCGGTGAGAAATATAAATTATTGCTATTCCTTTTTCTTTAATCTTGCGCAGATTAGTAAAAAGTTCCTGCACTTCACTATCTGTGAGGGCTGCCGTTGGTTCATCAAGCACTAAAAGGCGAGCCTCCATCATAAAAGCTTTGAGTATTGCTACCAGCCATTTGTTGGCAGTGGAAAGCCGCGCAACGGGTTTATTAAAATCCATGGTGAAATTCAGCTCCCCGGCCAGTTCTTTAACTTTAGCTGCCATCTCGGAGCGAGAAAAACGCCCTTTACTTTTGGGGTAGTCAAAACCAAGCCAGATATTTTCAATTGCATTAAAATGAGGGACCAGGTTGACGTCTTGATGAATAAAGGCAAAACCCAATTCTTTGGCTACAGCCGGATTATCTATTTTTTGTTCTTCACCGGCCACTTCAATCCTGCCTTCCTCAGGCTGATGAATGCCGGCCAAAAGCTTAATTAAAGTAGATTTACCTGCCCCGTTTTCACCTACCAGAGCTTTAACTTCTCCCGACTGCAGGGAAAAATCCACCTGCTCTAAAGCAGTGACTCCGGGGAATTCCTTTCTGATATTGGTCAGTTGCAGTAATTTTTTGGACATATTATTAAATCACCACCAAATATTTTTTCCAGTAAAGCAGGCAGCAGCTCCAGTCCGGGAACTGCTGCCTGTCATTTAATATAATAATTGGTTTATTCAATTATCAGATTGGTCTAATTAATCAATATACTCTTCCACATTATCGCGGGTTATCAGCTCTGTAGGAGCATACATTATTGAATCAGTAACTTCTTCACCGGCAAAAATAACTTCCAGTTGGTCAACCAGTATTTCAGCCATGGCTTCAAAGTCCTGCCTGACAGTAGCCTTTAAAGGTCCGCCATCTCTGATCATTTCTAAAGCCTGCTCATTTCCATCACTGCCAACTATGGTGATGTCGTCCATCAGGCCAGCTTCCATCACCGCTAAAGCCGCTCCAATAGCAGGTTCGTCCCAGGCAGCCCAGATACCATCTATATCAGAATGGGATAGTAAGATGGATTGCATGGCATTTTGCGAGTCTTCTATCGGACCGGGGACTTCTACGTAATGGTCATCTACTATTTCGATATCTCCTTTGAAATCAGCAATAGCATCAAAGACTATTTCCCGCCGATGTACACCTGGATGGCCGGAATGATAAAGTTTAACAATTTTGCCTTCCTGGATATCGTTGAAAAGATAGCTGGCTGCCTGAGAGGCAATAACGTAATTATTGGAAGTTACATTTAATAACATGCCTTCAACCAGATCGGCATCTCCAGCTACCACGGGAATACCAGCTTCAGCTGCTTCGGCAATTTCGCTACTAACCTGATTGGCATCGCCCATTCCCATTACAATAGCATCAACATCCCGGGTAATTGCATCCTGGAAACGGCCGGCCAGAGCTTCATAATCGCTGCCGGTATCAGTCACGCTAACATCCCAGCCCATCTCTTCTGCCTGAGTCTCAAAGGTCCGCACTAAAGTATTGGTGGTCACCGATTCCAGATAAGGAGTGAGAACTGCTATCTCCTTCTCAGCCGCTGCACCTGCAGAAATAATTCCCACAAGCAATAAAGTAATAAGTAATATAGTAGTAAGTTTTTTCAATTTTAACCCTCCATTTTTTAAATTGTTATCTCATAAGATATCTCTTATTGATATCTTATGATTGATAACTTATGTTTAATTGTTTAATTTCTCAGGCCTCTTTTAGCCACCTGGCAACTGTTTCATCAGTAATTAAAACATTGATTAATTTTCCCCGGACTGCTCCTAAAATAGCTTCTCTTTTGTCCTGTCCCACTGCCAGACCTATCCGCAGGGGAACCTGCAAAAACTGCTGCTCCTTAATACCAATTATTCTATCTGCAAAGGGGTTGGGAATAATCTGTCCCCGGTCATCGTAGATGAAAGGGCCAATATTTCCCTCCATTTTTAGCTCATCCAGACTATTTAGTTCCTCCGGGGTGAGATGCTCGGCAAAAAGAGGATGGTCTTTATCTCCCGGGCCTATTCCCACCAGCAAAAGATCAAGTTTGTCATAAAGAGAGAATATTTTTTTGATTCGATCCTCTGCTTTAAATACTTGGGCTGTATTTTTGTCCTTGACCAGGGCCGGGGCGTTTAATAAATAACTCTCGCCACCTAAGTTAGCCTTTAAAAGACTGCTAACTTCATTGCTATTAAAACTCAGTCCTCTATCAGTTAAAGACCCCACAATGGGAACAATTTTATAGTTTTTATTCGGAAAACCCCGGGCTTTATCTGCCAGATGCTTAAGGGTAGTTCCAGCAGAGATGCCGAGATATTCCTGACCCTCTGTAGCTCTAGATAGATATTCCAGGGCTTTCTCTCCGGCTTGATCTTTTTTTTCGGCCAGAGGGCAGCTGTCATGACGGTCAATAACTAAAATCTCTTTCAAGTCATATTTTTCTTCCAATTCGCTTTCCAGTAAAGAATAATCGGCATCAGGACTAACAATCTCAATTTTAATAATTCCATTTTCTTTAGCAGCACCTAAAAGTCGGCTTACTTTAGAACGAGAAATCTCTAATCTGTCGGCTACCTGACTCTGCTTGAGATTCTGCTGATAATAAAGGGTACAGGCTTTAGTCATTAAACGCAGCTCTTCCTCTTGATTTTCTTTTATAATGACACCCCCTTAAATGTTCTGCACATTTGTGCAAAGTATGAAATTATGTTTAATGTAATTATATAAGAATTATTGTTAAATGTCAATTATTTTTAAAAGCAGACAAAGGCAAGTCCCTTTTATAAATACAATTCCCTTTTATAAATAGATATAAATAGACACAAAAAATAAATAAACCCCATCCAGAATTTATCGGATGGGGTGAAAGTCGATTTAATATTTAAATTATAATGTACTGTAGGGGGATATATTAAAGACCTTCATCATCAAGATCGTCTTCATCTAATTCCATTTCCATCTGAGGAGCTTCTCCATTGATAAATTCTATAAACTCATCAGTTACGTCTTCCTGATTAACATCTGCTTCAGAGCCAACTATTGCGCCTTCAGCAACAATCATATCATAACCCTCTTCAGCCATAAAATCATCTACATCGGGCTGCAGAACATCCATGAGCCCATCTTCTGCGCCTTCTTCAACTGCCATAACCTGTTCTTCAAAATCTTGCTGTATCTGCTGCATCTCTTCTGCATCTTCTTCCGGATCCAAGCCAGCTGTTTCTTCCTCAAATTCTTGCTGTAACTCCATCATCTCTTCCTGTAATTCAGCTTGATAATCCATAGCTTCAGGGTGCTGCTGAATTACCATCTGGAGATTGACAGTTCCAGCATCGATACTATCTGCTGCAGCTACTCCAGTAGTTAAAGTCAATGCCAGGGCCAGACCAACAACGACAGCTAACAATTTCTTAATTCTCATAAATTATTACCTCCTATAAGATATGAGAGTGATTATTAGTTTTATGATCAGAAAAGCTTATAATTTACTGATTTAAAAAATTATTTTGTTGTCTTTCACTCTCGCATACAAATATATAGCATGAATATGAAGATTTTTTGAGAATGAAGTAAGCATTTTTACATTATTGGTTAATAATTAAGGAGGGGAACAGGTGCTTTAAGAAATTTTCCGGATAATTTTTGGCGAGAAAGTCAAAATTAGTCTTGATTATCAGGGAAGCTTGTGATATAATTTACATAGAAAAAATAAAAAAAGAATTCAATATATTTTTTAGGCTATTTTGTGATTTATTTAATTTATAAGCTATCAAACTCATGACGTCAGGGTTTTTCAACTGTTTTATCTATCCTTTTATCTGAGCTTTAAGTAGCAGGTTGATTTATAAACTAACGATTTTAAAAGGGGGAAGTTGCTCATGGAGGCTTTTAACTCTTTCATTCCTTTAGTTCACTGCAAAAGTTGTGAATTTAGCAACGAGAGATTTGATCAGGGGGAAAGCAATAAATGTCAGACCTGTGAATTTAAAAGTTTAATGACAGCCGGCAAAGTTGCAGAGAATTTCTCAGAAGAAATTTCTGCCGATAGTCAGAAGCAAGCTATTGAACCCTCCACCAGAAAACTTGCTTCTGTATAAATTAGAATTAGTGAAAGATAACAAAATTCCCGACCATAAACTTTGCCGGGAATTTTTTTCTTTAGATATTTTTTAATGCCTGCACAGCTTTTAATTTTATTGAAAAAGTTAGCTCCAGGTAATCTGCTCCAGAAACTTTCTATTTGTAAACAAGATTGACCTGTTTAAACATGTATTGTGTTACCGGACCAATAGATAATGCTCCTATAACTGTGCCAACACCGATAGTTCCTCCCAACAATATTCCCACTAAACCAAAGGTAACATCTAAGGCTACTTTTACAATTCGCAGGGAAAAGTTAGACCTTCTTTTGCAAAACATCATGAGAAATTCTAAAGCCCCTTCTCCTAGATTAGCGGTAACATAGATGGCTATCCCACTGCCTATAGAAATTATGGCTCCTAAAAGCATTAATATTCTCAAAGGTAAAAATTCCGGATTTATAGAGCCTAAAAAGAAATAAAGCATCTCCAAAAATAGCCCGATAAAGACGGCATTAACCACTGTGCCCGGGCCAAATTTATCTCTGGTCAAAAAATACAGGGGAACTAAAATCGTTATTTTCATAACCATATTTATGCCACCAATGGACAAACCAGTCACATTGGCAAACCCCTCTATCATCACCGTAAAGGGATCTGAACCCAGTCTAGAATTGACAAATAAGTAAACTCCCAGGCTAATCAAAAAGACACCCAACAAAACCATACTAAATCTTACAAGAAAATTATCCTCTGTTATTTTTACTGTCATCCTTAACAACACCTCTGTAATTATAATATTTCGAGCATAGAAAAACTCCGTTCCCGGGGAAAAGACAGAACTAAAACCTGATCCCAATCAGAGAACGGAGATTATGTGTTCTGTGCTACAATTTTGATTTGAACTTTTTTATAACAACTTTATATTCACACTCGGAATATCATAACATAATTATTGGGTGTCGTCAAATTAAATTTTGGCTGCTGGCTCTTTAACCTTATCTTTGGAGATTCTCCCATCTCTTATCTCCAATAATCTGGTGGCATAATCCATAACCAGTGGATCATGGGTAGAGAAAACAAAGGTGGTATTTAGCTCTTCATTCATTTTCAACATAACCTGAATGACTTCATGGCTGGTTTCAGAATCCAGATTAGCCGTCGGTTCATCAGCAAGCACTAATTTAGGCTCTTTAATTAAAGCTCGAGCCACAGCTACCCGCTGTTTTTGCCCACCGGATAATTCTGCTGGCCTTCTATCTTCTAAGCCCTGCAGGCCAACCCGGGCTAAGAGTTCATAAACTTTGTCTCTCTCCTCATTTTTGGAATTCTTTTTTGCTATTCTTAAGGCAAAACTCACATTTTCAAAAGCCGATAAGACTGGTATCAAATTATAACTTTGAAAGATAAAGCCAATATGATTGCGGCGCAGGAGAGCCAGTTCGTTCTTGTCCATGCTGGTGATTTCATCGCCATTGATTTTCACCGTTCCTCTGGTTGGTTTGTCTAAAGCCCCGATCAAATTGAGAAGAGTTGTCTTACCCGAGCCTGAAGGGCCAAAAATGCTGGTAAATTCACCTTTTTTAATGGTCAGATCAATCCCTCGCAAAGCTGGCACCTTAATTTCTCCTTGCTCATAAATCTTTTCCACCTGCTGCAGGTTGAGAAGGGGCATAGCCACACATCCTTTCTGATTGTTGATTTTTCTCTTGCTTAACAACTGGTCTCTATGTGAACCTCAAATCTGCTATTAGCAATTATCAATTTGCAATACTCTATAATATTACTATTCTGGTCATAGTTAGGAGTCTCCTTCTTCAAAACCGAATTAGTTAAAGAATAATTGAGGGCATCATCGCACAAAAAGTTAAAACCCGGGGGGCTAATAACCCACCGGGTAATGAAGCAGCACCCCCTCAGGACTGCCTAGAAACTAAATCAGTTGTTGATTTCAAACTAATAAAATATGTTATTAGGAAAAATCTTTGGGTAAAGCAGACCAGGCTCCAGGTCTTTTTACTACCTGCGCGGCTCTGCTGGTAGCCAATTGGGCCGCTTTTTTTAAATCTAACTTTTGCAGCCAATCAAATAGTAAACTAGCAGTAAAGGTATCTCCTGCACCACTGGAATCAGCCACTGCTACCTCTCTGGCTGGAACTTTTAACCTTTTATAAGTTTTATTTTCATGCTTTCTTTGCAAGAAAGCCCCCTGTGCTCCCAGGGTTATAGCTAATAACTGCAGATTGGGATTGGCAAAAAAAAGTTCATTGGCCGCTTTTTGATAATTTTCTACTCCCGTAAGCAAGCTGGCTTCTCGTTTATTTAATACGATAAACTGGCAGTATTTTAAGAGCTCATTGATTCTTTCCCTCATCCAGGCCGGCAGCTCATCTCCCACCCTGAGATTGGGATCGCAGGCCACCAGGGGGTCTTGCTCTGCTAAAATTTTATCTGCTGCTTTGATAGCCTCTTTGAAAGCCCTTTCTCCTAAGGCAACTATGCCATCTAAAAATAAAATATCTATAGGTTTTTGCGACAAATCAGTTATGGCTTTAGCTGATAATTCAGCTGCAGCAAAGTGGGAAAAGCTTCTTTTGCTTTTCTCACCGCCGTCTTTATCTTTTTCAATTAGCTCCAATACTGTGGTAGTCTTAATACCATCAGCCCTAAAATCAGGCAAATTTATACCCTCTGCTTCCAGGGCAGAGATGATTTCGTCTCCAAAGATATCCTGCCCCACCTTGCCCAGCAGGGTGACCTCAGCACCCAGACGGGCTAAAAGAGTAGCAATATTGCAGGCCGGTCCTCCTGGAATAGTATGGAGCTCGTGCAGAGGTCTATGTTCATCTGGTCCAGGAAATTCAGAAAAATGAGCTACAATGTCTAAAGCAGGAATGCCCAGCAAAACAACTTGCAGGCTCTTATCCATTAAAAAATTCAACTCCTCTTTTTGATATACACCAGTTAACCCTATATCTGTATTATATGCAATTATTTAATTTATGTCAATTCATGGGTTTGATTTAGGATAAGATATCCTTGCCTGCAAAAATAAATTGATTCTGCTATTTATTTTTCGCCCTCATATTTGCTATAATAAAGTTAGAAGAAATAAAGAGGTATAAAATAATTTAACAAAATTATATTTAACGGGAGGGTGTTAGATGAATATCTTTAACCATGATTTTGATAAATTAGAGGTCAATGTAAATGAGATGATAGATTGTGTAGAGCAGTGCCTTAATGACGCTTTGGAATGCACAGTTCTTTATCTGCAGGAGGGAGAAAGCGAAGAAGTACGGCGATTGAATAAAAAGGTGGATAGAAGTGAAAGTGAAGCTGATGAATATCGCCGAAAAATAATACATAATATTTTGCAGGGTTCCTTAATGCCCAATACCAGAGCCGATATTCTTAATCTAATCGAAGCAATTGATGATATCGCCGATAATGTGGAAGATATTTTAGAGAGCATAATCTTTTTAAATCTGGATTTTTGCTGTATCAACCAGGAAGACCTGGAAGAGATGATTTCTCTTTTAAAGCAACAGTTTGCTGATATGACCAGGGGGGTTAACTCACTTTTTGATGAAATGAGCCAGGCTTTAGTCTATGCCAAAAAGTTAGAAGAGATCGAATCCAAAATTGATGACTTGGAAGAAAAGATGACCAGAGAAATCGGTCAGTTGCCGGATATAACTACCGGGGAAAAATTAATTCACCGTAAACTGATTAAAGATATTTCGGATATTGCTGATGTTATTGAAGAGGTTGGCGACCATATCGAGATAATTATTTCAGTGAGAAAAGGGTGAAAATTAAGGTTGGTTAAAAAATTATTAAAGCCAGATCTCACCGGGCAGAGAGGTGTAGAGGTGAAATCTGGCTTTTTATGTGTTTCAAATACATGTTACACATGTAAGCTTATTTATCCAGCATCTCCTTGATTCCGCCGATTGAACTCAAGACAGAACTCATCTCATAGGGTAAATAGACCACTTTATCACTTTCTTTTTCAGCTAAATCTTCAAAGGCTTCAATGTATTTAATGGCAATGAGATAGCGAGCAGGATCACTTTCGTAATCAGTTAGAGATGAAGCGATTTTCTTAATTGCCTTAGCCTCACCTTCTGCTACTTTTAATCTGGCTTCTTTCTCCGCTTCTGCTCTAAGTATCTGGGCCTGTTTTTCACCTTCGGCTCGATTTATTGCCGATTCTTTTTTCCCTTCGGCTGATAAAATTTCTGAACGTTTTTCTCCTTCGGCTTCCAGAATAGCAGCCCTTCGAGCTCTTTCTGCTCTCATCTGTTTTTCCATAGCTTCTTTGATATCTTCAGGGGGAATAATATCCTGTAATTCAACTCTATTAACCTTTACTCCCCATTTATCGGTGGCCTGGTCTAAAATATTTTTAAGCTTTGAATTAATATCATCTCTAGAAGAAAGAGTTTTATCTAAATCCATCTCTCCAATTACATTACGCAAAGTAGTCTGAGTCAACTTCTTGATAGCATCAGGTAAGTTGCTTATTTCATAGACCACTTTCTTGGGATCGGTTATTTGAAAATAAATCATGGCATTAATCTCAATAACCACGTTGTCCTCGGTGATAACATTCTGCCGGGGAAAATCATAAACTGTCTCCCTCAGGTCAATACGATCGATGGATTCTCTCACTGTATACCGTTTGCCGTCACCATCCTCTCTGACAAACTCCCAATCTATTTTCCGACTTTTTTCAAAGATTGGCCAGATTACATTAATGCCCGGCTGTAAAATCCGGTTAAATTTACCCAGGCGTTCAATAACCATAGCCTCTGCCTGGTTTATAATTACCACGCCTTTTATGGCAAAAATCACTATAAGTATTACTAAAAATATAAGTAGAATCAATAAAGCTGGCATTTAACTACCCCCTAATGAAATTATTTGGTTGACTTTTTCACCAAAACTTTTGCTCCTTGAACCTCCACCACTTCCACTATACTCTCTTCGGCCAACTTTTCTCCAGCAACAGAAACAGCCAACCAGTCTTCCCCACCTATTAAGACCCGACCGGGTTTTTCCCCCGGACCAATGGACTTAATCACCCGTGCCTGTTGGCCTTTCAATCCATAGACATTGGTTCTTGTTTCTGGAGAGTCGCCTGAAAAAAACCGCAAGAAAACCGGCCGCACCTTCCATAAAAATATTGCCGTTACAATAACAAAAACTAACAATTGAATATGCAAACTGCCATTTAAGGCTGCAGTAAGAGCAGCTGCAAAACTGCCCAGAGAAAAACTAGCAACAATAAATTCTGGGGTGAGCATTTCTACGACTAAAAGAATTATTGCCAAAATGATCCACAATAACCAGACAGGCAAGGGCATAGCGAGCACTCCTTTTTAAATTATCTCTCCTAGTTTATCATTATAAACAAAAATATGATCTCTTAGGGCCTGACGACAACCTTCAATATCTCTATTTTTCAACTGCTCTATAATCTGAAAGTGATTTTCAGCTGTCTGCTCAAGGTTTGATTCTTGCTGATAATCTAAAATCATGGCTATTTGTAGTTGTATATAATTGCTCATCAAAATTTTATAGCTCAGCTTTCTTTCAGATCTCTTCCAGAGCAATTGATGAAAATTCATGTCAAATTCCATGAATTTAATTATTTCTTCTCGGGTTATTTCGTTTTCTTGTGCAACATTTAACATTTTATTAGCTAGTTTTTCTAAACAATTTAAATCTTTTGTGGTCAATAATCTTTCCTTAATCAATATTTCCAGTATTCTACCCTCTAACATCATTCTAATATCATATATTTCTCGAATATCATCATTGTCAAACTTCACCAGAAAGCTTCCTCTTCTTGGAATGGTATTAACTATACCCTGTTTTTCTAACTCATTTATTGCCTCCCTTACAGGAACCCTGCTAATATCAAGTTTACTTGCTATTTCTGGTGCTGAAATATGATCTCCAGCGGAGAATTTCCCCAATAAAATCTCTTTTCTCAAGTATTTAAGAGCTTTATTAGCCTTGGGACTTAAATCTTTCTCCGTCAACAGACTTAGTTCACACATCAAAAACACTCCCTAGCTTTTACTTTCCTAAAAATTACAAGGCAAAATTAGTCTACACAAATACAGTTTTACTCTAAATTATAAAAAGTTAAAAACTATCTCCCTCTGGAGGAACAATACACATGAACTCAAAGGTCTCTTCTCCAACGTTTTCGAAATTATGTCTTAGTTTAGGTGGTATAAAGACATAAGAACCCTTTTGCAGCGAATAACTTTTCTCTTCAGTAATTACAGCTCCCTCACCGGCCAATACATAAACCCAGTGGGGCCATTCATGTTGATGGCGAAAAGTCTTTCCCTCCTCTTCTAAACTAAAGACTCTCATAACATGACTATCCCAGTGGTTGTCTGGAGAAAAGACTATTCTCTTTTTAGTGTTAAGGGCATGCTCATCATCCACTTCTGTCACTGGCAGTTCTGCCGTCTTGCCAACCTTTATTTCCATTATAAATCCCCCTATAAGTTTAATTTAATGTTAGCGATGTTAATTCTAATAGGCAGTATTATTTATCCATATTGTATCACTTATATTTATTATATCTGTTTTTGAGAAATTTAACAAATTATACAGCAAAAAAATATCCCCTGAAATGATTTTCAGGGGAGTAGGGGGTATATGGTTAAAAAATTGATAATATGATCAAAAAATTTATAAGACTAAAAATATAACTTTATTAACGCTTAACTCGCCCGGATGCCGGGCCTTCAGCAGTAGCCTCTACTTCATCCAGGGTCATATGGTTAAAATCACCGGGAATTGATTGCTTTAAAGCTGAAGCAGCAGCTCCAAATTCTACAGTTTCTTGTAAGTTTTTACCCGTTAACTGAGCATAGATCAAAGCTCCGGCAAAGGAGTCTCCTCCACCCACTCGGTCAACAATATGGATTTGATATTGCTGAGATTTAACAAAATTGTCACCATCATAGAGGACCACTACCCAGTCATTCAAAGAAGCATTATGGCTAACTCGCAGATGACTACCCACAAGTTCTAAATCAAATTTTTCTATCAGCTGTTGGGCAACATCCCTGTAACCCTCTATATTAATATTACCAGCTTCAATATCAGAGCCGCTTTTAATTCCAAAGGTCATTTCAGCATCCTCTTCATTGGCAATACAGACATCAACATACTTCATAACCTCGGTCATAACTTCCTTTGCTTCTTCTTGACTCCATAGTTTAGCCCGATAATTAAGATCACAACTAACTTTAACTCCTAGCTCCTGAGCTTTTTTTACAGCCCCGATAGTAATATCAGCCATCTGAGAACTTAAGGCTGGGGTTATTCCTGTGACATGAAACCAATCTGCCTCAGCAAAAATTTCTTCCCAGGCAAAATCCTCTGGTTTAGCCTCAGCAATAGCAGAGTGGGCCCGATCATAAATCACATTAGAGGAACGCTGGCTGGCCCCACTTTCACAAAAATAAATTCCCAGTCGCTTGCCCCCTAGAGCAATATAATTAGTCTTTACTCCAAAGCGGCGCAATTCATTTAAAGCAGCCTGACCAAGAGGGTTTTCTGGTAATTTGCTCACAAAATGAGCATCAAGGCCATAATTGGCTGCTGAAACTGCTACATTTGCTTCACCGCCGCCATAAATAACATTAAATTTATCGGCCTGTATAAATCTTTTGTTTTCGGGGGGAGTTAATCTTAACATTATTTCTCCAAAGGTTACTAGCTTTTTGTCCATTTTTAAAAACCTCCTTTAAAATTTGCAATATTTATCGAGGGGTCTCTTTATTGGCGGGCCTCTTTGATCAACTCTACAAATCTGGCAGCACTTTTTTTAACCTCATCATAATCGCCTTTTTCAGCTCCTTTTACAATAGCGCTACCAGCTCCTACTGCATAACTGCCAGCCTCAATCCAGCTTTTCACATTATCATGATTCACTCCACCAGTAGGTAGCAATCTGGCTTGAGGTAGAGGCCCCTTAATTGCTTTTATAATTTTGGGTCCAAATAAGGTTGCCGGAAATATTTTAACCACATCAGCTCCTGCCTCCATGGCTTTGACCACCTCAGTTGGCGTCATAGCTCCCGGTACAACCGGTTTCTGGTACCTATTAGCAACCTTGACCATCTCTACATCCAGGGCAGGCCCAACCACAAATTGAGCGCCAGCCAGTATAACATTTCTAGCAGATTCGGAATCAAGAACAGAACCAGCACCAATAATTACATCTTCCTGGCCAACAAATTTTTGAGCCAGTTTCTCAATAACCTTAAGAGCTCCCGGAACCGTCATGGTAATTTCAATTACATTAATTCCTCCCGCTCTAACAGCCTCAGTTATTCTTTCAGCCTGCTCAGCGCTTTCAGCTCTCACCACAGGAACTATTCCAGTTCGATAAATTTGAGATAAAATTTCATTTTTATCCATGGTTTCAAACCTCTCCTCTCGGTAGGTGCTAAAACTAGAATATATAGAGCTTAATTATAAATTTCTCCCTCACGAAATTTTTTCCATTCTTTTTCAAACCACAAGTCTTCCTCTTTGAGAGGCCTTCTATCCATCCACTCAATTTTACAGTTTAAAAGATCCCTATTCAATTTAACTGTCTGAATTTCTTCTTCTTTTTCACCCCGGGAAATTTTAAATTTGAAGAATTCCGGCAGTTCTCCAAGGGGTTTTTTCCCTTCTTTACGCAAAATCAGGTAAGAACCCCTGCTCTGCCCTCCCTGATCGATATAATCAGCTATTGCATTTAAGTAAACAAGCTGTGTTAAAAGGCAATCATATAAATGGTAAGCTGTAGATAGTTCTAGACAGTCAGTAATCTTAACCCTCTCAGGCAAATTATCAAGCATTCTTCTGGTTTCTTCTTCTGCCTCCATAACCTCAGATCTGTCTCTGATAATTGCCGCAGTTTCGGACATTCTCTGCTGCCTTTCCTGCAGTAATTTTTTTGGGCTCTCACCATTATTGTTGTGAATTATCTGATCTTCAAAACTGATTTTTTTCTTAAGCTGCTCGGTGGCAAGTTCAATAAACTTCTCCACCGACCGCATCTCAGAAGGATTCTTATTAGCAATAAATTCAGCTGCCCGCAGGCTTCCTACCTGACCAGAATTTAATGCCGAGCCTCCAGGACGGTAAACTCCATGGCTGCCATTAGCTTCACCAACCGGGAAAAAGTTTTTCAAGTTGCTCTGCCACCATTTATCACCCAAAAGACCACCATTATTATGCTGAGCACAGACTGCAATTTCAAGTTTTTCCCGAGCTAAATCAATATCATTATCTTTATAAAGCTGATAAGCAGGCTCATTCATTTTTCTTAATCTTGTAATCGGGGTTCCTCCAAGCACCTGAGAATTTTTTAAATAATTATAAGCTTCTTCTGATAGCAGCTCAAATTTAAGTTCTCCATCTTTGTCGCTGGCCCAAGCAGGATTTTTCCTGTAATCCAGCCAAACTCTGCGATTCTTTTCCACTATTTCCCGATATACCAGCAGATCAATCAAAGAAGACCCCTGATTTTCAATTTTTCGGGGATCAAAGGGCCATTGATACCCCTTTAAAAAGATAGCATCCATCATTTTTCCTGGAGAGCTAAAATAATCTTGCAAAAATTCTTCTTCCTGGCTACCATCCTGGGCAGTGGAAACATATCGAGGAATAACCTGCTGATAGGTGCCAGAAAGATTCCAACGAAATTTAGTTGATGCCAGGCCATATTGGGATTCAGTGAGATTCTGGCCCCTAGCCCCAGCTTCAAAGGCCAATCCACTGGCACCAGTCTGACTTTCAGGATAAACCGAAGTTTTGTAGATCTGGGCCGGGCCTCCGGTGGCATAAACAATTTCCCGGCAGTTTATAAGGACCAAATGTTCTTCCCCAGAGTTAAGTTTATCTAAGTTTATCGCCAGGAGGCCTAAAACCTGTTCTCGATTGGGATAAGTTAGGACTCCCGCTAGCTGATGTTGATCTAAAATTGGTATCTTCCGGGATTGAACTTCTCTTTCAAGGTTTTTAGTCATATAATGAGAAGTTAAAGGTCCAGCTGAAGTAGCTCTTCGAGCCGGGTCATGGTCAGTTTTATAGCCGACATATTCTCCCTGAGCTGTATGAGGAAAAGGAACTCCAATTTCCACCAGGTGAAAAAATGAGCGAACCGAAAGAGCTGCTTCAACTTTCGCCAGGTCACCATGCATTGCTCCTCCCTCATAATATGTTCTAGCCATATCATATACCGAATCTCGATTATCCCCGGAAAGACTTAATTTATAATAGGTCTGTTTATCAGAACCTGTATTACGGGAAGTTCCTTTTTTCATGCCCTCAGTCACTATAATGATATCCTGATAATCAAAGTCATACAGCCTCTTAGCAGCATTCAAGCCTGCCGCCCCACTTCCTGCAACCACTGCAGCTGCAGAATAAACCGGGATTTTTCTGCCAGCAAAATTAACTTTCTGTTTATGCATATTTATACCCCTCTGCATATTTATATCTCTTTATTTTAAATATAGTTTTCTCTTTAACCTCACCGATTAGTAGCAGTGAGTTTTTTAAGGTGATTAAATATCAGGTTACTGAAAAAAACACAACAAATGCAAGCTTACTCTGGTTTAATAACAGCTTTAACTGCTTCCTTTTTGTCCATCTTTTCTAAAGCCTGAGTCGCTTCGCTTAAAGAAAAAACATGGGTTACCATTTCGCGAAAAAGATCCTGATATTTTAAAGCTATTTTTAAAGCCTGAAAAGTATGGCTGACATCACTGACCCAAACTCCCTGATAACTAATATTGCGATTACCAATATCCTGAAAACAATCCAGTTCCACAGTTCCCCGGGGCTCTCCAAAACCGGCAGAAGCATAGGTTCCACCTTTTTTGACATAATGAATCCCTTCAGCTACAGCAGCTGGGCTGCCGGCCATTTCAAAAACAGCTTCCGCTCCTCTCCCTCTGGTATACTCCAATATCATCTCTTGCCGTTCTTCTTCAGAAGTCTTGTGACGGTTAATCACTCTGGTTGCCCCAACTTCCCGGCAGATTTCCAGCCTCTTTTCAGTTCCTCCTATTACTATAATCTCATCTGCTCCAGAATATTTAGCCATAACAACAGCATAAATTCCTAGAGGCCCCGGACCTTGAATCACAACATTGTCACCAAATTTGACTGGCGCCAGCTCAAAGGCATGGGCAGTAGTAGAGCCGGAACAACTGACTGAAACTAAAGTTTCAGGAGATACATTTTCAGGCAAATGAAAAATATCTGTATTGGGGCTCAAAATTATATGGCTGGCATATCCACCTAAAAGATAAGGATACTCATCGCAGCCCCGAGTTATACCGTAAACCCAGCGGTTCGAACATAGGGAAGGTTCCTTATCAATTTTACACGCAAAACACTTACCGCAGCTGACTCCACGATGCCACAAAATCGGGTCACCTGACTTCAATTCTCTGCCAGCAATAGATTTTTTTGCTCCCTTCACCTCTACCACTTCGCCTACTCCTTCATGGCCTAAAATAATCGGGAGCGGTGTCCTGGGGTCATGGCCGTGCCACATGTATGCATCAGACCCACAGACACCTGAAGCTGTAATTCTTACCAAAACCTCTCCTTCCTGCTGTAGTTTTGGAATTTTAATTTCTTTTTCTGTAAGAGGCTGGTCAAACTCTGTCAATACCATTGCTTTACTTTTCATTTTTTTCACCCCTGTTTGCCAGACAAAAATATCTTTTTAATAATTTTCTTTAGAAAAGGCCCAAAAAGAACCAAAAATGTTGCCATCAGAACAGTAAAACTTATCGGTCGGGTAATAAAAGTAGACCAATCTCCACCTGATAAAATCATAGCTCTTCTCAAATCACTTTCAAATATAGGCCCCAATATTAATCCCAGACAAAGGCAGGCTGGCGAAAACCCACAGCGTCTTAGAATAAAACCAATCACACCAAAAATAACTAAAATAAGAACATCAAATAACCAGTTTCTAGTACCGTAGGCGCCAATAAGGCAAAGCAGTAAAATTGCTGGAATTAAATATTCTTCTGGTAGGCTGATTAATCTGGCAAAATACTTCGCCCCCACCAGACCAATTAAAAGCATAAATAGAACCGCTAGAGAAGCACTGATGAAAATCGAAGAGACAAAGGGCATCTGCTCTTCAAAGAGCATCGGACCAGGTCTTAGCCCCTGAATTATAAGGGCAGCCATCAAAACTGCCGTCATAGGATCGCCTGGAATTCCAAGGGTTAGCAGAGGAATTAATGCCCCTCCTGTGCTGGCATTATTGGCAGCTTCAGGGGCAGCTACTCCCTGTAAGCACCCGGTTCCCATTTTAGTTCCAGAGGAAGAAAAACGTTTTTCCTGGCCATAAGCAACTATTCCTGCAATTGATCCTCCAGCTCCAGGAATAGCACCTACAAAGACTCCAATTATTGAGCAACGAATATAAGTTGCCCATAGCCTTAGAATTTCTGAAATATCAGGGACTATATCTGTAACTCTTTGAACAATCCTTTCTTTGACCCCTTTTTCCATAATTTGAGTGAACATTTCAGCCAGACCGTAAACTCCTATCATAACCGGTATAATATCAATTCCTTCAACAAGCTCAGTCTGGCCAAAAACAAATCTCTGATGAGCTGAAATCGTATCTACCCCAACCACTCCTATCATCAAACCTAATACACCAGCTATCAGCCCCTTGACCAAATTACCTGGAGAAATAAAAGCAATAATACTAATACCAAAAAGAGCTATTGTTGCAAATTCCTGAGCGCTAAATCTCAAAGCAAAACTGGCTACTACAGGTGCAAATATTGCCAGGATAAAAACACTAAACAATCCCCCTATTGCTGAGGCAATAGTTGCAATTCCGATTGCTTTTCCGGCATTGCCCTGTCTGCACATAGCATAACCGTCTAACCCGGTGGCAATAGCTGAGGGAGTTCCCGGTATATTAGCAATTATTGCTGCTATTGAGCCCCCATAAACCGCGCCCTTATATAATCCGAGCAGAAAAGCAAAAGCAATAACCATGTCCATCCCAAAAGAAAAAGGCACAAAAACAGCCAGGGTCATGGTGGCTGTCAAACCCGGAAGAGCTCCAAATACTATACCAATAAAAGTTCCTGTGAAAAGCGCAAGCCAGACCAGGGGATTGGTGAAAAAATGCAAGCCGGCAGTATATAATTCCAGTGAAAGAAATTCCATATTGTAGTCCCCCTTCAAAACTTATAGGTAGCTAATACTAAAATATAATTCCATCTGGAAATCTAACTCCAATAATTAAATCAAATACCACGAAAAATGCTAGTGTAACAAGAACCGATATAAAAATAAGTCGAGAAGTTTTAAACTTCTCTTTAGAACTTATTGTTCTCGAAATTACAAACATCATGATAAAAGTCGAGGGCAAAAAACCCAACCAGTTCAACATATGAATATAAAGATAAGTCATAATAACTGTCAGCAGAAGATAAATTTTAGTTAATGGAGTACTTTCTCCCCAAAAGGGCTCTCTTTTCTTTTGGCCTGGCTGCAAAGAATCATCCTCTTTGATCGCTTTAATCTTAAAGCCCTCATCTTCTTGCTCTTCTTTGCTGTTCTCAGCCTCCATTTTTTCTGCTGGTTTTGAGGCCTTCTCTGATAAAATATCTTCTGCCTTCCAAATTCTTATAATAGTTTGGGCTAAATAAATAGAATTCAATACAAAAAGCATCACCGCCAGCAACATGGGATAGAAACCAGGATTCTGAGCCCTGGGGGCTCCCGGTATTACTGGAAATCCGCTGGCCACCTGATAAAAAAAGATTGCTAAAATATACAAAAATATAATAACATAAAAGTCTGCTGTTTGAAGTAATTTATAAAAAATAGATTTCATCAGGTTATTACCCCCTTCCTATGTTCTCATTAAAATATAAGCGCTGCGCCACCAAACATCAAAGCACAGCGCTTTACTTTTCACTTTACCTAATATTCTATCTTATTCATATTATCAGCAATTATTTATTTTCTTTTGCTACTCACTTTTATTCTTCAGCTTCGATGTCCAGCAGGCCTTCCTCTATCATTTCATCAATACTTTCCACAGTCTGATCTATAGCTTCACTAAATTCTTCTGCATTTAAATATTCTGGGACATAGCCAGCATCTTCAAGATGCTTTATAAGCTCTTCATCCTCCATTGCTTTTGCTATCGCTTCTTCCAGTATATCCAGTCTATACTCTTCAACACCAGTAGGAATTACAAAACCGGTATAGTTACCCATTGTAAAATCGTAATCTTCTTCTAAGAATGTTGGAACATCTGGAAAGTCATCATGTCTTTCATGGGTTCCAATTGCCAGCATCCTTAAGTCTCCAGTTCGAACATGGTCTGCTACATCAGGAAGAATATTTAAAGTAGCATCAACATGCCCACCTAATACAGCTACTGTAGGCTGTTCGGAACCATCATAAGGAACGTGGACCACATCTATATCAGCTATTTCTTCAAAAGCCAGGGCAAAAATATGAACACTTGCTCCAACCCCGGTATTAGCTACTGTCACAGTACCAGGATTTTCTCTAGCAAATTCTACAAATTCATCGATTGTTTCCCATTCGCTATCTGCATTTACTGTAAGAGTAGCAGGACTAGTAAAAATCTGTCCCAGGGCATCAACTTTATCCATATCTGGGGGATCAGGTGCAGTCAACCTGGCTGTTACTGTTGAAATAGATGTTGTTCCAAAAGTATGCCCATCGGGATCCGCATCTTCGATAGCCTGGGAGCCTATAACTCCTCCTGCCCCCTCTATATTATCAATAACTACATTTTCACCAAAATAATCTTCAAACCAGTGAGCAAAAGGCCTGACAGCAACATCGGTAAAGCCACCAGAAGGCCAGGGGATAATCATTGTCATATCATCTTCGGGAAATTCTTCGGCAGTAACGGCATTATTCATACCAGCAAATAATAGCAGCAGACAGAGCAGCCCTATAGTTGAAACAAGTAAAAGCTTTTTATTTCTCATGGCTATTCCTCCTAAATTTTTTTGTTAAATCAACCTGAAATCATTCTGGAAAAAACACCTGTCTTGTACTGACAACAAATTTTAGTCGCTCTTATTACCACCTCCCCTGGTTAATATTTGCTTATGATTCTTGACTTTCAATTTTAACTTTCAGTTAACCTTCTCCTTATATAATCGTAGATAGGGGGTTTTTTCTCTTACTACACAACCTGTAGGACCTCCAGCTATCATCAGTTCAGAGCACCTGCTGCAAGCCACACAAACTTTATCAGAAGCAAGTTTTTGCCTGGTTAACATATCTTTTGCAAAATCAGAATAGGCAAAAGCCATTCTCCCAACACCTACCATATCTGCTTTTCTTTCTTCTAAATTTCCAGCTGCTATGAAGGGAAAAAATTCTTTTAGCCAACTATAACCAGACCCTAAAACAACACTTTCTGGTAATTCTTTTTTGATTTTTGCTGTCAGTTCGAATAATCGGTGACAGCCCTGCAATGGATGTTCTTGTGGTGGCTCGTTCTTTCCTACTGGATTATTATAAGGTCTAACTATATGGGGGTTAATCCTGGGGTCTGAAGCAGTTATGCTGAAAATTTCTACTCCTCTATTTTCTAATTCTTCAACAAGCCTTTTTGCTTCACTTAAATCAGGTTTTGCAGCATCTTTATTATTTACTCCCCAGCCATAGGGGTAGGGAATGGCATCATAAACATTAAGCCTAACAGCAATTAGTAAATCCGGGCAATTCTGCTTAACTTCTTCTATTATAGTTAGTAATAGTTTAACCCTGTTTTTATAAGAACCACCATACTGTCCATCTCTATTATAAGCTGCCAGTTGTTCTGATAGGAGATATCTATGGCAGGCTTTTATATCAACACCATCAAACCCTGCATTTTGAGCTATTTTACTGGTCTGCACGTATTTATCTACTAACTCAGATAAATACGTGTCTCCTACTGGCTCCATATCTTTTTTTATTCCAGCTTTATCATCTGAATGAGGGTCATGAAAAAGGAATATTGGTTCATTTATATTCTGAGGAGCTGAATAACGACCAGAATGATTTAATTGTAGAATATTTACTGGTTTTCTGCCATACTCATCAATAGCAGCATTATTAACTTTATTGACCAGGGAGGCAAAAGCAGATTTATTATCTTCTTTTAAGTGCAGTTGATTCTTATTACTTTTCCCTTCAGTAACAACTGAGGTAGCTTCCCACCATATAAGCCCAGCTCCTCCCCGGGCAAAATTCAAGTATCTTCTAGTAGTTAATTTGCCTGGTGCTCCTTGGTTATTGGCATCTAAACCTTCCATTGGGTGTATTGCCAGCTTATTGGGTATTTCACAAGTATCTAATTTAATATTTTCTTTAAAAATACTCAAATTATTTGACCAGGCAATATCCAGTCCTAATTCTCCTATTTTTGCTTGTAAATCCTTTCTATTTTTGAAATTAAATTTAGCAAAATCAGTCATTGCAACACCTCGTTTATGTTATTATATCCCAGTGCTCCAGATATTTTTTTGGTATATTTCTTTACTAATTCTCTAAAATCCAGAATTTTTTCTCTGGTTAAACGCAAAGCTGGTCCAGAAATACTGAAAGCCGCCATTATTTCTTCCTCATGATTAAAAATAGGTCCTGCTATGCAACGAATTCCCATCTCGTTCTCTTCATCATCAATGGCATAGCCCTGCTTTCTAACTTCCTCTAAATGTTTCTGTAGTTCTTCATAATCTGTAATTGTGTTGGAAGTTAACTCCGGCAACCCCTGATGTTGAATTGTTTTTTTGATTTCCTCCTTGGACAAATGAGCTAAAATAACCTTACCTAAACTAGTGCTATGAGCATATACCCTTTTTCCCACTTTAGAATGCATTCTAATTGTTTTATCGCTTTCCACTTTATCAATATAAACAATTTCATTATTGTCAAGAATTCCCAAGTGTATAGTCTCACCAGTTATATTCATCAATTCTCGCAAATAAGGAGCAACTGTTTGGCGTAAATCAAGATCATTGATAGCCTTACTGCCTACCTCAAAAAGTTTTAAGCCAGCATAGTATTTTCCGTTTTCATTTTTGTTAACATAACCTAAATGAATTAAAGTATTAAGAATACGATAAACAGTACTTTTATGAAGTTCTGCCTTCTCACTTATATCTGTTACTCCTAAAGGATCATTTTCATCTACAATAATCTCAATTAATCTTAGAGCTCTAGTAACAGACTTTATAAGTTGGTTATCATTATTAGTTGTCATAGCGCATCCTCCACCTGTGTCTTAAAGTATAGATATACTAATTGATGATATTTTTTGCTACTCATTGCCTCATTTTTTAAATCTATTTCAGCTTTGCCCCTCTAGTAGCAGAATCTGCATTGGTGGCATATAAGCTCAAAATACCAGAACCTGAATAAGATTCTTTGTCAGGTTGAGTGGCAACTCTTCTGGAGATCTCCTCTTCTGTTAAATCAACAGATAGCTCTTTTTCTTCAAGATCAATAGTTATTTGATCTCCATTTTCCACTGCTGCCAGAGGCCCATTCCGGCGGGCTTCTGGAGAAACCTGACATACTCCTAAACCTCTGGCAAAACCAGAAAATCTGCCATCGGTAACAACAGCAACTTCTTCTTCCAGTCCCATACCTACTATGGAAGCTAGAACAGCATAAAGATCAGGCATACCTGGAGCTCCTCTTGGTCCAACATCTTTAATAACTACCACATCACCAGCTTTAATCTTACCCTTTCTGATACTTTCAACTGCAGCAGGTTGATTAGTGAAAACCCGGGCTGGTCCCTGGTGATAGGTAATAGTATTATCTAGTTGCCTGGAAACTGCACCTTCAGTTGCTAAATTGCCTGATAGTATTTTTAAACCTCCCGCTTGATTAATTGGGTTATCTTTGTTGCGAATTATAGGATTATAACTCCGAGAGGCATTACATCTACCTTTTCTTTCAGCTGTAGCTATATAATTATTTAAGTTTCCTCCAGTAGCTGTTTCAACATCTAAATATAATTCATCGGCAAAAATATTTAATAGGGCAGGGACTCCACCAACCTCGTGAAAGTCAGGAATATAGTACTTGCCCGTCGGAGCAACATCAACTACACTGGGGGTGTTGTCACTTATTTCATCAATAGTTTTTAAAGTATATTTGTCATTTAGTCCTAGCTCATCAATTAGAGCTAAGAGATGCACTATTGCATTTGTGGAGCCACCAAAACCAAGCAGTATTTTTATAGCATTATAAATTGCTTTCTCAGATAGTATTGATTTAGCCGTCATTCCTTTTTCAACTAAATTCATTACTGCATTACCAGCCTTTTTGGCCAGTGTCAGCTGTTCAGAGGAGTTTGCTTTTACGGTACTACTAAAGGGCAATGACAACCCCAACACTTCACTCAAGCACTGCATTGTATTGGCAGTTCCAAAAATTGAACAGGCGCCACAGGAAGGACAGGCTCTTTCTTCCATAATTTCAATTTCTTCAGCTGGAATATCTTCTTTTAGCAGGGTGCCAAATATTTTCTCATCTAAATCAGAAAGTGTAAAGGGTTGACCATCATAGGTGGATACCTCCATTGCTCCACCTGGCACAATTATTGCCGGTATATCAAGGCGAGCAGCTGCTAGTAATGCACCCGGTATTGTTTTGTCACAAGTTACTAGCACAACCATAGCTTGAAGCATTTGAGTTTCAATTATAGTTTCAATTTCATAACTTAAAAGATCTCTTGCAGGCAAGTCATATCTCATTTGTGGCAAACCCAGAGCAGGAGTTGCACATTGGGAAAGCCCCCCAAATTCCAAAGGAGTTCCCCCTGCTTGCCAGATTCCTGCTTTTACTAACTCGGCTAATTGTCTCAAATGCAAATGACCTGGACAGACTTCACTCCATGTATTTACTACTCCTACTAATGGTTTTTCTAAATCTTCTTTTGTTCGCCCGGCCGCCCTATAAACAGCTCGCCTATGGGCACCAGTAACTCCTTGAAATAATTCATTCCGTTCTTTACCTTTCAATTTTAGCCACCTCTCAATAATAAAGCTAAATTTTTGCTCTATATTTTTTGATTAACAATTACATATAACTTTAATTGCTTCTTCAGCTGGATCAATTGCAGTTTCCAAAGCTTTATCAATTTCAGCTAATTTAAACTGATTGGTTATTAGAGGGTTAAGTTTAATTTTGCCGCTGGCAGCCAAATCAATTGCTTCAGAAAAATTCCAGCAATAGCCCTGTGAACCATATATATTTAGTTCCTTTTGTATAGCTTTATTTAAATCAACTAATATCTCATTTTTATATAAACCCACTAATACTACCCTGCCATCTGGCTTAGTTATATCTAAGGCCTGATTAAGAGTTTGTTCTAAACCCACTGCTTCAAAAACCTGGTTATATTTATTATTTAATTTCTCTGCCTTAGATTTATTCTGATTTTTAATAACATTGTCAGCACCCAGTTCATGCGCCAATTCTAATTTAGAATCACTTATTCCAAAAATAGTCGTCTTTTTTACCCCGCTATTTAAAGCTAATTGCAACAATAACAAACCTATAGTTCCGCTACCTATTATAGCTACCTTATCAGAAAATTTAACTTGGTTTCTCTGCCAGGCATGTACGGCTACTGCCAGAGGTTCAATTAAAGCTCCTTCCTGAAAACTTAAACTGTCTGGTAGTTTATATGCTTTATTTGCTGCAACCTCAATATATTGAGCCATCCCTGCTTTGCCCTGACGATAAAGAAAGGTTAAATCCTGACAAAAATTGTATTTGCCCTGAAGACAGTTACTGCAATTACCACAATTAACTGCTGGCTCAACTACAACTCGATCGCCTGCGGAAAAATTATTTGCCTTTTTACCTGCAGCTACTATTTCTCCGGAAAATTCATGCCCTAAAGCAATGGGAAAATCCACAAAGGGGTGTTTGCCTATATAAGCTTTTTTATCACCACCACAAATAGCTGAGCTTTTAATTTTGACAATGATATTTTCTGGATTTGTTAATGTTATTTCCTCAGTAGTAAACTCTAATTTTTTACAGGCAACGACATTTGCTTTTTGATTTAAAAATTTAATTTTATTTTTGTTTTTTTGTCTTTTCTTATTTTTCATAAATGTACCCCCATAGATGGAAAGGTCAACTTAATCTAATCAACTAATTATTTATAATGACTTAAAACAAAAATCATTTTCAGACCCTGTTTGCCGCTATCAACAACGGTGTGTTTAACATTTCTGGGGATTTTAATAGCCATATCTTCTTTAACTTGATAAACTTCATCACCAATCAGCATTTTCCCTTCACCTTCTAGAATAAAGAAATGTTCATCCCAGTTATCATGACTATGTGGTTCTCCAGAGCTATCTGGTTCCCAGGTTGACATCCCCATGGTAATTTGACCATCATTTTTATCAGGTGTTAAATAACGTCTAATTTTTTGAGGTTTAGAAATTTCTAATTCAGCTGCTGATTTATCAATAATAGCCACTTTAGCTCCTCCTTAAGAACTCTTAAAATTTATTTTGTTTCACTATACAAAACAGTGTTTTGTAATTGTCTATTTTATTTCTTATATACTAAAATCAAAAATCCTGCAAAATTAAAAAAATTTTTTTCTCAATCAATAATCAACGATTATTTAAGAGTATAGTATAAAATAAACTATTTAATCATATTTAAAGTAGATTTATAGCTAATAATGACCGATTATGGCATTTTAAAAGTCATTTTATTTTGTATATTGATTATTTAGCTGCTTTTAACACTTAATAAATATTTTAATTCATATAAACCAAAAAAGAGCCCTGACAAAACCAATCTGTCAAAGCTCTTTTAATAAACCTTCATATTATTATATTTTTTTGCTACTATAAATCTTATGCTTAAAGCCTGCGAAAATTATTCAAAAATATTACTGCCCCTGGATTGCTCTTTGCTTGCTGTTTTGTTGCTGACGGAATTCTCCCCGTTCGCCACGGTTTAATTCTCTTCTTTCCAGAGCTCTATTTTCTAAAGCCTGGGGTTCTCCATCGCAGACAGAACAATAAACTCCCGGTCCTCTTTCAGCTCTTTCATTTATTTCAGAGTTAAGCACTGGCTCATTAGTTTCAGCCATGACAGTCAAACCCAACCCTAAAATAAAGATTATCACTAGTGCTGAAATCAAATATTTTTTCTTCATCATCTCACCCCCAACTTATTTTTGTTAATTTGATTATAGAACAAAAATATGAAGGGAATATGAAGAGACAAAAATAATTGCTCTTACAAAAACAAACTCCGGCACCTCACCATTTGCAGGCAAAATGCCGGAGTTACTTTATTCATAAAAAATTTTTATCTAGATTAATCCCAGCCCAGCACATCAAAGTCTAACTCAAAGCGGGCTGTATCGTCATCTACATATTCTACAAATTCAATTCCCTGAATACGGTCCATTTCTTCAATATAGTCACTTGCTGCAGCATGAGTATCAAACTTAACAGGCCCAGCAAAATCATGAGCTTTTAAATTCCAGTTACCGCTAGGAACAGGATTGATTTCTCCATATTCTTCAATATAGAAGATAATCTGATCGCGATTGGCATCGGCGCTGGAAAAGATAACTTCAGCATCATCGCCGGTATGGGGGAATTCTCCTCCACCACCTGCTCGATAATCATTGGTGATCACAGCAAATGTCATCTCATCATCCAGCGGTTCTCCTTCATAGGTGGCATTGACGATCCGTTCGCCTTCCGGCTGGGTAATATCTATTTCATATTCTATACCTTCTATAACATCATAGTTAAAGGAAGGTCCAAGAATATCTATTACCTGCGCTTCGTCAGCATCGGGATCTAACTGGGAGAAATGTTCAGCTGTTCTTTCCAGGAACTCAATGACCTGTTCTCCATCCATTTCTAAAATATAGACAGTATTATCATAGAGATAGATATCAGTTACATCACCGATAGTGATATCTTCTCTTACCGCTGTAGAGGTCTGGAAAGGAGCAGCAACAGAGAGAATTGGATAATCTTCGTAATCACTATCAGCCAGTTGTTCTTCTGCATACCAGAGTTGAGCATCATTAACAATCTGGGTTACAGCGGTATCTTTAATTTCAGAAAAATAGCCTTTTATAGGGATCTCAGTGGAACCAATTGGAGTTCTGACATAATCTACTGTAGCATAATGCACTTCTGCAGCTATTTCAATTATATCTACATGCTCTTCAGTGTCGGGCTCAACCTCTCTTACCTCGACATTATGGCCGACAACTTCCCATTCACCATCATTATAAGCCAGGTCAAGGTCAATCACACTTAAGGCCTCGCCCCAGCGGCCAGGTTTAGAAGCAGGGGTGCCAGCAATAGTTCCTTCATCTATATCAACTTCATCAAGATATTCATAGTCTTCAGAGGGGAAAATGGAGTGGGAGTGACCGCCAAGAAAGGCGTCTACTTCATCCATCTGAGCCAGCTTATATCCAGCTTCATATGAACTTGCTCCTGGTTCATAACCCTCACCAATACCTGTATGGGAAGCTACAACTAGCAGATCAGTTTTGTCTGCCAATTCAGGAATATATTGCTCTGCCGATTCCATAATTCCTTCAACATAGACTTCATTTAGTAGATGAGTCCTGCCCCACTGCATAATCTCAGGAGGCACAAAAGCTATAACGCCAATTTCCAGAGTTTCTCCTCCTAAATCTTTTTCAATTATTTCATAGGGTTGAGTGTAATAATCATCGGTCTCAGAGTCAAATAAATTAGCAGCAATCCAGGGGAATTCAGAGCCTTCTATTGCCAGGTCAAAGAAATCCAGGCCAAAGTCCTGCACCTCATGATTTCCAACTCCGGCAGCCACATAACCGGCATGATTCATAGCTTCAATTATGGCCTGGGTTTCCCCTTCTTCCAGAGGATCAACCAGAGCTTCATAATTTCCTATCATACTGCCCTGTATAGCATCTCCCGCATCAAAAAGCAATGTATTTTCTCGTTCTTCTCGCACCTCTTCTATCAAGGTGTATGTCTTAGAAAATCCATATGTCTCGTAAGGCTCATCATTCATGTAATCATAAGAGAGAATATACTGGTGAAGGTCAGCTGTAGCCATAAGTGTGAGAGAATGTTCTGATTCGGCGTTTACATCAAGCGACTGCACCCCGATTAATACGGCAATAATCAAAAGTGCCAGGCCCAGCTTTTTCAGGCCACCAAAGTTCTTATTTCTGTTAGCTAAAAGCAAAATTTTACCCCCTTTTAATTTTGGATATTAATTATATTGCTCTTTTATTATATCACTATTTCAAATCGGCTTCAATATTTTCGGACAGAGGGGCAATGTCAAGCAAATGTGGGTTGAGCCGCTTTCATCTGAAAGGCTGTCCACATATTTCAAGCTGTTATCGATATCAATCTTGTTTCATACATAATCAATCAGAGTTAAATACTGCAGCATTATATTTTGCGGTTTCGAATTTTTTACTCTTTTAAACTTTCCAGGTGTTCCTCCACTTTATCAATTTTGTCTCTGAGTTCCAGCAAATAATCTTCCAGTCTGCCTACAGCTTCTTCCCTATCTAGCTCTTCCCAGTCTTCATGTTCATCACATTCACAAATTTCATCTTCACACTCACATTCGCAGCAACAACAACAGCATGAGCAGCAGCAACAGCTGCCATGATGACTATGTCTTTGATAGGAGTGATGTCCATGAGTTCCGTGCCCTGGATGATGCCCGGCATGAGGATGAGCATGATGTCCGGAAGAGCCACAGCAGCAGCTATGACCTGCACCGTAAGAATGAGGACCGACATGATAGCCATGAGCGGGTTGGGCATGTCCGCCGCAGCACATAATTTTCACCTCCTTCCCTGAAAAATTTGTAATAAATTTTAACACTAACTTAGTGATATTCCCATGATTGATACTTCAAGTTTCTGCAAAAGTTTGTGCTCGTTTATTTCTCGAGTATGTCAGCCACTGCGCCCATGAAAACATAGCTGAGGAAGATCAAGCAGAAAAGCCAGCCCGGTAATGGTATTGCCGTAAAAGGCAAAGCTGGTATCATATTCATCAAATAGCTTCAAAAGCTCTGAAGCAGTGTCATTGACCATGGTTGAGCCTGTGGACAGTACAAAATCGCTTTCAGAGATTAAAAATTCGTTCTCCTTTTCTCCGTCCAAAACTTTAATCCCATATTCCTTCTGACCAATTCGATCTCTATTGAGATCTGTTACAATGATATTCTCTGCGCTAAATCTGGCCGCTGCAGCCTCCAGCAAAGCCGGCTGAAAACCGACTATACCCAGAGTAACTGTCTCCGGATATTTTTCTTTGACCCAGTCAACCATTTCTTCTACACAGTCTTCCATCTCATTATCACGGCAGTGAACTGTCTTTTCCACCAGATTAAGACTGCGCAGCACTGCATTGACTGAAGCCACAAATAAAGCGCGATGATAGTTATTTTCCAGATCCAGCTGGAGAATTTCCTCAAGAGTTCCAGAAAATTCACCGGGATGATCAGTAAAAGCCTGTCCTCGATATCCGTTAAAACAGGCCTCTATCATAACCTCTTCTCCCTGCAGCAGAGGAAAATCCTGGCGATCCGGATCTCCTATAGCTTCTTCGGGGCTCAAACCTGCGGCGGTTATTTCTATATTTTCAAGCTTTAGATCATTTTCTTCTATTATATTCTCGAACTTTTTCTTAGCTTTATGCAATGCTGACAATTTAATTTGCCCCCTTATATTTTGGAATTATATTATTGGTTGCATTTAGAAAAGTTATTTTGCCAACAACTTTACCGGATTGTAAATTTTATTTTAAATTCAGGTAAATATAATTTATATATAACTTAATTAGATTATATTACACTTAAATGATTTTGTCAAAAAGGGCAGGTATCAGGAAGTTATTATACAAATCAAATCAAGAAAAAACTAACTAGGCTGAGGTAGTCTGGGGAACCACCACTGTCTGGCCTTGATGGTTGATAATACTAACTTTCACTCCGTAAACGTCCTCAATATTTGCAGGTGTCAAGATTTCCGGGCCACCTGCTGCATATACCCGGCCTTCTTTTAACATAACAAACTTATCACTAAAACGAGCAGCCAGGCTTAGATCATGTATGGCTTTAACTGCCGAAATACCACGGCTGGTTTCTGTCTTGATAAGCTCTAATACTTCCAATTGATGTTTTAAATCGAGACTGCTGGTAGGTTCATCCAAAAGAATTATCTCTGGATCTTGAGCTAAGGCCCTGCCGATAATAACTTTTTGCAACTGACCGCCACTGAGTTTATTTACATCTCGCATAGCCAGAGGTTCTAGATCTAGTCTGGATATAATATCAGATACCATCTTTAGGTCTTCCTCTTTAGGTTTCCAGTCAATATATGGTTTCCGGCCCAGTAAGACTACATCAAAAACAGTAGCAGGAAACTTGCGATCTTCATGCTGGGGGACATAGCCCAAATAACAGGCTAACTCCCGGGGAGTGAAATTTTTGATATTTTGCTGTTGGAGTATCAGCTTTCCAGTCTGAGGTTGTAAAATTCTATTGATGCATTTTATCAGGGTACTTTTGCCTGAACCATTAGGGCCAATAATACTTAGAATCTCTCCCTGTTCAACAGTGAGACCAACGTCTTTTAAAACCAGCTTATCTTCATAACTAAAGGCTAAATCACTTATTTTTAACTCCATATATAATTTTTCCCCCTTAAAACAAGATAGATAAAGAGCGGCGCCCCCAAAAAGGAGGTCAAAATCCCGACAGGTAAAACAACAGGCGATATAATAGTCCTGGCTACTGTATCGGAAGCCAGCAATAATATTGCCCCAACCAGACAGGAGAAGGGGATTAAGTATCTTTCCTCTGTACCGATTAATTTACGGACTATATGGGGAGCAACTAAACCTACAAAGCCTATGATACCAACAAAGGACACTATTATAGCTGTTAACATCGAGGAGAGCAGCATCCCTTTAGTTCTTAGCTTTTCCACTTCAACTCCTAGAGATTTAGCGGTTTCATCACCGGAGCTGATAGCATTATAATTCCAGCTGTTCTTGATAAAATAAAATACAGAGGGTAGCAAAATTACTGTGATAATCAATAAATCTCTCCAGGTTGCTCTCCCAACATCCCCAAAAGTCCAGAAAACTATGGAAGCAATCTCCACATCATCAGCAAAATACTGGATAGCAGTAGTTCCTGCTTGAAATAATGAACCTAAAGCCACCCCGGTTAAAATCATAGTTTCTGCAGCTGCATTTTTAAACTTTACCAGCATTAATATTACCAAAGTGGAAACAACCGCCCAGCCAAAGGCAGAAATAGTGGTGAGATAGGGGTTATTGACCACTATTTCTCCATCAGTACCACTATGGACTGAGCCTACTCCCAAAACCACAATAGAAAAAGCTGCTCCAAAGCCGGCGGCCTGGGAAATCCCCAGAGTAAAGGGAGAGCCTAGGGGGTTTTTTAGGATAATCTGCATAATAGCACCTGATACTGCCAGTCCTGCCCCAGAGGCAATGGCACTCAAAACCTGGGGCAGTCGAATATTCCAAATAATAGTATTGGCCATTCCCAGATCTCGGCCGAGCAAGACCAGAAAAACATCCCCAATGGGCAGATCAAAGGAACCCACTGCTATTGAATAAATTGCTAAGAAAAATAGTAATATGCTGGCGATAATACCAAAGACAACTTTTTTGTTTAAATACTCCTGATATTGCAGCAGAACACTATCAGTTTTTTCACTAGAATTCCCCACTTTAACCCACCTTTTTCAGTGCTTATATATTATTTCCTTTATTTTTTAATCTAAGAGTTCCTTGCTCTCATATATAGGAAAGTGCTCTTTTTGTTCCGTTAATACAGGCTCCCCTAGAAACATCTCCATTATTTCTTCTGTTTTCTCTTCAGGCTCGAGATCAGCAAACTTTTCAGGATAAATGATATTCCCAATATAGTAGGCGTTGGCTAAAATATTACTAAACTGACGGTGATAAGAAGAATAGGGTAATAGTGTATATGTCTCTCCTTCCTGGATAGCTGATAAGGCAGAAAATTCTGGCCGGGTCGCCAGATCTTCCTGGATCAAATGTAAATTGCTGGCATCTAAAAAGATTATCTCGGGATCCCATTGCAGTAGCTGTTCTCTATCAATATTAGCCTGGGTAACTGTATCATAATCAAGGGCATCTCTGGCAGGATAATCGGCATTGATAAATTCAAAGGGAGGAAAGGGCACCCTTACTGAAGTAAGGCCATGTTCACCACGATGGGACATTCCTCCAACATAAACCTCCGGAATATCCTCTTCAGCTAAATCAGAAGTGCGTTGTTCTAAATCTGCAATAATCTCCTCCACATAACTAATAAGTTCCTCGCCTCGCTCTTCTTCCTGGAAAATTTTTGCCAGTAACTCCCAATCTTCAAAGAGCACCTCGCGATAAGCATATAGATCGCCAAAATCCAGGTAGACTACTGGAACTCCCGTCTTATCCTGCAGATCAGCAGCTTCTCCAGCATCACCAGAGTGAATGATCAGATCCGGCTCTTGCGCTGCTATCAACTCTGCATCGCCACCATGATTAGGTCCCACCTGGGGGAGTTCACGTAGTTCTGGAAATCTCAACTGGTAATCACGATAAAGTTCATCATCATCTCCAACTTCTCCTTCTTCCACTCCAACAATTTTGTCGGTATCAACAAAATAAAGAACATTCCTTAAAGCACCAGAACCAATACCAATAACCTTCTGGGGCTCAGCAGGGACTTCCACCTCTCGCCCTGCTCTATCAGTTACCTGTCTGATGTCTTCTGCTGCCAGCAGACCACTGCCTGAAATTAAGACCAGAGCTAAAATCAGAAAAGCCAGAGACAGATTCTTAATTTTACTTTTAATCATTTTACTCCACCTTTCTTTGTTTGAATTATAAAATTGAATTATAAATAAGTAATGGGGCTTTATTAATATAACTAAAGTTAAAGCCACCCTTAAAACCCTTAAAAACTTTCCCAAATAAAAAAACCTGCCTGAAGGCAGGTAAATAGTTAGGCCTAATTGTCAAAACAATCGGTCTTTACAAAAATAAAAACTCAACCGATAGGTTGAGTAAGGTTAGGCTTATTACCTACTACCCTTGCCATCGAGAATATGGTAGGCAACACAATTAGGCAGGTCTCCTGACTTCCGGCACTCTAACAACTCAACCTTCCCTGCTTTAATAGCAAGTGGCCTGTTATAAATGCTTTTAAAGACATTTATAACTGTTTGAGCTGCTTACACCGGTTACAGTGGCGGGCCCGTTCAGGATTTTCACCTGATTCCCTATTCTCCCCTGGCCGTAGCTAAGGGCACCTAACTGCATCACTATATAATTTTTTTGTTTTTTTATCCAAATGTTACCTGGGTTAATTATATAGCACTATTATTATTTTTGCAAGCCTAGATTTTAATAATTTAGTTGTATTTTTCCTGGCAATAATTAAGCTCCCGGAACACCTCGGACAGTATAATCAGTGTGTAATAATTTATGGGCTTTGGCACTGCCAGGTTCTTCTAAATATTCTTCATATAACTTTTTAATTTTGGGATTTAAATGGGAACGTCGCATCTCTTTATTCTCATCTATTTCATAAAGAGAAGCAATTCTTCGCTCTCGAACTTCCTGCCAGGTCAGCTCAGTATTTATGGGTTGACCTCCTCCACTGATACAACCTCCAGGGCAGGCCATAAATTCCACAAAATGAAACTCTTCTCCTGCTTTTATCTTCTCCATCATTTTTTTGGCATTATTCAGACCGTGAGCTATGCCGACTCGCAATGTCAAATCTTCAGTAACGGGAATACTGGCAGTCTTCAAACCCTGCAGTCCTCTTACTGGAGTTATTTCTATTTCCTCTAACTCTTCACCGGTGATAAGATTATAGGCCGTTCTGATGGCAGCTTCCATTACTCCGCCGCTAGCTCCAAAAATATCGCCTGCTCCCGAGGAGACACCTAGCATTTCATCATAATCTTCTGGTTCTAAATCACAGGCGTTAACCCCAACGGATTTCAACATCCTGGCCGCTTCTCGTGTTGTCAAAACATAATCTACATCATCACTCATTTCTGGACGCCGGGCTTCAAACTTTTTAGCAGTACAGGGCATGATGGAAACCACCACTAAATCGTCAGGAGAAATGCCTATTTTTTCGGCATAATAATTTTTAGCAACGGCTCCAAACATCTGCTGCGGTGATTTGGCAGAAGAGAGGTTTTCTAAATGTTCAGGATAAAAATGCTCAATAAATTTAATCCAGCCCGGACTGCAGGAGGTTAAGACAGGTAAGCGATCATTATTTACAACTCTATCCACTACTTCTGTTCCCTCTTCCATAATGGTCAAATCGGCTGTAAAATTAGTATCAAATACCCGATCAAAACCCAGCCTTCTTAAAGCTGCCACCATCTGGCCGGTGGCTATAGTTCCAGGCTCTTCACCAAAGGCTTCAGCAATAGCTACTCGGACCGAGGGAGCGGTTTGCACAATGACATGTTTATCTTCATCATAGAGGGCATCCCAGACTTTTTCCATATGGTAAACTTCATGCAGAGCACCGGTAGGGCAGGAAACTACACATTGACCGCAGTTGGTGCACTCAACATTACCCATTCCCTTGTCTTTGAAAGTTGTAACTCTAGTTTCAGGTCCTCTACTTGCCTTAGCAAAAACCCCCACTCCCTGAATCTCCTCACATTTTCTGATACAACGGGCACAGGTTATACACTTATTTGGCTCTCTAACGATGGAATAACTGGAACGGTCATATTCTTCCTCTTCATCTCCTGGCTCCAGCCGCATCCGGCTAACATCAATATCTTCAGCCACATCCTTCAACTGACAGCTGCTCTTGCGGCTACAGGTTAAACAGTTTAGCTCACAACTGATATCATGAGAAGCAATGATCAGCTCAAATAAGGTCTCTCTCACTTCTCTCACCCGAGGAGAGTGTGTTTTGACCACCATTCCCTGGCGAGCCCTGGTATTACAGGCTGGTCTCAGTCTGTTTTCTCCTTCAACTTCCACCACACAAAGCCGACAACCACCATAAACTGTAAGATCATCGGCAAAACAAAGGGTGGGAATATTAACATTTATTTCATTAGCAGCCTCTAACAGGGTGGTATTTGGTTCAACAGCAACTTTTTTATTATCAATTGTAAGTTCTATCATTAATAGACAGCCCCCTCAACTAACTCCTCTTTGAATTCTGCTAAAATTGTACCAGTGGGATATTGAGCGCTCTGACCCAAACCACAGCGGGCAGCTTCTGCCATAGCATTGCCAAGGTCTTCTATAATTTCTAGTTGATTGACAGTAAATTTGCCTTTCCCCACCCCAGAGATTATTTTATAAATCTGCTGATTACCTTCGCGACAGGGAAAGCAGGTGCCACAGGACTCATCCATGTAAAACCTGGCTATCCTGGTTAGAATAGCAGTTAAATCCTGTTCAGAGCCTACCACCATTACTCCGCCTGAACCCAGGCTGGAACCGGCCTCTTCTAATCCCTCATAGGAATATTTATAATCCAATTTGTCCCTGGTTAATATTCGAGTAGACAACCCGCCGGGGATAACAAATTTGATATCATGGCTTTTTCTAGGTCCTCCCCCTAAATCGGTAATTATCTCCTGCAGGGTTGAACTGCCAAACTCTACTTCGTAGACCCCGGGATAATTCACATCTCCACTGAGACAGACCAATTTGGTGCCTTTGCTGTCTTCAGTCCCCATAGTTGCAAACTCACTAGCACCTTGATGTAAAATTTCTGCCACACAGGCTAAAGATTCAACATTATTAACCAGAGTTGGACAACCGCAGAGTCCTTTACTTATAGGATAAGGGGGTTTAGTCCGCGATTGACCTCTCATTCCTTCCAGTGAATTTAAAAGGGAAGTTTCATCACCACAGACATAACAGCCAGCCCCTCTAACCAATTTTATATCAAAGCTAAAATCAGACCCCAAGATATTTTCACCTAAAATACCAGCTTCCCGAGCTTCTTCTAAGGCCTCCTGTAAAATCTTTATCGATTTAAAATACTCTCCTCTAATATAAATATAGCCATAATCAGCATCGATAACATAGGCTCCAATCAGCATTCCTTCTAAAACTTTTAAAGTCCTTTCATCTAATAGATAGCGATCTTTGAATGTTCCTGGTTCTCCTTCGTCGGCATTACAGATTATATACTTAAATTCCCCTTCTTCTTTAAAAGCCATGTCCCACTTAGTTCCTGTTGGAAATCCTGCTCCCCCGCGACCTAATAATTTAGACTCGCTTATCTCCTGAATCACTTCCTCCGGCTCCATCTTTAAGGCTCGCTGGAGACCAGGAAAATCATAATCGGCTGGATTGCGCAGACGAGGTCCCTTTAGAAATTTTCGCTCCTGTACCATTTGCTTAATCCTCCTATTGACATTCGGATAATATTTCTATAGCTCTACCGGAAGTTAATTCTGTATACATCCTGTCATTTACCATCATCACTGGTCCTTCACCACAATGACCCAGGCACTCAACTACTTCTAAAGTAAACAACTTATCATCGGAAGTCTCTCCACTTTCTAGCTCTAAATAATCCTGCACTGCCTCTAAGACCTCATCAGAATCATGCAAAAAACAGGAGATGCTATCACAAATTCTCACAATGTACTTGCCGGTTGGTTCTGTATAGAGCATGGAATAAAATTCAAGAGCTCCATAAATCTTAGCCCGGGGCTCAGAAAATTTTTCCGCCAGTTGGGTAATCTCTCTTTCAGGAATATAACCATAAGTATCTTGAATATCATGGGCCATTTCCAGTAAGATATCATTATCTTGCTGCAGCATTTTCTCACCTCCCCTGTTGCAGAAAATTTCATATTGTGATTTAATCAGCAGTTAATAATTTATAAGATAGTGACAATTTAAATTTTAAGGCAGTAATTTACAATTGTAAATAGGATCTGCTTTAATATACGTGTATACAAGTATTTTTTTACATTTATAATCAATTTATTTCAAATTTATTTGACTATTAGAAACTCTTAAGATAAAATAAGAACAAATATCATAAAGATATTTTCTCCTGACCTCAGGGCCATAAGCCTAAAGCCAGGGAGAACCTTCTATCAGATATTTTGGTGGCCTCTTAATCACAAATGGTTATATTATTTTATTTATTATCTGATAGTATTACTAAACTAAGACCCTGGCAATTTATAGCCAGGTTTTTTTATTTTACTAAATATACTTTAATGGGAGGTAAATTTAACATGGGAGCAAGGATTGGTGTAGTTGCTATCATAATTGAAAACAGAAAAGAGGCAGCTGATAAGGTTAATGATGTACTGTCAGACTACGGCGAATTGATCATCGGCAGAATGGGAATACCTCGAGATGACAATAATATGGGTGTTATTTCTTTAATTATTGAAGGAAACAGTGATGAAGTGGGGGCTTTGACAGGAAAGTTGGGAAATCTAAAAAATGTTAGTGTTAAATCTGCTTTAACTTCCTGTGAAATATAACAAAATGGAGGGTAGCTAGTGATTAATAATAAGAGCTTAGCAGTTAAAGATAAGAGCCTATCAGATTTATTCCAGGAAGACTTCATTGGTGAAATACTGACAGCCGGGAAAAAATCCAGTACAGACTCAAAACAAGTAACTGAAATCATCAGTAAAGCAAGAGAGTTAGAAGGGCTGACACCAGAGGAAGTGGCTGTTTTATTGCAGGTCGATGATGATAAGATGCTAGAAAAAATGCTGACTGTCGCTCGCGAAGTCAAAGAAGAGATTTATGGTAAAAGATTGGTGCTCTTTGCTCCTCTATATTTTGACAATCTCTGTGATAACAACTGTCTATATTGTGGTTTTAGAGAAGATAACGAAGAGGTTGAACGGAAAAAATTAACTCAGGTAGAAATAAAAAAAGAAGTAAGGGCTCTGATATCTAAAGGCCATAAAAGACTGCTGGTTTTAACAGGGGAAAAAGTAGATGAAGATATTTCCTACCTGTTGGAAGGCATTAAAACAGCCTATGAAACTCAGACAGAACTGGGTGAGATCCGGCGCATAAATGTAGAAGTAGCGCCTTTATCAATAGCTGATTTTCGTCGCTTAAAAGAGGCTGACATTGGTACCTATACCTGTTTTCAAGAAACTTACCATGAGCCAACTTACGAGCGACTTCATCCTTCCGGGCCTAAATCTGATTATTTCTGGCGACTTGAAGTTATGGACAGGGCTTTAAAGGCCGGTATTGATGATTATGGTTTAGGAGCACTTTTTGGTCTCTATGACTACAAATTCGAAGTGGTCTCTTTACTACTCCATGCTAAATATTTAGAGGAAACTTACGGGGTTGGCCCCCATACCATTTCAGTTCCCCGCTTAAATTCAGCTAAAGGGGCTCCTCTATCTGAACCTCCCTCTCCTGTCTCAGATTTTAAATTCAAGAAAATAGTTGCTATTTTAAGGCTGGCTGTTCCCTATACCGGGATTATCTTAAGCACCAGAGAGGAGGCCAGTTTGCGAGATCAATTATTTCAACATGGGATCTCTCAAATTAGCGCTGGCTCCCGGACATCTCCAGGAGGATATGAAGAAGCAAGGAAGCGAAACTCTGGCGAAGAACAATTTTCCCTCCATGACACCCGGCCCATGGCTGAGATTATAGCTAAACTGGCAGAAAGAGATTATCTGCCTAGTTTCTGTACCGCCTGTTATCGATTGGGCAGAACTGGGGAAGATTTCATGGATTTGGCTAAACCAGGACAAATTCAAAAGTATTGCCAGCCCAATGCTATGTTTACTTTTCAGGAGTATCTAGAGGATTTCGCCGGTGATAAACTCAAAGAGCAGGGGGAAAACTGTCTCGACCACCATCTCAAGGAAATCAAAGAGGATCATCCGGCTCTAGCCGATAGAGTGGAGAATAGATTAAATAAAATTAGTCAGGGAGAAAGGGATCTTTATCTATGATTTCAAACAATCTCAAGGATTTGACTGAAGAGGATCTCACCAGTCTGCTGCAGCTAGAGGATGAGAAAAAGATTGAAAGTCTATACCGCCAGGCCTATGAGAAAAAAGTAGAGCAGGTCGGCAAAAAAGTTTATTTCCGGGGGATAATTGAGTTCAGCAATCACTGTCAGAAAAACTGCCTTTACTGTGGCATCAGACGCGACAACAATGAACTAACTCGCTTTGAAATGGATAGAGAGGAGATAATCAAGTCAGCCCGCTGGGTGCATAATAGCGGTTATGGATCGCTTGTGCTCCAGTCCGGTGAGATACAGGGAGAGGAGTTTACTGAATATATAGAAGGAATTATCAGGGATATCAAAGAGATAAGTAAAGGTGAGCTAGGAATTACGCTCTCTCTGGGCGAGCAGAAAAAAGAGACCTATCGGCGCTGGTTTGAAGCAGGAGCTCACCGCTATCTTCTGCGCATTGAGACCACAAACCCTGACCTTTACGCTGAACTGCATCCGGAAGATCATCAGTTTCAGGAGAGACTGAACTGTCTTAAAACCCTTCAGGATATTGGTTACCAGACTGGCACCGGGGTAATGATTGGTCTTCCCGGTCAAACACCGGCAGATCTGGCTGCTGATTTAAAGTTTTTTCAGCGTCAGAAAATAGACATGATAGGCATGGGGCCCTATGTCCCTCATTCTAGCACTCCCCTGGCTTCTGGAACTACTGGAGATAAAATACCTGCTAAACTAAAGGAAAAAAACCTGGATTTAAGCCTTAAAATGGTTAGCTTATTGAGGATTCTAGTTCCCGATGTAAATATCGCCGCCACTACTGCCCTGCAGGCTCTCCATCCGCTGGGCCGGGAGAAGGCTTTACAGGCAGGGGCGAATATTTTGATGCCAGTGGTAACTCCGCAAAAATACCGCGAGGATTATAAGCTTTATGAGAATAAACCCTGTATAGATGAGAAAGCCGAGGACTGTCGGGGATGTATCAGTAATAGAGTAAAAAGTATCGGCGAGGAGATAGCTTATGATGAGTGGGGAGATTCCCGGCGATATTTCCGTCGTTTAGGAAACAGGAGTGCTGAGCTGAGGGGTGAGATAGATGCAGAAAACGCCGCAGGCTAATCGATTGCATATTGCGATTTTAGGTCGGAGAAATGCAGGTAAATCAAGCCTGATAAATGCTCTGACAAACCAGGATTTAACGGTAGTCTCCGAGGTGGCTGGAACCACCACCGATCCGGTTTATAAATCAATGGAACTTCTGCCTTTAGGTCCCGTCACCATGATTGACACAGCCGGTATCGATGATAGGGGCGAGCTGGGTAAATTGAGAGTTAAAAAAACAAAAGAAGTTTTGGGGCGGACAGATTTAGCAATTATCGTCATCGATCCTCAACAGGGAATAGAAAAAGCCGAAAGAGAGCTCTTAGAGGAGCTTAGAGAAAGAGATATTCCTGTAGTGGGAGCAGTAAATAAAATTGATCAGACAGAAGAAGATAAAATCGAACTTCTCAGTGAAGAATTGGGAATCCAACTGCAGCCAGTAAGTGCCACCAAAAGGATAAATATCGAGGATTTAAAGAAAGAAATAGTATTTAATGCTCCCTCGGAATTTGAAGAGCCCCATATTATTGGTGATTTAATCAAACCTCAGCAGACAGTAGTCCTGGTGGTGCCCGTTGATATGGCCGCTCCCAAGGGCAGGCTAATTTTGCCACAGGTTCAGACCCTTCGGGATGTACTCGATAATGACGCTCAGGCTCTAATTGTAAAGGAGCGGGAGCTAAAGGGTGCTTTAGAGGAATTGAAGTCAGATCCAGAGATTGTAGTTACTGATTCTCAAGCCTTTATGGATGTTGATGCTGATGTTCCTGCCAGAATCCCCTTAACTGGTTTTTCGGTCCTATTTGCCCGCTACAAAGGAGATCTCGAGATTTATACCCGGGGGATCAAAGGTATTGATAACTTAAATCCAGGGGATAAAATTTTGATTGCTGAAGCCTGCACTCATCATCGGACCCCTGATGATATCGGGAAGGTCAAAATACCTCGCTGGTTAAGGCAGTTAGTAGGGGGTAAATTAAATTTTGAACATGTCTCTGGCCGGGAATTTCCTGACCAATTAGATAGTTATGATTTGATCGTTCATTGTGGTGGCTGTATGGCCAATCGCAAGGAAATTTTATACCGATTGAAAAAAGCCGATAGTTTGAATATTCCCATCGTCAATTACGGAATGTTGATCGCTCACGTCCATGGCATTTTAGATCGGGCTTTAGAACCCTTTCCTCTGGCTCAAATGATCTGGGAGGAATAATAATGCGACAGGAAAAAGATCTGCTGGGCACAAAAGAAATTGAAGAAGAGGCTTATTATGGAATTCATACGGCAAGAGCTGCCGAAAATTTCCCTCTTAGCCAGCGCCAGGTTAACCCCCTGCTGATAAAAGCAGTGGCTGCTATTAAAGAAGCAGCAGCTACTGTCAACCATGACCTGGGTAGTTTAGCCCGGGATAAAAAAGAGGCCATTGTGCAGGCCTGTGAGGATATTCGTAATGACAGGCTGGAAGAGCAGTTTATTTTAGATGCTCTGCAGGGAGGAGCAGGAACTTCTACGAATATGATGGTCAATGAAGTAATAGCCAATCGAGCTATTGAAATCCTGGGAGGAGAGAAGGGAGACTATAGTTTAATCCATCCCAATAATGATGTCAATAAAGCTCAGTCCACCAATGATGTCTACCCAACTGCCCTTAGGATTGCCGGGCTCTGGCTATTACCCTGGTTAACAGAGGAGGTCTCCAGGCTGCAGGAGAGTCTTCAGGAAAAGGAGCGTGATTTTGCTGATATACTCAAGCTGGGGCGGACGCAGCTGCAGGATGCGGTGCCAATAACTTTAGGTCAGGAGTTTTCTGCCTATGCTGAAGCCATCAGTCGTGATAGATGGCGGCTCTATAAGGTGAAAGAAAGGTTGAAAAAGGTTAACCTGGGCGGAACTGCTGTGGGCACTGGTTTGAATGCTCCTCGAAAATATATCTTTTATGTGATTCGAGAGCTGCGAGATATTACAGGTCTTGGTTTGGCTCATGCTGAAAATATGATTGACAACACGCAAAATTTAGATGTCTTTGTTGAAATTTCCGGTTTGCTCAAAACTTTAGCCGTTAACTTAAACAAATTGGCCAGTGATCTGCGCCTTTTATCCTCTGGGCCTCAGGGCGGTCTAGGAGAGATAGAGCTGCCCCGGGTCCAGGCTGGCTCTTCCATAATGCCTGGCAAGGTCAATCCTGTAATTCCAGAAGCTGTCAACCAGGCTGCCTTTACGGTGATAAGCAATGATCAGGCCATTACTCTGGCCGCCCAATCAGGTCAACTGGAGCTAAATGCTATGATTCCACTTTTAGCTGATAAACTGCTGAGCAATATAGAATTATTGCAAAGAACTGCCAAAATGTTTCGGAAAAAGTGCATCAGGGGCATAAAGGCCAACCAGGATCGTTGTGAGCAGTTGCTGGAAGAGAGCCTGGGATTGCTGACTGCTTTAAACCCCTATATAGGTTATGAAAAGGCCACAGAAATTGCCCGGGAAGTAAACTCCACTGATAAAACAGTTCGAGAAGTGGTTTTACAGCAAGATATCTTTACTGCTGATGAATTAGATCAGATTTTATCCCCGGCCAGAATGACTCAACCGGGTTTTGCCGGCCAGGATCTCACTGTTAAACAGCAAGATAATTAATCAGTTCAGAAGCTGAGCTCTGAGAAAAGTTTCCCTCTTTGAGCTGCCAGTACTGCAGTTTATCAGCAGGCAGATTTGCTTTTTGGGCTAAATAGTCAACTACATAGGGATGACAGGTCAGGAAGAATACCTGCCATTCAGCTGCCAGCTCTGTAATGACCTCTGCTGCCCGGTAGAGATGAGGATGGTCAAAATTAGTGAGTGAATCATCAATAATCACCGGCAGAGGGGGCTTAATGCTCCTTATTCTGTTAATGCGCACTGCCCAAAAAAGCTGTTCTCTAGTGCCGCGACTTAATAAAGCTGTGCTGGACTGTCTTTGGCCGTCAGCCAGCGAAGTAGCAAAATCTGGATCAGTAAAATCCCGGGCTGGTTCTATTTCCTGATATTCTCCAGCTGTTATCCGGGATAAAAGTTCACTGGCAGGCTCCAGCAGTTCTTCTTTGGCCCTTTTTATCGTCCTCTCTCTTACCTTTTCTAAGATAAAGGCCACTGTTCTATTAAGGGCATAATCTTCGGCCAGCTGGCGCAATTCTGCTCTGGCCTGGTCTATTTCTTCATGGGCAGCCATTATTTTATCAGAAGAGGCTAAAGTCTCCTTTTGCTGCTGCTTTTTTTGGATAGCTGCCGTTATATCCTGGCTTTTTTGCTGAAGCTCTTCCAACTTCTGCTGATGTCTCTTCTTAGTAGCTTCTATCTCCTGTTGAGAGCCAAATTTATCATAATAGTTCTTTAATAGACTGACAGTTTCAGCAGGACTTTCAGATTCTTCCCCTGATTTATCAAGAGCAAATGATTTATCAAGGGCAGTAAAAGCCTGTCTGATTCTATCTGTAGAATTAAGGGTCTCTTTAAATTCCCTGGTAAGCTGTTTAAGTTCCTTCTGCAGGGACTTAAACTCTAAAACCTGCTTGGCCTCTTGTTGATATTGCTGCAAAAATTCAGCCACTTCGCTATCTAAAAAGTCATCGTCCAAACCATTATTAGAGAAGGTAGCTCTAATATCAGACAGCAGAGACTCTTTCTCTTCAACTGCCTGCCCAATCCTTTGAGCCCGGGTCAAATATTGCTGAAGCTCAGACCAGGCGGAAAATAGTTTTTCCTGCTCTGATAACAAAGCTTCTTTTTCGGGCAGGGGAAAAAGTTTTTCTGGTGCTTTTTTATTTAAGCGGTGCAGGATTTCTCTGACATTACTCAGGTCAGATAGCACCTCTTGTTCCCTGGCTTGCAGGCGAGCAGAAGTAGCCTTTAATTTTTGATAACGCCTTTTTAGCTCCTGCAGAGAGGTAAAATAACTGGCTATTAAATCAGGGGCTGCTGCTTCCTCTATACCTAAAAGCTGGCGATAGTTATCCAGCTTCTCTTCCAATGGCATCAATGCTTCATTAAGCTCACTAAGGCTTTTGTTCTGCTGGTCTATTTGCTCCTCTAAAAGTTTCTTTTCAGTATTAAGCTCTTCTTTATCTTTTTCCCGCTCTCGGGCCAGTTGATACTGGTGAAAATAATAGGGCAGTGAGATAACCAGCCCCCCTGCAGCCAGAAAAATCCCCCAGAGAAAATCAAAGTAGCCGGCCAGAGCTGCCAGCCCAATTAGGCCAGCAGTGCTGACTAAAGACTTCTGCCAGGTTGACTTCAAGGTTGCAGGTTTTTGCGCCAGCAACTCTTCTTTTTGATTAAGCTGCTGTTGTTGTTCCTTAAGAGCTGCTATCTTTGAATTAATTTCCTGCTGCTCCTTTATTAGCTTTTTATACTCTTCAATAGTCTGTAAAAGTTCTTGCCTTGCAATGCTATCAGCCCTGATCTCAGCCAGGCTTTCCAGGTCAGCAGCAAAATCGGCTCTCAATTCTGCTGCATCAACTTTAAGTTCTTCTTTTTCCTCCTGGTGGCGTTTTTTAGCTTCTATAAGATTTTTAAGCCTCTCCTCAACCCCCGAGATCCCGGCTGAAATAGCCAGAATATTTTCCTTTTCAGCCAGCAAAAGAGTGCTAACTCTATCCACTGCTGCCAGCCTGCTTAAGGGTAATTGCTCATTTAGTTTCTTTTTTTCTTCAGTTATTCTGGTGGTGATTTTCTGGTATTGGCTGGCAAAGTGCTCCCCTTGATTGAGCAGTTTAGGAGAATAATTTTCCTGCTTTAGCTCCTGGCCTGGATGATTAATTATTTTTTGCTTTAACTGCCGGTATTCCAGATACTTAAAATGATTATTGGCCAATATATCCAACCTGGTTAACTTCTTCTGCAGTTCTGCGATTTCCTCCCTATTTTTTTCCTGGTCAGCTTCTAAATCCTCTAATTCTTCTAAAAGCTGCTGATATTTGTCTATTTGCTGCAAAGCTTTATCTTTCTCTTCCTCTGCTTTTTTTATTCTTTGATCATAACTTTTGAATTGGCTTACGTTAGACCGGCCTAGCTTACCGCCGATATTTTTGGCCTTCCGGTTGTAGCTTTCTGCTATTGCAGGAAGATTGACTATTTGATTTAATCCCCCACCTAACAATAGCGACTGCAAACGGCTTTCTTCCTCTCCTGATACTCCAGGCGGGGTTTTTTGTAGCTCTGCTAAACTTATGGTAAAAAGTTGCTGATATGTAAAGAAGTCCAGCTGATTGTAAAGATCTTTAACTGTCAGATCTTTATCTATCCCCTCTCTGTTATTTTTTATATTAAGAACAGGGTTGGCATAGCCTCTGAGTTTTAAATTAGCTTTTACAGAGCTCTCTGTTCCTGCCTGTTCTGGAGGCAAAAGCAAATCAGCTGTTAGATGATATTTATCGGTAGCCGGAGGAAAGTCTTTTTTTTGCGGGAAGCCATATCCCAGGTATTTTAAAGCCTCCCTGAAAGTGCTCTTGCCAGCTCTATTTCTACCGCCAATTATAACCAATCCCTCACTGAGATCACTTAATGAGGAATTTTGAAAAATACCAAAATCACCTAAGAAAATGTCTGTAATTTTCATAAACCTTAATCACCCCTGAAGAGCTGAGACAGGATTTCACGACGAGCAGCTGCCAGGATTTCCTCTTTCACAGCTTGATCAGCATAGAATTTATTGAAATCCCTTTCTTCTGGTTCTTCAGCCCCCTGCCAGATCTCACCCCATTGATCTAAAAGTTCTTTTGTCAGTTCTGTATCCTCTTCCAACTCCTGAAAAATTTCCTGGACTCTAGCAAAAAGAGGGTTATTATCTCCTAAATCTGACAGCTCTGGTAGTTCAGCAATGGTATTAAACTTAATAGAATGGGTCCAGAGAAAGGGAGTCTGGCCAGGAGAAGCAAAGATTTTATTTAAACTCTGTTTAAGTTCTCTTCTAAGCTCCTCTTGATTGTCAGCAATCATATCCTGCAGGGGATTTTCTCCTGTTATCACCCATCTAATTACCAGCCCGGCAAAAAACTCCCGGGAAAAATCCTGCCGGGCTTCCTTGCTGAGAGAAAAAAAGCTATTTTGCTCAATTGTATTCACTAAATTTTCATCGGAAAATCCACTCTGAGATAGTAAAGTATCAGCTTTTTCTTCCAGCAGTCTTTTTAGGTCGGAAATATTTCCCAGATCACTGGTTGCAGTTTCAGACAAATTAATATTTATCTGCCTAAAAATCAAAGGTGAAGTCGGAATGAAACTAAGCTCAGGAGTTTTCAACTGATCAGCCCTTGAATATTCCACCAAAAAAGCTCCCCGCAGACCGGTCTCTTTACAATTTCTACCCTGGGGAGTGCCTGCATAGGCAATCATCGGGGAAGATTCATGGATTACTTGAGGCTCATGCAGATGGCCTAAAGCCCAGTAATCAATATCTTCCCTGGATAAAAGGTCTTCTTTAGCCACCGGGACATAGCGACTATTGTTGGGATCAAGTTGAGTATGCAAAAGCCCAATATTTATCTTAGAATTATCAGGGGCGGTGAAAAAGCTATACATTTTGCGAGACTCAAAAGAGGAGCGGTAGGACTGGCCCAAAATATTGGCCTTATCCTGATAGGAAATACACTCTACCTCCTGGCTCGATAATATTTTTACATTGGGGGGATAAGAAAAGAGCTCTCGCTCTTCAGGAAGAGGATCATGATTACCTGAGATTAAATAAAGAGGAATATCAGCTTCTTCGAGGCTCTTGCAGGCCTGATTAAACTCCTGACTAAAGGCAACGGAACGGGCTTCTCGATCATGTAAATCTCCAGCTATTACTATAAAATCCACATCAAGCTCGACTGCTTTGTGAAAGAGATTCTTCAAAGCTTCAATTCCTGCTCTATTAAAGAGAGAAATAAGATGTTGCGGTAACTCTCCCCCACTACTGGCTGGCCGGCCGAGATGAATATCTCCACTATGAAGAAAACGAAGCTTAGCTGACAAAGTAATTCCCCCTCCCCCAATAAATTTTACTTAAGCAAATTTATTTTTATCATAAATATTTTTGGAAAAATATCTTTCACTGCCATCAAAAAAGACTGTTACTATATTTATATCATCCTCTTTAAGGCTCTTCTTATCCTCCTGCAGGTTGCTAATCAGCTTTAATACTCCGGCCAGACTTGCTCCAGAGGAAGAGCCAACCGTTATACCCTCCAGCCGGGCCAGTTTTCTCACCTGAGCAAAACTATCCTGATCTGAAACTTTTAAAATATCTGTTGCTAGCTCCAGATCCAGAGTTTCCGGCACAAAACTATTGCCTATCCCTTCAACTTCATAGGAACCCTTTTCACCCCCGGAAAATATTGAACCATGAGGTTCAATTAAAATGCCTTTGATAGCGGGGTCCTGCTCCTTTAGATATCTCATGGTCCCGCTAAAAGTTCCACCGGTTCCACCACCAGCCACAAAATAATCAATCTCGCCTTCCAGTTGAGCATATATTTCCGGACCGGTGGTTAAATAATGGCTTTGAGGATTGGCCTTATTGGAAAATTGATCGGGGATAAAAGAATTCTCATAATTTGCCGCTATCTCCTGAGCCTTCTTTTTGTCTCCTTTGATGCCATCTTCAGCAGGAGTGCTGACTATTTCTGCTCCTAAAGCTTCCATTAAAAGGTGTTTCTCCTGAGAAAACTTATCAGGAACTATTAAAATCACCTTATTGCCTTTATTTTTAGCCGCTAAAGCCAGGCCAATACCGGTGTTTCCGGCCGTGGGCTCAATAATGACAGTATCTTCATCCAACTGACCTGCTCTTTCAGCCTCCTGGAGCATTTGCAGGCCAATTCTATCTTTAATGCTCCCTCCAGGGTTTAAATACTCTAACTTGGTAAAGACATTAAAGGGTGCTGGAATTGAAAAATTATTGAGTTTTAATAAAGGAGTATTACCAATCAGCTCTGTTATATTATTATAATAATCCATTTTAATTCTTCACCTCAGTGAGACCCCGGTCTAAATCCTGCTGCAGGTCATTATAATCTTCAATCCCCACTGATAATCTCACCAAGCTATCAGTTATACCTAATTTTTCTCTTTTTTCGGCGGGGATTGAGGCATGGGTCATGGCCGCCGGTAAGGATATCAGGCTTTCTACTCCGCCCAGACTTTCAGCCAGCGTTATCATCTCCACCTTTTTGAGCAAATTTTGAGCTGCCTCTGGAGAGGTAGTGGTGAAGGATATCATTCCGCCTCCCCCGGCTGCCTGCTTTTTATTAATCCTATGACCAGGATGTTCTTTAAGCCCAGGATAGTACACTTTATCAACCTCACTATGCTCTTTAAGCCAGCTGGCGAGTTTTTCCGCATTCTCCTGATGCCTGGCCATTCTCAAGCTCAAAGTTTTAATCCCTCGCTGCAATAGCCAGCTATCCTGGGGAGATAAAATCGCTCCGACGGAATTTTGCAGAAAATGCAATCTATCTCCCAGTTCTTCACTGCTGGTCACTGCTAAACCAGCCACTAAATCAGAGTGACCGCCTAAATATTTAGTTGCACTATGGACTACAATATCCGCTCCTAAAGTTAGCGGTTGCTGCAGGTAGGGGGTCATAAAGGTGTTATCAACAATCAGCAAAAGCTCCTCTGCTTTGCTAATTTCTGCCACAGCAGCTATATCCGTAATTTTCAACAGAGGATTGGTCGGGGTTTCAATAAAAATAGCCTTAGTCTCCGGGCGGATAGCTCTTTGAATATTTTCAGGTTCACTAGTATCAACAAAGGAATATTGCAAGCCCTGTTGAGAGAAAACCTTTTCCACCACCCGGAAAGTGCCGCCATAGACATCATCAGAAAGTATGAGATGATCTCCTGATTGAAAGAGCAATAAAACTGTGGAAATTGCAGCCATGCCAGAGCTGAAGGCAAAACCTCTCTCTCCCTCTTCTAAATCGACAATCAATTCTTCTAGAGCCCGCCTGGTGGGATTGCCTGTACGGGAGTATTCATACTCCTTTGGTTCACCCGGGGCAGGCTGCCTGTAAGTAGAGGTCTGATAGATGGGCACACTTACTGCACCTGTCCTGGGGTCATCAGAAATTCCACCATAAATAACTTTGGAATCAAAGTTCATTTTTTATCTCCTCCTGATATTTATTAGATAAAGCCTAGTAAATTAATCCGCATTTGTGGTTTTATTATATCAGGAGGATTGATCTCTGTAAAATTTAAGAACAAAGAATTTATTTAATTCTTAAAGGAGATCCTTCTAAAATCATAGAATTTTAAAATTGCCAGTATTATCAGGACCAAAACAATTGCTGTTGCCAGCGGGGGCAGGGAAAAGACTGCTGCCTCGGCACTGCGTTCCAGGAAAATTCCAGCTAAAGCCCACAAAACAACCAGGGAGAAGGCTAAGTCGCGAAAATACTTCAGGAAAAAAACTGTTAAAGCCAGAATCACCAATAAAATTATGGCCAGCCATATTTCTTCTGTTAAGCCTAACATATCCCAGGTTATCGTTGTCTGCCAGGCTACAATATTAGCTATGGTAGCTACTGATATCCAGCCTAAATAAATACTGAAAGGAGTCGCCAGCCAGCCAAAATCTCTTTTAACTTTAATCCTGCGATATATAATTATTAAAGAGGCTAATAAAGCAATCATTATAATAACTGAAAGTTCAATTAGCAGATAGTGCCAGGCAAAAATCCAGGCAGCATTTAGCAAAGAGGAAATAAAAAATAACGGGCCTAAACTTTCAATATACTCCTCAACCCTGGAACGGGAATTGCTTAATCCCCAGAAAAGATAAATAGTCAATATGCTTAAAACCAGATAAATCAATCCCCATATGGCAAAAGTAATGCCTGCCGGGGTAAAGATATTGGGATAAAGATCGGATACCTCAGCCGTAGTAATATTATTAATTGGCAGCCAGTTAGCTAGAAAATTAGCTGTTAACATAACTATTAAGCCGATTAAATTTAACATCTGTTTGAGGTATAAATCTCGCTCCCTACTTCCCAATTCCTTATCCATATTTTTTCAACTCCTTTCCAGTATCAAGCTTATCCTGAAAGGTCAATTCAAATCAATCCTTAATTAAATTGCCCTGATATTTCTCCAGTGCTTCTTTATGAAAATTATTGTTATATATCAATAAAATTTTTTCTCCTCCAACTGACTTATAATCAATTTTGATTTTATTAGCAGTTTTGGCTAAAATTTCATCATAGATAAACTTATAATCTGAACTAATAACCATTTTCTCTCTTTCATTCAGGGCCAGATTTTCATTATCTGCTGCAGGCTCTACCAGAGCCAGATCATATCTTGGCCCCTTTCAATCGATTTTCTTTAATATAAAGCGAAAAATCTGCTCTTTACCCACCTGCTGCTGTAAATATTCCTCTGCTGATTCAGTTATATGCACTTCCATGATCTTCAGCTCCTTATATTTTAGTTCTATAATTTATTAGCCAGACTCATTGGGGTACAAAAACAGCCCGGACTGTTTTATCGGTATCTATAGTAACTTCAATATAGGTTTCATCTCCGGTAACATCCCCTTCCCAGTGACTAAACTCCCAGTCATCAGCCGGCTCAGCAACTATAAGAATTGTATCACCTTCAGTGAACTCATGAGTGCCCCTATCAGGTTGTACAGAACCTTCTCCTTCCACCACAATTTCTAAAGAATAACTGGGATAAAAGTATCGAGCTGTCCTTTCCATAAGGTCAGGGAAACCATTAAACAAATAAGAAACCGCTGCAGCAATAATAAATAACAGCAATAAAATTAATACTGACTTTAGTTTATTATTATCCATATCCTCACCTGCCCTGCTTTAATAATGAAGACAAGGTCAATAAAAATAGAAATTTAAATGAAATGCCCTGTTATTATTCTTCAACAAAGATTTGTTTTTTCCTTGCTGTAATCAATAATATCTTTATTTTAAATATATAGTATAGCAGACAATTTTAGCAGAAATTATTTGCCTTACCAAATTTGCTTTGAAAGTGTTATAATTATTGGTAAGGCTAAAATTAAAAGAGCATGCCAATATTAAAGCAAATATAAGATTTAAAACAACAAAAAGGAAAGGAAGATCAGAAATGAAAACATTTGATATTACTCTTGAAATGGGGGATGAGCTACCCTCCTGGCCAGACCATAATGATTTCGAAATAATATTTCGCAAACAGATAAGCGCTGGAGATCGATGCAATTTAAGCGAAATAAATACTTCTGCTCATTTTGGAACCCATGTAGATGCTCCAGGACATTATGTAGAGGGAGGAGAGAAAGTTTCAGAACTAAAATTAGACTTACTGCTGGGAGAATGTCAGGTTATTGCTTTATCAGGCCAAGGGAAAATCAGCAAGGAAGAACTGGCTGAATATGATTTTAGCCAGACCAGCAGATTACTGGTAAAAACCAGCAATTCCAATTATCTGGATAGCAAAATATTTCAAAAGGACTATCGAGCTTTTAGTGCTCCAGCAATGGAGGAATTAGTTGCTCAGGGAATCAAGGTTTTGGGGCTTGATTACTTTTCCATTGCTCCTTACGATGATTTGATTAAACCCCATCAAATATTTTTAAACCAGGGGGAATGTGCAGCTATTGAGGGACTTGATTTGAGGGATATCGAGCCCGGGCTCTATGAATTAATCTGCTTACCTATGAAAATCAAGGGAGCTTACGGAGCCCCGGCTCGAGTTGTTTTAAGGTCCAGGATGTAAACAAGATATAAAAGAATATTATAATTGAGCCAATCATTTAACTCATTCTCGTATCTGACCCTTACCTCTAATTATATATTTAGTGGTAGTGAGCTCCTTTAATCCCATGGGACCTCGAGCATGTAATTTCTGGGTGCTAATACCAGTTTCAGCTCCCAGTCCAAACTGGCCTCCATCGGTAAAACGAGTTGAGGCATTAACATAGACTGCCGCAGCATCGACTTCTTCTAAAAATTGATTGGCATTATTATAATCGCTAGTTATGATGGCCTCAGAATGCATACTGCCATAATTATAGATATGGTTAAGAGCCTCTTCCAGGGAATCAACGATTTTAACTGACATAATATAATCGAGATATTCTTTACCCCAATCTTCTGGCCGGGCTTCATTTATATCAGGGATTATATCTAAGGTAGCTTCACATCCCCGCAGTTCAACCCGGTCAGCAAAAAGCTCTTCTAACTGAGGCAAAAATTCTGAGGCTATTTCTTTATGTACTAGCAAACTTTCAGCTGCATTGCAGACTGCCGGTCGACTGGTTTTGGCATTGTCAACAATATCTAAAGCCATCTGCTGATCAGCAGAGGAATCCACAAAGACATGACAATTCCCAACACCGGTCTGAATCGCCGGTACAGTTGAATCTCTCACCACTTTATTGATTAATCCTTCCCCACCGCGAGGGATTAATACATCCAGGTAGTCATCTAAACCTAACAGCACATCAACGGCTTCTCTTGCTGTAGTCTGAATCAACTGCACAGAATTCTCAGGCAAGCCCACTGCTTTTAAAGAACTAGAAATTATCTCAGTCAATTTCTGATTAGAATTAAAGGCATTTGAACCTCCTCGTAAGATCACGGCATTACCTGCCTTTAGACATAATCCTGCTACATCAATGGTAACATTGGGGCGGGCTTCATAAATTATGCCCACAACACCCAGGGGCACTCTTATTCTACCGACCTGCAGGCTATTTGGCAATTTCCAGCTGCGGGGTATCTCTCCTATGGGATCCTCTAACTGCACAATTTCCCTAAGACCCTGGGCCATTTTGTTTATTCTTTCTTCAGTCAGTTTAAGTCTATCCAGCAGGGCTTTTGAAAGATTATTTTCCCTGCCCTTCTCCATATCTTCAGCATTGATTTTAAGAATTTCAGCTGTTGAATCTTCCAATTCTGTCGCTATTCTTAACAGAGCCTCATTCTTCTTCTGGGCTGACAGGTTAGCTAAGTCTCGCGATGCACTTTGAGCCTTTTTAGCCTGATTAACTACTTCTTCTCGTATACTCATTGTTTTTGCCTCCTTTGATTACTAAATTATCCCTTTGTAAAATTTCGTGCTGATTAAAATACCCCAGAATATCTATAATTTCACTGGTATGATGACCTTTAATCTTCTTAATAGCTTCTGAAGAATAGCTGACCAAGCCCATGCCAATCTCTTCTCCGGCTGGATTTACAATGCTCACTGGGGCTCCTTTTTTAAATTCACCCTTAACTTTAGTCACTCCACCGGGGAGGAGACTTTTATGTCTCTCGACCAGGGCTTTTTCGGCTCCTTTATCAATATAAACTTCTCCTTCAGTGGAAAGATTAAAGCATAACCACTGTTTCCTTTTACAGAGTGTGTTCTCTTCGGGCAAGAAGGTAGTCCCCAGATAATAATCATCATCCTGTTCCAGCATTTCTAAAACCCTGGGTATAATATTCTTTTCATACCCTGGCCCAATCACCATGGTTACTCCTGATTCCACGGCAATTTTGGCTGCCTCAATCTTGGCCTGCATTCCTCCCACTCCAAACTTGCTACCTTCAGCATCGGCAATCCCTTCTAATTTAGGCCCGATATTTTCTACCTTGTGTATTAATTTTAGGTCATCGTCATTGGTGGCAGGATTTTTATTATATAATCCAGCGATATCTGTCAGGTTAATCAATAGATCTGCCTCCACCAGACCCGCTACCCGGGCCGATAGGTTATCATTGTCACCAAACTCTATCTCTTCTGTAACAATGGTGTCATTTTCGTTGATAATGGGGATAACGCCATATTCTACCAGGGTGGTCATCGTGTTAAAGGCATTTAAATAACGGGTTCTATTTTCCAGGTCACTTTCAGTAAGTAATATCTGCGCTCCTCTTTCTCCATACTCGCCTAAAAATTTGTTGTAGACTCCAATTAAAAGTCCCTGCCCGATAGCTGCCAGGGCCTGTTGTTCTGGAACCACTTTAGGGCGGTCCTGAAAACCAACTTCTCCCATACCTGCTCCAATTGCTCCAGAAGAAACTAAAAGAACTTCCCGCCCCTGATTTTTAATATCGACTAACTGGCGCACCAATTGGTCTATTCTGGTTAGATTTAGTTTGCCACTATCATGAGTGAGAGTATTGCTACCTATTTTAACCACTATTCTTTGATATTTTTCTTTAGCCTGGTTTCTCTCTGTCATCACTACCATCCCTTTATTGAATTAAAATATTATATTGTTAATATAATAGAACAAATTAGTTTAAATTACAAGGAAAAAAGCCAGCCATCTGGCTGGCCAGTAGAATATTTCCCATAAATTTTTACTATTATCTATAAATCTTACTTCAAAAGTTTCTAGCTGGTGCTATATTTTTTTCTGGATGGCCTCATCAGCTTCCTTAACTGCTGCTACGAAATTATCCCATTCTTCTGGCAAAAAAGCACAGCTGGCTGAAACATCTTCAGAGGCTAGATATAGCCCCACTTCATCTGCTTCTGCCTGTACCCCAATAGTCAACTTCTCGCCAATTTTCTTTTCATCGATAATTTCTTCCATTGATTTGTCCCCCCTAAGGATAGTGAGATTTTAGCTAATAGCTATTTCATCAATTTCTTCATTAGTTTTCTGCCCACCACTTTATTTTTAGCCCTTTTAGCAATTCTCTTAGAGTCTCCACTGGACAGTGTTTCCGCATCATTGGCTGTCCTGGCCAACTTATAGAGAAAACTTACAAATTTAGAGATAAAAACACCCCCTTTTGCCAGATAGCTCAAATGGCTGTTATAAGTATAATTAAATAAAGATAAGATAATTCCTCCTTTGCCAAATTTATAATTATCTCACTTCTAAAATAAGGCATCCTGTGTTATAATAGCAGGCAAATAATAGGCTATTTTTGAAAAATATCTTTTTATTATACCAGTTGAGGAGGATGAAAAAATGCAGGCAATAACTTATGACGATCAGGAAGAATTACAGCTTTCCATCAGGGAAAAACCCGTTCCAGCTCAAGATGAGGTTTTAATAAAAGTACGACTGGCCGGTATCTGCAACACTGATATGGAGATAACCTCTGGTATGCTGGGGTTTAATGGGGTTTTGGGCCATGAATTTGTCGGTGAAGTTGTGCAGGATAATCAGGATAAATTCACTGGCCGTAGAGTTGTAGGTGAGGTTAATATACCCTGTTATGACTGTCAGCGCTGTAAGCGCCGGCAATTTCGCCATTGTGCCAATATCAAAGCTCTGGGAATGAGGGGAAAAGATGGGGTCCTGGCAGAATATGTAACCCTGCCCCGAGAAAATGTCTTTTTGGTCCCCAATGAAATCACTGATAAAGAAGCAGTGTTTGTGGAACCCATAGCTGCAGCTGTGGAAATAGCTGAGCAGTATCACCTTAAACCCAGTGAAAAAATAGCTATTTTGGGTGATGGTAAACTGGGGTTAATTATTGCTATGACCCTGCAGGCTCTTGGCTTGCCTGTCACAGTTATTGGACGTCATGAAAATAAGCTGGCTAAATTATCTTCTCTGGCTATTGAAACCTATCTGGAAAAAAATATTCCGGCAGATTTTCAAGATATTCCTGTGGTCATAGATGCCACCGGGAGCAGTTCAGGGCTGGAGAGTGCTTTAAACTTAGTACGTCCCGAGGGGAAAGTTATATTTAAAACTACAATTGCTAATGAGATAAATATTAATCTGGCACCCCTGGCTATCAATGAAGTTCAACTCCTGGGCTCGCGCTGCGGACCCTTCGCTCCTGCTATTAAATTAATAAAAGAAAATAATCTGCCCTTAGGGGAGTTAATCACTGCTCAATACCCATTAAAAGAAGGATTAAAGGCCTTTGCTAAAGCCAGGGAAAAAGATACCCTTAAGGTTTTAGTTAAGCCTTAATAATAATAAATTAAGGAAGTATAAATAATTTTGGGCAGGTGTTTTATCACCTGCCCAAAGCAAATATTACTTTTCTTTACGGCTCTCATAGACCACCATCGCTACATGACGGTTCTTTTTCTCGGCAAATTTTTCTTCCAGAGATTTTAATTCTTCCTGCTCTTCCTCATCGAGCTGTGCCAGAGCAAACTCTTCTTCACTCTCATAGGCCACCAGGGCCACGCGGCGGTCTCGTTTTTGTGAGAACTCCTCTTCTAAAGCCGATAATTTTTCCATCTCTTCTTCAGTCAGCCGGGCTACTTTAAACTCCTTTTTAGCCATAATATTTTTCACCTCCATTTAAGTAGTATTCTTTCCCTATGTTCTTTACTATATAGCATATTTTTTCTATATGGATTGGAGTTTAAAAGCTACAAATTTATTATAACTCATTCTTTGTAGATTTAAAACAAGGTATAGGCAAAATAATTCTAATTTGCTTAAACTATGTTAGCCAGTTTACATACAGTTACATTTTTATGGTTTATAATTGCTTTAAACATACCCCATATGGGTATGAGAAATATGTAAAAAGGAATTAAGGAGGGATAATTTATGCAGGCTTTATATGTAATTATGGTAATACTATTAATCATATCTTTTGCTTTTGATCGCGAAAAAACCTGGAAATCGATTAAAAGAGGGAAAAATAAACTGATGAAAATTCTTCCTGGTTATCTAAAGATCTTAGTTTTACTCTCTTTAGTTTTGTTGTTCTCAGAAGACTTTATAGTTGAATATCTGGGCGGGCAAAATATCATTCTAGGGAGTTTTTTAGGGTTGATTATAGGTTCAATCACTATGATGCCAGGTTTTATTGCTTATCCCCTGGCAGGTATACTGCTGAGCCGGGGAGTGAGTTATATGGTTGTAGCCGCCTTTGTAATTTCTTTAAAAATGGTGGGAGTATTAACCTATCCGGTGGAAAAAGAATATATGGGAGTTAAGGCAACTATTTATCGTAACACTGCTAGCTTTGCTATTGCCGCAATTTTAACCTTATTAATCGGACTTTATTATGGGGAGGTTATTATATAATGAAAAAAAATAAAGAGCAGGATCACAGACTGGATTATGGCATTTTTGCTGCATTTTTAATCTTTCTGGCTGTCTCTCAATTAATAAACTTTGACTTAGGCATGGCCATGGGGGAAAACTTCTTGATTTTTGCCCGAGATATGATTCTAATTCTGCCTCCAGCTTTTATTATCATAGGGCTCTTTGAAATCTGGGTTAAGAAAGAAACCATCGAAAAAAGTTTTGGCAATAGTTCCGGTTTTAAAAAACACATTTATGCTATTTTGCTGGCAGCAACTACAGTAGGAGGCACCTTTGTGGCCTTTCCTGTCGCTAACTCTCTCTATCATAAGGGAGCTGATTACAGTTCGATATTTAGCTATATAACTGCTGCTTCTCTGGTAATGATCCCCATGAGCGTTATGGAAGCTTCAATCATCGGATTAGAATTTACTCTGCTTAGAATCGGACTATCCTTACCCCTGGTTGTAATTAGTTCAATCATTTTAAATAAAATATTCCAGCAGGGCAATTATGTACTGCCAGCTAATGTTTAGTCGCTCTCTATAGTGTTGAAGATATAAGATTAATATAAATTAATAACAGGAGATAAAAGGGTAATGGTGAATTAATAATATAAATCCATATCCCGGGAGGAATTATAGATGTGCGGAAGGTTTCAGCTTAAAATAAGCACCAGCCTTTTAGCCAGAATTTTTAATGCCGTTTCAACAGTGGAAAATTTTGAGACCAGGGGAGAAATATTCCCCTCCAATGACTCTCCTGTTTTAATCAATGATCCCCAGCAGGCTGACAGTCGCCGACTGGGTTTAATGAAATGGGGGTTCCAATTTTCAGGCTCCAAAAAGCTGATAATCAATGCCAGGAGCGAAACAATTGCTGAAAAACCTCTTTTCAAGGATTCTTTCCAACAGAGAAGATGTCTAATCCCGGCCCAGGCTTTTTATGAGTGGAGTGGACCCTCTGGCAATAAAATAAAACATCAAATCAGGGTGGAAAATGAAGAAATCTTTGCCCTGGCCGGGTTATATAAAAAATTTGATTTTGAAAACGAAGATAGCTGGCGCTTTACCATAATCACCACCGAAGCCAATGAGGAAATAGCTGAAATTCATAACCGAATGCCAGTTATTATTACAAAAGATGATATATCTAGCTGGTTGGACCCCAAGGGTGAAAAGACAGAGTTAAAGAGTTTACTTCAACCCTTTGCCGGGAGGTTGAGCATTGAACCTCCACCG